>Ga0116159_1001374_pt1 | contig 26150 bp, 25 predicted proteins | sample AD_JPNAS1_MetaG_FD_89878 | JGI IMG/M metagenome (GOLD analysis project Ga0116159, IMG submission 89878) | Active sludge microbial communities of municipal wastewater-treating anaerobic digesters from Japan - AD_JPNAS1_MetaG | ecosystem: Engineered > Bioreactor > Anaerobic > Digestate | place...
AGACAATGATCCCGACTGTTTCCGCCTGTGGGCAAACGTGGTTGCGAAGGCAGGATACGAAGTCCCTGCCCGAACAAGAAAAGCCCCCGGCTGCTCACCGGGGGCAAGACTGGTTGCGGGGGCCTTCTACGACGAGATGCACCAAATCGTCGAAGAGCTCCTCAGGAAGCGCATCACCCTGCCCCGGAATGGCAGGCATTCTGGGGTATCGGCGACATACCGATCCTGATTTTTTCGAGACTGCGGGATCTACCGGCACGAGGCGTTGTATAGCCGGTTCTTCGAGAAAGTGGATCAGGTCAGGGAACTCAGCTGGGAGCGGATGCAGGACTACAACGAGAAAAGGCCGCATGACGCCATGGTTGGGCTACCGTCAGCAGTCGACGGAGGCAATCGACTGGCTGGGATCCTCTTTTGTTTATGTTCGGTTGACGGGAAGCGTACAGGCTCACTCCAAATCCGAAATGAGCGGGAGTTCGGTCTGATCAGGAGTTACTAGTCGGCCGGGAGTAAAGCCATCTTTGAGGAGAAGCACTTCTGCCTCGGCGGCACTAAGAGTGCGGAGCGTGGAAGCAGCTCGCGACATTGTGTTCTCATCTTCGGACAGGATGATGCCTATGCCTTCCTCCTCTGCTTGTGCGATGATCTTTAAGTCGTTAATAATGATCTTGCGCGCATCACAAGGATCGCGAGATCCCTCAGTATGCAGGACCCTGAATAGGTGCGCAGCGCCTAGCGCGTCAGGCAGGTTGAAAGGTAAAATGCGAAACGTATCAAGAGGCAAATCCGTAAATGACTGTTTGACCTCAAATTCGCCTGCCGAAACAACCGAAATGTACATCGGGATATCGTTGGAAAGGCAGTATCGGTAGTATCCTAGGGCGATGTCATGATGCGGGCGACTAGGATCAGCAAAGGAAATCAAGAAACTTGTATCAAGGCAGACCTTCGTCATTGATCAGGAGTTCCCACGCAGCTTATCTACCCATTCGGAAGCAGAGCCTATATCTTTCCAAGCCACTTGCCCCTTCTGCCAAAGACCGGCCAGCCGATCTTCCTCAGCCTCAGTTTGCCTCGTGAGCATCTCAACAAGATGAAGGTTACGAAGCTTCTTTGTTCTCAGGTGCTGTTCGCCCAGAACGCGCACAGTGACCTGCCTGTAGATCTGATTCTCCCTCTCGGATGTAAGCTGCTTCTCTGTTGCGCCGATTCTAATGCTTTCGTTAGTCTCCCCAACAACGAGGTGAATTCTAGGATCCTGCTTGCCGCCCAAATCCACCACTTTTCCTGACAGGTACTTCTCAACGCTTACCCAGGCTCGCTCGCTTCCATGTATGAACCTGCTTGTAGGAGTGATTCTGATAGGGCTTTCAGATTCCACGGAGTCCAGAGTATAGATCCGACTTGGCGAACGGTGCGCCCTCGTCTGCCAGGTTTCAACTATTTGAGCTCGCTTGGCTTGGATCGCATCCAAATCTGCGGTTGCCGCAAGCGTCCTGATATCTTGTCTTAGATTAATCGCAAGTACGGTAGAGACCATCGTCACGACCTTCAGGGAACCCGCCTCAATTCGCACTCTTGAGTCTGCTAGACTTGCGTCTGGGAAGTCACCCTTGATGAGCTTCTCAACTTCCTCGAGAAAACCGCGCAGCGTAGAAAGATCAACCGTCTCTGGTGTCAAGGGCTGATCACCGATACGGTCATCCATCATGAACTCAAGAGAAGTTAATGCGTTCGGCATCTCTCACCCCACAGACCATGCCCGACATTGCATAGAACAAAAGGTCTGCGTAATCGTTCCAAGCACTACCTAAACCATGCGATGCTGGCACACTAGCGCTTAAACCCTAGCCTGCCGGATTCCCTTCTCCTAGAGCACGCACTGCAGATGCAGTTAACCTCCAATCAGGCGGCTTATGCTCGGGAATCTCAAGATAACCTTCACAAACAAGCTTCTTTATCCTTTCTTTGGCTCCGTCGTATCCAAGATGCTTCAGTTGCGGGGGCAGCAGGACAAGCATCTTTTCAGTTATCCCATCCCCGACGGCAGGCGGCATGTGTCCGTTCAACGATAGTAATGCCCGATCATCGCTGTCCAGGTTCACTCTTTCCTCCCTTCCTGGTTTTCAGTGCTCCACCGCAGTGCTCCCTCGCTCTTAAAACCAATCCTGTTTCCCCTGTTTGGGCATCTAGAGCAAGTAAGACTGTTGATGATTATAAGTGCGAAGCTGCTATCGTCGAAGTGCCCACTAACTGATGTCGACTATATCAGCGTTCAAGCTGACAGGACCAGCATTCCTGTCCCCTGCGGCCTTGTCCGTCCTCCCCACAGACTTTACCTCAGGTGTCTTTATCAAGGGGAAGAGTGGTGACTACTGCTGCTATTGTGCTCTGATGGCAATGATGAATCTCCCCGGGGTTGCCGGAGGCTCCATAAGTTGAGAGGATGGGGCCATGGCAAAACAGAGCAGGTATCCGCTTGAGGTTCGTGAGCGGGCCGTGAGGCTCGTTCTGGAGAACACCGGGGAGTACGGTTCGGAGTGGTCGGCGATAGTGTCGATATCGAGCAAGATCGGCTGTTCGCCGGAGACTTTACGGAAGTGGGTTCGGCAGGTCGAGGTGGACAGCGGCAGGCGTGGAGGGCTCACGACCGACGAGCGCGTCAGGATGAAGGAGCTGGAGCGCGAGGTTCGAGAGCTGAGGCGAGCGAATGAGATACTACGCAAGGCATCGGCTTTTTTCGCACAGGCGGAGCTCGACCGCAGACGTCGGAGATGACTGCGTTCATCGATGCCCATCGGGAGCATTACGGGGTCGAGTCGATCTGCAGGGTGCTGCCGATCGCCCCGTCGGTCTACTACGAGCACAAGGCCCGAGAGGCGGATCCATCCCGGTTGTCGGCACGAGTCGTCCAGGATGCCTTCCTGACAGGTGAGATCGGGAGGGTCTGGCGGGAGAACCGCAGAGTCTACGGAGCCACGAAGGTGTGGCGGCAGCTCAACCGTGAGGGCATCGGAGTAGCCCGCTGCACGATCGAACGGCTGATGCGCTCCATGGGTCTTCGCGGCGTCGTCCGTGGCAACAAGCCCAGGACGACGATCCCAGACACGACCTCGCCGAGGCCGCTCGATCTGGTTCAGCGTGACTTTACCGCGACGCGGCCCAACCAGCTCTGGGTGGCCGACTTCACGTACGTTGCGACATGGGCGGGCTTCGTCTACGTCGCATTCGTCATCGATGTGTCATCCCGGATGATCGTGGGCTGGCGGGTGTCCCGGTCGCTGCGCAGCGATCTTCCCCTGGATGCTCTGGAGCAGGCTCTTCACGCACGTCCGTTCAGAGAAGGACTGATACATCACAGCGATAGAGGTGTGCAATACCTGTCGATCCGGTACACCGAGCGTCTTGCCGACGCCGGGATCGAGCCTTCGGTCGGAAGCGTGGGCGACTCCTACGACAACGCTCTTGCCGAGACGATCATCGGGCTCTACAAGACCGAGCTGATCCACCACGAAGGTCCCTGGAAGGGCATCGACCAGGTAGAGTATCAGACGCTCGAGTGGGTGGACTGGTTCAACAAGGTGAGGCTCCTCGGGCCGATCGGGCACATCCCCCCGCTCGAGTTCGAGAATCTATACTATCAGCGGCAGGAGGTTCCGGCCATGGTGGTCGGAATACCTTGAGAGAACTCTCCGGGAATCCCGGGGAGATTCAATCGGGCAGTAATCAGCCTAGGCCTGGAGAACGCTACCCCGGCAGTGTCACCCATCATCAGACAAAGAAAGACACAGTGTTCACGCCGACAGGACCAACATCTCCGTGTTCTGTGGCAATACCCGCCCTCCCCATAGACTCTACCTCAGGTATCTCTATCTCTCAGAGGACTGGGAGCTATAGATGCTGCTCTGCTAGTGTCCTGGAGATAACGCGATCGCACCGTTCGTTCAGAGTGTAACGCTTTAGTGCTGCTCCAGTTGCCTCCTAATTGAGGCAATATTCTCTGCAATCGATGCAATTGTGAACATTAACGCGACAGACATGAGACTGGTTACGGACAAAGCAATTCCGCATGCTATTTGTATATCTCTAGAACTACTTCCATTAAATGCAACAAGAAAGCCTAATATCACGCCAGCAATGAGACTGAACATGCAAGTAGCTCTAAGAGCCCCCGCAGATGAGATGCCTGGATATTGAATGTGTGCCTGAGGCATAGATGGTGAGTAGTTGGCACGTTGTCCATCTGAAAGAGTACGCATATGATCAAAGTGCTTGAACAGATTGCTTGAAGCAAGGGGTATCATGCTATCGGTTGGTTCACCTTCGACCCGAATCTTTGTGCTTTCACTAATACTACTTTTATCATACAGCGCAAGAACCTCAGCAGCCGTGCATTTGGCTTCCTGCCCAGACAAACTAAGTATGTACTTCACCTGTTCTCCTTCGAGTTGCTTGACTGAAGAAACTGCCCATAGTCCCGATCAAGTGTTAGCTGCTCTCATCCATCCAGCCGAACTACAACTTCGCTTTGACCATGCTGAGGGCAGATCATAATCAGAGTAAAATTCCCGTTCCTTGAGCCAGTTGTGAGGCAATAAGCCTGGTTTGTGATAGGGCATCGATACTCAGGCGGAACGGTGACCCCATCAAAGATGTCGAGGCCCAGCTCTGAACTGAGGCAGATTGCATCCCGAAGTACCTCACGAGGGTATGACTGGTCGCCTGTCATTCTGTTGCCCCAAAACTGTAGGTCTTGCATGTCCATATTGCACATGGCTTCAAATTGATCTGACCAGTCCTCCAATCCAGCCTCCCGAACAGTCGCACACTCTCTTCCTTCTCCACAGGCAAGAGCCCCAAGCATTAGAAGGCAGATTGTCAACACAATAAAGGTGTGACCCATCTTCATCGTCTTACTCCTCCTTCACAAATCAATCCCGATAATTCTCTCAGCAAGAGCGTTGTCGTAGGAGCCGCCTGTGTTCCCGTTGGATGACACGATGCCGGTTTTCCCGGCTGGCAATTGTCCAGTCGCGGTACCTGGAACCTCCCTGCCACTATAACCTCCTGACCAACTGCCTCTCACGGCTGGCGCTCCTGACAATAGCTAAACTGTGGAAGCTGCTTCATCAATTGGCACCCTCATTCGTTGACTTTCTTGCGGAATACGCAATAGAAGGTAATGATCCAAGCATCTCGGTAACGAAGTATGTTAGAAGGAGGAATACAAAGCTGTGAATTGGCGATAGGACAGATGTCTGGATGGGAATAAGTTGGGCTGAGAAATCATAACCAAGGCCATCTGTATACGGTGATCGATGCAAAGGCGAGATGATACCTGCAAGAATTATACTCCAAACATTAACGAAAATCCAACTCACCGCGATCACTTCACCACATGTCTTGATGAGAATCATAAGCACCGGCGTGGCGAAGAAATCTGGATCTTTGTGAAGTAGTTGAATGGATTTGCTCCTTGTTTTCCAGATGTAAAATAGAAAATATGCTGCAATTAGGATAACTACCTGAAGTAGTATCGTCAGTGCTATGTCGATAGCGACGGAGACCGATGATCTATCGAATACATCATATCTTATAATCATGCTTCGCCAAACAAGATATGAAGCATAGCATGCTGCTGGGAGTACCAGATAGCTGTAAAGTCGCATTACCCAAGAGAAGAAGAGTCGAAACACACTACCATCCATCGTTCCATTGACAATCTTATTGATTCCCGTGAGAACCATCTTCTTCTCCTTGAGAGGGTTGATGACTAAGACCTTACTCCAATACAAGCTAGCCGTCATAGAGACACTCCGACTATAAGGCGAATCTCCCAGAAGTTCCAGCCTGCAGTCACGGTCGGGAGGTTGCTGACGGCAGCACTGTAGATGTGGTAGACACCTTCCAGACCGAGGTAGATGCGCTCTGTCGCTGAGTATTCGAGTCCACCCCCGAGATTGATGCCGGGTTGGGTCTCCAGATCCAGGGATGCCTCTTCCTCTCCGGTATCGACAGACATGGTACCGGCATAGATTGCTCCACCGAGGCGCAGGTATGGGGAGATCCTGTCCTGCGAAATGAACACCTTGCCGAACAAGCCGAACTCTGCAATGGCGACCTTGTGCCTGATCGTGTGCTCCTCATCGGGACCCGAGAGCCAGCTGAAGTCCCTGAGGGTCGTCTCGGCCTCAGCTCCGAAGGCGAACATGGGTGTGATCCGGAACGTGAACTGGGCACCAACAGGGACGTAGCCGCACTGCTCCCAGTCGCCGATGGCGTCCTCGTCGAATGCCGACATCCCGAGCCCGGAGAAGAGGAAGAGACCTGCCTCACGTGAGCTATCTGTCCACTTCCCGCCGACCGAGGATACCAGGGCAATGACCACGTACGTAAGCATGTGCCCTCCTTTATAACTGGATAGTCTCTTGATACAACGCGAGATGATGAACCGCAAGCCCGAGACGGCTCATGAGCGAAAGCGGAGCCCTACTCGGGTATAAATAGAATGGAGGCATATTGATAGCTCACCATTAACCCGAGGAGGACGACGATGCCCGTGCTGACGGAACGCCCCGAGAAGATCCGCTCCATGGTCCTGGTGAAGGATCCCTTCGCTCCTGTCAGACTCGCCCCGGTTGCAGTGAATGGGACCTCGGTTCCCCAGGTCGGGGTCGAGATCCTGAACGACGAGGGAGCCTGGGAAGCGATCAACATCCACAGCCAGGGCTACCAGCTCATCCCCAACACCCTCGTCCAGCAGGCGGCGAGGGAGATCATGTCCCGCAGCGACCTGGAGTGGAGCCCGACGCAGACGATCTGGACCGGGCGGTTCCTGTCCCTGATGTACCGCTCCAACAGGCTGGTGGACGTACCCGGAGTGGGTGATGCCGTCGCCCTGGGTCTCCGCGTCGAGAACTCCTACGACGGCTCTGCGAAGTTCCGTCTCGTGCTGATGGCCTACGTGCTGTCCTGCACGAACGGGCTGATGAGCCCGAGGTTCTTCACGACCTACACCCTCAAACACACGGTCGACAACAGGCTCGATCTCCGGGGTGCGGTGGACCTGATCCACAACGGCGCAGTTATGCTCGAGAACCTCGCACCGAGGATCGCATCTCTTGCGAGCATCCGTCTCAACGTGAGGCTGCTCGCCGAGGTGGCGAAGAACATCGACCTGCCGAACCGCGACTGGGGTCCAGTCCTGCAGAACCTGGGCAGTGCGAAGACGCTCTGGGACCTCATGCAGGAGGTCACGCACAGGCTGACGTTCAACGGCAGGGGCCGTGCACTCATCACGACCTCGGAGCAGGTCGGGGACTTCTTCCTCGGCAACCTCGTAGACAAGCTCGCCTCGTAGCATCCCCGCCAGGGGCCCTGAGAGGCCCGAGAACGCACGATCTTATTTCCAGGGCAGACAGACTAGCGGAAGCGCAGGCCTCCAGCCTGCGCCTCTATACGTTACGGAAAGGCATGATGGACATGATCAATCATCTGAAGAGCACGATCGAGAAGCTCCGCAAGGTGATACCCAGGGTCGCCCTCGCCGTACTCCCCGTCACCCTGACACTGCTACTCGCTCCGAGACCTTCGACGTCGGCAGGCCAGCCAGCCCCCGTGATCGGGGTCACAGTGCCCGAGATCACCGCTGCGGGGATCCTCGATGTCAGCGAGGCCGACTTCCGTGTCACCGGCACCGCACTAGGTACCCAGGAGAGGACGGCATGGCCGGATGGACACTCCTCCGTATGGGTGATGATCCCGGGGAGGATCACAGCCGGGGTCGACCTGTCGGACATGAAGGTGTCCAGGGAAGGCAACACGCTCCGGGTAGAGATGCCTTCTCCCGAGGTGACATCGGCGATCCCGGACTACGGGGAGATCGACTGGGGTCACTACGTGAACTTCTGGACGGACGATCCCGACGGGACGGCCCTCGATCTGAGGGACTCCCTACTGCGGAACGCCTCTTCGGCCCTCCATGAGCGCGCAATCGTGAGTGGTCTTCTCGAAGAGGCTGCAGTGGATGTCCAAACCACGATCCTATCGTTCGCAAACGCTCTAGGCATCGACCGGATAAGCATCTCCACCACACATGGACGGACGATCCCCGTCGGCTTCGACGACTGACAGCAGCCGCGAGGACGATTAGGAAGCGAAGGACTGATGATGATTCCCACAAACACGATCGCTCTGGCTGTAGCTGGAGCTGTAGGTGTCGCTGTAGCGTATGCTATCGGCAAGTCGGCTGGAGCTCTGGCTGGCGCTCTCGCCGGGGTGCTGGCCGGAGCAGCTGCCCTGCTCGTGCTGCAGCTGCTCGCCAGACGGGCTGAGGAAGCCCGCATCCTCCCCTTCACCAGGACTCCTGCGCAGGCGAGGATCTCCACCGAGGTCGTCTTCGAGAATCTCCGCCAGATCAGTTCCCTTGAGTGTGCAGACTTCCACGGTGCAGTGTTCGTCAGGGACAGCCTGCCTCTTCGCCTCCTCGGGATCAAGCTCGCCGAGGCCGATCTCTGGATGAGCACCCCGGGAGTCGTCAGGGTAGCGGTGGACCTCTCGACCCTCGATCAGGCCTCCGTCAGGGATGTGAGCGCTGGGGGGAGGCCGGCGCTGTCGATCCTCCTCCCCGATCCCGAGATCGTCAGCGTGGAGATCCACCCGGAGGAGGGGACGAGGGGAAGGTCACCGATGCTCTTCCTCGGCGGCAATGCCGACGCAGTGGCCACGGCTGAGGACCGCCTGTGTATCGAGGCCGAGAGGCAGCTCCAGGAGCAGGCCGAGAGGATGGGGATCCTCGAGAAGGCCCGGGACAACGCCCGGGTGGTTGTCACGGATGCGGTCCGCCAGCTCCTGGGAGACCCTTCCATATCCGTCGAGATCGAGTTCGAGGGAGATGTCCCGGCACGTTCCGGGCAGCAGCTCTACACCCCGGACTGGAGGCTGGCGGGATGAAGGACTCGATGGTGATCACGTTCCCCGTCACCTCCTGCTCACGTCGCAGGACTGCCGGGCTGGTGATGAGCTTCGCCGACTACGCCGCCGCAGCCGGGATCAACTTCTCGACGCTCAAGCACATGAGGAGGAGCCCGCTTCACTACCGCTACGCCCGGGACAACCCGCCGGCGGAGACACCGGCCATGCTCCTGGGCAGGGCGACCCACACCGCGGTCTTCGAGCCGCAGCGCTTCCAGCTCGACTACGCCCTCTGGGCAGGCGACCGCCGGGGGAAGGCTTACGAGGAGTTCGCAGAGGCATGCTCCGCGCAGGGCAGGACCATCCTCCGGGAGAACGAGTACCGAACCGCCCTGGCTATCCGGGACTCGATCCGCAGCACCGGACCCGTGGCAGCGCTCCTCTCGAAGGGCACCCCCGAGACCTCGGTCTTCTGGAGCAACATCGAGACGGGCCTGGCCTGCAAGGGCAGGCTCGATTGGATCGCGGGCGAGGATGCGATCCTCGACCTGAAGACCACCCCCAGCATCGAGCCGCGAGTCTTCGCTGCCCACGCCTGGAGCATGGGCTACTTCCACCAGGGTGCCATGTACCGCGACGGATACGCTGCCTCATCGGGCAAGGGCGTCCTGCCTCCCTTCGGCATCATCGCCGTGGAGAAGGACCCGCCTCACGCCTGCCGGCTCTACTGGCTGGAGAACGACTCCCTCGACCGCGCCAGGGAGGAGTACGTCTCCTGGCTCAGGAGGGTCCGGGAATGTACCGAGGCGGGAGCCTGGCCCGGCCCCGAGCCCGTGGAGACCGAACTGGCCGCGCCGGCATGGGCGCTGACCGACAACGAGGCCGTCGACTTCGACGGTGTGGAGGAGTGAGATGCCGAAGAAGATGGAGAGCCCTAACCCCGAGATGCACGTCGACCTGATGTTCCCCAGCCGTTACCTGCGGGCGGCCGACTTCGAGGGGAAGCCCGTCTCGCTGACCATCAGTGAGGTACTGAAGGACCAGGTCCAGATGGCCACTGGCCAGAAGGCCGAGAAGTACATCCTGCGGTTCCGCGAGACCGAGAAGGAGCTGATCCTCAACAAGACCAACGCCAAGGCCGTCGCCAAGGTCCTCCACGAGCCGCGTGCCGTCAAGTGGCCCGGCGAGAGGATCGTCCTGAAGCCCACCACCTGCGAGGCCTTCGGGGAGATCGTCGACTGCATCAGGGTGGGAATGCATGAGGCGATCTAACCCGCTCACAAGATCTACTTCTTCGATGGATGGCTGCATGTACTCGAAGATCCTATCGGAAGGAGTGTTCTACTTCTGTTCTCCAACAAGGAAAGGGAGCTCGCCCCTTGGGGTCCGCTCCCTCCTCGCTCGTGCATCAACTCACCCCAGCAGTATAGCCACCACTATCTCTGCCGCGATTACTGCGGCTACGTTGATGAGGAACTCAACAAGGGCATCACGTAGGGTCATACCTACCTCCCTTCGACGGGTCCTGACCTTGTACCGTGGAGCTCCCCCGACCCGTGCTCGGGAGCATCCACAAGAGAGTGTATCTCGGGACCGGTCCAATCTCATAGTGTTACTACTCCTACAACCCATCAGTCCTGTTTTGGGGGTCCTGCTTGGATAGAACTCTGGGTAATTGAGAAGCAAAGAACCCCATCTAACTCATATACTTCCAAGCACTGTAAAAAAGGCGACGAAAACAGAGGGTACTCCGTGCACAACCGAACGGTTGTGCTGCCTGCTCAACCGAAACATGGGGCCGGGATCATCTCCCGGCCCTTCCCACATCCAGAGGAGATCGACGTGCCAATCCTGGTCGAAACTCCGAAACGCCTCATCATATCGGAGAAATCCGTTTACTACAGGCAGGTTCGCCGGCACTCGCTGCCCTTCCCCGTCGATCCCGTGGATACGGTGCAGGCGGCCAAGCTCCTCCTGGGAAGACTGCTCGACCCGAAGCCGGTGGAGGGGCTCTATGCCATCGCCCTGAATTCCAGCGGGGACTTCCTCGGCCTCGTCAGACTCGCCGAGGGTACGGTGGACCGTGCCTCCGTCTATCCCCGAGAGCTGGTCAGCTTCCTCCTCCTCGAGACGAATGCCACAGGGCTGATCCTGGCCCACTCCCATCCCGGCGGGCAGGCGCAGGCCAGCACTGAGGACAAGGCCCTCACCTCGAAGCTGAAGGGCATCCTGCAGGACCTGGGCGTGAAGCTCATCGACCACTTCATCTACGCCTGCGGCAGGCCGGGGATCGCCCCCGAGTGGGTGTCTATGCGGGAGAGAGGGGACCTCTGATGGGCAAGGCCATGGAAGCCGTGGGCTACATCAGGGTGAGCACCGAGGACCAGGCCCGGAACGGCGTCAGCCTGGAGGCCCAGCGGACTAGGATAGAGGCCTGGGCGATGGCCAACGACGCTACGCTGGTCGGCTTCTTCGAGGATGCCGGGATCTCCGGGTCACGCACCGAGAACAGGGAGGGGCTCGTTCAGGCCCTGGCCCTCGCCTGCGAGCGGAAGGCTGTCCTCGTCGTCTACTCCCTGTCCCGGCTCTCCCGCAGCACCCGGGATACGATCACCCTCGCCGAGAGGCTGGGCAAGGCAGGGGCTGACCTGGTGAGCCTCTCGGAGAAGATCGACACCACGAGCGCCGCCGGGAAGATGCTCTTCCGCCTGCTGGCCGTGCTCAACGAGTTCGAGCGTGATCAGATCTCCGAGAGGACTGCGGCTGCTCTGCGGCACAAGAAGCAGCAGGGCAGGGTCTACTCGCCGACGCCGTACGGCTACGATCGAGTGGGGGACGCTCTCGTCGAGAACGAGATGGAACAGGCGGTTCTGGAGAGGATCAGATCCCTTCGGGCAGCGGGGTGGAGCCTTGAGCGGATCGCAGCGGAGCTCAACAAGGACGGCATCCCGGCGAAGAAGGGAGGGCTCTGGTGTCTTTCGGCGATACGATCAGTACTGAAGAGTGTCCGTGAATAGCCGGAATTAGTCGTCGCGTCACAGCCGCATCCGCCTACTCAGCATGAATGATAACGCGTTGTACGGGATGATGTTCCAAGCGCATGGCCTTTGTGTCCAACAAGGACCTTTTTGCTTGGGCAAATAGTTCATATGTGTACCAACAAGTACTTCATACGATGCCTCGGCAGATGATCGGTCTGGTCGTTCCCGAACGTCAGCGGGGACGATGGACTCGCCCTCCCGCTCCCCCCGGGTGGTACGGCTCACCCCTATGCACGTGGGGACAACACCTGCGGCACCGCTTCACGAGGACGAGCGAGACATCTTTCTGCGAATAGTCTCACTCCGAGCCTGAAGTCGAAGCCTGCATCTAGCTGCTGACACTCTCAACACAGTGAGTGTCACCTTTATCTGCGGAGGCGAGGAAGTATCCTTCTGCTGTGAGGACAGTCCTGACGACTTCGAGGAGAAGGTGTGGTGAAGGGGGGCATGAGCCAGTAGCGTCCGAATGAGTGGTGTAAGAAGGCCCTGACTTGAGGGGGGCGGTGGGTCATCGCATCTTAGGCACTTAGAACCACCTAATTGCCTACTCCCGAAGGAGATGATGCGATGACCCGGGAGAATATCGCCGACCTGGAGACACTTCGCAAGAAGATCGAGGAAGCGGACGGGGATCTACTACGGGGGCTGATGCACGAGACGATCCAGCTTCTGATGGGTGCCGAGGTCGATAGCCTATGCCAGGCCGAGTACGGCAGGCGGAGCGAGGTCCGGGTTAACAGCCGGAACGGTTATCGGGATCGATCTCTGGACACGCGGGTGGGGACTCTTGACCTGAAGGTGCCGAAGCTCCGCAGTGGCAGCTACTACCCGTCCTGGCTGCTGGAGCCGAGGAAGCGATCGGAGAAGGCGCTGATACAGGTTGTGTGTGAAGCCTGGGTAGAGGGCGTCAGTACGAGGAAGATGGACCGGCTGGTGAAGAGCCTGGGGATCGACGGGATAAGCCGGAGCACGGTCTCGGAGATGGCTAAGAGCCTTGATGAACGGGTGCATGAGTTCCTCGGCCGTCCACTCGACCGGGGGCCGTACCGGTACGTGTGGCTGGACGGGACGTCACTCAAGTGCCGCGAGTGCGGATCGGTGGAGAGCGTGTCGGCGGTGATCGCCACGGGGGTGAACCGGGACGGATGCCGGGAGCTGCTCGGCATGGATGTGTTCACCATGGAGAGCGAGACGTCGTGGATGGAGTTCATCCGGAGCCTGATCGAGCGCGGACTCTCCGGAGTGGATCTGGTCATCTCGGATGCCAATCCCGGGCTGAAGGCGGCGATAGCCAGGCTTCTTCCCGGGAGTGCGTGGAACAGGTGCTACACTCACTTCACGAGGAACGTGACAGACAAGGTGCCGAAGAAGGGGCAGGAGAAGGCCGCCTGGATGCTCCGGAGCGTAGCCGGCCAGCTGGGAGCGGAAGCCGTTCAGGAGCAGTACGACCGTGTGGCCGACCGCCTGAGCGGAGAGTACCCGCAGCTCACGGACATGCTGGACGAAGCCCGCGAGGAGGTGCTGGCCTACACGCACTTCCCCCTCGCTCACTGGCGGAAGATCAGGACGAACAACCCGATGGAGAACCTGAACTCGCAGATCAAGCGCCGGAGCAAGGTTGTGGGGATCTTCCCCAACCGGGAGTCGATCGTGAGGCTCGTGGGAACGCTTCTCCTGGAGCAGAACGAGGACTGGATGACCGGAAGGAGATACATGAGACTCGACTCGCCGGACGAGAGCTCGAGCTCGCCGGATGAGGAGCTGGTGTCAGCCGATCAGGTGCACGGATGCGAAACCCTTCTTACACCACATTGACGGACGCAGCCCATGAGCCCCCCTGTCTAAACCGTTTCACCGCTCTAGATCAGCATCTTCGCAGTTTCGACCAAGACTCTACTTTTCTCTCTGTGGTTCTAGCGAAGATGATGCTCTGATCCTCTCCATATCATTCTTTTTTACTATAGAGAACATGATATCTATCTCCATATCGTTATCATCGTGGATCAGATCGCAGTATTCACTGATTCCGAGAGAGATCGTCTTTCAGAAAGCAATAGAGATCATCATCATTTCAGCATAGTCAGAGACGATGCGAATATCGCTACCACCACGACGTCTACGATTATCACATAGGATCTGAAGACAGAAGCTCATTCCTTGGTTCTGGTCGAAACCCGGAACAACCACAATGGATGTCGATACTGAGAGGTTTTCTTCGCTTAACTAGTTTCGACAGCATTCTTTGGCTGGGTCGGCCGACTGCATCTGTCAAAAGCGCTATCAACCTTCATGCTGCTCTGCCCTAACAGGTTCAATGCAACGGATCGGGCTGGGCCGAGTCTCGCGGAGCAGCCCGTTCGTTGCATTCGGATAGCTCCCAGCTATCCGTAATATCATTTTGCTTTGCTGCTTGTACTTGCAGCTAACATGCTACGCTACCGACCAGGAGTCGGACAGTACTTCAGCCTGCTCGAGGACCGTCTGGGTTGCGGTGGGCTCCCTGTCGGGCGGATAGCCGTGCTTGCGGAGGATGTGCTTTACCATTACGCGGATCCTTGCACGGACGTTCTCACGAACCTTCCAGTCGATCGTCACGCTGTTCCTGATGGAATCCGTCAGCTCCCGGGCGATGGCTCGCAGCGTTTCGTCTCCCAGGACCTTTACGGCGCTGTCGTTGGTTCCCAGGGCATCGTAGAAGGCCAGCTCGTCATCGGTAAGCCCTAGATCTTCTCCACGGTTCGACGACTGACGGAACTCCTTCGCAATACGGATCAGCTCCTCGATGATCTCAGCGGTCTCCAGGGCTCTGTTCTGGTAGCGCCTGATGGTCTGCTCCAGCATCTCGGCGAAGGATCGCGCCTCGACCACGTTCTTCCTCTGGCGGCTTCTGATGTCATTTTCCAGGAGCTTCCTAAGGAGCTCGATCGCGAGATTCCGGTGCGGCATCCCCTTCACCTCGGCCAGGAACTCGTCGGACAGGATCGAGATGTCGGGCTTCTTCAAGCCCGCTGCCGCGAAGATGTCGATCACCTCGTCGGAGGATACGGCTCGGGAGACTATCTGCCTGATGGCATGATCCAGGTCCTCTTCGGGTTTACTATCGCCAGGAGTGCTCTTCGCGAGAACAGACCTCACGGCCTGGAAGAACCCCAGATCATCCCGGATGGCCAGAGCTGCCTCGTGCGGGACTGCCAGGGCGAATGCCTGAGATAGAGAGGTGACGGCCTTGAGGCAGCGCTCCTTCCCATCTTCCTGGGCAAGGATGTGCTCCTGAGCCGCCGGCAGGAGATAGAGCCTCTCGGCTGGTTTACCGGTGATCCACTTCGACCAGTCGAATCCGTGGAAGAGCCCGAGGCAGATCTCGAACTTCTCCTGCATGATCGCAACGGCCTGCTCCTGGCTGATGGCGGTGGAGCCTTGGCCACCGCTGTCCGTGTAGGTCGAGAGCGCCTTGCGCAGCTCGTCGGCCAGGCCGAGGTAATCCACTATCAGCCCGCCGGGCTTGTCCTTGAAGACCCGGTTTACCCGTGCGATGGCCTGCATCAGGCCGTGCCCCCTCATGGGCTTGTCGATGTACATGGTATGGAGGGATGGGGCGTCGAACCCGGTGAGCCACATGTCACGGACGATCGCGACCTTGAACGGGTCCTTGGAGTCGCGGAACCTGACAGCCAGCTCCTCGCGCCGGGGCTTGTTCCGGATGTGCTGCTGCCAGTCGGGATCATCGGCGGCGGAGCCCGTCATGATGACCTTCATCTTGCCCGAGGAGTCGTCGCTCCCATCCCAGGCGGGACGAAGCTCCCTGATGGCGTCGTACATCTCCACGCAGATCCTGCGGCTCATGCAGACGATCATCGCCTTGCCGTCCATGGCCAACAGGCGATTCTCGAAGTGGTCGACGAGATCCCGTGCGATCAGGCGTATCCTCTTCTCGGAGCCAACGACGGCCTCGAGCTGGGCCCACTTGGTCTTCAGCCTCTCCTTGCGCTCTATCTCCTCACCCTCGGTGGCCTCCTCGAACTCTGGATCGATCCTGGGCTTCTCTTCCTCGCGGAGCTCGAGGCGAGCAAGGCGGCTTTCGTAATAGATCGGGACCGTGGCTCCGTCCTGCACCGCTCTCTGGATGTCGTAGATGCTGATGTAGTTGCCGAAGACCGCCTTGGTGTTCTTGTCCGTGGACTCAATAGGGGTTCCGGTGAACCCGATGAAGGAGGCGTTGGGCAGAGCATCGCGCATATGCCTCGCGAAGCCGTCGATGAAGTCGTACTGGCTGCGGTGAGCCTCGTCCGCGATGACGACGATGTTCCTGCGGTCGGATAGTACCGACTGTCTCTCTCCTCGCTCCTCCGGAAGAAACTTCTGAATCGTGGTGAAGATCACCCCGCCCGAGTCCCGGAGGAGCCTCTTCCTCAGATCCTCACGATCCTCGACCTGCTCGGGAGGCTGCCTCAGGAGGTCCCTGCACCTGGCGAAAGTGCCGAAGAGCTGATCGTCTAAGTCGTTCCTGTCTGTGATCACGACGATGGTCGGGTTCCCCATCTGCGGATGCAGGATCACCCTCCCGGCGTAGAACACCATGGTCAGGCTCTTCCCCGATCCCTGGGTGTGCCACACCACTCCGACCCGTCGGTCACCCTGCTGGCGGTCATCGGACCGCAGCTCGAACTCCGGCTCGGCGAGTTCGACGGCTCCACCTGCATCCCGTCCCGGCTCCCAGGAGTGTGGGATGCATGCCCTGAGGGTCTGCCTCAGAGCCTCGTTCACGGCATGGAACTGGTGGTAGCCCGCCATCTTCTTCACAAGGCCGGACGGAGACTCCTCGAACACCAGGAAGTGCCGGAGGATGTCGAGGAAGCGCCTCTTCGCGAAGACCCCCTCGATCAGGACCTGCAGCTCCGGCATGAAGGTGGAGGCAAGATCCTCGCCTTCGATGGTCTTCCAGGGCTTGAACCACTCACGTCCCGAAGTGATCGTACCCACCCGGGCCTGCAGCCCGTCGGAGATAACCTGCAGGGCGTTGTAATTGAAGAGTGTCGGGATCTCCCGCTCGTAGGTCTGCATCTGGGTGAAGGCGTTCCAGATCGTCGCGTTCTCGTCAGCGGCGTTCTTGAGCTCGAAGACTGCCAGGGGCAGGCCGTTCACGAAGACGATGACGTCGGGGCGGCGATTGTGCTTGTTCTCGACGATCGTGAACTGGTTGACTGCCAGCCAGTCATTGTTCTCGGGGTTCTCGTAATCGATCAACCTCGCCTGTGCCCCGGCAATAGAGCCGTCCCGCCTCGAGTATTCCACTGTCACTCCGTCTACGAGCATCCGGTGGAAGGCGCGGTTGCGAACTTCCTGGCTCGGACCGTCGATCCGGAGGACATGACGGAAGGCATCTTCGAGGGCTTCGGCCGGCAGGTCAGGGTTCAGGCGGTAGAGGGCTTGCCGCAGGCGGTCCTCCAGGACTACCTGGCCGTAGTCGTTCCTCTCAGCCGCCAGCTCCCCGGGAGCAATGGAGAGGCCAGAGACGGTCCTGTAGCCCAAGGCCTCCAGCCACTGGAGGGTGGCCTCTTCGATGACAGACTCGGTTAGGGTCTTCACTCCATCGTCACTTGGCTTTCATGCTGCGTTTTTCCCAGATGTCGGTAAGGTTCTCTAACTTCAGGGCTTCCTTGATCCGAACAATCGACTTGGGCGAATAGCGTTTGTGCGTTTGGCTGCCGATCCTGAACTCCTTGTAGTACTCCTCGTCTTCACGAAGGCCGAGGTGATCCACGACTGCCACCACCTTCGGCATCGTCAGACCGACCTTCTCCGCCAGTTGCTTCGCGCCGAGGCTGTAGAAGTCAAGTTCGTTCACCCGCTTCACGGCGACAACTGCAGCTCCGGGAGTTCCCTCGGCGACGAGTTGAATCGGAATGCCCTCCTTCTTCGACAACCGCAGGGAAAGGCTCGGTCCCGCGCCATCTGCCGCGATCTCGACGGCCGCAGCACCCTGGAACACATCGGCCCAAGCTTTACCGTGCGAGAATTGATCACCGATCCGCTGCAGGTCCGAGTCACTGGGCTGGCCTTTTTCACCCCGTATCGTCGCGTCCAGGATTGCGAGCGGGCGCAGCCGTGCCAGGGCTTCGAGACGGCGCCGTCGGCCGGGTTGCAGGAGCTTCTCTATCTCCTTGACCTCCGAATCGAAGAGCGTGGCCAGATCCGTGGGTGGCGATGTCGAGACCGGAAGAACGCGTTCCGGTAGGTGGCAAGCGAGGTCCTGATCGAAGACGCTCTTTAGCAAATCCCGGAAGAGCGTGACACCCGACTGCACGTGAACGTAGAGCTGGCCTTCCGAGATGTCCAGCAGATGGTGCTGGGCTGCGTCCCGAAGACCGTTGATCGTTTGCACCACGAGCGCCTGCTCCTCGGACAGGTACTTGATCTTGCCGTCGCTGAGCGATCGCCGCACGCAGGCGTCGAACCCGATGGTTTCCTTGGCGCGCTTCTCACGGATCCGCCCACCCCGGTGCACAATCGCGGCCTTCATCAGCATCTCGAAGGCGTGGTCGAGCTGGATGAGGGTGCTGCTGACCCGTCCCCGATCATTGGGTCGGTTGAATAGTTCTATGGCGAGGACCAGTGAGTCGCTCGCCTTCTCTAGGAGCAGATTGGCCTCGCGCTTCATTTCGTGCCTGTATCAGCGGACCGCTCCGCGTCCTTCACGCGGAGCTGGCCAGCGATGAGCTTGGGTAGGAGGGCGTCGCGAAGGGCAGCGAGGGTGCGGGATTCGAGAACAGCCGAAAGGATGCGTTCGAAGCTTGGACTGACTTGCCTCTCGAACTGTTCGACAAGAGAGCCATTAGGCGCTGCCACATGTACGCTGTCTAGCGTGTCGCGGGTGATCGTGTCAAACACGGAGCCGTGCGCGTGTTGTTGAAGTTGAACAACAAGCTCTCGGGTCGTGAAGTAACAGTAGAATCCTCTCGTTCCTAGCAATCCTTTAAGCCCATAGCAGGACTGATTCATCGCCATTGGCAAACCAACGAGCGCGATCCGTCCCACAGTACCACGTGCAGACAGAATCGTAGTACCCACAGGGAGTACTCTTGTGGATGAGTTCTTGACTCCAGCACGAGTCACCTTCTTCTGCGTATCAATCGCCCACACGTCAGAACATGTCGGCGCATCCACGACGGAGAACCAAGGGATATCGCCGTTCCAATACTCTTCAACTGCCGTCTTGGGCGTACCACCGCCGAGTACATCGACGGTACTCGCGAAGCTCTTCACCTCCCACCCCTTCGGGATCTCACCCAGCTCCGAATCCTCGAAGGAGTCGGGGAACAGGTCGAACAGGTGGGCGGGGAGACCGGGCAGCGACTCGCCCCGGCGCCAGCGGCCCTCTGCTTTCGCCCGGACCGGATCGAAGTCCACGAACCAGGACTTGAAGAGCGCCCGGGCCATCGACTCCAGCGTCTCGTTCATCCGCCGGTTCAGCTCGATCTTGTCGTCCAGGGTGCCGAGGATGTGGGCGATGGCGCGCTGCTCGGGGACGGGTGGGATTCGAACTCGATGGTTTTTTAGTATTTGCGTCTTGAGATTGATGAAAACAGACCCATTCCCCTGCGAAACCAGCTTCTGCCTGTCATGCATCAACAGATAGTAGGCAAATAGCTTATCTATATCTCTGAAGTCACGGAGGAGCAGCCACCCGTCATGGATACAGGCATCTATTCCCATGAATTTCGGAATACCTGGGGTCGCGCTATTTGAGAGGATTAAATCTCCGGGATGGACAGCTACACTTCGCTTTCGACCTTCGGGCTTAATGCACTCAGCGGTTCTTGTGATGAATCGTGATCCTGACGAATTCGCGTCTGATATCTTGACCCACGGTATCCCTTGATCAGATACCCAGTCGTTGATGGGCCTAGGCGACGCTCCTCGAGTGATGTCACACAGTTCGGAGAAGCGTCTCTCCTCCCATTTACTCAACATAGCCGAGCCCCTTCAGGTTCTCCTCGATGGCGGCGTCGAGCTTCAGGCCTTCCTCCATCTGCGTGCGAAGCTGGGCAGTAAGCCTCTTCATCTTCTCGTCGAAGGGTTCACCGTCGTCCTCCTGGGCTTCCGCTCCCACGTACCGGCCTGGGGTCAGGACATGCCCATGCTTCCTGACCTCGTCGATGGGGGCTGCTCTGCAGAAGCCCGGGGTGTCGGTGTACTCCCCGGCGGTTTTGTCGCCACGCCAGGCATGATAGGTGCCTGCGATCTTCTGGATGTCCTCGTCCTTCAGCTCACGATGCGTCCTGTCGACCATCGAACCCATCTTCCTGGCGTCGATGAACAGGATCTCGCCCCTGCGGTCACGGAAGCTGCCGTTCCTCCTATCCCTCGCCAGGAACCAGAGGCACACCGGGATCTGAGTCGAGTAGAAGAGCTGCCCCGGCAGGGCAACCATGCAGTCCACCAGGTCGGCCTCGATTAAGTTCTTCCTGATCTCGCCATCGCCCGACTGGTTCGACGACATAGACCCGTTGGCCAGCACGAAGCCGGCCGTACCCGTCGGGGACAGGTGGTGGATGAAGTGCTGCACCCAGGCGAAGTTCGCGTTGCCTGATGGAGGCGTTCCATACTTCCACCGGGTGTCGTCCTTCAGGAGATCACCCCGCCAGTCGCTGTCGTTGAACGGCGGGTTGGCCAGGATGTAATCGGCCTTCAGATCGGGATGCCGGTCGTTGTGGAAGGTATCACCGTGCGCGATCTGGGCGTCGACCCCCCGGATGGCCAGGTTCATCATCGCGAGGCGCCAGGTGGTATAGTTCGATTCTTGCCCATAGATGCTGAGCTCGCCCAGCTTTCCTCCGTGCGCCTCGAGGAACTGCTCCGATTGGACGAACATCCCGCCCGAGCCGCAGCACGGGTCGTACACACGTCCCCGGTAGGGGGCCAGCATCTCGACGAGCAGGCGGACGACCACACGTGGCGTATAGAACTGCCCGCTCTGCTTCCCTTCGGCGCTGGCGAACCGCGAAAGGAAGTATTCGTAGACCCGCCCCAGGATGTCCTTCGAGCGGTTCTCGGCATCCCCCAGGCCTATGGTCGAGATCAGGTCTATAAGCTGGCCGAGGCGCTGCTTATCCAGGGCGGGACGGGCGAAATCCTTCGGGAGAACCCCCTTCAGGGAGGGGTTGTCCCGCTCGATGGCCGCCATGGCGTCGTCCACGATCCTGCCGATTCCGGGCTGGCGTGCCTGGCCCTTCAAGTACTCCCACCGTGCCTCGAGGGGCACCCAGAAGATGTGGACGGCCCGGTACTCGTCCGGATCCTCGGGATCCGCCCCCTGGGACTTCTCGGCTTCGAGCCGTGTGTGCTGCTCCTCGAAGGCGTCGGAGATGTACTTCAGGAAGACCAGCCCGAGGACGACGTGCTTGTATTCACCGGCGTCCATGTTGTTGCGGAGGGCATCGGCAGCCTGCCAGAGCGTCGCCTCGAAGCCCAGGTTCGCGCCGCCGTTGCCTGCCGTCTTCCTGGGCCTGGGCATGAACTCCTCCCCAACATGAAAGCGCCGCAGTCTGCGGATACGGCACGATCGACAAGGACTGGATCGGGGTCAAGGGGTTGACACCCTCGTACTGGTGACCTATGATTCACCACGAAACGGAAGGAATCGAGATGGAGACCCGGGAAGCATTCGGTCAGGAGATCGCGAGACTGAGGGCGGCGAAGGGCATTAGTCAGCGAAAGCTAGCGGAGCTCGTGGACTTGAGCCCTGGTTTCCTGAGCAGGCTGGAAAGGGGCTTGTTCTCTCCCCCCTCCGATGAGAAGATCGAAGCCCTCGCGACCATCCTAGGAGTGGACCGCGATGCTCTCCTGGCAAAAGCCGGGAGGGCCTCCAAGGACCTGGAGAAGAGCATCGTGAAGAATCCCGAGCTCATGGCGTCGTTGGTTCGGCGCCTCGGAGAGCTCGACCCTGACTCTCTAGCAATCGCAATCGCGCTGACAAGGATATTCATCGTCGTCACCAGGATGGTCAGGGGAAGCCACGAGTTCGAGAGAGACCAAAGGGAGTTGTCGGATGCCAACAACATCTTCAGGAAGGAGTGCGAACGCCTAGATAGAACAGATCAGAACCAATTGCTAGATAGGATGATGCAGATGGTCCAGGAGCAGACAGGTGAGCCGAATGCTTTCTAGTCTTTTTTTAGTAGTGATGTTGTGTGTTGTGGCAACAGTATGCGGCGGAGATAACCATGCAAACATTTTACAGAGACAACCGATATCAAGGTCTTCGCATCTCGCCGTGGCTCATAAGGTATGGGACCCGGCCATTGAGTTCGGGAGTACGCCTCCCTCAAGGTTCAGCCGAGTCGATGAATCGGCTCGGGAAGGATACATCATGCTACAGAAAGCAGAACCCGTTCGCTTTACAAGTCCATTCGCCCCCTACACGGGTACCCCTACCATCACATTCCTCGAGCCGCCAGCCGAGCTAACCCCTCCTGTCATCCCCAGCGAGACCGCGACAGATTCAGCGTCTCAGCCCAGAGAGATCGAGGCCGGCCATACCGGGACCTCGGAGGCGACCACATCTGCTGTCACGGCAGGTACGGTTCAGACAAGGGAGCGTCTGCTAGCCCTCCGGCGTCTGTGCATAGAGACGCTGGGAGGAAACTCCCCGTTCCTCGAACCCGCGCTTGCTACTTACATCGCGAACATGCGCCTCCATGGTTCGGTGGTATGGTTGCTGATGGTTGCGCCGCCTTCGAGCGGAAAGACACTCATCATCCACCTCCTCGCCGGACTACCCTGCACCCTCGAGGCCGATGACATATCCTTCGGAGGCCTGCTATCCAATTGTAAGAAGTCCGAGAGACTCGCCAACGCGACAGGCGGCCTCCTCCGGGAAGTCGACGCCCTTGGCGGGACGGCGGTCATACTCGCATCAGATCTGACCGAGTACCTCAATGAGTTTACCGACAAGCGGTCGATTATGGGGGCCTTCAGGCACGTGTGCGACGGGCACTGGAATCGCGCGAACGGTGCAGATGGTGGGAGTCGAAACATCTGGGGGGGCCGGGTAGGCTTCATAGGTGGGATCACGGGGATGGTGGACGGTTCCAATTCCATCCGTAGCAGTATGGGCGAACGATTCCTCTACTTCAGGTCGCACCAAACTCTCACAGAGTCCTTCCGCCGCGCCTTGAATGCGAACATGATTTCCGAACTCGAAAGGGAGAGCAGGATCCGGGAGGGTGTCGAAGCCCTTATCGACACGATCCCGCAGAATCCTGCTGTCCCTACCCCGGGCTCTATGAATCTGAGGATAACCTCCTTGGCCACGGTGATCGGTGTTCTGCGAACGAGTGTTCCGAGAGGCAGTCTTGTTGGCGCCGCGACTACGGCTCCAGAAGGGCCCACGAGACTTACACAGCAGTTAACCTCGCTCTACAGAGGCTTGCTAGCCATTGGGTGTACTGCTGCGGAAGCGTGGAAGACAATCCTGAAGGTCGCCCAGGATTCTTCTAAATCAACCCCGTATCAAGTCTTCAAGCAGCTCCTGGTCGAGCCCGGAGAGGCCGTCCCGACACCAAGGATCGCTGAAGCACTGGGAAGGAGGACCGAGGACCCCGCCATCAACAGGATCCTCCATGGCTTCGCCGCACTCGGTCTGATAGAGGAGATAGATCCCCGTGCGACACGGAACAGCTGGGTTCTAACCTCAGAAGCATACGAGATTTGTCGGTATGCCTTCATCGATGACATGCCGGAGCCATCCCCAGAAGAGATCGCGGACATCATGGGTTGCGATGCGCCTATCGCGATCCTGACAGAGGGTCCGACCGTGATAGCCGCAGGTGACTCCTCTGTGGCTGATGATGAAGACACCCCTCCCGATGAAGATGGAGGAGGAGGAGGGGGTCTCTCCCTCCCGCAGCCGCCCCTGGTCACCTCCGAGCCCGACTTCGATCATGACGATGGTCAGGACGAGTTCATGGGCTTCGACATCCGGCAGGCGGAGTAGAACGTGATCTGCGACGGTGCGGCTGAAGCAGTCCCAGAACAGGTGCAGCCGGGATACTCCGTCGCCGGTCTCTCCCCCGTGCCCCGTGGGTTAGCCTGCGGGGCACCCGGGAGGGTCGGGGAAGAAGACAAGGCAGCGAGCATAGAGAACAGCAGGCCCTCGGGATTGAACCCGTCCGGTCGCAAAGGACCCGCTCTACGACTCTCTTTTCGCGTCGGAGAGAGAGTCTCTATCGATCTTCGGGTTTTGGAAGACCTCCTTGTCGATCTGCTAGCGCCACTCATCATCCGAAGATCAGAGGGGCCAGAAGCGGCGGAGCACAGTGGAACCGTTCAGCCCCGGGGGAAGACCGATGTGAACGCTTCTGACGTTCGCCATATACCAGCGTGGTTCTGCACCGGAACCGAGGAGGGATGCGGCTGTGCCTGATACACTTGAACGTGTACTGGGGTTCGCCAGGACATCGAGGATTGCCATCAGAACGGGTCCTCGGAAGGCCCTTGCATGGAGTCGCGTATCGACGGACATGCAGGAGGAGCGCGGAGTGTCGCTCAGGGCGCAGCAGACGGAGATCCGGACCTACGCCGATCGGAATGGGTTCGAGATCGTAGGGGAATACAGCGAGACAACCTCGGCTTTTCGCGACGGGGTAGCCCGGCCCGAGTTCGACAGGATGATAGAGCACGCCAAGGTCGACCCGGACATCAGCGCGATCCTGGTCCACGATTACTCCCGCCTGATGAGGAACACGTTCAGAGCGATGCAACTCGTGCGGAATCTGCGGGATGAGGACTCTGTCGAGGTCATCTCGATCACGGATCCCGCCATAGACAGGGAAACCGCATCCGGTGTCTACATCGAGGCCATCACCTTCGCCAGGAGCGAGGCCTACAGCCGGGAGGTGGCCTTCCACACGAGGAAGGGCTGCAGGGCGAACATCAGAGTCCGTGACGAAGAGACGGGCTGGTGCTACAAGAACGGCGGCAGCCCTCTCTTCGGCTACGCCCTCCAGCACCTGGAGAGAGGGTTGATCCACGGGCGGACCGTGCTGAAGGCCATCTGGGTGCCCAACGAGGGAATCGTCGCAGGAAGGGCCGTCAGGGACTGGGCCAGGACTGTTCTCGTCGACCTCGTCGCCCAGGGGAAATCGCTAGACAGTGTGCGCGACTTCCTCAATGACAACGAGGTACCCGCCCCGAGAAAGCGCTACTGGTGCACCTCAACGCTGTTCAGCATGCTGGAGCCTCACAGCCTCCTCAAGTATGCCGGCTACGAGGTCTGGAACGTCCATGCCCGGCATGGCAGGCAGAACCCGCCGGCAGACTGGGAGATTGTCCCGAACGCTCACGAAGCTCTCATTTCCGAGGAGGAACTCGAAGCCGTCCTCCAGGCCCGGGAGCGCAACCGCTCCAGTGCTTTCGACGGCGGCTTCCACCGGAGTGCAACTTCCGACTTCCTTCTTAGCGGAGGGCTCTTCAAGTGCGGCAGGTGCGGCTCGAACCTGATGGGACTTCGGAAGACAGGTGGACACAGGTACTACATCTGCGGCAGTCAACCACATCGTCGGGGACTCGGCTGTGGCAGGGCCGTCTACGTCCCGGCCGACTTCATAGAAAAGGCTGTTATCGACGCTGTGACGGACTTGCTGTCGAAGCTCATCAACCCGGAAGGAGTCGTGAAGAGGCTGAATGAGCGGCTGGCCATGCTGTGGGAGCAGGAGCACCCCTCACGCCACGACATCGAGCACAGGCAGCGGGGAATCCGCAGTAGGATCGAGAGGATCAGCGAGGCTGTCGCCGATGGGTCCATCGACCGGGAATGGGCCAGAGCCGAGCTAGAGAAGCTGTACGCAGAGGAGGTGGCTCTCGCCCCCCTGGCAGCGGAGGCTGTGGCTCCCCCAAGGATGGACTTGGGGCAGGCCGGACGGATCCTCGACGAGATCGAGGAGGGCTTCAGGTCGGGCGACAATTCGGTGAGAAAGCAGCTCGTTCGTAACCTGGTGGAGAGTATGACAATGGCCCCGGAATCCTTGGAGGTCGACATCGTCCTCAGGGCCCCGGGGCCATTGGTGCATTGCGTGGTTGCGGGGGCAGGATTCGAACCTGCGACCTTTGGGTTATGAGCCCAACGAGCTACCGGACTGCTCCACCCCGCGATTGTAGCCTGTAATATAGGCTATTCTGCAGTTTAGTCAACTGATC
>Ga0116159_1001382_pt1 | contig 26097 bp, 24 predicted proteins | sample AD_JPNAS1_MetaG_FD_89878 | JGI IMG/M metagenome (GOLD analysis project Ga0116159, IMG submission 89878) | Active sludge microbial communities of municipal wastewater-treating anaerobic digesters from Japan - AD_JPNAS1_MetaG | ecosystem: Engineered > Bioreactor > Anaerobic > Digestate | place...
GCGCCAGCGAACAGCTGATTCGCTCCAAGCTGGAGACCCAACCCGGCCAGCCATTCAACCCAGGGGCCATCGCGCGCGACATCCGCCGCCTGTACGACATGGGCTATTTCAGCGCCATCCAAGCGGAAACCTCCGAGGAGGCGGGGAAATACATCGTCGGCTTCGTCGTGACCGAAAAACGCGTCATCGACAGCATCAAAATCGCCGGCAACAAAAAATTGCGGGAACGCGCGTTGCGGGGGGCCATATCCTGGCAGGAGGGCGACTCCTTCGTCCCCGAGGCATATCCCGAAGAACGCGACGCCATCCTGAAGCTATACCAATCCAAAGGTTTCCCGAACGCCACCGTCGATATCGTTGCGGAGGACATCGGCCCCGGACGCGTCCGGCTGACCTACGCCATCAGCGAAGGCGGCAAGGCCCGCATCCACGCCATCGTGTTTTCCGGAAACCAGGCCATCAGCGATCGCCAACTCCGCAAACTCATGAAAACCAAGCGGGCCTGGTGGTTTTTGGGCGGAAAATACGACGAAGCGACCTTTGAATCCGACTTGAAGGCCGTGATGGACGAATACGCGAATCGCGGACGTTTGGAGGCGGCCATCCCCAAAACGGATTTCGACTACTCGGCGAACGGGAAATCGGTCACCATCAACGTCTTCGTGTCGGAAGGACCGGAATACCGCGTCGACAGCATCGAAGTCGCCGACAACCAGGTTTTCGACACCGACGAAATCACGAGACTGTTCGAACTCAAGACGGGAGACGTTCACAACAAGAGTCAGGTGGCCAAGGACGCGGAACTCGTCAGCAAGGGCTACGAGGACAGCGGCTACATCAACGCTTCCGTGGCGCCTCAAGTGACGGTGGATCGCGAGAAGAAGGCCACCCATATCGTCTACCGCATCGCCGAGAACGACCTGAAATACATCAAAGAGATCAAGGTGACCGGCAATTCGGTCACGCGCGACGAAATCGTGCGACGAACCATGATGGCCTTGCCCGGCGAACGCTTCGACGGGGGCGCCCTGCGCGCCAGCCAGCGCGCTCTGGAAAACACAAGTTACTTCGAGGCGGTCCGGTTGACGATGGAAAACGTTCCCGACGATGATCGCTTCGCCAATTTGTTGGTGGACGTCGACGAAGGCAAAACAGGCTCCTTCAATTTCGGAGCCGGATACAGCACCGAGGACCGGTTCGGCGGCAACATCGAACTCGACCTCAAGAACTTCGACATTACCAACTGGCCCACGTTCTCGGGCGGGGGGCAGGAGTTCCGCATCAAACTCCAACTTGGACAAGTGCGGTCCCAATACAGCCTCAGTTTTACAGACCGCGAATTCCTGGGACTTCCACTCTCGTTCGGATTTGACGTATACGACGAGTCCTACGATCAAGGAGACACATTCCGCGAGGACACCCGAGGGGCTCAAGTCCGTCTGGGCAAAATGCTTTCGCCCTACGTGGGCACGCGCGTCGCCCTCCGCTACAACGACGTGAAGATATCGGATCTGCCCTCCCTCGGCTACCCCACGCTGCGCCGGGAACGCGGAGACGGGACCACCGCGAGCCTGATGTGGGGGATCAACCGCAACACCATCGACGTTCCCCGCGACCCCTCCTCGGGATCGAGTCACGATTTCATGATCGAGCTCACGGGGCTGGGCGGCGATTACGACTATTACCGCCTTGCCCACGACTCCACGTGGCACTATGCCTTTGGCAAAGAGAAAAACTGGATCGTCACGTTCCGCACCCGCCAAGGATGGGTCGATGAATACGGCGGCTCGGATTTCGTCCCTGTATCGGCGCGGTACTTTGCGGGCGGCGCCTCGACGATTCGCGGATACGATTCGAACAAAGTGGGTCCAAAGGAACGGCGCTTCGTGGTTTTCGGCAAGAAAAGGCCCATCGGCGGCGAGTTGCTGCTGCTGGATAACCTCGAACTCAAGTACAAGATCAACAAGACCTTCCGAGTCTACACCTTCGTGGATTCAGGCGGCGTCTGGCGGGAAGCGGGCGATTTTTCCTTTGGCGACATGAAATACAGCGCGGGCCTGGGATTCGGCGTGGACATTCCCAAGATGGGGCCGATCCGCATCGACTACGGCATTCCGTTGAACCCGGATCCCGACCAAGGCAGCGGACGGCTGCATTTGATGACAGGATTCAAATTCTGATTGCCGCGGCTTCGGCGCCAGCGACCGCCCCAGACGCTTGCGGCCAGCGCCGGAGAACTCACAGACCTGCGCATGCGAAGAGGAGACAGTTTGCACTCTCCTCTGCGCCGGTGGTATACTTCGCCCCCTGTAGAAGACGCCAAACGGGGGAAGGTCATGCCCATGGCGGAGGCGGATCGCCCCGCCGGACGGCGACAAGGCATACTGGAGGCAGCCGGGACGATCGAAACGCTGACGTGGCGGACGTTGCCGAGACCGCATCGCCCCTAGGAATCGTTGAAAATAGGAAAGGAACGCAAAAGGTGAAACCGAGACTTTTTTGTCTGTCGATTACGACGATTGTCGCCGTTTTTATCCTCTCTTTCTCGATGCAATCGGCGATCGCCCAAAACAACGCGCCGTCCGCGCCCCCTGCGGCATCCCCAGCGCCGGGAACCTTCAAAATCGGCGTGGTGGAACTTCAGAAGGTGATGGACAGTTACAATCGCCAAAAAGACGAAGTCGCCGTGCTGGAGAAGGACGCCAAGACAAAGGAAGACGCCCTGAAGGCGAAATGGGACCAGTTTGACCAGAAAAAGAAAGATTTCGAATCCAAGCGGGCCACGATGGATGAAGCCGCGGCAAACCGGCAGGAATCGGATCTCCAGCGGGAATTCACGCAATTTCAGTCCGACATCAAAATGGCCGAAGACGACCTCAACCGCGGCAAGCAGGTGCTGAAGCGCACGTTGATCAAGGATATTTTGGCGGCGGTGGAGGCGATAGGCGCCCAGGAAAATTACCATCTTGTCCTCGAGGCCGATCCCGACACGCGCACCGGGGTGTTGTACTATAGTTCCGTGCTGGACATGACCCAGAAAGTGGTCGACTACCTCAACAAACAATACGGTCCAGCCAAGGCGACGCCTGCTTCCGCTTCGAAATCCGAGGCGAAACCCAAGAAATGACCGTTGCAGCGGTTGCGAGAGGCGGCATTGCGCGACGGAACTCAGGGGTCGGCGGAAAGGTCCGGCAAGAACCTCGGACAGGATGAAGCGAGGCTGTGGACGTACGGAGCAGGTTGTCTGGTTGGACGGCGGCGCAAGGTCCGGGAACGAAGATTCCTTAGAACAGGACGGCGATAATGCAGACGACGGTTGCCGAGATCGCCGCGTTGGTCAACGGGACGGTGTCGGGTGGATCTCCCGAAGCGCCGATCACAGGCGCGCGCGGCATCCGGCAGGCAGTGGCGGGCGACGTCACTTTTCTTGCGGACAGCCGTTACCTTTCTTATTTGTCCAAGACGCGCGCCGAGGCGATTTTCGTCCGGGAGGAGGTGCCGGAATGCGGCAAGCTCCTCATCCGCGTGGCTGATCCGGCAGCGGCTTTTTCTCTTGTGTTGCAACGCTTTAAGGCGAGTCGGCGACGCGAGGTGCGGGGGGTGCATCCTACGGCGTTAGTGGGCGCGGATGTGCGTCTGGGCGCGGACGTGGGGATAGGTCCCTATGTCATGGTGGAAGAGGGGTGTACGTTGAAGGACCGCGTCCAACTGCACGCGGGCGCGTATGTAGGGTGGGATTGCATTCTCGGCGAGGATACCGTAGTCTATCCTCATGCAACCATTCGCGAATCGGTGACGATCGGAGCCCGTTGCGTGATAGGCAGCGGCGCGGTCATCGGCGGCGAAGGCTTTGGTTTTGTACGTCAAGGCAAGGACATTGTGCGCATTCCTCAGACGGGCACGGTGGTGTTGGGGGATGAGGTGGAGGTCGGGGCCAATGCGGCCATAGACCGGGCCCGGTTTGGCGAGACGGTGATTGGCAAGGGAACGAAGATTGACAACCTTGTCCAAATCGGCCACAATGTCGAGATGGGAGAGAACTGCATTGTGTGCGGCAATGCGGGGATCGCGGGCAGCGCCGTACTCGGGAACCGGGTGACGCTGGCCGCGGGTTCGGGAGTGACGGGGCACGTTGAGATCGGCGACGATGTAAGCGTCGCGGCCTTGAGCGGGGTGACGAAGTCGATCCCGCCGGGGCGGATAGTTTCAGGATTCCCCGCGGGCGAACATGCCCGCGAGAAGCGCATTTTGGCGAGCACGCGGCTTTTGCCGGAGGCGCTAGTCCGGCTCCGTAAATTGGAGCAACGCATTCAGGAACTGGAATCAAAACCTAATGGAAACGCAGAAGACGGTTGCTAAGGAAGCCTCCTATTCCGGGATAGGGCTCCATACCGGCAACCTGACGACCATCACCTTTCGGCCGGCCCCCCCCAACAGCGGCATCACGTTCTATCGGATTGATCAGCCTGGACGTCCGGGCATCAAAGCCGATATCGATCATGTCGTGGACGTGTCTCGGGGCACGACGATTGGCGTCGGATCGCTCAAGGTCCACACGGTGGAACATGTGCTCGCGGCGGCGGCGGGCTTGGGCATCGACAATCTCGACATCGAGGTGGACGCCAACGAAATTCCGGTGGGCGATGGCAGCGCGCTTCCGTTTTTAACGGCGTTGAAGCGCGCGGGCGTTGTCGATCAAGATGTGGAACGCCGCCTGGTGCGGATCAAGCAGCCGGTATATTACAAGAACGACGATGTCACGTTGAGCATCCTGCCGTCGGACGATTTGCGCTTGACCATGACCATCGCGTACGACCACCCCGCCGTGGGGGCGCAGTACGGATCGTTTGTCATCACGCCGGAGACTTTTGAGCGCGAGATAGCCCCGGCGCGAACGTTTTGTTTCCTGCGCGAGGTGAAGATGTTGCAGGAGCAGGGGCTTATCAAGGGGGGGAGTCTCGAAAACGCCGTGGTCATCGGCGACGAGGCGATTTTGAACGATGAACTGCGCTTCCCCGACGAATTCGTCCGCCACAAAATTCTGGACCTTTTCGGCGATTTGTACCTGTTGGGGTGGCCCGTTCGCGGCCACGTCATCGGCGTCAAATCCGGGCATGCCATGCACGTGAATTTCTCCCGGCAGATCAAAAAAACAGTGCTCAACGGTCATGTGCGCCGCCCGGCGGCGACGACCGCCGATCCTGGGCCGCGCGCCGTGCAGACGCCGGCGCTGGACGTGGCGGCGATGATGAAGGTGCTGCCGCATCGTTTCCCCTTTTTACTGGTGGACCGGATATTGTCGTTTGTGCCGTTCGAGCGGGTGGTGGGCGTGAAGAACGTCACCATCAACGAGCCGTTTTTTCAGGGGCATTGGCCTCAGATGCCCGTGATGCCGGGCGTGTTGATCATCGAAGTCATGGCGCAAGTAAGCGCCGTGCTGTTTTTTGGCGAAGGAAACGAACCGGGCAAGGTGGCCTTGTTTTTGGGGATCGAGAAGGCCCGATTCAGGAGGTCGGTCGTTCCCGGCGACCAGATCATCGTCGAGGCGGAAATGATCCACATGCGTCGCAACGCCTGCCGCGTGCGGGCCGTGGCGAAGGTGGACGGCTCTGTCGCCGCGGAGGCCGAAATGATGTTTGGGATCATGGATGTTCCCGAAACGATGGCGCCGGAGCGTAAAGCGTAGATCGGCGGGCCGTTCCCGCGCAGAGCACGGAGGAGATCCCGGATCGCGATGGGGAGGTTGCGGCGCGTCTTGTGCGTGAAGAGGCGCCGGGAATGGCAAGCGGATAGCGAAGCGGAAAGATCGGCGGGCCGTATGGCGCGTCGGCGGAGCGGAAGGAATGATCGATAACACAGTAGTATTGCAACGGACCATTGCTCGTCCGGCGTCTGTCTCGGGCATTGGTCTCCATACGGGCGTTTTGTCCACCGTGACATTTCGTCCCGCTGCCCCCGATAGCGGCGTGACGTTCTACCGGGTCGATTTGCCGGGCGCTCCCGCGATCGAGGCGGACATGGACCACGTGGTCAGCACGACCCTGCGGACGGCGCTGGGCCGGAACGGGGTGATTGTCAACACGGTCGAGCACATCTTGGCGGCTTTGGCGGGCTTGGGCATCGACAATTTGAACGTGGACGTCGATGCGCCCGAAGTGCCCGGGATGGATGGAAGCGCGTTGCCCTTTGTGCGGGCCCTGAAACGGGCGGGCGTCGCCATGCAGGACCGGCCCCGGAGACTGCTCGCAACGCCCCGGCGCATTCGCTACCATCGGGAAGACGTGAGTTTGTCCATTGAGCCGGGCGACGATTTGCGCATCAGCATGGGCATTCGTTTCGATCACCCCTCGGTGGGCGCGCAGCACGCCTCGGTGGTCATTCGGCCGGAAACGTTCGAAGAAGAATTGGCCCCGGCGCGCACCTTCGGGTTCCTATGTCACATGCGCAAGTTGCGGGACCAGGGGGTCATCAAGGGCGTCAGTCTGGACAACAGCATCGTGATCGGGGATGACGGCGTGCTCAACGACGACTTGCGTTTCCCGGACGAGTTTGTCCGCCACAAAATCCTCGATTTATTGGGCGATATCTATCTTTTGGGAAAGCCGCTGACGGGGCACATCACGGCGGCGCGGGCGGGTCACGCTTCGCACATCGCATTTTCGCGGCGCCTTCGCGAGAGCATGGATATCGCGCCGACGGCGGTTCCGGCGCGGGCGCCAGCCTACATCGCACGCGTTAGCGCAATGCGTGTCTAGCGCCCTGACCGATTCATTCTTTGCATACGTTTGTAGTCTGTGTTGGGAAGCCTAAAGCTCCTCGCAATACGTAGCGCCCGGTCTTCGTGCCGGGCGTTCTTGTGTTTGAGAGCCGTTTAAGCAGAACTATGGCCGACGTTTTCCGCAAAGCGTTTTCAGGTTCTTTTTCGCGGTCTTTCTTTTCGGGGCGAACATTCTTGAGGCGCCGGGCGGAGACCGGGCGCAATCTCGGCGCGACTCGCAAAAAAGAACGCGTCGGTCAGGACGCTACCCCGCATTGCTTCCCGCAGGCGACAAGCTTTTCGGCATAGGTCCCATGCGTGGGGAGTCAACGGTTTCATCGCACGGGACGAAGAAAGAGCGATCCGGTCAGTTTTTGCAGGAGCATTTACTGTCCGATCCCGAGATCGCTGCTTTTTGGGGAAGGGTTCGCGTCTGCGATGCGGCTTTGAGGTGTTTCATGATGAGTTCTCCTTCGTTACGTTTTGCCTGAGGCTACGGACTGCGCGTCCATGTCTATGTATCACATTTCTCCCGACACAGCAAGCGGCGGCGCCTGTTTGGCGTCATGCGCCCAGGATGCGCGCCAATAAGGCTTGGTTTTCGCGCGCCCAAGCGGCCAGTTTGCGCACGCCGTGCGTTGCGTCCACGCGGGGTTCCCACCCGAATTGTTCCTGGGCGCGGCGTATGTCGCTGACGTACACTTGCTGATCGCCGGGGCGCCAATCGTCAAACAGAGGCGCAATGGGACGATCCAATTCGCGTTCGAGGAGCGCGATGAGTTCCAACAGCGAGAGTGTGTGCGCCGGGCCGCCGCCGATGTTGTAGATGCGGCCCCGGGCGACGTCGATCCGGTTGATGGCCATTTGGTAGGCGTCCAAGAGGTCGTCGATGTACAGAACGTCGCGCACTTGCTTGCCGTCGCCATAGATGGTGATTTGTTTCCCAAACAGCGCCGCGATGGTGAACCACGCGACCCAGCCCTGGTCTTCGATGCCGTATTGTCGCGTGCCGTAGATGCAGCTTTGCCGGAAGACGATGGTGTTCAACCCGTAGATGCGGGCGTAATCGTGGACGTATTGATCGCCGCATCCCTTCGAACAGCCGTAGGGCGAGTAGAAATCGAGCGGCTGCGTCTCCGCGATGCCGTCCGGACAATCGGCGTAGGCGTAGCGCGATCCTTGGTCGACGACGGGGACGTGTTCCATCTTGCCGTAGACCTTGTTTGTCGACGCGTAGAGCATGATCGCGCGCGGGGCGCTCCGGCGGACCGCTTCGAGCAGGTTGAACGTGCCGGCGGCGTTGGTTTCGAAGTCGTCGCGCGGATCCTTGACGGAGGTTGTGACGGCCACTTGCCCGGCCATGTGAAAGACCAGGTCCGCATCCTGGACGCATGCGTCGAGAGCGCGATGATCCGAACGGATGTCGCCTTCGACAACGGCAAGGCGCGGGTGCCGCTCGCCAAGCCAGGCGGCGTTTTCACGCGCGCCCTTGCGCGAGAAGTTATCGAACGCGACGACGTCGTGGCCTTGCTCCGCATACCGCGCACACACATGGCCGCCGATGAATCCTGCGCCGCCGAATACCGCTACTTTCATGAACTCCTCGTTTCCCGGGCGTTGTGCATCGTGCGCGACCGACCCCTTGGCCGCATGATTGGGGCTGATTGTAGAGGGAACCCTGCGTTCCGCGCAAGGGCAGGGCGGGTCTGCCGGAGCGGCTGGCTCCGTCGTTCACGCTTCCGCGCCGGCAACGCTCGCGAGTTCGTCAAGGCTGGACAGGGATCCAAAAAACGCATCCAGCACGTCGGGGAGGTCGAGGCTGGTGAACGACACGGCGCTCCATAGAGAATCCGGAACAAGGGCAATCGCCGATTCGGAGGCGGAAAAGCCCGATGCCACGCAGATGTAGTCCGCGATGCACAACGTGGCGGCGAAACCGAGCATGGAGGGGTCCTGGCATTTGGCAAGATCGTGGTGTCCGGCGATGGCCTCGATGATTGCGGGAGGCAATTTCCATTTGACGGCGAGCCGGGATCCCAACTCGGCGTGGTCGATGCCGAGGATGATCCGCTCGGCTTGATATTCGGGCATCCGCTGGGCGACGCATAGGGCGCGCGCTTCGGCGCATTCTTGCGGCAAGAATTCTTCGATGATGATTTTGCCGATGTCGTGCAACAGTCCGAACACGAAGGCCTCTTCCGTCGTAACGGAGAGGGGCGGCGCGTGCCTGCGCGCCAGGACGCCCATGGCGGTCCCGCATGCGACGCTATGACGCAGCATTTGGCTGGTGGTCGTCTTGAAGGTGTCGAAGACGGTGGCGGTAAGCACGAGGTTTTTGATGACCTTCGCACCTAGGAGCGCGACGGCGTGTTCCACGGAGGTGACGCGATTTTGCAGGCCGTAATAGGCCGAGTTGACGAGCCGCAACGTTTTGAGGGCGATGGACGGGTCCGTGGCGATGACTTTGCCCACTTCGCCGAGCGAACGGTCGGGATCGCCGAGGAGTTCATCGACGCGCTCCACCACGTGGGGAAGACTAGGAAGGGTGATGATGCCGTCCAGAAGCGTTTCGATGTCATACTGCTTGCTCACAGCGCGTCAGGCGGCGCGAGCCGCCCTCCTCCAAAAACGCGCTCTTGCATGCAAAGCACGTCGATGACTTGGTCCGGAGCCAACAAAGTCCATTGCCCCGCGAGCGGGCGCGTCTCGACGGAAGATCCGTCCGCGCTCGTCAGGACCAACACGGCTCCTTTGGGCGCGGCCCGAGGCCCGACCAGGACAACCTTGCCGATCCGGCCATCCATCACGGAAAGCGTTCCGACTACGGCAGGTCCTTGTCGCGCCCAGGTGACCAAAACGATTCGCTCCTCCGCATCGTGCCGCGCCGATGTCCCGGAAGCGGGAAATCGGCGCCTGCGTCAACGCGCGCTGGCGCGTTGCGCAACATGAAAAAACGGGCCACAAGCCCGCTGAACCTGGACTTTGCCCGTTTGCCGCGCCGAACGTCTTTTCGAAGATTTTCACGCCGCACATTTCTGACGATCGGCGTCGCCGCGATACAACGATCATGCCGCCATCGCGTATGGCTACGCTGCGAGGATGCTTCGGCCCGCGCAATGCGCGCGTGAAACATCCAGGCTAGAAGATATAGTCGGGCTTGAGTATGGCCTCGTAGTTGACGCTTCGATCCGAAAAGGGGAAGGTAATCGCCTCGAATACGCCTGTTCCTGTGCGCATGAAGGCGCGGGCGGCGCCCAACACCGGCGCGACGCCCAAAAGATATCCCAATGGCTTGCCTTCTTTCAGCTTCTTGTCGAACGTCACCGGAATCTCGGCCCACCCTAACATGATGTTCGACAAACCGCGCCCGAACTTCGTGAGACCCTTTTCGAATCCTGTTGGTTTCGGGATTTCATCCGCCGGATCGTAGCTTTGCGCCAGCGCCGGCATCGCCTGCAGGCCTATCGCGACAGCCAATGCGATGACCCCCATCTTCACCCACATGCTTCGCCTGGTTTCCACCGGGGCTCCTCCCTTTGATGATGCTGGCAAAAAAAAGACGCCTCCACGCCCTTCGAGTCTAGCATAGCCTGTGAATACTGTCAATATTTTTCCCTTGCTGCGTCGGTTGCGAGGTCAGGGCAAGAAGGCCACGGACCAGAGACGGAGAATGCCCTCGCGATCGTCGTCGTACGCGATAGAGACGCTCGCGGGCGGCGGGTTGGATTCGGCCAGATCGAATACGGCTTTGTATGCACAGGCATCGAATTCAGCGGTTTCCTGGACAACGCGCCAGGACCAGGCTATAGGGGCCTGCCGGTGTTTCACGGAACCGCGTGCATGAAACCGGTGCCATGTCGATGCGGTGTGCCGCCCCAGGAGCAACGCATGCTGCTCGCGCTGTCCCGAGGCGTATTCCACGGTGATGGTCGCGACGGGCGTCTCGTTCGCGGCGTCTTCGAGATAATCGGCGCTGGACACCACCAGCAGTTTTCTCGCGGCGAACGGCAACGGCGGAATGGGGAAGGCCATGTAAAACCATCGTGTCAAGGCAGCATCGCCGCTGAACACGTTGATGGCCCCCGGGAACGCCTCCGTCAGTTTTTTCGTCGCTTCCGGACGGGGAATCGCCGACGGCCACAGCAGCAGCTGGCCCAGCGGCACAGTCTGCACGGGCGCAGCCATTTTTGTCACGAGCACGTCGTAGGCTCCCGGGGGGATGTGCGCCGCTGCGGCAAACCGATGAGCGGTCCAACAGGCGGCCTTCGCGTCTTGTGGAAAAAAGTCCTCGGCGGAACCGTTCTGCGTTTGATGTCGGCGAGCGTATCCTTGATGGTGCACCAATTCGACGGCGTAATCTCGAAGCGGGATCGGTTCGGCGCTCGGCGCCTCGACAGTCCACAACAGCCGCATATCAAGCGGGAAGCGCTGGGGCGCCACGCCGAGAAAACGCTCCGGCCGCATGTATTCGGGGAGGACCACGCCGGTGCGTATGCCTTCCGGATCGGTTTGTTCCGCTAGCGTTACGCGGGGCGCGACGGAAATGCCCGTTACGCGCAGGCCGGACTGAAACGCGCGGACCTGCAACGGCATATCGGGGCGATTTTCCTCTACAGCGGCGGTTGCCGCTTCCGCGGAGTCCAGGGCGTCGGGTTGGGCGGCCGCTCCCCACGTCAACAAGACCGCGGCGAATGTTGCGGCCGTGCGCCCTCGCATTAGCAGCCAAGCGTTTCGCATAGCGCTCCCATATTTTATTGGGGCATGTCTGGAGGGCAGGTGCGCTGGGCCTGCTCGTATGCCTCCAGATTGCCGACATCCAGATGATAGCATTCCAGGGGCGTCGCGTACATGCGGCCTACAAACTTCGGCAAGACGTCATGTCCGAAATCGACGACGGGCTTGTCGCTTGGAATCTCGTCGATGGTCGAGACGTTCAACGCGTACAGCCCCGCATTGGCGAGATCGCTTTGCGGATTCTCGGGCTTTTCGATGAAAGACAGCACGCGTCCCGCCGCGTCGATCTCCAGAATGCCGCATTGTTTCGGACATGCCGCATGAAACGCGGCCACCGTCGCCGGGGCGCCGTGCGACGCATGAAAACGCATCACGCGCGACAGGTCGGCGTTGGACAGATTGTCGGCATAGATGACCAAAAACGCGTCCTCGCCATCGACGAAGCCGGCGTTCTGGCGCACCGTGCCTGCGCTGCCCAGCAGGGTTTCCTCATGTGCCAGTTGCACCCTCACCCGACGCCGCAGGCGCGATACGTATTCGCGCACGAGTTCCGGCAAGTGGTGCGTGTTCATCAGAATCTCGTCAATGCCGTGGGCCTCGCACAACGCGAACCAATAGTCGCACAGGGGCCGTCCGTTGATAGGCGCCATGCATTTCGGAACGGTATCCGTCAGCGGGCGCAGGCGCACGCCCAGACCCGCCGCGAGCAAAAAAGCCCTGCGGATTGGTTTCACGACGGCTTCACCGCGCGTACGGCGCCGGCCTCGCGCATCAGCTTGTCCGCCTCGCGGAAATAGTCGCCCACGTCGCCAAACCCCTGAATCCATGCGACGTAATCCGTGAAGATGTCCGCGATCGTCCTCTTCGGCGCCCATCCCAGCGCCTTCAGTTTTTCGATCGACGACACGCTGTGGCGGTTGTCTCCCATGCGGAACTCGCCCGGGATGCTCGGCGCGATGTTCTTGCCCATCATCTTCGTCAATTCGGACGCAAACGCGCGCACCGTTGTCGCGCGGCCGCTGCCCACGTTGAACGGCTCGCCATCCGTGCGCGGATCATCGAAGGCCAACAGATTCGCCGCGACCACGTCGTCGATATGCACATAATCGCGCTTTTGCATGCCATCCTCGTAAATCACCGGCGGCAGGTCGTGCAACAGCCGCAGGCAGAAAATGCGGTTGACGCCCGAATAGCTGTTGTACAACGACTGTCGCGGCCCCTGCGTGATCGAATACCGAAACGCCGTCGCCGGGATGCCGTGGAGACGCCCCAACCGCAACGCGGTCATTTCCTCGAACAGCTTCGAGAGGGCATACGCGTTGAAAGGATTATGCATGTGCTCTTCGAGCGGCAGATTGTCGGAATCGCGCCCGCACGCCGGGCACTTCACTTCCCATTCGCCGCGTTCGAGTTGCGCCAGCGATCGTCCGCGCGATTCGAAGGCGCCGTGCTCGGGGCAGGCGTAGCGGCCCTCGCCATAGGCCGCCTGCGACGACGCCACCGCCACTTTCTTGACGTCGAGTTTCATCTCGACAATCAATTCCATGATCAGCGCCGTGCTGGTCGCGTTTGTGCTGAGGAAGGTGCTGAAATCAGGCATGTAGTCCTGATACGCGGCCTGGTGAGAAATGATCTCCACGCCTTCCATCGCGCGCTTCATCACGTCCTTGTCGCGCACGTCGCCGTGGATGAATTCGATCTCCGGCTTCACCCACGCGGGCTTGCCTTTCGGGTGCACGCGCGGCTGGAGATTGTCCACCACGCGCACGTGATAGCCGCGCTCCAAGAGCCGATCCGCGATGTGCGATCCAATGAACCCGGCGCCGCCGGTGACCAGTGCCTTCATGCCGTCTTCCTCTTTCTTACGTGGGGCCCGCGCCAAACAGCATGACCCACGGGGTCTTCGCCATGATCCGAATGTCGAGCCAGATGGATTGGTTGCGGATGTACTCGATGTCGTCCGCGTACATCTGCTCGAACGTGGATTGGCTGCGTCGGCGCACTTGATTCAGGCCGGTGATGCCGGGCCTTACCAGCAATCGCAGCTTTTTGCGATCGTCGTAGAGTTCGTATTCATAGGGCACGGGCGGACGCGGGCCGACGATCGACATGTCGCCCTTGAGCACGTTCAGCATCTGCGGAAACTCGTCGAGGCTCACGCGGCGGATGAGTTTGCCAATGGCGGTGACGCGCGGATCGTTCGTGAGTTTGAACACCTCTTCGCCGGTCTTGTCGTCCACATGGCCCTTGCCATGGGCCACGTACCTGCGGATGAACTCCTTGTGTTTGCTCGCGTCGCCGTCGGTCGCCATCGAGCGGAATTTGTAGTAGGTGAAGGCCTTGCCGTCCTTGCCGATCACCGTGCCGCGATACAGCGCCGGTCCGGGCGAGGTCAGCTTGATGGCAATCGAAACGACGAGAAAGACCGGCGACAAGGTCACGAGCGCCATCGTTGCCACGGCGATATCAAGCGCGCGTTTGCAGAACAAGAACAGCGGATCGGTCCGCGGCGTCACGTCGGTCATGCGCATCCGCCCGAACACGCGGCGCTCCTGCCGCCCAGCGCGGTCTTCAACGCTTCGACCAAGGCATGCTCGAGGATTAGGTGGGCGTCTTCCGCCACGGCGATGCAGGTGCACGGGGCGTTGAGGTGGACGTCCACGATGTCCTTCAACGCGCCGCCGTCGAAGCCCGTCATCCCGACCACGTTCAGGCCTTGGGCGCGGGCCGTCTTTGCGGCCTCCAGCACGTTCGGCGAATTGCCGCTGCCGGAAATGGCCACCAAGAGATCGCCAGGGCGCGCCAACGCCTCGATCTGCTTCGAGAAAATTTGCGCGTATGCGATATCGTTCGCATACGCCGTGACAAGGGACATGTTGTCGGCCAGGCCGATCGCGCGGATCGGGCGGCGCCCCGACGCCTCTGCCGGGGCTTTCACGAGGTCGTTCACCATGTGCGTGGCGGTCGCGGCGCTCCCGCCGTTGCCGCAGACATAGATGACCTTGTCGTTGCCGTACGTATGCTGAACGATCGCGACCATGGCTTGGAACGCGTCACGGTCGATGCCCTTCAAGGTCGCCTGCAACAATCCGAGATAGTCGTCAAACGTTACCATGCCAAGCTCCGTTTCCTGCGATTTTCCACGGAGACGCACAGGACGCAGGGAAAACTCGGAGAAAAAGAGACGGAATCGCTTTGCGCCATTGCGTTCATCTCTTTATCACGCTCTTTTTTTGAAGCGTTTACCCCATTCAGCGTCCCAATGCGCGCTGATACGTCTCCGCATATTGCCGCGCGATGCGATCCCAAGTATACTCGATCTCGACGTGTCGTTGCGCATTTGCGCCCAGTTCCGCCACGCGTTCCGGTTGCGCGATCAACTGCGTCAATTGGGCGCGCAAGTCGGCGACGTTCCCTTGGGCGAACGTCGCCCCGTGCGGCGACGGCGCTGCGGTCGTGTCGGCGTTCGCGTAGCCCAATCGCGGCGGATCGATCACCTCGACCACCTCCGGGATGTCGCTCGTCAGGCAGCACAACCCCGCGCCCATCGCTTCGAGCAACACGATCGGCAGCCCTTCGATATCCGACGGCAAACAGAAAAGATACGCGTTGCGATAGGCCTCTTCCTTTTCTTCGCCGTAGAGCGCGCCCGTGAACACAATGCGGTCATCGCCTTCCGCGAGCGCCCGCACCTTGCTGTAATACTCGCCGGCGTGGCGCGCGTCGCCCGCGATGACGAGCTTCATGTCGGCCTTGATCTGCCGGAACGCGGGAACCAAGTAATGGCTGCCTTTCTCCGGCACAATGCGCCCGAGATAGAGAATGTACTTGCGCGGTTCGATGCCGAAACGGCGGAGTTTGTCGAGCGGACGCGGCGCGATGGCGGGCACGCCGTTCGGAATGTAGTCGACCGTTTTGCCATAGCGTTCGCGGCAATAACGTTCGAGAAAACGTGACACCACCGTTGTCCGATTCGGAAACAGCAGCGCGCAACGCTCGCCGAGTTTCAAGACCAGTTTCGCAACCGTGCTCCATTTGTCGCGTCGCCAATCGAGGCCATGCAGCGTGCACACCGTCTTGCGGCCAAACAGACGCGGAAAAAACGACAACAACGCCGGGCCCATCGAATGGAACTGAATCACCTCGCACTCTTTGGTCGCCACGAGCATTGACAAGAACGAGTGCGTGATCGCCTCCAAATGCTTCGTGTATATCGCGGGCAGGCTCACGAGGCGCACGCCGTGAAAGTCGGTCAGCCCCTCGCGGTTGTATCGCGCGCGGCAATAGACCGTCACGTCGTGTCCTTGCTCGACCAGACGGACGCTCACCTCTTCGATCAATTTCTCGACGCCGCCCGCCGTGCCGCTCGACGCGCCCCCAATCGTGATGAGCCCCACTATGCCGATACGCATGGCGCGCCTACCCCCGAGCAGCCTTCAGTGCACGCTCATAGATTTCCATGATGCGCGGATACTGCGGTTCGGCGTCGTATTCCTCTTCTGCGCGTTTTCGCGCGCGCACGCCCATCTCGCGCAGGCGCGACTCGTCCGACAATGCCTCGCGCAATGCACGCACAAGATCGGCGACATTTCCGCTTTCAAATAGAAACCCCGTTTCGCCATCGAGGATCATTTCGCCCAAGCCGCCAATGCGCGCCCCGATGACCGGCTTGCCGTACGCATACGCTTCGATCAGCGCAAGCGGGCAGTTCTCGTACCACTCCGACGGGATCACGATCGCCTTTGCCCCGCGAATGGCTTCGCTGAGCGCCTTCCCGGAAAGGTGGCCCGTGAGTTCGAGATTCGTCGCGCCGCTCTCGCTCGCCGCGTGCGCGATCTCTTCCTCGAAAGGGCCGCGCCCCGTGATTTTGAGGCGCGTATCCGGAAACTCCCGCATCGCCGCGGCAAGCGTGAGCACGCCCTTTTCCCGCGACAGTCGCCCGAGATACAGCAGGTATTCGCCCGGCGCATACCGAGGCTCGTACCCTTTTACGCGCACAAAGTTCGGCGCGTACGTGACTTTTGCCTCGTCAATGCCGAACTCGATGAGTTTCCGGCCCGTGAAGCGCGACGGCGCAACGATGACGTCGTAGAGATCGTTGTAGCGCAGCAGATGATGTGCGTACATCTCGACCGTATTGACGAAGCTGGCGAGTCGCGATCCTTTCGTGCAGCAATGGATCGTTGCGTTGTAATACCGGCGCCCCCTGCACCGCTCGCAGATGCCGTCGTGCGTGTACAGCTTGTAGTTGGGGCAGATCAACTTAAAGTCATGCGTCGTGAACACGACCGGGATGCCGCGCTTCTTGAGTTCCGGCAAAATGCTCGGGCTGATTTGGTGATGAAAATTGTGCAGGTGCGCGATATCGAAAGAGATCTCGTCCAACAGCCGCGCAATTTTCCGGCGCGCATCCACGGAGTACACCGTTCGCGCCGCCAGCGCGAGTTTTTGACGCAATTCCGATGGGCCGTCGTAGTCTATGCGGTCAATAAAATACGCTTCTTCCGGCGAAGGGACATTCTCCGGGTGGCGCATCGAGAAGTGCCCGACGAAGTGGCCGTGTGCGCGCAAGAGATCGGTCAGCCCGAAATAACAAACCTCCGAACCGCCGTTGAGGAAATGAAACTTATTCACTTGCAGCACGCGCAGGGAGGTTGCAGCGGCGCGCGTGGGTTCCTGGGCAACGTGCGTTTTCGTTCCTTTTATGGCGCCCTGGTGCGACATGGGTGCATCATAGCGGTCGTTCTTGGCGGGGTCAATGGCTGCCCGCCAAGTTTTTGCGGTGTGGGCCGCTGATCTATAGTCTGAGCGGAAGACGTACGAGAGGAAGACCCATGCCGGAGATTTCGCCGTCATCCGCGCCGAATGCGCTGTTCTACTCCATCATCGTGCCGGCGCACAACGAGGAACGGAACATTGCCCGGACGCTTCGCGCGTTGGCCGGGGCCTTGCACGGGGCCGCCATACCGTTTGAGATTGTCGCCGTGAACGACAACAGCTCCGACGGCACGGCGCAGGCCGTCGAGACTTTGCGCGAGGAAATCGCGGAGCTTCGGCTTGTCCACAACGCGCCGCCGCCGGGATTGGGCCGCGCCATTCGCTGCGGACTCGAACATTTCCGCGGCGATGCCGTGGCCATTGTCATGGCGGATTGTTCCGACAGCCCCGATGACGTCGTGGCGTGTTATCGCAAACTCGAGGAGGGCTATGACTGCGTGTTCGGGTCGCGGTTTCTGCCGGGCAGCCGGGTGACGGATTATCCTCCCGTGAAGCTAGCGTGCAACCGGCTCGGAAACCGGCTCATCCAAGCCCTTTTCGGGACGCGCCACAACGATCTCACGAACGCGTTCAAGGCATACCGCCGCCATGTCATCGAGGACATCTCGCCGGTGCGGTCGGACCACTTCGATATCACCGTCGAATTGTCGTTGTCCGCGCTGACTCGTGGCCATGCCATCGCGGCCATGCCCATTTCCTGGACCGGCCGCACATGGGGCCAATCCAAGCTCCGTCTGCGTGAAATGGCCCTTCGTTATCTCACGACGATTCTCAGAATCCGTTTCGGGCCTTCCGCGCGCGGCTGATCGCTCCGTCGGGGCTACGGAAACAGCCACTCGCCTTTCCAGCCGGCTCCGTCACGGCGAAAAAGGACCCGCTCATGCAGCCGAAAGGGCTTTTCGTGCCAAAACTCGATGACGTCCGGCAGCAGGCGGAATCCGGACCAAAACGGCGGACGGGGGACCTTGCCGATGTTGAATTTGAGCGCGTATCGGGCGACGCGTTGCTCGAGTTCCCAACGTCCGGGCAACGGCTGTGATTGCTTGGAGGCCCAAGCCCCGAGTTGACTCAGGCGCTCGCGCGAAGCGAAATACGCATCGGCTTCCTCGTCGGAAACCGGTTCGACGCGTCCCTGCGCCCGGATTTGCTTGCACAGCGGCATGCAATGAAAGCACAGCGCCGCCTGAGGATTCTCGGTTAATTCACGCGCCTTGGGCGACGTCAAATTCGTGTAGAACACGAACCCGCGCGCATCGATGCCCTTCAACAGCAGCATCCGCACGCTCGGCATGCCGGAGGCGTCCGCCGTCGCCAGCGAGAACGCGGTCGGCTCTTTCATGTCCGTTTTCTTGGCCTCGTCCAACCACTGCTTGAAGAGTTCGATTGGGTCCGCATCGGGCGCAATCCCCATTCCCGCCATCCTTCCCGTTTATGCCCCAGGCTGCCGCGCCACCCCGCGCGATAACGCCCCCAAAAAGCCGAGGAACCCTTCCCCATCCAGAAAGGTTCCCCAGAATTGTCGAGATCCGGCGCGCTTCTACACGGTTTCCGCGACGCGCTCCGAACGATTGGCGGCGCCATCGCCCGTGACCAAGCGGGCCGTCTCGCGCGCAATCATCAGCTCTTCGTCCGTTGGAATGACCAGCACGCGGACGGTGGCGTGATCCTGCGAGATGTCCCGCTCGTTCCGGGCGTTTTTCTCTTCATCGATCGCCACGCCAAGATATCCCGCCTGCTTGAGAATGCGGCTGCGCATTTCGGCCCCTCGCTCGCCGATTCCTCCGGTGAACACAATCGCATCGACGCCGTTCATCACCATTGCATACGAGCCCGTGAAACGGGCCACGCGGTAGGCGAACATCTCGAGCGCAAGCTGCGCATCCGGGTCGCCCTTGGCGGCCAACGCTTCGCAGTCCCGCACATCCGCATGGCCGCAAACGCCCTCGAACCCGCTCTGCTTGTTCAACGTGCGATCGACCTCGTCGGCGGTCATGCCCATTTCCTTGATCATGAACAGCGGGATATAGGGGTCCATATCGCCGCAACGCGTGCCCATCATCACCCCTCCCAACGGAGTGAGGCCCATGCTGGTCTCGACGGACTTGCCGTGGTCGACGGCGGTGATGCTGCTCCCATTGCCGAGGTGACAGGTGATGAGGCGCAGGTCCTTCAGCGGCTGGCCGAGAAGCTTCGCCGCTTCTAGGGCGACGTAGTGGTGCGACGTGCCGTGAAATCCGTATTTCCGGACGCCGTATTCCGTGTACATGCTTTTCGGGACTGGATACCGGTATGCCTGCGGCGGGATGGTATGGTGGAACGCCGTGTCGAACACGGCGACTTGGGGGATCCCGCTGAATATTTTCTCGCATGCTTCGATGCCTTCGAGCGCGGGAGGATTGTGCAGCGGGGCCAGGCGCGAGCATTTGCGAATGCCCGCGAGCACGTCGTCGTCGATGATGACGGACCCCGTGAATTCCTCGCCGCCGTGAACGACGCGGTGGCCAATCCCCACGATTTCGGTGATGTCGCTAATGACGCCGCAGTCCGAGCAGAGAAGAGTCTTGCAAATGGCGTCAATGGCCGCGCCATGATCGGGAACGGCCACCAGCCCGTTGCTCTTCGCAAAAACGGCTTGCCGCTGACACAACTTCCAATCCGTCTCGCAACAGGCGCACTGAATGCGCGAACCCGTCAGCCCGATGCGCTCGACCGATCCCTTCGCAATGACCTGGCTGCCGCCGTTGACATCGAACACCTTGAACTTGACGGAAGACGAACCGCTGTTCAGGACCAATACTTTCATGCCTTGACACTCCGATCGTGATTTCGCGCCCAGGGCGCTTTACCGCATTATCTGGCTTTGCACCACCGTCACCGCCGCGACGCCCACAATATCTTCCCACGAGCAGCCCCGCGACAAGTCGTTGACAGGCAACCGCAGCCCCTGCAACACGGGGCCATACGCTTCCGCGCCCGCCAAGCGTTGAACCAGTTTGTAGGCGATGTTGCCGGCGTCCAGGTCGGGAAACACCAGCACGCGGGCGCGACCCGCCACTTCGCTCCCCGGAGCCTTGGACTTGCCCACGCTCTCCACGAGCGCCGCGTCGCCTTGCAACTCGCCGTCGATCCGCACGGGCGAATCCGCGCCGAACCGTTCGGCCATGCGTTCCTTGGCGATGCGCGTCGCCTCGACCACCTTCTCGGTCAACACGCTCTTCGCGGAACCTTTCGTCGAATACGACAACATGGCCACATACGGGTCAATCCCGAAATTCAGCGCCGTCTGCGCGGTGCTCAACGCGATCTCCGCCAACTGCACGGCATCGGGATTCTCCACCAGCCCGCAGTCCGCGAACAAATACGTCACGCCCGTATCCGGCATGTCCATGAAAAAGAACGACGAAACCAGCGCGCAGCCCGGCGCCGTGCGCAAAATCTGAAGCGCGGGACGCAGCGTGGCGGCCGTCGAATGAATCGCCCCCGCCACCATTCCGTTCGCCAGTCCCCGGTGCAACATCATCATGCCGTGATGAATCGGTTCGTGCACGGCCTCTCGGGCCTGCTCGGGCGTCACTCCCTTGGCCTTGCGCAAGGCATAAAACTCTTCCGCGAACGAGGCGGTCCATTCCGCCGATGCGGGATCGACCACGCGCAACGCGCGCTTGATGCCCAGCGCTTCGAGTTTGGAGCGCACCATCGCCTCATCGCCTATCAAAACGACGGAGCCGATGCCCTGTTCCTCGATGGCGTCAGCCGCCAGCAGGGTGCGGTCATCCTCGGGTTCCGGAAGCAAGATGGTCTTCGGGTCCTTTCGGGCCTTGGCAATGACAGCGTCAATGAACTTCATGCAGTGGTTCCTCATTTCAGCGCCCCAAACGCACAGGGACGCGCTCCCTTTCGCTTTTCGATTTGGTTACTGCGCGGCTGCTACCGCTTGCATGCAGAGCAATCCCTGAAGAAAACAAGCACAAAACATGCCATGCGGACCCTGCCGCAACCCGGCACAAAGGCGTATTATACCGTATCTGGGGACGTTTTTGCTAGGAAATCCGTACATATTTTTCGTACAAACCGACCCAAGGGCGCTTCCGTTCCTACAAAAATGTAGCGCTGCCGTATGTTTGCGCCTCCGTCACGACAAGATCGACGGGAATGTCGTGCGGCTCGACCGGAATCGTCTCGACGAGACACGCCTCGTATGCCAAGCCGATGGACGGACCGGCATGGCGCGCCAAGAAACGGTCAAAATAGCCCGCGCCGTACCCAATGCGATACCCGTCGCGCGTGAACGCGACGCCGGGAACAATCACGACGGCGTCCGGATCGGGATCGTGCGTGCGGCGGCAATCGGGTCCGGGCTCCCAAATGCCGAACGCGCCACGCACAAGGTCCTCCACCCGCGCAAGTTCCGGCCACACCAGAGTGCGGCCCGGCGCGCATACAGGAACCCGCACCGGACGGCCTTCCTGCAAAAGCCAGCGTATCAGTTCGAACGTGTCGACTTCGTTGTCCTTCGACGATACATAGGTCAACACCTGGGGCGCTTGCCGCACCCACGGCAACGCCGCCACGCGCGCCAAAATAGCCGCGCTCTTATCACGCGTCGCCTCCGCCGACATGCGCCTGCGGCGTTCGAGGAACAGGGCGCGCATCTCCGGTTTCGTCATCATCCTGCGCCCGAAAGCGGAAAGACCCGGCGTACGCCCCCCGATCCTTCGCTGTCCATTTTTCTCACTCTCCGTAGGCGGCTTCGACCTGTTGATCGGCGGGCGCGGCGTCGCGGCAACACGCCCACGTCGGTTCCTCGAAAAAGGCCCGCGTCTCGTGCGCGCGCTCTGCGGCGAAAAAACGCGTCCCCAACTCGCCAAATGCGCGAAGACAATCCGCCGCCTCTTGATCGAGTTCGGCGAGAAGCGCTTCCGTGCCCGTGGGGGCCGGGGAAGCGGAAGCCAGCACGCGGCGGACATGGTCCCGCGCAAGACGCCGGTCGTTCCACGTTCCCAGGAGGTCTTGCAGTTCCTTCAGGGCAGCGACGAAAACGTCCATCCGCTCTTCGTACAGCGGCACATACAATTCGCAGGCATACCGAAGCTTTTTCAGGCAAATGCGAATGCAGTGAAGCGTTTCCTCGGAAGGCATGCCGCGCCACAGCAAATACACGGCGCGCGCCCCGGAATAGCGCCGGCAAAGCGCGCGCGCCGCTTCCTTGAGATAACAGGTCCGCGGCGGCCTCATCCCCAAAAACAAATCCACCAGCGCGAGTTCGAATTCGCGGAAAGCAGCCGCGGACGCGCCCTCCGCGACGGAGGCTGATAGGGCTTTGCGCTCGGCGCGCAACCGGCGCAATGCGACGGCAAGCGCCGCCCGAACAGAACCATCGCGCCGCCGCCGTTTTTCGAGCAGCGCTATCGTGACGTCCAACTCGCGCGGCTTTCCCAGCGCTTTCGTGATGGCGCGCGCGCGCCGCGTCACGGGACGACGCGTCCCCCGCATAAAGACCTTCCTGTGGGCGACAAGAGCGGCCCGCAAACGGCGCGACGCCACGCGCAGATCATGGATGCCGTCCGGGTCTTCGGCGCGCGCCGCTTCGATAGAGGCATGCACCATGGCCGCCCGCGCCCGCACCAGCCGTGACGCCGCCTCCAGCGCCAACACGCACCGCTTCGCCATCGCTCGTTCCCTTCCGCCCGCGCCCGGCTGAAGAAAATCAGTCCATGCCTTCCACCACCGGGCCCTCGGGGGCGCTAATCACGGCCTCGGTCTCCTTCAAATCCAGCAACGTCCGCACGCGCCTGCGCAGCCGCTGCTGCACCGTCATCACCGAGCCATGCGCGCTCACCTTCGTCATCTCGAATTCTTTGGTCATCTTCGCAAAAGCGCGAATCATGCGTTTCTGATAGCGCATGAAACTGTCGTACAGATTATCGGCAAGGTTCATGTCCATGCCGCACTCCCAGAATCCCAGTTTTTCGGCCTTGAGGGCCCGCTCGGCCAGCACGTCGAGGTCCACCTCCAGATACAGGGTCAAGTGCGGAACAAGTGCAAACGAATACGCCTTGCGCAGCCACTGCGCGCTGAGTCCGCGCACGCCGTACCGCGCGAAAATCGTATAGATGTAGCGATCGGCTAGAACGATGAATCCCCCCTGCAACGCCGGCACGATGGCGCGCTCAAGTCGGTCCGCCAAATCCGTGGCGTAAAACAACGCGAGGGTGCGCCGTCCGATTTCATGGCCTCTTTTGGCTTTTGTGAGGCCGATTTCGGTCAATTCCGATCGGCACAACGACGTCGTGACCACGCCATAGCCGAGGTTCTCGAGCCATTCCTGCAACAGCCGGATTTGCGTGCTTCGCCCCACGCAATCCGGTCCTTCCAGCACGATAAGACGCCCCTGCAGATCCACGTTTCGCAGCGTGGGAATGCCCGCTCCGAAATAGTGCGCTTTCATGCTTTCTTCCTCCCGGCCGGTCGCATCTTCTTTTCCTTGATCTTTTCGAGAACCACTTTGCGGATGCGTCGCTGCTGTTTCTCGATGGGATGATCGCCGTGAACCACGACAAGCCCGTACTCATTCACCAACTTGTCGTATTCCTCCATGATCCGGGCCTGAAACTTCAGAAAACTTTCGGCGGGATCGCGGCTCAGCCCGAGATCCATGCCCGCCTCGTAATACTTGAGACCCGCCCGGCCTCGGAAAATGCGTTGCACCGCGGTCTGCAGCGGAACGCGAAAATAAAACGCCAGATCAGGCTGCACCGCGAAACTATACAGATCGCGCACATACTCCGGGTCCACCCCGCGCACCACATCGCGCGAAAACGCCGTCCACACATACCGGTCGGCCAACACAATCATGCCCGCCTGAAGCGGCGGGATAATGGCGCGTTCGAGCCGATCCGAAAAATCGGTGGCATGGATCAACGCAAACGTCAGCGGCGTGAGAATCTGCTTGGTCTTGCCCAGCTTCGTCGTCTTTTTCACGAGTTTCGACGAATTCCACTCCGTGAAAAACAGGTCGTATCCCTCCTGGATCAACCAAGACCGCATGAGATCCAGTTGGGTGGACTTGCCCGAGCCATCCACTCCCTCTACGACAATCAGCATGCCGGGGTAATCATGTGGCGAACGCAAACCGGACATACCGTCACCTCCTTGCACAAACCGTCCGCACTCCTGCCGTCCTGCCCAGCGGAGAAAGCGTCCGGACTTCTTACCCGTGCGGCCTATGGATGCCGATCAGATACCCGGCCCCGAAACAGGCCGCGCCAAGCAACAGCGAAATGATCAGCCACGCGATGTGCGTCCCGCGGCGTTCCCACATCGCCAAAAAACGGCTCCGCAGCCACGTGAGCAGACTCGGCTCGAGCAAGGCCACGATAACGGTGATATTGTCCTTGCCGCCGTTGTCGTTGGCCAGGTTGACCAACCGGGACGCGATTTCCGCCGGCCTTCCGCCTTTCTTGAATTCCGCGGCGATCTCCGAATCCTTCGCCATGTTGACCAAGCCGTCGGTGCACAGCAACAGCATATCGCCGGGAACCGTGTCCCAGGCATACCCGTCCACGTCAACCGCCTCATGGGTTCCGATGCACCGCGTCACGAAATTGCGCCGCGCGTCCGACTCTGCCTCGGACTTCGTCATGAAGCCCGCCTTGACCTGCTCATCCACCCACGAATGATCCTCGGTCTTGTCGATGATCTCGCCGTTTCGCAGGTGATAGCAGCGCGAATCGCCAACGTTTGCGATATGCGCCCGGCGCGGCTGCACGACCGCCGCCAGGAAGGTGGTCCCCATGGGACGCCCCGCTTTCACCAGTTCACTGTTGGTTTGGAAAATGCTCGCGTTGGCTTTCTTGATCCATTCCAGCAAAACCGGCAGCGGACTTGGGGCGGCATCGGGCGCGTCCGGCTCCGCGGGCGGTTGCCTGAGGGCATCCTTCACGATAGCGACGGAAAGCCTGCTCGCAATCTCGCCGCCCGTGTGACCGCCCAGCCCATCGGCCACGCACAGCATCGCCCCTTCCTCAAACAACCGCAACCCCGGCACATCCTCGCGAAACACGCCGTAGCTGTCTTCGTTGTTCCGTTTTTTTCGCCCGACATCCGTTTGTGCCGCGATATCGATCCGCATACGACCCCTCTGCCGCGCATGCCCGACGCGCGCGTCCTCTCACACGCCACTATACCCTTTCCGGGCGAAGCTGTGCGAACTCGCGCCCCCGACACCATGCGCGCAGCGAATCCGCGGCGTTTCGGTCGCATTCCGCCTTGTCGGAACATTGCGCCCAAAAACAGCCGAACCGCCGCCCGTCGCGCACTCAATATCCGCACGTTATATGCCCTTCCGGCAGGCTTTTGACGGTTGTCCGCCCGACGCGGTTTGAAAACCGCCCCGCCGGTATGCTACCGTTTCCCTGCGCCAAAACGCACGCGTACCCGTAGCTCAATGGATAGAGTACTTGGCTACGGACCAAGGGGTTGGGGGTTCGAGTCCCTCCGGGTACGCCATTCCCTTCTCTTGCCCCCTCTTGCAAACTATTGTCTTTATTGGTCAAAATGCGATCTGTATCATCTGTTCCTCTGTTGGGGTTAAACATCTCCTGATTGCCAAATTTTGCCTCGTTGCACCACGTTTTGCCGGATTTTGGTGCAACCGTTGGGGCAACCAAATTCGCCGCCTTTTGGGCAAGTAGCCCCGGGTTCTCGCCGCAAAAATCCGGCAACTTGCCCACAGCGTCCGCCGTGTCAATCAGCGTAAGGTGCGTGTAGATATTCGCCGTCAAAGTCGGCGTGCTGTGCCGCATGGCCTTTTGCGCCACCTGCAACGA
>Ga0116159_1001383_pt1 | contig 26089 bp, 24 predicted proteins | sample AD_JPNAS1_MetaG_FD_89878 | JGI IMG/M metagenome (GOLD analysis project Ga0116159, IMG submission 89878) | Active sludge microbial communities of municipal wastewater-treating anaerobic digesters from Japan - AD_JPNAS1_MetaG | ecosystem: Engineered > Bioreactor > Anaerobic > Digestate | place...
GCCTCGAGCGCGAAGAAGTACGCGTCGTAGCCCATGGCCGTGACGGCCGAGATCGTGTCGTCTCCGCCGTTGTTGGCGAGGCGGGTTGCGTCGGCGTTGACCCACTCCTTAAAGCCGTTGTCGAACGCGGCGTTCGCGCCTTCGGGATAGAAGGTGGTGACGGTAACGTCGACATCCTTGCCCTTGGCGGCCTGCAGGATCACGTTGGCGTCCCACGTGTCGCCCGCGAGGATGGGCATGCCAAGCCCCTGCGAATGGGCCTGGTCGATGATGAGCTGCGCGGCCTCGGTCGAGACGGGCGAGAAGAACACCTCGCAGCCCTCGTTCTTGGCGTTGTTGATGTAGGAGGTGAAGTCGGAGTTGCCCTCGGGGAAGGTATCCTGCACGCAGGTGCCGCCCAGAGCCTCAAACGCCTCGACGAAGTAATTCACCAGGCCGCCCGAGTAATCGTCGCCAAGCTTGGAGAGGCAGTACGCCTTCTTGACGCCCAGCTCGTTGAAAGCGTAGTTTGCGAGCACCGTGCCCTGGAACGGATCGAGGAAGCAGACGCGGAAATAGTGCTTGTTGCCCTCGGTGACCTGCGGGTTCGTGCAGGTGATGCCGACGACCGGGATGCCCGCGGCCTCGAACGTGGGGGACGCCGCGATGGACACGCCCGAGCCGTAGGAGCCGAGCACCACGGAAACGCCCGCCGAAACCAGCGTGGACGCGGCGGAGGCCGCCTTGTCGTTGGAGCTTTCGTTGTCGACCTTGACGAGCTGCACGTCGTAGGTGGTGCCGTTGATTTCCACGGTGGGGCTGATGTGGTTGGCATACTCGACGCCGAGGGTTTCCTGCTTGCCGCCCGCGCCGTTGTCGCCCGAAGCGGGCTCGAACACGCCGACCTTTACGACCGGGTTGCCGGAGCCGGGCTTATCCGTCGCGTCGTCGCCTGTGTCGCAGGCGCAAAGGGACAGCGCGAGCACAAGCGCCAGAAGGATGGCCATGAGCTTTTTCATGAAGTTTTCCTCCCTAAAAAATGATCGGACGCGCAAGTGTACACGAAATGCGCACACCCGCATTCCTGTGTCTATGCATGATTATAATCCGTATCCCTCCCGATTGCAAGGCGGATGTTCACAAAAAGTCCGTAATCTCAATGGCTCGGCGGGGTGAAAGCGGCATGTATGTCCATTGCAGAGAAAGCTTATATTTATGTTTTTGTATGTTTTTGTCATGATATGGCGGAATCGGACGGGAACGCCGGGAACGCCTCCCGGACGGGCGCTGCGACAATCCGGTTGACAGGCCGCGGCGATGGTACTATGCTGGAAAAAACCGGGCCGTATGGACGGCGCCGGGAAACGGAGGGCGCGGCGCATGGGCGAATTGAGCGGATTGCCGAACATCGGGGCGGCGCTGGAGGCGCAGCTTGCGCAGGCGGGCATAACGGACGCGGACGGGCTCAGAGCCGAAGGCTCCCGCGGTGCGTGGCTTCGCATACGCGCGCGCGACCCGTCGGCCTGCTACATGCGGCTGTGCGCGCTCGAGGGCGCGCTCAGGGGGGTGCGCTGGCATCGCCTCGACGAGGGAACGAAGCGCGCGCTCAAGGATTTCTATCTGGCGCACAAGGGAAAATAAGCGAAATCAAACCGGGAGGCAGATTATGGCGCAACTGCTCTTTGAGGACCGCGCGGGCTTTCGCGCGTGGCTTACGGAAAACGCCCGGAGCGACGAGGGCGTGTGGCTCATATTCGGCAAGCCCGGCGGGCCGAAAACGCTGAAAGCGGACGAGGCGCTCGAGGAGGCGCTCTGCTTCGGGTGGATCGACGGCCAGATGCGCAGCGTGGACGGGCATACCTACGTCAAGTATTTCAAACAAAGGAGCAGGGCGAGCAACTGGTCCGCGAAAAACCGCGCGCTCGTCGAAGCGCTCGAGGCGAAGGGGCTGATGACCGACCCGGGCCGCGATAAGATCGCGCTCGCCAAACAAAGCGGGCGCTGGGACGCGCCCGGGCCCGAGCCGCTTTCCGACGCGCAGCTCGAGCAGTTCGCGGATCTGCTCAAGCCGCACGGGCGCGCGTATGCCAACTTCGAAAACATGCCGCGCTCGATGCGCCGGGCTTACGCTTCTTCCTATTATTTCGGCGCGAAAACCGAGCAGGGGAAGCGGAAGCGATTCGCGAGCATACTCGAGCGGCTCGAACTTAATCTGAACCCGATGGAGAGCATGAAGAAGAAAACGGGCGGCGGGCCCGGTTCCTCGAATCTCGAATAAATATATAAAAACGATCGGCGGGGGTATCATGCGCGATCTCACATATCTCGAAGAGTATTATAACTCCCACGACGAGGAGGGCAGGCTCCTGTCCAAACACGGGCAGGTCGAATACGTCACGACCATGAAGTACATCCGCGAAGCGCTGCGTCCGGGCGGGAGGATACTCGAAATCGGCGCGGGAACGGGACGGTATTCGCTCGCGCTCGCGCGCGAGGGCTGCCGGGTCGACGCCGTGGAACTGATACGCCACAACCTCGATATCCTGCTCGGCAACGTCCGGCCGGGCGACGAGATCGAAGCCGTACTCGGGGACGCGCTCGATCTTTCCATGTATGCGGACGAAACCTTCGACGTCACGCTGCTGCTCGGGCCGATGTACCATCTGTATACCGAGGCGGATAAGATCCAAGCGCTGGGCGAGGCGGTGCGCGTGACCAAAAAGGGCGGCCGCGTGCTGGTTTCCTATTGCTTGAACGAGGGCACGGTCATCATGCATTGCTTCCAGCGGGGCAACCTGCGCCGCTGCCTCGAGCTGGATATGCTCACGGAGGACTACCACTGCAAGTCGGACGCGAAGGAAGTGTTCGAGCTGGTCCGGACGGAGGACATCGACAGGCTGAACCGGAACTTCCCCGTCGCGCGGGAAAAGCTCGTCGCGACGGACGGCGCGACGAACTACATGCGCGGCTGCGTCGACGCGATGGACGAGGAAACGTTCCGGCTCTATCTCGATTACCACTTCTCCACATGCGAAAGGCAGGATCTGATCGGCGCGAGCCACCACGCGCTGGACATACTGCGCAAGCTGTGATCCGCGCGGGAGCGCCGCCGGCTCAACCAAAAGGCAAGTTCTGTTGAAGGAGCCGCGCTTCCGTTGGCGGCTCCTTTCGTTGTATATTGGGTTTACCGGCCGGAATTACGCATTGGAGGAAAAATCATGAACGACGAGCTTGGCAGAAAGATCAGGGCGCTGCGCGTGGAGCGGGGCATGACGCAGGAAACGTTCGCCGAGGCGCTCGGCGTCACGCCGCAGGCGGTTTCCAAATGGGAGAACGGCGTGAGCGCGCCCGACATCTCGATGCTGCCCGCGATCTCCGTAAGCTTCGGGGTGACCATCGACGAGCTGTTCTCCCTGAGCGACGGCGAAAGCCTCGAGCGGATCGACAACATGCTCTGCGGCGCGCGCGACCTGACCGAAAGCGCGTTCGCGTCCACGGAAACGCTGCTCCGGGGCATCGCCGCCCGCAAGCCCGGCTGCGGGGACGCGTATCTGCGCCTCGCGGAGCTTTACGAGCACCGCATCCGCACACTCACGCGACAGGCCGTGGAACACCTCAAACAGGCCATACGCATACAGCCGGAAAAGAAGGCCTGCCACAGCTGCATGACCAATCTGCTCCACGGCTACGGCGGGGATTGGACCTGCACCAACACGCTCGAGATGGTGCGCTACTACCGCGAACTGATGAAGCGCGTGCCGGACTGGCAGGAGGGCTGGTATTGGCTGCTCGACCAGCTCATCGGCAACGGCCTGCTCGACGAGGCGCGCGAGGTGATCGAGGCGACGGAAAAGGTCCGGCATCACGAGCTCGCCAAGTCGAGGCTCGGCGACATCGCCTACGCCGCGGGCAACGGCGGGGAGGCGCTGCGCCTCTGGCAGGAATGCATCGACGACGCGCCTCAGGCGTGGCGTCCGCACGCGTTCCGCGCGGACCGGATGGTGCGCATGGGCCGCTACGACGAGGCCATCCGCGACTACGAGGCGTGGCTCGAAAAGCAGCCCGCGCCCGCGTTCAACGACCCTTACATCTGCATGGCATTTTTATATGAAGAAAAGGGCGACGCCGCCAAGGCCATAGAGATGCGCGAAAAGCAGCTCCGCGTCCTTCGCGAGGATTTCGGCTTCGAGAGCGGCGAGGTGATCGACGAGGTCGAGCGCGAGATCGCGCGGCTCAGGGCGATATAACGGATAAAAGCGCAAGCGCGGGCGGTTCAGTTCCCCGCGCTTTATTTAATTTCCTCCCATTCGCCGTTGCGGTTATACCAAAGGCAGACGAAATCGATTTGATCGCTCGGGTCTTTTTCGATGCGAAGCAGGTTGAGCCCCGCGCACCGCGCGACATCCGCGTTCCGGAAACCGGCCCCCCTCGCGCCGTCGTTGCGCAGGGTCAGTATCTCGGCGAGCGCCCCGTCGCGTTCGGACAGCACATGCAGCTCCCCTCCCTGCGCGGCGTCCGCGCCCACGGGCACGAGCAGGAAAATGAAATCCTCCTTATAATCCCCCGTCAGATCGACGGCGGCAAACAAGGTGCGATAGGCGCAGCGCATGCCCGCCTTGATCGATCCGCTCAACGTCGTCCCCTCCGGCCAATCGAGCGTCAGTTCCCATGCGGAAACGCCGGATTGCGCGTCGAAGCGATACGTGATGCGAAGCCTGGCGCTTTGCGTGTAGGAAACCATGCCGTACAGCTCGCTGACCACCAGATCACAGTCGAGATCCCTTTCGCCGATCAGCTCGCCGAGCGTTTGCACCGTATAGCCGCCCCGGCCTTCCTCCGCGATTATCCTTCGCATCCGCTGCTCCTGCGCAGCGGCTCGGCTCTCAACCCCCAGCGCGCGAAACGCCTCGCCCCCGATGGGTTCCACGGCGAAGGCATCCGCCGTCTGCGTGAGGCGGTAACAATCGCCGTAGAGCACATCGTTGCCCCGATAACGGTAGAAGCCCACATAGTATTCCTGCGCGCCGTCCCCGTCGGCGTCGAAGCAATAATAATCCCAGCGGCAGGGCTCGGAGGAGGCGAGCACCGCGCGCGAAAGATACCGCGGCATCGCCTGCTGCGGGTCCGCGCCGTACAATGCGCCCTCGGCCAGCTCGAAGATCACGGCCTCCGTCACGGCGGACGGATCGTCGCCATCGGCGCGCGGCGCGCCGGCGATCCCCGTCGCATAGACGCAAAGCTCCGTTGGCACATGCGTTCCCGGCGCGAGGACTTCCCCGGCCATGCTCTGCGCATACGGCTCGAGCCGCGCGTCCTCCGGCACGGCGATACCCGCCTCGCGCAGGCGGGAGAACACATACGCGCGCGCGGCGGACTCCTGCTGCGGCGTATAATCATCCAGTTGGTATTCCGCTTCCTGCGCGCGCAGCGCGAGCTGGCCCCACGCGTAGCGGGCGAGCTGCTCCCGCTCGGACATGCCGGGGTAGCGCGCGACGGTTTCTTCGTCGTTGAGCGGCACGCGCGCGACGCTCGGCCGCGGGGTCTGCAAGGCCGCTTCCCTCAGCGTGACCGCCGGCGTCACCGTTGCGGCGGGGCTGCCCCCGGCGGCTTTCCCCTCCCCTGCGCTCCCGCACGCGGCAAGGGCGAACATCCCCGCGGCGAGGAGCACGGCGACGGCCGTCGCGGCGCGCGCGCGCGGCTTGTTCGCGATGCGGGCGAAGCGCTCCCCCATCTCCCGCCCGCCGAGCGTCATGGCCGTGGCCGCGTTCATCAGGGACGGGGCGCCCTTTCCCGCGCGGATGATCGACAGCAGAGCCATGCCGTAGCCCACGCGCTCCGCCTGCGTAAAGCCCCGCATAACCCTGTCGTCGCAGGCGAGCTCGCAGTCCGCGCGGCAGCAATACGCCGCGAGCCACACGAGAGGATTGAACCAGTGGAGCGCGCAGCAGGCGCTTCGAAGCAGCGCCCACCACGCGTCCCCCGCGCGGAAATGGGAAAGCTCGTGCGCAAGCACAAGGCTGCGAACGCGCTCGCTTTTCAGGCAGGCTTCGTTCACAAGAACGCAGGGCCTCAAGCACCCGAACAGGCATGGCGACGGTATGCCGGGCACGAAATAGACGGGCAGGCGTCCCGCGCTGCCCATGCGCTCGCGCTGATCGCGCACGGCGAAGGCGAAGCGCAGGTTGACAAACAGCGTATAGAGCGCGACCGCCACCGCCCCGGCGAGCCAGATGAAGAACAGGACCGCTGCGATGTCGAACACGGGCGCCGTGCCGGGAGCAAGCCCTGGCCCCTCCGCGCCCTGCGCGGGCGCGCCGGAAGCCTGCGGCGCGGCGGTTATCAGCGCGCCCAGCGCAGCCTGCGGCGAGGGAGCGGCGGATGGAAGGAGCCAGGCGGGATCGGGCGCCGTTTCGCGCCGCGCAAGGTTCATCAATGAAAGCGGGCTTGCGAATCGAAAGGGGATCAGCAGGCGCGCCGCGGGCAGAAGCCACAGCGCGTAGCCGAGCCGCGGCGGCACGCGCCGCCCGAGCGCGAAGCGCACGGCGAGCAGGAACGCCATGAGCAGCCCGGCCTGCACGCTCATGGCGAGCAGGCGTTCCAGGAGTTCATTCATCGCGCCGCCTCCCTTCCCGAAGCAGGCGCTCGAGCGCGTCGAGCTCCGCGTCCGTGAGTTCCTTCGCGCGCGCCGCGGACTGCATCATCAAGAGTACGTTCCCGTTGTACACGCGCGCGAGCACATCCTCGGTTTCCTCGCGGACGGCCTCGCCCCGGTCGAGCAGCGGGACGTAAAGCCGCACGGGCTTCGCGTCCTCGGCGCGGATCGCCCCCTTCGCTTCCATGCGCTTGAGGTAGGAGATCACCGCGTGCTTCGTCCAGCCGTAGGCCGGACACGCAGCGTCGCAGATCTGGCGGAAGGTGCAGGGCGCCTTTTCCCATACGATCTGCATCAGCCGCCATTCCGAATCCGCAAGCGCGATATGATCGTTCATCCGGTCGCTCCTTGTTAAGCATTTGCTTAATAGAAGCGTACCGCCGCGCGCGGCGTTTGTCAAGCGTTTTCGGTAAGCAGATGATTAACGGATTGCGGGCAAAAGATTCCCCCGTGCGGTTTACGCAAAAGCGCGCGCATGGTATACTTTGCAAAAGCTTCGTCCGGCAGGTGGAATATGGAAGATTACAAAGAAAAAGTCCGCGCCGTATATGAAAGCGGGCGCGAGGCGTCCCGCGCCGAGGAGGCCGGGCAGTACGCCCTGGAGTTCCTGTATACGAAGAAGGCGCTGGACCCGCTGATCCGGGAGAATACGGACGTTCTCGAGCTCGGCTGCGGCGGCGGGTACTACGGGCTGCACTACGCGGGGCGGTGCAAATCGTATCTCGGCATAGACCTCTCGCCGGTCAACGTGGCGGCGTTTCGGAAGCAGATCGACGCGCGCGGGCTCGCGAACGTCCGCGCCGAGGCCGGGGACGCGACCGACCTCTCGGGCATACCGGACGGCGCGTTCGGCCTCGTGCTCTGCCTGGGGCCCATGTACCACCTCAACCGGGAGGACAGGCGGATGTGCCTTCGCGAATGCGCGCGCGTGTGCGGGCCGGACGGGGCCGTCGCGCTCTCGTACATCAACAAGGGCGGCGCGATCGCGAAGTTCGGCTTCGCGGCCGGGTGGGATAAGCTCCTGACCCCGAAGATCGACGAGTGCGTGCTCGCGCGCGGCACAGACGACGTGCGGACCGACGTGTTCTTCTACACGATGCCCGAGGAGATCGAGGCCGACGCGCGGGACGCGGGGCTTTGCGTACTCTCGTCCAAAGGGCTCGACTTCCTGCTCTTCGAGCGCGACGTCGAGCGGCTGGACGACGGTCAGCGCGAAGTGCTCTTTCATTATATGGACCTGCTCCACGAAAGCCCTTCGTGCGCGGGGCTCGCCAACCACGCGCTGCTGCTGTGCAAAAAGACGCGGGGCGTTTCATCATGATTCGGAATTGGCGGGAGGGAACGGCCATGCGAAGCGAACGGGAAATGTACGAACTCATACTCGGCACGGCCGATGCCGACGCGCGCGTGCGCGCGGTCGTGCTCAACGGCTCGCGCGCGAACCCGGACGCGCCGAAGGACGAATTCCAGGATTACGACATCGTCTACATCGTCAAGGACATCGGCTCCTTTGCGGACGATCCGGGCTGGATCGACGTTTTCGGCCTGCGCGTCATGCTCCAGAAGCCCGAGGAGATGCGCGAGCCCGCGGGCGACGGGAGCGTCGCCTATCTGATGCTCTTTTCGGACGGCAACCGCATCGACCTGACGCTTTTGCCCGTCGAGCGGTATGAGGAACTGCTCGGCAGCGACAGCGAAAGCATACTGCTGCTCGACAAGGACGGCATCGTGCCCCCGTTTCCGCCCGCGAGCGACCGGGATTATTGGGCGAAGCCGCCGTCGAAGCTCGAATACGACTCCTGCTGCAACGACTTCCTCTGGTGCATGCAGAACGTCGCCAAGGGCATACGCCGCGACGAGCTGCCCTACGCCATGCGGATGCTGCACCTGGTGGTGTACGGCGAGTTGCACTGGATGCTCGACTGGACGATCGGCGCGGAGCATGATTTTGCCGTTTCTCCCGGAAAGCTCGGCAAATACTACAAGCGCTATCTTGGCGCCGGGGATTACGCGCTGTATAAGAGCATATACTCCGATGCGGACTGCGATCATATTTGGGATTCCATGTTCGCGGCGATGGAGCTGTTTCAGAGGTGCGCCCGCCGCGTCGGCGAGCGCATGGGCTACGCGTATGACGAAGAGGACGAGCGGAACATGAGGGCGTATCTCGGGCGGGTAAGATCAGGCGCTTGACGCTTGCATTTCCCCGGAAATGACGTATAATGAACCATAACCGAATATCCGGTAAATGCGGTGAAGAGAAAGAGTACGCGGCCCGCGCTTTTCCAGAGAAATCCCCGCCCGCCGGGGCGCTGCGAGGGGATGAAGCAAAAGCCGCCGAACATGGTCTCGGAGCAGCGCGCCGAGGGGCGATCGCCTTCAGGCCGCGACGGGTTCGCCCGTAACAGCGATACGGTGTACGGCGGCCATTTCCGTCCGCACCGGATGAGGTCCGCTTCGCGAGGAGCGGGCGAATTGGGGTGGTAACGCGGAAGCCTCGGCCTCCGTCCCTGGCGTTGTTCAGGGACGGTTTTTTGTTGTCCCTGATCCAGGACTCAACCGACAATGAAACGGAGAAAGGGGCTTAATATGGAAAACATACTCATCGGCGGGGCGTGGCCTTACGCGAACGGCTCGCTCCACATCGGCCACGTCGCGGCGCTTTTGCCGGGCGACGTGATCGCCCGCTACTACCGCGCGAAGGGCGCGAAGGTCACATACGTTTCGGGCAGCGACTGCCACGGCACGCCCGTGACCATACGCGCGCGGCAGGAGGGCCTGACGCCCGCGGAGGTCGGCGAGCGCTTCCACGCGGAGTTCGCCGAGGTGTTCGCCCGGCTCGGCTTCAGCTACGACCTTTATACGAAAACCTCGGACGCGCACCACAAGGCGTTCGTGCGGAACTTCCACAGGCGGCTATACGAAGGCGAATACGTCTATGAAAAGACCGTAAAACAGGCGCGCTGCCCAAGCTGTGAAAAGGCGCTGGCGGACCGCCTCATACTGGGCAAATGCCCGTCGTGCGGGGAAGCGACGCGCGGCGACCAGTGCGACGCATGCGGGGCGATACTCGACGCGGAAACGCTGCCCGAGGCGCGCTGCGCAGAGTGCGGGAGCACGCTCGCCTTCGGGGAAACGAAGCAGCTTTTCATCGCGATCTCGAAGATGGAAAACGAGCTTCGCGCCTACCTCGCCGCCCATCCGCGCTGGCGAAAAAACGCCATAGCCTTCACAAAGCGCTACATCGAGGAGGGGCTTCGCGACCGCGCGCTCACGCGCGACCTCGACTGGGGCGTCGAGGTGCCAAGGCCCGGCTATGAGGACAAACGCGTTTACATCTGGGCGGAAAACGTGCTGGGCTACCTCTCGGCCGCGGCGCGCGTATGCCAAGCGCGGGGCGATTCGTTCGCGGAACTGTTCGGCGACGGCGCGCGGCACTATTACGTGCACGGCAAGGACAATATCCCCTTCCACACGATCATACTTCCCGCATTGCTCATCGGCCACGGCGCGGGATATCGCCTGCCGGACGACATCGTTTCGAGCGAATACCTGACTCTCGAGGGCAGGAAGATTTCCACGAGCGGCAACTGGGCCATTCGGGCCGGGGACATCGCCTCGCGTTACAATCCGGACGCGCTGCGCTACTTTTTCATCGCCAACGGCCCGGAGAAGCGCGACACGGATTTTTCCTTCCGCGAGTTCATAGAGAGGAACAACGGCGAGCTGCTCGGCGCGTACGGCAACCTCGTCAACCGCACGCTCGCGTTCGTTGAAAAGTATTTCGGCTCCGCCGTGCCCGCGGGGACGCCCGACGCGGCGCTTTCGTCAAGGATCACGGAACTGTTCGATTCCGTCGGGGAGAAGATCGAAGCCGGTTCGCTCAAGGACGCGCTCGAGGCGGCGTTCGACCTGGCGCGCTTTTCCAACAAGTATTTCGACGAAAAGCAGCCGTGGAAAACGCGCCTCGGAGACCCCGCGCGCTGCGCGGACGCAATTTATAACTGCGTGCAGCTCATCGCATGCCTCGCGGTGCTGCTGCGCCCGTTTCTGCCCTTCTCGGGCGAAAAGCTCGCCGCGTGGCTCGGCCTCGCGGACGAATGGAGGCCGCAGAGCGTCCCCGCCGGGCATCGTCTGCCCAAGGTTTCCATCCTGTTCGAGCGGCTGGATAAATCCGTCGCCGGCGAGGAGCGCGCGAGGCTTGGGTTCTGACGCGCGTTGCCGTTTCCATTCCCTCCGCCGCGCGGTATAATATCAATCCCGAAATTCACAGGCAGCGCCGAGGCTTCTTGCGCAAAACGAAGGTATAAACGGGATTTCAGCCCATGCGCACGCGCGCAAACCTGTTCTTTCCGCGCTGCAGCACGATCTCCCGCTTTCCGGATACGACGGCGAACGCGTCGAGCGCGGTTTCACCGTCTATTTTTATCCCGCCGCCCTCAATAAGCCTTCGCGCCTCGCCGTTGCTCGCGGCGAAGCCCGCCGCGCGCACGAGCGCGACGAGCGTCGCGTCCGTTCCGGGGTAGGCGATTTCATCCATGCTCTCGGGAAGCGCGCCCGAGGCGACGCCGCGGTACCTGCGCTCCGCCGCCGCGGCCGCCTCCGCCCCGTGATAAAGCTTTGTGATCTCGCGCGCGTAGGCGAAATGCGCCGCGCGGACGTCGCGCGCGATCAGGCCCTCATAATCCGCCGGCGCGAGGTCGGTCGTGAGGCGGAAGCAATCCCCGAGCATATCGTCCGAAACGCGCATGCACTTCTCGAACATCGTTTCCGGCGCTTCGTCCACGCCGATATAATTGCCGAGCGACTTGCTCATCTTCTCCTTGCCGTCGAGCCCGGGAAGCAGCGGGAAGGTGACGACCTCCTGCGGCGTCTGCCCATAATCCTTCTGCAGCGCGCGCCCGACGAGCAGGTTGAATGTCTGGTCCGTGCCGCCGACCTCGACGTCCGCTTCGAGCGCGACGGAATCGTACCCCTGCATGAGCGGATAAAACAGCTCGTGCAGGCCTATGGGCCGGTTCCCGGCGAGCCGTTTCGCGAAATCGTCCCGCTCGAGCACGCGCGCGAGCGTGTATTTCGAGGCGAGGCCGAGCACATCCGCGAAGCGCAGTTCGCCGAGCCATTCGGAATTATAGGCGACGACGGATTTCCCAGGATCGAGTATCTTGGCGACCTGTTCGAAATAGCTGCGGCCGTTCTCGCGCGTCTGCTCGAAAGTGAGCTGCGCGCGCGTTTTGCTCTTGCCCGTCGGGTCCCCGATCATGCCCGTAAAATCCCCGATGACGAATATGATCTCGTGGCCGAGCTGCTGAAACAGCCTGAGCTTCCTGAGCACCACGGAATGTCCGAGGTGCAGATCCGGGCGGCTCGGGTCCGCGCCGAACTTGACGCGAAGCTTCCTGCCGGAGAGCAGCTTTTGCCGAAGCCCTTCCTCGGAGCAGATCGTCACCGCGTCCCGTTTGACGATGTCGAAAAGTTCCCGCGCGTCCATATGAATCCTCCTCAAGATAAAAATAAGGCCGGAGCATAAAAGCTTCGGCCGATCGTTGCGCTTCGTGAACCGGGGTTAACGCGGCGCGCGTGGCCAAAGCCTATTCGAATCAGAATAGGCACAGGTCGCGCAATAGGCGTTGGTCGCGAAAATGACTTTCATAGCCTGTCGTTCCCCCACGGGTTTTCGATATTATAACACATTGCGCGCCAAACGCAAGCGCCGTTCCATTCTCTCCCACAATATGGTATGATAAACTAAATATTTCAGCCGGAAAATTGACCGTCAAAGCGCGCGAACTCTGGTCGGTGAGGATAGGCATGGACGGACTGATCGGCAGATGCGGCTTCTACTGCGGGAGCTGCCCCACCTACATTAAGGGCGAATGCGCGGGCTGCCGCGCGGCCCATGAAAAAGGGAACTGCTTCACCTTCGACTGCGTGCAGGAGCGCGGCCTCGCCTATTGCGGGCAGTGCGCGGATTTTCCCTGCGACGAGCTGTTCGCGCGGGAAAAGGCAACTGTGCTGGATAAAAACTGGCTGGCGTGGAAGCGAAGGGAGCGGAAGGAGCCAAAATAGATGGAGCATGGCGCAAGCACAATGAAATACGAGATCCCGGTCGAACCCTCTCCCGAGCGCGGGCGGTATGACGCAACCCTGCGCGCGACGTATAAGAACGCGCGCTATCTCAAGGAGTTCGCCTGCAGGACGGCGCCCGCGGCGGAGTTCATCCGGCTCTGCGAACAGGAAAGCGGGCGCAAGCTCAAGCATCTGTTTGAGCGCTGGCTTCGGGAAAACGCGTATCCCGAGGCGGCGGGGGGATTATGATCAGCATGCGGGGATCATCATGAAGCTCGCCCTCGTCGGCGACATCCACAGCAACCATGTCGCGCTTCGGGCAACGCTCGCGCAGGTTGCGCGCGAGGGGGTCAACGGCGTCGTCTTTCTCGGCGATTACGTCAGCGACTTCCCCTCGCCGCAAAAGACGCTCGCTCTGCTGCGGGAATGCAAGACACAATACCAAACGTGGTTCCTGCGCGGCAACCGCGAGGAGTACATGATCGGCCGTCATCGCGGTGAAGGCGGCCGCTGGACGTATTGCTCCCAGTACGGTTCCCTGCTGTATACATATGAAAACCTGACGGATGCGGACATCCGTTTCTTCGAAGCCATGCCCATCGCGGCGACCATCCGGCCCGAGGGCTGCGCTCCGTTCGCCGTCTGCCACGCCTCGCCCGAGGACGCGCGCGAATACATCGCGGACGACGAAGCGCGCATGAGGGAATGCCTCGACGCGATTTGCGCCGACCTTCTGTTTTGCGGGCATACGCACGCGCAGAAAGCGTGCGCGCTCGGGAACAGAGCCGTGTACTTCATCGGCAGCGCGGGGCTTTCGGAGGGCGCGCCCGGCATGGCGCAGTTCGCGCTCATGGAATCCGAAGGCGGCGGATGGCGGGTCGAGCTTACGGGCGTTCCCTACGATGCGGACGAGGCGCTCGCCGAGTTCGATTCGAGCGGCCTCGGGCAAAAGGCCGGTATGTGGGCGAGGGCGGTCGAAAGCACCGTCCGAACCGGGCGGAACGCCTGCCGCACGCTGATTCATACGGTGACCCGCCTCGCGCGGCAGGACGGCAAAACCGCCCCGTTTGCGATTCCTGAGGAATACTGGATCGCGGCGGCGGCGGAACTGGGGATCTGAGCCATCCCTATGAACGCGCCGATCCCCGTGTGAACGGCGCCCATCCGGGCAAGCTAAGGCAGTCGGCTCCGGCCGGAAAGAGGAGTTTATGCGCCTGATCGACGAAAAGGTCATACTGCGGGATATGATCGCCTCCGACGTGGAGGACCGCGTGCGCTGGGAAACAATCGAAACCGAGTGGCTCGGCTGGGACGCGCCGTGGGAGAACGACCCGGCGAACGTCTACTACGTGCCGTTCGACGAGGCGGCGCTGCGAAGAAGCTGCGCGGGGAAGCTCTCCCGCGCGCGGGAGGACGACGAGCCGCGCGCGAGCTTCGAGATCTGCGTCAACGACGCCGCGCAAACGCACATCGGCTGGTGCAACAGCTACCGCATCGACGAGCAATGCTTCTATTCGCCCGCGGGGGACCGCCTTGCCATAGGCATAGACATACCGCCCGCGCAGGCGCGGCACAAGGGCTACGCGACCGCCGCGTGGAGGCTTTTCATCGGGTATCTCATCGAGAACGGCGCGAGCGAAGTGTACACGCAGACCTGGTCGGGAAACATCCGCGTACTCGGCCTGATCGAAAAGCTCGGCTTCGTCGAAATCGACCGCAAGCAGGACATCCGCCATGTGCGCGGCGCCCGGTACGACGCGCTGACGTTCCGGCTCACGAAAGCCGCCTTCGAGAAGCTCAATCAAGAATAACGGAGGAACCATGCTGCCCGACTACGCGAACTGCCCCGTCAACCTCGCCTGTTCCATATTGAAGGAGTTCGGCGCGCCGCACGCGCACCCGACGCTCGGGGCGCTGGACCGGCTGCTCGCCAAGCGGCGCTACAAGAACGTCATCGTCATGCTGTTCGACGGCATGGGCATGGACGCGCTGGAAAACCACCTCGCGCCGGACGGGTTCTTCCGGCGAAACCTCGTTTGCGGGATGACCTCGGTTTTTCCGTCCACGACCGTCGCCGCGACGACCTCCGTCACGAGCGGCCTCACGCCCGCGGAGCACGGCTGGCTCGGCTGGACGCTGTACTTCAGCGAGCTCGACAAGCTCGTCAACGTCTTCCCCAACACCGATAAGCTTACGGGCAAGCAGGCGGCGGACTACCGCGTCGGGAACCGGTATCTGCCCTACAAAAGCATATTCGAGCGGATCGACGAGGCGGGCGCCGGCCGCGGATATACCGTCGCGCCCTTCGGCGAGGACCCCGCGCGGGACGAGGACGCGTTCTTCGATAAGGTTTCGCGGCTCTGCGCGGGCGAGGGGCGAAGGTATATCTACGCCTATTGGCCCGAGCCGGACAGCCTCATGCACGAGTGCGGCTCCAGGGCCCCTGCCGTAACCGATTGCATGGCGATGCTTGAAAAGCGGGCCGAGGCGCTCGCGGAGAACCTTAACGACACGCTGCTCGTCGTGAGCGCGGACCACGGCCACCTCGACACGGACTATTATCTCGTCACCGACTATCCCGAGATCGCGGATATGCTCGAGCGGCCGATCTCGATCGAGTCGCGCGCGGCGGCGTTCTACGTCAGGGATGAATACAAAAAGGCCTTCCCCGCCGCCTTTCTGGCGGCGTTCGGAAAGGAGTTCGCGCTGTTTTCTCGCGAGCAGGTCAGGCGCATGAAGCTTTTCGGCGACGGGGAGCCGCACCCGAGGTTCGACGAGCTCGCGGGCGACTTCATCGCCGCCGCGACGAATGATATGAGCCTCAACCATTCGAGCTACTCACGCAGGTTCGCGTCCACGCACGCGGGGCTGGACGAACGGGAGATGCGCATCCCGCTCATCGCCCTTGGGCGGCCCTGAGCGAGCGGCGATATGATGAACGAAGACACGGGGGGTAAGGTATGGCAGGCAAGGAGAAACGCTTTATCAGAATTTTTGGGGAGAGCCGTTTTTACGGCAGCAGCGAAATCTGGGTCGACACGAAGACGGGCGTCAACTATTTCTTCCACCAGGCGGGATACGCCGGCGGGCTGAGCGTGCTGCTCGACGAAACCGGCAAGCCCGTGATCACGCCCAAATTCGAGCTCGAGAACCTCGTCTACAACAGCAGGTAGGCGCGTCCGCTCCCCGGAAAACGGATGTCGAAGCCCCGCCGCGGGCTCCGGCGTTTCTTTGCGCGCCGCATCCGGGCGCGGGGAAATCCCGGGGATTGTATTATTTCTTTTTTTTCGGAAAGCATAAAACCCGTTTTTTTTCGCCGCCGCGCGGCGGTTCCGCCCGTCCGGCGGCCTGTTTATTATAACGCCGCCCATGCGCCGGCGCAAGCGCCGCTCCTGCAATTCGATGCAAATATATACATTAACTCACTTTGATATTCACGTCATTTGTACAGGGGAATAAACCAAAACACCTATATTTTTACACCGCGCGCACGATGTATAAATCCTTGACATATGACGGGACGCGCAGTATGATTTAGAAAACTGTCAATAGGGTTTCCGATATAGACTCGGCAAAATACCAGGCCGGAGCGCGAGAATCCGCGCTCCCAACATGGAGGAGAGAACGACTCATATGTGGAAGTACATATTGAAGCGGCTCGGTCTCGCCGTGGTGACGGTGTTCATCATCATTACGCTCACCTTCTTCTCGATGAACGCGATTCCCGGCGGACCGTTTGAAAAAGAAAAGGCGCCGGACCCGGCCGTCCGGGCCGTGCTCGAGGAGCGGTTCCATCTGAACAAGCCCGTCGGCGTGCAGTTCCTGTACTACATCGCCGATCTATTCCAGGGCGACTTCGGCATTTCGCTCAAAACCGGGCGGGACATCATGCAGACCCTCACCGAATCCTTCGCCGTGTCCGCCAGGCTCGGCGGCGTCGCCGCGCTCTCGGCGCTCGTCGTGGGCCTGGTGCTCGGCTCCATAGCGGCTTTGAGGAGAAACGGCGTGTTCGACCGCGTCATCATCTTCTTCACGACGCTGTTCGTGTCCGTACCGAGCTTCGTGCTCGCGACGATACTGCTGCTGACGTTCTGCCTCAAGCTCAACTGGTTCCAGGTCTGGTCGGCGACGGGACAGCAGAACTACTTCCTGCCCATACTGGCGCTCGCGCTCTACCCGATGAGCTACATCACGCGCCTGACGAAATCCTCTATGCTCGACGTGCTCGGGCAGGACTATATCCGCACCGCCCGCTCCAAGGGCGTGGCCGAGAGCAAGGTCATCTACAAACACGCGCTCCGAAACGCGCTCATCCCCGTCATCACCTACATGGGGCCTATGGTCGCGTACATACTCACGGGCAGCCTCGTGGTGGAGACGGTTTTCACCATAGGCGGCCTCGGCTCCAAATTCGTCACGGGCATCACGAATCGCGATTATCCCATGATCATGGCGACGACGATCTTCCTGGCCGTGCTCATGGTCATCGCCACGCTCATCAGCGATCTGATCTACAAGCTCGTGGATCCGAAGATCAGCTTTGATTAATGGAGGCGTCAGCATGAACGAGATAGATCAGATCCCCAAGAAGCATCTTTTGAGCCTCCAGCTCGACGTATCCAAGTTCGAGCCGGCGAGCGCCGAGGAGAAGGAGCAGCACAGCCAGATGCGCGAGCCGTCCACCTTCTTTAAGGACGGCATGAAGAAGCTCTTCAAAAACCCGCTCGCCGTGGGCAGCCTCATCGTGCTGCTGCTCATGATCATCACCATCGTGTTCGCCCCGATGATCGTGCCCTACGGCTACGAGGAAATGATCACCGTCGGCGGCGTGCGCGACAAGACCGCGAAAAACATGCCGCCCATGCAGTTCTCCGAGCTCGAGCAGCAGGCCATCGCCAACGGGGAGGAAATCTTCCCGCACATATTCGGCACGGACGCCCTCTGCCGGGATTACTTCATCCGCGTCGTGTACGGCGCGCGCGTGTCGCTGAGCGTCGGCCTGTTCGCGAGCCTGATCGTGCTCATGATCGGCCTCGTGTACGGCTCGGTTTCGGGCTACGTCGGCGGCAGGACGGACCTCGTCATGATGCGCATCGTCGACATCATTTACTCGCTGCCCGACCTTTTGATGGTGATCCTGCTTTCGGTCGTGCTCGACCCGCTCCTGAAGGACGCCATCGCCCACACCTCGCTCGAGAAGATCGGCACGAACATGATCAGCCTGTTCATCGTGTTCGGCCTGCTGTACTGGGTGAGCATGGCGCGGCTCGTGCGCGGGCAGATCCTTTCCATAAAGAAAAACGAGTACGTGCTCGCCGCCCGCGCGCTGGGCGCGAAGCCCGTGCGCATCGTGAAGAAGCACGTACTGCCAAACTGCATCAGCGTGATCTTCATTTCGACCGCGCTGCAGATTCCCAACGCGATCTTCACGGAAAGCTTTTTGAGCTTCATCGGCCTGGGCGTGCAGGCGCCCATGCCGAGCCTCGGCTCGCTCGCCAACGCCGCACGCCAGGGCCTGGAGAGCTATCCTTACAAGCTGGTGTTCCCGGCGGTCGCGATCTGCCTGATCGTGCTCGCGTTCAATCTACTGGGCGACGGTCTTCGCGACGCGTTCGATCCCAAACTGAGGAAGTGAGCCCTATGAGCGATACGTTATTGCAGGTAAAGGATCTCCAGACCGCGTTCTTCACGGACGCGGGCGTGGTGCGCGCCGTCAACGGCATCTCCTTCGGCCTTGAAAAGGGAAAGGTGCTCGGCATCGTCGGCGAGTCCGGCTCGGGCAAGTCCGTGACGGCGTACTCGATACTGCGCATACTCGTCGACCCCGGCAAAGTGGTCGGAGGCGAGGTGTTCTTCAAGAATGAGGACGTGCTCAAATACTCCAAGCGCAAGATCCGTTCTCTTCGCGGGCGCAAGATCAGCATCATATTCCAGGACCCGATGACGAGCCTCAACCCGGTCTACACGATCGGCAACCAGCTTATGGAAACCATCATGCTGCACACCGACCGAAACCGCAGCGAGGCGCGCGCGCGGGCCATCGAGATGCTCACGCTCGTGGGCGTCAACGACCCCGAGAAGCGCGTGAAGCAATATCCGCACGAGCTCTCCGGCGGCATGCGCCAGAGGGCCATGATCGCCATGGCGCTCGCCTGCGAGCCGGACATCCTCATCGCGGACGAGCCGACCACCGCGCTCGACGTGACCATACAGGCGCAGATACTCGAGCTCATGCAGGATCTCCAAAAGAAGATGGGCATGGCGATCATCATCATCACGCATGATCTGGGCGTCATCGCCGACATGTGCGACGAGATCATCGTCATGTACGCCGGGCGCGTGTGCGAGCGCGGCACGGCGGATGAAATCTTCTACAATCCCAAGCATGAATACACCAAGGGCCTGATGCGTTCCATCCCCAAGCTCGGCCAGGGGCATATCCGGCTGCAGCCCATCGGCGGCTCGCCGGTGGACCTGTTGAACATGCCCAAGGGCTGCGCCTTCGCCTCGCGGTGCGACCGCGCGATGAAGATCTGCCTTTCCGAGCAGCCGGAGGAAATCTCCGTCAACGAAAACCATTGCGCGGCGTGCTGGATGAACGTCAAACAGGTCTACGACGAGGCCGCGAAAGGCGGTGGCGCGAAATGAGCAAGACCATTCTCGAGGTCAAAAACCTTAAGCAGTATTTCCCCATCAAGACGGGGCTGTTCGAAACCACGCCCCTCAAGGCCGTGGACGACGTTTCCTTCACCATAGGGGAGGGCGAAACGCTCGGCCTCGTGGGCGAGTCCGGCTGCGGCAAGACCACCGTGGGCCGCTCGATCATCCACCTTTATAAGCCCACCGGCGGCCAGATCTTCTACGACGGGGAGGAGATCACCTCCGCCAACATCGAGCACCACCGCAAGGACATGCAGATGGTGTTCCAGGACCCCTACTCCTCGCTCAACCCGCGCATGACGGTCGGCGACATCATCGGCGAACCGCTCGACATACACAAGCTCTACTCCGGCAAGGCCGAGCGCAAGGAAAAGATCGAGTATCTGCTCGACCTCGTGGGCCTCTCGAGCGAGCACGCCACGCGCTACGCGCACGAGTTTTCCGGCGGGCAGAGGCAGCGCATCGGCATCGCGCGCGCGCTCGCGGTCGACCCGAAGTTCATCGTCTGCGACGAGCCTGTGAGCGCGCTGGACGTTTCCATACAGGCGCAGATCATCAACACCTTCGAGGATCTGCAAAACAAGCTCGGCATCGCGTACCTGTTCATCGCGCACGACCTTCTCATCGTGCAGCACATGAGCCGCCGCATCGCGGTGATGTATCTGGGCAAGCTCGTCGAGCTCGCCGGGGCGGATGAGCTCTGCGAGCATCCCATACATCCGTATTCGGTGTCGCTGATGTCCGCCGTGCCCGTGCCCGATCCGAAAAGCGCGCGCGCGCGCCACCGCATCGTGCTCGAGGGCGACGTGCCGAGCCCTCTGAAGATGCCCAGCGGCTGCGCCTTCCGCACGCGCTGCCGCTTCGCGAGCGAAAAATGCGTCGAGGCCATGCCGCCTCTTACGGACCGCGGCGGCGGCCATTTCGTCGCCTGCTGGAACAAGTAGCCGCGCGCCTGTGAATGTGTTTATGTTTACAATCGATGCAAATCATGGTATTCTTGTGTTTGCATGGTTCGCAGCGATTGCGATAAAGGAAAACATATAAGGAGGAAGGTAGAATGAACCTGAAAAAGATTATTGCGCTCCTCGTTGCCGTTACGATGGTGCTTGCCTTGTCCAGCGCCTGCGGCGACAAGGATTCCGGCGGCAAGGTCAGTTGGGCCCCGGATTGGACCGAGTATGACAGCCTGATCGCGCAGATCAAAACCACGACCGACTTTGCGCAGCGCGTCACGCTGATGCATCAGGCCGAGGACATACTCATGGAGACCGGCGCCATCATGCCCATCTATCATTACAATGACAGCTACATGATGAAGCCGACCCTGGAGGGGATGTTCTCGAACGCGTTCGGCACGAAGTTCTTCCTGTATTGCACCAACGGAACTTCCGATACGCTCCGCCTCCAGCTCGCCTCCGAGCCCGACCGTCTTGATCCCGCCCTCAACAGCTCGGTCGACGGCGCGTGCCTCGCGGCCGCGAGCTTCGGCGGTCTGTACACCTACGACTCCACGGGCAATCCCGCGCCCAACTTCGCTTCCGGCTACACCGTCTCCGAGGACGGCCTGACCTACACCTTCACGCTCAAGGACGGCCTCAAGTGGAGCGACGGCAGCCCCCTCACCGCGGCCGATTTCGAGTATTCCTGGAAGCGCGCCGCCAACCCCCAGACCGGCGCGGACTACGCCTACATGCTCTCCGGCATCGCGGGCTACGACCAGATCGGCACCTATGAAGACATCACCAACGAGGACGGCACCCCCGGGAAGAAGCTCGTCAGCGTTGATCCCGACAAGCTCCAGGTCAAGGCCGAGGGCAACACCCTCACCGTCACGCTCGTAGCGCCCTGCGCCTACATGCTCGACCTCATGGCGTTCCCGACCTTCTACGCCGTCAAGCAGTCCCAGGTTGAGGCTGCCGAGGGCTTCAAGGATGCCGACGGCAACATCGTCGACGCGGGCGCGTGGGCTCTCGAGGCCGGCTTCGTGTCGAGCGGCCCCTTCATGCTCCAGAGCTGGACGCACAACGAGAGCATGGTCTATGTGAAGAACCCCAACTTCTGGGATGCCGCCAACGTGAAGCTCGAGAAGCTTGAGTTCATGCTTTCCGCCGACGACGTGGCCATTTACGCCGCTTATCGCGCGGGCGACCTCGACTTCATCGACACCGTGCCCAACGACGAGATCCAGACGCTGCTGAGCACGCAGGACCCCGAGTTCTACACGGTTTCCGAGCTCGGCACCTATTATGTCTGCTTCAACGTCAAGTCCCCGCTGTTCAAGGGCAAGACCCCCGAGCAGGCCTCCGCGATGCGGCGCGCGTTCGGCGCGCTGGTCAACCGCGAGTATATCGTTGAGACCGTCGGCCAGACCGGCCAGCTTCCCGCCACGAGCTTCATCCCCGTGGGCATGCTCGACGGCAACGGCGGCGTCTTCCATGAGTCCAACGACGCTTACGGCAAGTCCACGCCCGACGTCGAGGCCGCCATCGCGCTGCTCGAGTCCGCGGGCTACGAGTTCGAGGACGGCAAGCTCTCCTCCAAGACCCCGATCAACTTCGAGTACCTGATCAACGAGTCCACGGCCCATGTCGCCGTCGCCGAGTGCATCCAGCAGGACCTCGCGGCCATCGGCATCAACATGACCATCAAGACGGTGGACTGGGACACCCTGCTCGCCGAGCGCAAGGCCGGCAACTTCGACGTGAGCCGCAACGGCTGGATCGCCGACTTCAACGACCCGATCAACATGCTCGAAATGTGGATCACCGAGAGCGGCAACAACGACGCCCAGTTCGGCAAGTAATCTCCATTTCGATCGGCGAAAACCAAACCGGGGGGCGGCCGCTTGGCCGCCCCTCTTGACTTGCGCGAATTGCTTCCGCATGCCCGGTTCGCGGGCGGCCCGCGCCGCGAAGGACCGGCTTACGAAAGCCCGGGCGGGGATCGTTCGCTTCTCCATGAAAAATTCATAAATAACCCGTCGAATTCATTGCGAATGTGTGAGATAATATTTTGCGTTGAAGTTTGCGGAGGATCGTCTGTTCATGCATGCATTCATAAAAAACCCGGCGTTTCGCGCGGGCCTCGCCGCCCTCGCCTGCTGCTTCGCGCTCTCGGGCTGCACCATGCCCGCGGGCGCGGGGGATTCCACGGCTTCTCCCGCCCCGACCGCCGCGGCGACGGCCGCGCTTGCGCCCTCCCCTTCGCCGTCCCCGTCCCCCGCTTCTGACGCGGACATCGCCCTCAGGGCCCGCGCCGTCTTTAACGGGCATTTCAAGCTCAACTACGACAAATACGACACCGGGCAGGAGATCGCGACGTTCGCGGAGCTCATGGAGCTTCGCCACCTCTTCACCGGCATGGCGGACGACTACGAGGCGGCCGTCTCCGCCGCCGCAAACGCCGCGCTCGCGGCGGCGCGGGAATTTGACCCGGATGCGGCGCTCGGGCTGACCTGCCCCGAGGCGGACTGGCGCTTCATGGTCGCGCTCTGCTGCGACTGCGCCGAAACCGCCGACGCGAAACTCCTTCGCCTGAGCGGCGTGGACGTGGCCTACGAAAACGGCGCGCTTGCCGTAAACGTGGCGCTGCCCCCCTTTGAGGCGTTCTTCGAAAACGAAGCGCCCGACGTCCAATACAACGCGCTGACGGTCTATTGCTACCTGAACACCGTCTATAACGAGGACGGGAGCGAAACCAACTCCGACGGCGCCTACGCTTTCCCTGAGGGCTACGCCGAAACCCTCGCGGAGCCTTTGCCCAAGCGCCATATCAAAGAGGGATGGTACGACGAGCGCTCCGACGCCACGCGCCACCACATGGGCACGGACATCACCGCGCCCGAGGGCAGGATCATACACGCCTGCGGCGCGGGTACCGTGCTCTACATAGGCTGGACGGATATCGCGGGCAACTACGTGATGATACTCGACGATTACGGCTTCCGCTTCACCTACTGCCACATGGTGGAGCGCACCAAATGGGTGGAGGTCGGCGACCGGGTCGAAGCCGGGCAGGTCATAGGCAACGTCGGCGACACGGGCAACAGCGACGCGCCGCACCTGCACCTCTCGATCATCACGCCGGAGCACCGCTACGTCGATCCCTATCCGCTCGTGGCCGAAATACGCGAACTCGCGCGCGGTTGAAACCCGCGAAATCTGCGCTCCGCGCGGACTCCCCGCACGCTGCGCTGTCATCAAAAAAGCCCTGATCAGGGGCTTTTTTTAGCGCCGCAAAAAACGCGCGTTTATAAAGGAAGAACCGGACATATCCCGCGCAAAGCCGGCGCGGAAAATATATCCCTTCTAAACACGATGTTTAACAATACTATATTGACAAGAAGCGTCAAAAATGGTTTAATAGCATCCGGCGGTTTAGACATTCTAAACAAAAGGTTTACGACTGTGCTTCCGCCGAAGGGAGGGCAAACGCGTGCGAATCGGCGAAAAGATCAGGCGAAGACGCATCCGCCTCGGCCTTACGCAGGAGGAGCTGGCGGCGCGCACGGAACTGAGCAAGGGTTTCATCTCGCAGCTCGAGCGGGATTTGACCTCCCCCTCGATCGCCACGCTGACGGATATACTCGAAGCGCTGGGCACGGACCTCGCGGACTTTTTCGCGGAGCCGCGCGAGGAAAAGGTGGTTTTCGGCGCGGACGACGTGTTCGTCAAGGAGGACCTTGAGGCGGGCCACGCCATCCACTGGCTTATCCCCAACGCGCAGAAGAACCTGCTCGAGCCGATACTCGTGTCGCTTGCGCCCGGCGGACGGACGCCCGAGGACGATCCGCATGAGGGCGAGGAGTTCGGCCATGTGCTCGCCGGCGGCGTCGCGCTGCATCTGGGCGGGCGCGAAATCAAGGTACGCCGCGGCTCGAGCTTCTGCTTCAAGCCCTCGAGCGTCCATTATATCGTCAACAACGGCAAAACGGAAGCGAAGGTGCTGTGGGTCGCCACCCCGCCCAGCTTCTGAGAACGGGGGAACGATGTCCAAACACCTGATCGATCTCGTCGGCGTGCGCAAAACCTTCGACGGGGAGGACGCTCTCAAAAACATCAACCTGTACATTCGCGACGGCGAGTTCCTGACGCTGCTGGGCCCTTCCGGCTGCGGCAAGACGACGACGTTGCGCCTCATCGCGGGTTTTATACTGCCCACGGAAGGCAAAATACTCATCGACGGGCAGGATGTTTCCAACGTGCCGCCCTACAAACGCCGCGTGAACACGGTGTTTCAGAAATACGCGCTGTTCCCGCACCTGGACGTTTACGACAACATCGCCTTCGGCCTTCGCATCGCGAAGCTTTCGGAGGATGAAATAGACGCGCGCGTCAACGAGATGCTCGAGATCGTTTCCCTCAAAGGCTTTGAAAACCGCAGGACCACCACGCTTTCCGGCGGCCAGCAGCAGCGCGTGGCCATCGCGCGCGCGCTCGCGAACCGGCCCGGCGTGCTTTTATTGGACGAACCGCTCGGCGCGCTGGACCTTCGGCTTCGCAAGGATATGCAAAACGAGCTCAAGCGCATACAACAGCAGCTCGGCATCACCTTTATTTATGTGACGCACGATCAGGAGGAGGCGCTCACCATGAGCGACACCGTCGTCGTCATGGACAGGGGCCACATACAGCAGATCGGCACGCCCGAGGATATCTACAACGAGCCGAAGAACGCGTTCGTCGCGGACTTCATAGGCGAATCTAACATACTCGACGGCGTCATGCGCGACGACTACCTCGTGGAGTTCTTCGGCCGCAAGTTCAAGTGCATGGACAAAGGCTTCGGGAAGAACGAGCCTGTGGACGTGGTCATCCGTCCGGAGGACATCGACATCGTGCCCGCGGACGCGGGGCACCTTTCGGGCACGGTGACTTCCGTCACCTTCAAAGGCGTGCACTACGACATCATCGTGGACTTCAAGGGCTTCAAGTGGCTCATACAGACCACCGACCACCAGCCCGAGGGCGCGCACATCGGCATAAAACTGACGCCCGACGACATCCACGTCATGAAGAAGACCGAATACTCCGGCATGTACGGGGATTACAGCTCCTATTCGGCGGAATACGATGAGATCAACGATCCCGACGCCGTCATCGGCGAGGAGGACGAGGCCCTCCCGCAGGAGGAGCGCGATGAAGAATAAGATGCTCGCGGTGCCCTACCTCGTATGGATGGCCGTGTTCACGATCATCCCGCTGGCGATCGTGTTTTATTTCGCGTTCACGGATACCGTCACGGGCGAAGCGACCTTCCGAAACATCGTGCTGCTCGGGCAATACGGCTCCATACTGTTCAAGTCCGCGTGGCTTGCGCTGGTGTCCTCGCTGCTGTGCCTTATCATCGGCTATCCGGTCGCCTATTACATCGCCGGCTGCTCGCCCAGGAAGCAGCGCTTCCTCTACATGCTCGTGATGCTGCCCATGTGCATGAGCTTTTTGCTGCGCACCCTCGCGTGGGTGGCGCTGCTGGAGGATACCGGCATCATCAACCGCTTCATCATAACGCTCGGCCTCAGGCCGCTGCCGCTGATCCGCAACGACGGCGCGGTGATACTCGGCATGGTGTATAACTTCCTGCCGTATATGATACTGCCGCTCTACTCGGTCATCATGAAAATAGACCCGCGCCTGATCGAGGCCGCGCAGGACCTCGGCTGCAACTCGCGCCAGGTGTTCGGCAAGGTGGTGCTTCCGCTTTCCCTGCCGGGCATGATCTCGGGCGTCA
>Ga0116159_1001393_pt1 | contig 26053 bp, 18 predicted proteins | sample AD_JPNAS1_MetaG_FD_89878 | JGI IMG/M metagenome (GOLD analysis project Ga0116159, IMG submission 89878) | Active sludge microbial communities of municipal wastewater-treating anaerobic digesters from Japan - AD_JPNAS1_MetaG | ecosystem: Engineered > Bioreactor > Anaerobic > Digestate | place...
ACAGCAATCCGGCAGTGGCGGAGACTGTCTTCGAGCAGTTCAAGAGGCAGATAGACCGCAACCCTGCCGAGAAGACGCTTCATCTCTCGCAGCAAGATTGGATCAACAATTGCGAATGCGGCGCCTGTCAGACGATCGATGAACGCGAGGGCACGCCCATGGGATCGGTGCTCACGTGCATCAATCGCATCGCGGACATGTTGCAGGCGCAACGCCCAGGGTACAGCGTGGAGACGCTTGCGTACTGGTATACGCGCAAGCCGCCCAAGAAGATGGTTCCGCGCGATAACGTCGTCATCAAGTTGTGCAGCATCGAGTGCGACTTCTTCCGTCCGTTGGACGATCCGGATGCGGAACTGAACCGGGACTTCGTAAGCGACATCATGAAATGGTCGGCGATCGCCAAACGCCTTCATATCTGGGATTACACCCCCAACTACGCCCATTTCAGCATGCCGCACCCCAATTTCCATGTGCTGTTTCCCAATGCGCGTTTTTTTGCCGAACACAAGGTCAAGGGTTTGTTCGAACAAGGCGCCGAAATTTACGGCGGCGAGTTCTGCTATTTGCGCACCTATATGGTCATGAAATGCATGTGGAATCCGTATCTCGATGGAGACGCGGTGCGCGATGAGTTCATCGACTTGTATTACGGCAAGGCCGCGCCCTACATCAAGGAGTACATCGAGCTGGCGGCCTCGACCGTGCGCGATTCCGGTCGGCCAATGACTTGCTTCGACGAAGGCAGATGGCTGACCCTGCCGTTTATCGAGGCGGCCGAAGGCCTGTTCCAGAAAGCGCTGGCGGCGGCGGAATCCGACGATATCCGCAAACGCGTCGAACTCGAGCACGTGCATCTGAAGTTTGCCGCGATCGTCTGCGCCCCCTCTGTGACGATCACCGATGCCATGCTCACATCCATTCCTGCCGCAACCGCCAGCATCGACGATTATCTCGCTGCGGGCGCGGAGGCGGGCATTCACCCCACGCCTCCCTACGGCACGTTGAAAGAGGCCCTGCCCCCGCGTCTCGTTAGCATGTCTCCCGACAAAACGCTCCAAACGCCGGTTGTCGCGTTGGAAAACAGCCGATACCGCGTATGGGTGGTTCCAGGCCTTCAAGGGACCGTGCTGCGATGGACGGACAAGAAGCATAAGGTCGAACTGTTGCGCGCCTACAAGACGTTGGGGCGCGATCCCGGATCGTGGCAGGACTGGATGAACGCCACGGGCGTTCCGGAAGGCCCGGTGGCCGCTGCGTACGACGTGGTGCGCCAGGCCAAGGACAGTCTCACGATCAAGGCTACGTTGCGAAACGGCCTTGTGCTCGAACGGACGATGACGTTATTGCCGGACTCGGACACGCTCGACGTATCCCTGAGCGTGCATAACCCGACGGCCGAGCCGATCGCGCCCATCGTGAAAACGCATCCGGAATTCTTCACCCAGGGATCGAAGATGCCTGAAATATGGGCGTTCGATGGGGCGGAATGGACGCAGTTGAACACATCGTCGGCGGCGCAGCAAAAGGCGTTTGGGGTGCGCCTTGAGCCGGGCTCCTATACGCGTCTGGCGGCCTATCTGCCCAATGCGCGCGTGAGCGTCCTTGCGCGATTCGTTCCTGCCCAACTTGGCGAACTGTTGTATTTCTACAACCTCGCCCCCAATGCGCAGCATGTAAACTTGGAATTGATCATGGCGCCGACGCCGTTGTCCCCGAATGAAACGCGGACCGTCGAGGCGGCCTATTCTGTGGTCAAGGGAAAACCGGCGAAACGGATCGTGAAATAATCGCGCTGCGCCGGTGATGAAGATGCGGGAGATTGCGCAAGGAAATTGACGAGGGATTTGCGATGAAACAGGCGGCGCGCACGTTTCTTGGTCCTATTTTGGCGTCATTTGTCGTTATCTTCGGGATGCCGGTCTTGGGACAGGAAAAGGCGGACGCTCTTTTGGATCCTCGTGAAGCGGAAGAGGGATTTTTCTCGCTGTTCAACGGGAAAAACTTGGACGGCTGGCGTGTGCGCGGCGCGAACAAGGATGCTTTCCGCGCCGAGAATGGCGTGCTGATTGTCACCGGCGCGCCGGACGGCGATTGGCTGTTCACCAACGAAGAGTACGATAACTTCGTATTGCGCCTCGAATTCCGGTTGGTGGAGAGCAAACCCGGAGCGGAATGCAACTCCGGCGTCGCGATACGCGCTCCCCAAGAAGGCGATCCCGCATACGCAGGGATGGAAATCCAGGTCCTCCGTCCGGACTGGGAAACGCCGTGGCAACGCGCGGGCGCGATCTATCACGTCGTGCCGCCCAAGGTGCAAGCGCAAAAAAAGATCGGCGAATGGAACTCCATGGAAATATGCTGCGAGGGCGTGCGCATCCGGACAATGCTCAACGGCCAGGAGTTGTACGATATCCGGACAACGGACTACGCCGTCAAGGAGGACTGGCGCTTGCCGCTGACGGATCGTCCCCTAAAAGGGCATATCGGCATCCAGGACCATCTCGATCGAGTTGAATTCCGGAACATCCGCATCAAGCCGTTGCCGGCGCCTGTTGAACCTGCGCAGAATGGAGAACCGAAAAGGGGAGATCCATGAATCTTTCCCGTCGTTCTTTCCTTGCCATGAACGCCCTCATGGTTGCTGCGCCGTGGACATTCGGTCGAACGGAAGCGTTTGAAGGCCTCGAGTCGTTGCGGGAACGCCTGGCGCGATTGGGGCCATTGAGACGCATCTACTGGGATTGCGCGGGCGTTGCGCAGGAAGTCTTATTGCCGGACCGGTTCCGTTTCTTGGGCGCTTTGGCCGATTTGGGAATGCCCTGTCGCGTTTCCGTCCTCACGGGCGGAAATCCGGAAGATGGGGGAAATGCCGTGGCGGGATTTACGGCGTCGCTGGACTACGAGGGCGGGGTGGCGCTTGTGCTGACAGTTTTCCCGGGCCGTTCATGCGAGCGAGTGACCTTGCGCGGCGAATGCGGCAGCATGCGCCTGGATAACGACGAAATCCCTTTCCGAAGTCTGGGCGGCAGGACGCACGATCGCCTTGCGTCTTGGCTGACATCGCGCTTTGCCGCGGAATCGTCGAGCGCCTCAGCCGCAACCGCCATGCTGATGGAGGCGTTGCGCCGGACCGGCGACGTTCGCTTTTGCCGCCCGATCCAGCCCGTTTTTCCCACAGACGCTTTGTATTGAGGCGAAACTCCTTTGCGTTGAACGTTTCACAGTCTTCGGCTACAATCCGCCGAGGTCTCAAACCATGATAGTTACGGAGTTCCGCATGTGCATCGATCGAGAACGCGTTTTCGAATTGCTTGCCCGTTTCGACCGCGCCCGCGTGTTGGTGGTGGGCGACATTTATCTGGATGAGAACGTCTTCGGGACCGTAACGGGCGTGAGCCTCGAGGCCCCTGTCCCCATCTACGAAGTCCAGGAACGCCGCTACAATCCCGGCGCGGCGGGCAATGCCGCCTGCAACGTTGCTGCCTTGGGCGCGAAGACTTACATGGTCGGCTATGTTGGCCATGACGCCAACGCGGACATCGTCCGGCGCGAGTTCGAAGCCCGCAGCGTGGATACATCCGGCCTTGTCGTCCACCCCACGCGCCCGACCAACACCTACGGCAAACTGCGCGCTGGCGCCTTCAACGCGCCTTCACAGGAAATCCTGCGCACCGACACCCCATCGCCCGTCTTTATAGATGGGGAAACCGAAGAGGCCGTCATGGCGCACATCCGGCGTCTTGCGCCGCAGGTGGACGCCATCGTCGTCGTGGACCAGGTCGCGTCCGTCGCGACGGAACGCGTGTTGGCCGAAGTTGTGGCCCAGGCGAAAGCGCACAAACTCATCACGGTGGGCGACTCGCGCGGTCGCGCCGGTTCATTTTCCGGTTTTGACGTTGTCGTGCCGAATGATCGCGAGGCGGGCATCGGCGCGGGGATCGACGTCGACAACGAGGCCTCGCTGCATGCGGCAGGGAAGGCCCTGTTGAAGGTCTGCTCGAACGCGCTTATCACGCGCGGCCCCAAGGGCATCACGGTCTTTTCAGCCGATGGCGCGATCGCCGACGTTCCCATCGTTCCCTGCCCGGTCGTGGACGTGACCGGCGCCGGCGACACCGTCACGGCGGCCGTCGCGGTTTCCCTGGTTGCGGGGGGAACGCTACAGGAAGCGGCCGTCATTGGCAACGCCGCGGCCGGGATCGTCGTAGGGAAGCCGGGAGTCGTCACGGCGCCCCTTTCCGAACTCAGGCAGGCCTTTACGCAGCAAGGAGGCCCCGCCAAGCTCCGGACGCTCGACGAACTCGAAGGGCTGGTTCGGCAACTCAAGGAATCGGGCAAGCGCGTGGTGTGGACGAACGGCTGTTTCGACCTCATTCATGTCGGGCACATCACCTATCTCATGCGCGCCGCGCGCCTGGGCGATGCGCTCGTGGTCGGCCTCAACAGCGACGCGTCTGTGCGCGAGGTGAAGGGGCCAACCCGCCCCATCATCAACGAAAACGATCGCGCCTTGGTTTTGTCCGCACTGGAATGCGTCGCCTATGTGACCATTTTCTCCGACCCGACCACCGTGGAAGTCCTCAAGCGCCTTCGTCCCGACGTCTATGCGAAGGGCGGCGACTACACGCTCGACACGATTGTCCAGGAAGAACGGCGGGTGGTGGAAGGTTACGGAGGCGAGATCGCGTTGATCCCCGGCGTCGAAGGGAGATCGACCACGTCCATCATCAAGACCATCACCGGCGGCGCATGAGCGCGGGAAGGCCTGCGGCAGGCCTATGCCAAAACGCCTTGAAGTATGTTATGATCCCCTTCGTTCGCGGAAGGGAAACGGCGATCACGGGGGACGGGCCCCTTAGCAGAGGTCAACATGAAGGCAACACACTGGACTCGTTGGACGGTTGCACTATCGATGGCGGTTGCGTTGAACGCATGCAGCACATGGGGGGGGCGCGCTAAGGATGCCTCATCCGATCGCCCCAAAGCGCAGCAGACTGCTTCGGAAACAGTCGTTTCAGGCCCCATGACGGTGGAGATGGCCGAGTCCGATTTGCGCAGCTTGGCCGCCAAAGACATTGCGGCGGCGGCCCGCGAAGACCGGAATGCCGTGCACAGACTTCGTCCGTATTACTTCAAAAGGTATTCCGAATACCCTTCTCCAGAGGAAATCGAGGTGGACATCGCGGAGAAGGATTCTCAAACGTCTCCGTATCTCGCGGAGGTCGTCATCCCAAAAGTGCGGTATGCAACCCGCCTGCACCGGAATCGCGACGATGCCGCCGCCGATCAGAACTATTTCCGCAACACGGGGTCGGAGACCATCAGCTATGAGTTTCGCAACGGCCGTTGGCTGCGTTTGGGCAGCCTGTTTCATGCCACAAAGGTGGAAGAAAACGTGAACGGCGAATGGCTGCCCCTCCGTGAGGAAGTCAAGCAGACCCTCTCCGAAAGCCAGCAAGAACAAGGCTGGTTCAGCCGCTCGTGGTACGCCATCACGGGACGGTAATCGGCCTCATCGAGCCATCGCCTGCTCCAGGGAACCTCAACAAGGAGAATAGGTTATGAGCCGTGCATCGATCACGCGACGCACGTTTCTTTTTGGCGCGACGGCCGCCATGACGGGCTGTGCGGCTCTTGGCGGAAGAAGGACTTCCCGCCGTCGTATTCCGCCGAACGAACGGATCAACATCGCCTGCATTGGCGTGGGGGGGCAGGGCAGTTCCGACTTGAGTGCGGTCGCTTCGGAAAACATCGTTGCGCTGTGCGATGTCGATGAAGCGCGCGCCGCAGAAAATTTCGCCAAGTATGCGCATGTGAAGCTTTACAAGGATTTTCGCGTGATGCTCGAAAAGGAAAAGGGCATTGACGCAGTGACCATCTCCACGCCGGACCACATGCACGCCTTCATCGCCATGACCGCGATGCAGTTGGGCAAACACGTCTATGTGCAAAAGCCTCTTACCCGCACCATCGGCGAAGCGCGCATGCTCACCGAAGCCGCGCGCCGCTACAACGTCGCCACGCAAATGGGGAACCAGGGACACTCCGGCGACGGCGTCAGACTGTTGTGCGAAATGATCTGGTCTGGCATGATTGGCGAGGTCCGGGAGGTGCACGCCTTCACCAACCGTCCCATCTGGCCGCAGGGCATGGGCAGGCCAACGGGTTCCGATCCCGTTCCTTCAACCCTTGATTGGGATCTGTGGCTTGGCGTGGCGCCGCACCGGCCCTTCGTGGCGCATAACCCGGTGTTTCCCCAAAAGAACTGTTATTGCCCCGACGTCTGGCGCGGCTGGTGGGATTTCGGGGCGGGGGCGCTCGGCGACATGGGTTGCCATGTTCTCGATCCGCCTTACTGGGCGCTGAAATTGGGATCCCCGACCCGCGTGGACCTCATCCAGGCTGACCCAATCAAGAACGAAGAGACCGGTCCCCGATCGTGCGTCCTTCGTTATGACTTTCCCGCGCGTGAAGGCATGGGCCCTGTCAAGTTGTACTGGTACGACGGCGGCCTCAAGCCTCCTGCCGTGGCGGGCATTCCGCTGGAGGAAAAATTTGGCGACGGAGACAGCGGCTCCGTGTTCATCGGTGACGCGGGCGTCATCACGACGGACACGTATGGGGGAACTCCGCGCCTGCTGCCGCTCGCGCGCATGAAGGATTTTCAGAAACCTCCGCAAATGCTCGAGCGGATTTCGCGAGGCAACCACCATCAAAACTGGCTGCAAGCCATTCGCGGCGGCGCGCCGGCATGTAGCAACTTTGATTACAGCGGCCCCTTTACGGAGATGGTGTTGCTCGGCAATCTCGCCCTTCGCGCCGGCCAAAGCATCGAATGGGACAGCAAACGGATGCAGGTGACCAACCTGTCCGAGGCCAACGCCTTCGTGAAGCCTGTCTACCGGAAAGGGTGGAGCCTATAGTCTGCGCTGTTTATCGGGCGGTGACGAGACGCAAGAACAGCATCCGCGCCACGCGATCAATGTCGCGCCGGTTTTCGAGAGCGATCCCTTTCTGGTTCACGATAGGCCCCACGGTTTGACGAAGGCAACGCAGCTCGAGGGGGGTCGTGTCGTATCCTTCGAACGGTCCCGTCAGCGGCTGCCCGTCGAGGACATGCGTCAATCTGGTCAGATAGTCGGCAAATCGCGCCATCTTGGCGTAGTTCAAGCGGTCAGGAACGTCGGACCTGCGATGGTAATGCTTCCAGACGCCAGCCGAAAAAAACAGATAAGGTCTTCGATTCACGCGGTGGATGTGATGGTCACTGAGATCGCCGATATAGCGGTTCAAGGTGGGAACCATACGCAAGCCCGAACCGGTTGAAACGGCTTGAAAAGCGTTTTCCAGCCCCGGATCGCTCTCTATTCCCGTCAGGAACACAAGGTCTTCCAATCCCGCAATGGGCACATCGTGTCCAACCAAATCGAGCGCCACGGCGCAATGGAAATCGCCCTGCCGCTGATGCAGATAAAACCAAGTCGACCCCATCGCGTCCGTCATGAAATAAGGCGGCTCCTCGGCATCGGGAAACAGAAACGTCACGGATCGCTCCGGCGGGGCCGATCGCAGCGCCTCGGCTGCCGCCAACAACACCGCAATCGCCGCCGCGTTGTCATCGGCGCCCGGTTTGGAACCGAAGGTATCGTAATGGGCCATGAGCAAAAGAGACGGCAACGCGATGTTCCTGCCTGGCAGCACGGCAGCGATATTGACAAAATCCAGGCCTCCCGGCGCATACGGCAACGCATACGAATTGCCCGCGTAGGGGGAAAGTCCTAACTCCTTGAGCCGGGATAGGATATAGATGCGCGCCTGCTCGTGGCCTGGGGTTCCGGATCGCCTGCCCGATGGGGTGGCCAATGCACGTACGTCCTGCTCCATGCGTTTCGCGATGACGTCTTCCCGATCGCCCAGCGCCGAAAGCGTCCGATCGGATGGAGGAGGAACAAGCGCCGTTGATGGCAAAAAAGCGTTGCGCACGCACCCCGCGCACGTTCCGGCGAGAAACAGAACGGTTATCCCAATCGCCCGCGCTCGCATCACATGGGGCCCTTCAAAACATCGCTCATGATTTCCATTGCCTGGCGCGCGGCTTGTTGGGATGCCATGCGCTGGTTTATTTCCACCTCGATGCCCTTATAGAAGGTCGGGGGATATTCCTTCCGAAGAGCGGTGACCAAACTGTCCGAGACGCCTCGATATGGATAGTTGCGCCGAACGCGCAACCTGGGTAGCGCCATCCTCAATGCTTCCCGATAGGCCAACGCAAAGTGCTTCTCTCGAATCCGTGCAGGGTCATACAGAATGCCTACGTCGGCGTTGCGCTCAACTCCTCCCAAGACCGGCGTAAAAGTATGGAGGCTGATATGGACCAAGGAATCGGTCTTTTTCAAACATCCCGAAACAAACTGTTTCACGTTGTTTCTGTACGTAAAATAATATTTATTAAGCACATCCGACTTTTCTTCTGGTGCAATAGATTTTGTGAAACGCGAAAATAACGTATTGTTTTTTTCGGAACGATTTAGATCGGCCAAGAGACGCGTTGTTTCTCCAAGAAAAATTGGGGCGTCAAGGAGTTCTGCCAATGTCGCCGCCAGTTCGCGGGCTCCAATATCGTAGGCCCGATGCGAGTGGAGCGTTGATCGCTGACCGGCGAAAAGGGATGCATATTCCGCCGGCACATGGTTGGAGGCATGTTCGCACGTCACCAAAAACGCATGGTTAGATTGCGTCAAAAAGCCGGTCCTCCGCCAAGCATAGACACAGTTCGCGGTAAATGCTGGTCAACGCTTTCCGATCGAACGGTTGCCCCAAGCGCGTCACGATCCGCCGCGCCAAGGTTCCCCTCGTCGCATACGTTTGCAGGATTTCCAACTCGGGCGTATCCGGAAGCAAGGTTTGGGCGAGATGGATCCAGAGAGTGTGGGCCGAGCAGCCGTCTTGTTGGCATACTCCTAGACAAGACAGGTAATTGGCGTCTCCTACTTGCGCGGCCTCGGCATCTCGAATGGAGGCCCGCAGCAGTGCTTCGAGCGGCTCGACGGCCCAACGTTTTTGGGTTTCGTAGCTGCACCAGCGTTCTTCGACTAGGGCTTGGACAAGGGCGGCAACGAGTTGCACAATGGCCACATCCGCCTTGGGACACTCCTGCACGTCGATGACGCGAATTTCGATGGTGTTGCGTACAAAACGGGCGATGGCGCCTCGGGCATTCACCCATTCATCGCGCAGGATGGCGTCAGGATCAAACGGGGAGAGGTCGTCGTAAATGGTTTTCAATATTTGAGTTCTGTATTCATCCTCGGAGAAGACCGGTTCCGGGATGACCCTCCCGGAGACCGATGGAATACGGCGTGCGTTCGTCCGGTAGAAATCCATGCGTGCATCGAGAAAGGGCGATCGCTGGAGTTCGACGATAGGCGAACTCGCCGCCAGAGCTGGCAACAGGGGGAGCACGAGCCGTATCGCGGCGTGCAGGCGTCCGAATTCGTCGTCATCGCCGAACGGAAGGTTTAGATGAGCGCTCTGCACATTGGACCAGCCATGTCCTGTACAACGGAAGATACGGTCGAAGGCTTCGTAAATCTCGCTGCAGTCATGCGGCCACAGACGCGTTTCCGTATCGGGGTTCATCCAAGGATGCATCGCAGTGGGCATGAGACGCGCGCCCATCGTCTGGAGCAGGCGATTGATATCCAAAACGTCCCGTGCAAACCGGGGAGCCAGGCCCGCCAACGTGGGAACGGGGCCGTTGGTCTTCAACTCAATGACATGCAGGACAAGTTCGTTGGACCAATGGAGCGCTCCGCGGTCGGCCTCGCCCGTGAGGGTTCCGGCGACGCTCTCGAAGATTTTGTCTGCGATGGGCAGCGCGTCGAGAGAGTCCTCATGCACGATCATGTATTCGAGTTCGACGCCGTATCCTTCGAACAGGCGTAGCGGTTGCGCGTGCGTCATCAACGTGATCGCGCCTCTTTGCCTTGTTCCAGACGATTCAGGAAAATCCGCATGATCGCGTCGTAGAGGTCGTCTTTGAGCACGTCGTCCTCCACGCCTGCGTCGATGCTCGGATTGTCGTTGACTTCTATCACGTACAGTTTTCGGCCCACTTGCTTGATGTCCACGCCGTAGAGTCCGTCGCCGATGAGGTTGGCGGCGCGCAACGCGGCGGCCACCACAGATCGGGGGGCGTTTTCGATCGCGAGCGTGTGGGCTTTGCCGTAATGCGTGCGGCCCGAACCGTCCTTGTGCTGAATTTTCCAGTGGCGCGGGGCCATATAGTATTGGCATACATACAGCGGCTTGCGGTCGAACACGCCGACGCGCCAGTCGAACGACGTTGGCAGGAATTCCTGCGCGATGATCAAATCGGATTCTTCGAGCAGATGGTCTATATGGTCGCGCAGCGCAGCCTCGTCTTCGGCCTTGAATACGCCCTGCGACGCCGAACTGTCGGGTTTTTTGAGAACGCAGGGCAGTCCGATGGCATGCAGCACGCTCTCGCGGTTGTCGCGGTGCACGATGAGCGTGCGAGGCTTGGGAATGTCGTGCCGCTCGAGCAACTCGGCAAGGTAGACCTTGTTGCTGCACCGCGCGATGGACTCTGGATCGTCGACGACCACCAGGCCTTCGGCCCATGCCCGCCGCGCGAAACGATAGGTGTGGTGATTGACGGCGGTCGTTTCGCGAAGGAACAGCGCATCGAACTGCGGCAGCGCCCCGTAATCGTCCTTCTGGATCACCTCGGCGTCGATATCCAGCCGGCGCGCCGCCCGGATGAATTTGTTGATGGCCCTGTCGTTCGAGGGGCGGGTTTCGTCGTCGGGATTGACGAGGATGGCCATGTCGTACCGCGGCACCCAGCGTTTCGAGAGGCGCGACGGCTGTTCTGCGAAGTACTCGGTCGCGCGTTCGATGACAAAGGGATGGTGGGTTTGGGGTATTTCCTTGGCCGGAATGGGGCTGATGCTCCGCACTTGCCACTGCCCATTTTCTCGCGTGAACTCGGCGCGGAGAAAAGGAGCCTGAAACAGACTGAAGAGCCTCCAGCTCAGGCGATCGTAGCGTTTCGCGAGGTTGTGCCCAAAATACACGCTGAGGGTGAAACGATCGCCTTGATGATGGGTGAAGGCCCCTTGAATCAACTCCTCCAGGTCTTCCGAGACGAGGCGCACGATTGACAGCGACTTCATGTCTTCAATCGTCGCGATGCTCGGCAGCGGCTTGTGCCCGCGTGCAGCGGCGAGCAGGGAGACGTAGTAGCCGACGCTTTGGTAACGGTACGAACGGCACAGGTTGAACACGCGCACCCCGCGCATCGCGTAGTATTTGGGGTCGGTCAAGTATGAGCGCGCCGGAACGACTTCGACGCCGGGGATATGGAGGGGCCAATGTTTGGGGTTACTTACGACGATGAGTGCGCGCATGCTTTCGCCCGGATTGGGCTACCTCCGGTTCGATGATCAGGAGATTCGCGTCGTGGGTGATGATGCCGAGCAGGATGGCGCCGAGCGCGCGGTTGATTTTCACCGCGTAGTAGCGCGTCGAGGCGACGGGGTTGTGTTCGAGCGGATCGGCCACCGTCACTTCATGTTTTTTCTTGTCGTAGCCGCTGAGCACGACAAAATGGCCCGCCGGCTCGCCGCGCACGTCGTCGTAGTCGCTGTTGACGCCGTATTCACGCGCCGTGCGGTACAGATACGTCGCGGAGAGACCGGTGAGAATCGGCACGCCCCTTTTTAGATAGCGCTGGATGAGGGCGGCGGTAAGGTCCTCAAAACGCAGTTTGCCGCCCAGTGCGAGAAATTCCAGATACCAGCGCGTGGCCTGCCGGATGCGGGAAGGCTTTCCTGCTTCCGTCGCCTGCGCCTTGAGGCGGTCCGGGAGATTCCGCACGAGGGGGTTGAACCAGGTCGGGTCGAACATGTGCAGGTTGTACGTGTAGATCGTGGCCTTGTATCCCCGGCGCAAGGCATGGCAAGCAAGCAGCACCGCGAGGGTTCCGCCGCGCTTGAGCTGCGGCGTTTCCGCAATGAGCTGCGGCAACGGCATGACGTCGCCGTAATAACGATAGATGGCATGAAGGCACGTCGGCCCGCAGGTCACATCGTCCGGTTGCGGCAATATATCTAGCCAAAGACGCGTTTGCATGTTCGTAACAGCGCTGTTGATCCGGTATCGCCAGCCCGATTCTACGCCAGCCGCCTAGCGTTGGCAAACGAACCAACCGGGCCGAAGATGGCGCGTGCGGCGATCATGCGCGGATACATGGGAACCCCTGTTTGATCCATCCTCCTCCGAGAACACGGTCGGCGCGATACAGAACGACGGCTTGTCCGGGCGTGACGGCCCGGAGGGGCGTCTCAAACAAGACGTCCGTTGTGGCGTCGGCCAAAACGGTGGCGCGTGCGGAAACCGGATGCTGACGATAGCGCGTCTGGGCTTCGCACACAAAGGCTTCTCCGGCTTCCGGCGCTCCAGCCTGCCACGCCATATCGGCCGCGCGAAGTCCCGCGACGTCCAGATCGGCGGGATTGGAGGACAGAACCACTTCGGCGCGGTCGGGGCGAAGCGCGACCACGTACGCGCGCGCGCCCAGCCCGAAACCGAGACCGCGTCGCTGACCGATGGTGTAGTGGTGGACGCCTTCGTGACGGCCAAGCACATGCCCGTGGATGTCGACAAACGCGCCTTCCAACGAATCGGCGCCGAATCGGATCCGGAGGGATTCGGCGAAACCTTCGCCGGGATTTTCGAAACACACGTCCTGACTTTCGGGGTTTTCGGCAGTGGGCAACGCATAGCGGCGCGCAAGTTCACGCACTTCCGGCTTTGTCATCGCGCCGAGCGGAAAGAGTGTTTGCGCGAGGTGACGTGGGGTGAGGGGGAAGAGAAAATACGACTGGTCTTTTTGCGCATCCACGCCCCGCGCGAGTGCAGGCCCCGCATCGGTCATGACAACGCGCGCATAGTGGCCCGTGGCGATGCGGTCCGCGCCGAGCGATCGTGCGCGCTCCAGCAGAACCCCCCACTTCAGGTGCAGGTTGCACATCACGCAGGGGTTCGGCGTGCGCCCCTGGGCGTATTCGTCCCACGAATAGCGCAGCACGCGCTCCTCAAACACTTCGTGACAACTCAGGACGTAGTGCGCTATGCCCAAGTGCGACGCCGTGGCGCGCGCTGCGGCAATGCCGTCGCCGCCGCAACACTTCAGCGTGCTATTGCCGTCATTGCAGGGACGGAGTTGCAGCGTCGCTCCGATCACTTCATGGCCCTGTTCCAACAACAACGCCGCGACAACGCTTGAATCGACGCCGCCGCTCATCGCGACGATCACCCGCCCAGGGCTCATCGCTGCGCCTCCCGCAATCGCGCCATCACCCGCACAAGCGTTTCGACGGTCGTGCATACGTCTGTCTGCGTATTGGCCCTGCCGAAGGAGAAGCGGACGGCGCTGCGCGCTTGTTCGGGCGTCTGCCCCATTGCCCGAAGCACGTGCGACGGCTCGCGCGACGCGCTTGTGCATGCGGAACCGGCGCTCACCGCAATGCCCTCGAGATCGAGCGCCATAACAACCATGTCGGCCTCGACGCCGTCGAAACGGATGCTCGATGTATTCGGCAGACGCGCGGCGTCGCGCGCATTGACGGAGGCGCCGCCGATACGCGCAAGAACTTCGGTCTCCAGGCGATCGCGCAGGCCGCGCACAGCATCAGCGTCGGTTGTCAGGCTTGGTGCGACCCGCTCGCACGCGACGCCAAAGCCGACAATGCCCGCGACATTTTCGGTGCCGGCGCGTCGTCCGTCTTCGTGTCGGCCCCCGCGCAAAAGCGGAGTGAACGGCGTTTCGCGGCGAACGTACAACGCCCCAACGCCTTTGGGGCCGTAGAGCTTGTGCGCGCTGAGGGAAAGCAGATCGACCTGTAGTTGCTTGACGTCGATAGGCACACGGCCCGCCGCTTGGATCGCATCCGTGTGCACGATGCCGCCGCGCGCATGGGCGAGGTCGACGACTTCGCGCAGAGGTTGCAGCGCGCCGGTGTCATGGTTTGCGAGCATGACGGAAACCAAAAACGAAGCGTGGGGGAAAAGCGCGTCGAGAGATTCCCGTTCCAGACATCCGTTTCCATCCACGGGCGCCCGCCGCACGCCTGCCCCGCGAGACGCCAGATGTTCTGCCGGCCCCAGCACCGCGAGGTGTTCGACTGCGCTGACAACAAGCGTAGACGCCGAAATCCCCATCATGCCGCCCACAAGCGCCGCGTTGGTTGACTCCGTGCCGCCGCCGGTGAACACGATCTCATCGGGCTCGGCGTTGATGAGCGCGGCAACCTGGCGCCGGGCCCGGTCTATGGCAACGCGCGCCTCGCGCCCCCAGGCGTGCACGCTCGACGGATTTCCGAAGGAATCCCTCAAATAGGGCAACATCGCTTCGAACGACGCCGAATCGACCGGTGTCGTCGCGTTATGGTCAAGATAAATCCGGGACATCGCGCCCTGTTGACGTTCTCGATTCCGCCGCAATTCCGGCGAGTCGGTTGCAATCAAAAAACGCACACATGGGATAGAATGCGCGATTGTTCCCGCTCGAACGCCTGCACAGAGCCGTCGTGCGTGGAAAATACAAACACCATCGTAGACGGGCCGCGGAGTTTCTTGCCGGGACCAAGCTCTTTGTTGAACGCGCTCCACAGCCCCAGAGAAAGCGGATCGGAATCGCCGACCAGCGCGGAGCCCGCCATCGAACTATTCGGAACTGACACGAAACCTATCCCTCGGCAGGCATCCTCGTTCCACAACAAGGCCCCTGCTCCCGTCAGGTAGCGCCAGGGGTGGGCGTCTCGGATCAACGGAACGCCATACGTGAACATGCTGTTAAGACGCCAGGGGCGAGTGTCGGCATTGCGCACCCAGAGACACTGCGTCGCGATCCAGGAATCATCCTGCTTGGGGGCCCAAACGCGCCACGCGCCTTGGTACGCGCAGATGCGTCCGTCCGCGGAGGCTTCTTTCTCCAGGACGAAATCGACGACCTGCACGCGCTCATTCTCGCCGAAGGCCAGACTCACCAAGCGGTCGGCTGCGGGCCAGGTTTCGCCTCCGCCAGGGAAGACTTGATGGACATACCCTCCAAGTTCGACGAAGGGGACGCCGTCCATTGCAATCCGGAGGCCGGTCCCGCCGGCAGAGGCTTCGAGGCGCAGTGGGCCGCTTTCAATCATGAGGCCCTTGGCAAGGGCGACGGGCTCCATCGTCGGCGCTTTCGAGAGCCAGTCCACTACCTTCGGTTCGGGCAGTTGGAACGAAAACGAACGGGCGCGAACCTTGTTCCTGGGCTTTTTCTGCGCGGGCAAGGTTTTTCGGAAGTCATCCCGATACAATCCGATCTTTTCGACGGGGATGGGCTTGAAACCTTGGGCGTACGCCGGTGAACCATCCCGCAGGCGGAAATCATCGCGGGCGGCATCGACAAACAGCGGATCCGCCACGATGGAGTGTGCGTCCTGTCCTGTTTTTTGCCATTCCTCCCAAGATATTTTCTGTATGGTTTTTCCATTGTACACGCCGTGATTCACGCGGATTGGCTTGCCGTAATGGTGGATCGTGTTGTAATCGAAAACGGACGTCTCGTCGTCGTACCAGATGAGAGAATACACAACGGCCGATCCGGGTCTTTTCTCCGCGCTCTCCGGACCGGAAAAATCGTCAGACCTATACGTCGCGATGTTGCGTAGAAAACGATTGCCCGCAGGCCGCCACGGATCATCCCCCATCGTCAACAGTTCGGGATAGCGGGTCGCGTACGGCGGCTCCTGGTAGTTCACCTCGTTGAGGCGGTCGAACATGGTCTTGCTGAGTTGGCCCTTCCACCATTCGGAATTGCGGGCGTCGGTGTAGTAGGCCGGAATGCAGTCCACAAACACGTTGTTCTCGAACACGTTGTCGCGCCCGCCGCCCACCAATGCGCCCGCCAACGGCACGCGATAGACGATGTTGCCGAACACGGTCGTGCCGCTGGCCAGGTCGTCAAGGTAGATTCCAAACGTCCCGGCGGGAGATTCATATACATAGCGTCCGTTGGGCTGCGGCTGCCAGATGTTCTTCAGGCCAAACCCGTAGATATCGTGGAAAATGTTGTAGCGGATGATGTTCCCGCGCTGGGTCCAATCGCGGCCCATGTAGTAGGCCCCGTTGTCGGCGCCGGCCTTGTTCACATGGTGGATGTCGTTGTATTCGACAATGTTGTCGTTGCCGCCGAGCATGATCGCGATGTGGGGCGCATCGTGGATCAGGTTGTGCGCCGCGCGCATGCCCACGCCCGAAATCAAAATGCCCGGCTCGTAGGTCTTGTGGACTTGCCCAATGTCGTGTATATGATTGTTCTCAACAACGTTTTCGCTGGATTCCAGCGTTTTTCTGTCGCCGCCTTGGATAAACACGCCGCCGCGTCCGGTCCCGGAGATATCGTTGCTTACAATGGATACGCGATGGCCGTTTGCGACATGGATGCCGAAGCCGCCTGTATTTTTGATCGTGTTCCCGACGACGTTGATGTCGTGGCAGTCGCGGAGGGAGACGGCGTGCTCCTCCGTCGCTTCCATCGAGAGACGCTCAAGCGTCACGTAGGCCGCATGGTCAAACAAGAACAGGTTTGTGATTCGCGGCGCCACGACTTCTCTCGGCGTCCCTTTCTTTTCGGGCTGAAAATAAAGGATTCCGGTGCGCGGGTCGGCGTGCCACTCGCGGGGAGCGTCCAACTCTTCCAACACATTTTGGAAGAAAAAACGGCGTCCTTGATCGACAGGATAGGCAAATTGCTGGTCTAGCGTGACGGTGCGCGTCGTCAGATCGATTGCCGTGATCGACGCGATCGTATGTATCCAGTTATAACTGGGCCAGATCGACGCCTGCGCGTCTTCAGGATGTTTCCACCGGGCGGGCCTATCGCCTTGATAGCGGAACGCGGAACGCGAGGAAGAATCCGGCGCCGTCGCGGCGACGTAGGCCCACTCGCCGTCAGGCATCCAGCCCTTCTTCTCGTTGGGCCAACGCGCCAGCGTCTGGCGTACGCCGTCACAGAAGAGCGCCTTCACCGACGATGCCGCAAGCCCCGATCGCCGCAGATCGCTCTGCCAGATTTTCGCTGTATAGGGCGTCCAATCGGAAATCCGGACGCCGCCAAAGAGGCGGACCGTTTCGGCCTCGTATGGCCGAATGACGAGCGGGCGCTCCGATGTGCCGGAGATTTCCGCATCGATGACGATGGCCTCTGTGACGAAGTATTCGCCGCCCCGCAGGTAGATGGTCGTCGGCTCTTGGAGTTCGCGTGGTCGCGCCCCAGGCTCGCGCAGTCGCGCGACGGCGCGGTGGATCGTAGCATAAGGGCCATCCGTGCCTGTCGCGTTGGGCGCAGGCAGCGCACCCGACCATGCGTCGTTGCCCGAGGGCGCCACATAAACGGCGACCTCCGCGCGACTCGGAGCCGGAACCGCCAACAGGATCGTGGCCGTCCCCACAGCGAACATCACACCAGAAAAGCGGCCCGCTATTTTCATGATCCCCCCCCCCCTACGGTGACGACGTTAACGCAAGAGTCACTTTGCCTAACGGGGGAATGGATTGCAAGTTCGCTTCACCGCAGACGCTTGGATCGCGATCGTGTCTCGCTGCGTGGAGCCAACGCGCGACGAGGGCGCCGCCGCGAACGCAGCGCGCAACGCATGCCGCGCAAAAAGCCGTTTCCCATCCACCAACTACGCCATGGTCCACATTTTAGGTGCGCGCTTTGAGAAACGCCTCGATGATTTCGCATGCTTCACGGGCTTTTTGCTCGTCGATGCGCTGACCTTCGATGACGGAACGCTGGAAATCAATGGAACTCGCGACGCCGCTATCCTCAACGAATCCCAGGCTCATTGTTTTCTTCAGGAAATAATACACGATGCCCACGATCGCCCCTATCCCAAATGTGAAGGCGCCGAAAAGAATGCCCAGCGCCACCGCTTCTTTCCACGGTTTGCGGTACCCATAAAACGTGGAGCTCACTTTGCTGATCGGAATGATGCGCCGGAAACTCCCCGCCAGGGAACCCTGTTCGAACAGCACCCTGTCTGGATAGACGTGGATGGAAACGATAGGGCTTATCCCCAACAAGGCGAACAGCCAGGAGAGAAGCCCTCCCGCCCGGCCGTGAATCTCGATGTTGGGTTTGTCCTGTTGCGGTTCGAGCGTGCAGTGCCATGACTTGATGACGTACGTGGACATAGTTCCCTCCCGTATGCTTCGATCCCCGTCCCCTGATTCCCTGGACACGAATGCGCGGCGGACCGACGATGTGTTTTTCGGGACATGACGCCGTTGCCTCCCTACGCCATCGCTCGCTGGCCCCATCTCCGATGAGGTTGCCCCGACATTCCTCGACGGCCCCTCGAGCCTGAAGAAAACGCCTTCCTGCGGGAGGGACGAACGCCATCAAAACCATCTCCGGTTCCATCGGCAATGCTAGTCTACCATGTCTATGAAACGGTTGCAACGCATATGTCGAGTCCGATGAAATCGTGCGAAATGCAAGGCCGCGCGCTATACTCCCGTCCGTATTTCTCAACGCGGCGATCGGTTGCACTACAGTCGAGGAAGATACATGAAATTCACGGCAAAATGGATTTGGAAGAAACAGGCGAATTACAACGCGTACAACCAGACGATTCTGGCGCGCCGCACGTTCCATGCCCCGCGCATCCGGGAGGCGACTGTTGCGATCGCGGCGGACAGCTTTTATAGGTTGTATATCAACGGCGAGTGGGTGAACGACGGCCCCTGTCGCAGTTGGCCCAAGCATTACCAATATGACGTTATTGATGTGACGCCGTATCTGCGCATAGGGGACAACGAGGCGTTGATCGTGGCGCGCTATTTCGGCGCGGGCACGTTTCATCAGGTTCCGCAGCAAGCCGGCCTTCTCGCCCAGTTCGATATCGCGCCGGAAAAGGGGAAGCCTATTGTCGTCGGGACGGACGCCTCCTGGCAGGTCGCCGAGGCCGAGGGGTGGGCGCGCATGACCCCCAAGGTCAGCATCCAAATGGAGCCGTGGGAGCTCTACGATGCACGGCGCGCCGCGAAGACCGCGTTTACGTCCGCAGTCGAATTGTTCGCGGCGGACCAAGGACCGTGGAAGGACCTCAACCCGCGCGATGTCGCACTCCTTACGCGACAACCCGTCGCCCTCAAACGTTTTCACGGCGCCAACGTCGTGCGGCCCAGAACTCTAGGCCCCACTTTCCTCACCGCGCACATGTTGCATCCCGGTCTCGTCGAGGCGAACCATTCCTGCAGCATGGCCCACGCGCTGGCGACGACGATCGTCGCGAAAAGAACAGGGACAGTGACCCTGGATTTCCCATTCCACGACGTGACGGTCAATGGATCCGCGGGCAAGAACGGAGTGTTTCGCGTCAAGGCGGGACGCAACCTGCTGTTCGCCGCCTATCGCGTCGTCTGCACGCATGACAAGGACATCCATATCCGCACGCTGGAATTGGGCGGCGCTTCTCTAGAAAATCCGTTGACCGGCAAGCGGGACATGCCGTGGTGCTACGCCACGCTTCCGGAGACCGCCTACGTCGGCAACGACATGATTTTCATGGGGCATAAGGACCCTGTGCGGGATGACGTCGAGGCGCGCGCCAAAGAAACGCTACAAAGGTGGCGCGCCGCGATTCATGACGAATCCACCTTTAAGACCGTCACGAAAGGCGCGGCGAAACCTGTGCCGCGCGACTGCTTCTTCACCGAGGACGCCGCGCTCGATTTCTTCGCCCGCACCCCGATCGCCCCGGCGCACAGCCTGATCGCTTCGCCGGAAGCCTTGATGCACGATACGCCCGAAGCTACGGTCGTGAAACCGTCGCGCGACGGCGATATTGAATTGTCCTATGATTTCGGCGAGCAGACCTGCGGCTACTACAGTCTTGACATCAGCGCGCCCGCAGGCACGATCGTCGACATCTTTTCGCTCGAGTATATTTCCGACGAAGGGTCCATCCAGCTTACCTGCGGCAACCGGAACGGCATGCGCTATGTCTGCCGTGAAGGCCGCAACCGGTTTGTGTCGTTGAAGCGGCGTTCCGGGCGTTACCTCTTTATTACGCTGCGCGATATGACCGGACCGGTGCAACTGCGCAAGGTCTCTTTGATCGAGTCCACGTATCCGGTCAACTACGCAGGCAGCTTTGCGTGCAGCGATCCGAATCTCGACAAAATCTGGGAGATCAGCGCGCGCACGTTGAAACTCTGCATGGAAGACACCTTCACCGATTGCCCGCTCTATGAGCAGACGCTCTGGGTGGGCGATGCGCGCAATGAGGCCCTCTTCGCGATGACGGCCTTTGGCGCGGAAGACCTCGCCAAACGTTGTGCGACCTTGACGGCGCAGTCGCTGGACCTCTTTCCGATGGTCGGTTGCCAAGTGCCTTCGGCGTGGGAGTGCATTCTTCCCGCGTGGAGTTTCCTGTGGGGAATTTCCGTGTGGGATTGCTACTTCTACAGCGGCGACGAGAAGTTCCTGCGGAAAATGTGGCGGTGCGTAAAGGAAAACCTCAAGGGCACGGAGAAATTGTGCACAGACAAGGGCCTGTTCAGCGCATCGTACTGGAACCTTTTGGAGTGGGCCGGGAACGACGACAGCCACCGAACGGTCATTCACAACAATCTGTTGATTGTCGGCGCAATCGATGCCGCGTTGAAGTGCGCCGTCGTCTTGAAAGACGCCGCGACGCAGAAATGGTTGCGGGCGTTTCGCGCGCGAATCATCAAGGCGACGACTGCCTATTGGGACACGCGCAAACGCGCCTACCCCGACAGTATCCACGAGGATGGGACGATTAGCCCCGTTACCTCGCAGCATACGAGCATGCTCGCAATCCTGCACGACGTGATTCCGGAAAAGGATCGCAAACATGCGCTGAAGAACTGCCTGACGCCGCCGGAAGGCATGGTCCGAATCGCATCGGGCTTTGCCATGATGTTCATGTATGAGGCACTGGAAAAAGAAGGCTGCAACGATGCCATCCTTGCCTCGATGCGCGAATCGTACTTGCCGATGCTGAAGGCAGGCGCAACAACAGTATGGGAAGTCTTTCCCAGCAGTTGGGCGCGCCCCGAAGGTTTCCCCACCCGCAGTCATTGCCACGCATGGTCGAGTGCGCCGGTCTATTTCCTGAACCGGATAACGCTCGGGATTCGGCAGACGGCGGTGGGCGGCGCTGCCTATGCGATCAGCCCGTGGGTTGCCGGGCTCGGGTTTGCCAAAGGCACCAGTGCCACCCACAACGGCCCAGTCTCGGTCTCCTGGGAAAAGAACGGGAAAGACCTGACCATTACCGCCACAGCTCCCAAAGGCGTGAAGCTGAAGTTCGTGCGCAATGAGACGCACCGGGGGATGACCATCACGTTTAACGGGAAAGTTGTTCGCTAGCCTGTCGCAAAAGTTGGCCCAACAATAAGGCGGATTGCCTTGGGGACAAGCGAAATCTCCAGCGGCAATCCGCCGGGCTGCTCTCCGTCGATGTTCACGAGGACGTTGCTATTGGACCGCGCGTCGATGTGTTTGGCGCGGATGTAACGGACTTTGTCGACGCGGCGGTGCAGGCCTCCGAGATAGACCTTGGGGAGATTGACGAACGACTCGATTTTTCCGACGTCGCCGATGACGTAGACATCAAAAAGGCCATTGTCCAACCGTGCGAACGGCGCGACGTGCATGCCGCCTCCGTAGTATTGGCCTTTCGCGACGATGATGTTGCTGAACTTTCCGCGCAACGGCTCGCCGTCGAAGGTCAGTTCCATCTCTGCGTTCGTATGGGTCGCGATGGCGGTGAGCACGCCCCATAGAAACGACGCAAACCCGCCGAAGAACTTGTTGGATGCATTCACGCGCCGCACGACTTCGCCACCGATCCCAAAGTCGGTGATGTTCATAAAGTGGCGCGTCTGCGTCGTGCCATCGCTCGCGCGGAATCGCACGCGCCCAACGTCGACTGCTTTCAAGGTTGCAGTGCGTAGCGCCTGGATGGCCGCCGGCCCTTTTGGAATGCGGATCGATCGCACAAAATCACCGCCGGTTCCAAAAGGCAGGAATCCCAAAATCGCATCCGGTTGCACCAGTGCCGCGCCGTCGAAAAAACCGTTCAACACCTCATTGTGCGTGCCATCGCCGCCGACGCTCACGATGCGCTCGCATCCCGACTGCAACGCCGCACGCGCGAGCTCGCATGCATGGCCGCGACGTTCGGTGCGCAACGCCTCGCAATCTCCCAACGCCTCACGCACCACGGGTTCCAGTCGGGGCCACACGCGTCCCAATCGGCCATTTGCCGCAGCAGGATTGATGATGATGGCGGTTTTCATGATTTTGGAAATTGGGGAACCCTTCTTGGAAGAAGGGTTCCCCAAACCCTTCCCAAGAACTTTTCAGTGGCTCCGCTGGACCGACCACAGAGTGCGAAGCCGGTAAAAGTTTCTGGAAAGGGTCTGGGGAAAACCTCTTTTCAAAGAGGTTTTCCACAGATGTCCTATACCCTCACATCCGATTTTTTGCCCAATGCCTCTTTATGCTGTTCCAGCACAGGATTGATATCGTTCTCGACAAATTCGATGACTTGTTGCGGGGCGCGCCCGACGAACTCGCGCATATCGAGCACCGCATCGATTTCATCGCGCGTCATGCCGATGGCCGGATCATTCGCAAGGCGATCGAGTAAGTCGTTGTCCTTACCCTCGTCTTTGACGGCAGCGGCCGCAGCGTGACTATGCGTGCGGATGACCTCGTGCAATTCCTGCCGATCGCCGCCGCGTTTCACGCCCGCCATGATGATGTTCTCTGTCGCCATGAACGGCAACTCCGCCATCAGGTGTTTCTCAATCACCTTCGGGTGCACGACGGGGTCTTCGATGATGCTCAAATAAAGATTCAGTACGCCGTCCGCCGCAAGAAATGCCTCCGGCAAGCTGAGTCGACGAATGGCCGAATCATCCAGCGTCCGTTCAAACCACTGCACCGCCGATGTGAAGCCTGTGTGAATCGGCGCGGCGATGAGGAAGCGGCCCAACGCACACGCGCGCTCGCACCGCATCGGGTTGCGCTTGTACGCCATGGCCGAACTGCCGACCTGCTTCTCGCCGAAGGGCTCTTCGATTTCCTTCAGGTTCTGCAGCAGGCGCATGTCCATGCCGAACTTGTGCACCGTCTCGCCCAACGCCGCCAACGCGCGCAGGACATGCGTGTCGACCTTGCGCGGATACGTCTGCCCGGTGACGGGATATGATTTTGCGAAGCCCAGTTTCTCCGCGACGCGTTGATCGAGCGCGCGGCATTTCTCCGAATCGTTGTTGAAGAGCGCCATGAACGACGCCTGGGTGCCCGTCGTCCCTTTTGCGCCGCGACATCGCAGTCGCGCGCGCGCGTCCTCCAAGTCCTCGATGTCGAACAACAAATCCTGCGCCCACAGACACGCGCGCTTGCCCACCGTCACCACCTGCGCCGGCTGATAGTGCGTGTAGCCGAGCGTGGCGAGGTCTTTCCACTTCATCGCAAAATCGGCGAGATTGGCCAGCACGTTCACCGCTTTCGCGATGAGCAAGTCCAACCCGTCGCGCATGAGCATGAGATCCGTGTTGTCCGTGACATAACAGCTGGTCGCGCCGAGATGGATGATGGGTTTCGCCGATGGCGCCACAAGGCCGTACGCATGAATATGCGCCATGACATCGTGCCGCGTTTCCCGCTCAAAGGCCTCCGCCGCCGCGAAATCGATGTCCTCGACATGCGCGCGCATCTCATCCAACTGCGCGTCTGTGATGGGCAGTCCCAATTCCTGCTCCGCCTCGGCCAACGCAATCCAACACCTGCGCCACGTCGAAAACTTCTTCTGCGGGCTCCACAGTTGGATCATTTCCTTTGTCGCAACGCGCTGCACAAGGGGACTGACGTATTCGGTGGTCATCTCGGACAATTCCTCTGGCTCTGTAGCGCCCGGTCTCTGTGCCGGGCGGTCTTGGTCTTCTTCGTGAATCGCGCCCGGCACAGAGACCGGGCGCTACAGGAGTCAGGCGATCGCATCCTGGATGGCCAACTCGAAACCCGACGCGGCCTGCACTGCCCCAACCGCCGTCACGCCGTTGGTCATCGTTTTGAATACGCCGCTCTGGAAGAGCCCCGCGCACACGTCTGCGGCATTCTTCACGCCGAACGCGTCGTTCTGGTCCTTGTCGATCGTATTGCGCTCATACGTGCTGACATAGTGGCACGTGCCGTTCGCAGCAGACGCCCCGCCGAGCGCCTGTCGCACTTCAATGCCGTCCTTGCGCACCACGGCCAACCACCCCGCGCCATCGCCGCGCGTGTCGGCCACGGCAGTGATGCGTGGCGTGTCTAACTGATCCTTCTCATAGTCCAACGCCATCATCGACAACGCCAACGCGTCGCGCACGCCCATGCCCGCGTCGATTTTCTCGGCGATGGGATCGGTCTGGCTGCCGTTGCTGACGACGATCACGCTCCCGCCGCACACCACGCGCACGCAGTTGTACGCGATATACGGGTTCTTCTGCACGTCCAACTCAAACCCTGGTTTCGGCACGATGCGCACCGCCGTCCCGGCGTCATTCGCAACCGCCATCCGATTCGGAAACGACCGACTCGATACGCGGTACCCCGCCGCCCAACGCCCGTCTTCCGTCCTGCCTACAACCACCAACCGGCCCACATAAATATCATTTGGCATGCGCATACCCTCTCAGCCGTTCTGGATTCACCCAAAAGAAAAAAGGCACAAAGGCGCCCGAAGGAAGACAAGAATCTTCCGTGTTTTTCACAGTGCCTTTGTGCCTTCGCGTCAATTTCTTTTCTCTTCCTTATTCATCCAGCCACTGATAGTGGAAGAATTGCCCGCGCGGTTTGTCGACGCGCTCGTAGGTGTGTGCGCCGAAGAAGTCGCGTTGGGCTTGGAGCATGTTGGCCGGGAGGTGTTCGGAGCGGTACGCGTCGTAATACGAGAGCGCCGAACTGAACGCGGGCACGGGCACGCCGTGCATCACCGCCGCTGATAACACGCGCCGCCATGCCGGTTGGGCCTTGTCGATGATGCCCTTGAAGAACGGCGTCAGCAACAGATTCACGCAATTCGGGTCGGCGGCGAAGGCCTCCTTGATGCGCTCCAAGAACCGCGCGCGGATAATGCAGCCGCCGCGCCACATCAGGGCGATATCGCCGAAGTTCAAGTCCCAGTGGTATTCTTTCGCGGCATAGCGCATGAGCTGGAAGCCCTGCGCGTACGAGCAAATCTTCGATGCGTACAACGCCTGTTGGATGTCGTCGATAAAGGCCTGTTTGTCGCCCGTGAAAGTCTCATTCGGTCCGCTCAAGACCTTCGACGCCGCAACGCGCTCCTCTTTCACCGCCGACAGGCACCGCGCAAATACGGCCTCCGCGATGGTCGGCGCGGGCGTGCCCATATCGAGCGCACTGGCCGACGTCCACTTGCCCGTGCCTTTCTGGCCTGCCGTGTCGAGAATGACGTCTACCATCGGTTTGCCGGTTTCGGGGTCGGTTTTCGCGAGAATTTGCTGCGTGATATCGATGAGGTAGCTGTCCAGTTCGCCCTCGTTCCACCGCTTGAACACCTCGTGCTGTTCCGGCGCGCTGAGGCCGAGGACCGTTTTCATCAACCAGTACGCCTCGCAGATCAACTGCATGTCGCCGTATTCGATGCCGTTGTGGACCATCTTGACGTAATGGCCCGCGCCGTCCGGTCCGACGTACTGACAGCACGGGGACCCGTCGGCGACCTTGGCCGCAATCGCCTGGAACATCGGCTTGATGCGTTCCCACGCGGCCTTCGAACCGCCTGGCATGATGCTCGGCCCCTTCAGCGCGCCTTCCTCGCCGCCGCTCACGCCCGTGCCGACGAACAGCAGCCCCTTGCTCTCGACGTATTTTGTCCGCCGGATCGTGTCCGGGAAATGGCTATTGCCGCCATCGATGATGATA
>Ga0116159_1001394_pt1 | contig 26029 bp, 21 predicted proteins | sample AD_JPNAS1_MetaG_FD_89878 | JGI IMG/M metagenome (GOLD analysis project Ga0116159, IMG submission 89878) | Active sludge microbial communities of municipal wastewater-treating anaerobic digesters from Japan - AD_JPNAS1_MetaG | ecosystem: Engineered > Bioreactor > Anaerobic > Digestate | place...
ATCAAGACGGGGAGAGTTGGAAATTAATGTCCGGGAAGTGTTAAGAGATTGGAGTTTTAACTACAATGGGGTTTTGTTGCACGAATTATTTTGGCAGGGAATGAAAAAACCGAGTGAAAATAACGTTATTCCGGAAGATTTAGTTAAAGCGATTGAACAAAATTTTGATTCAGTGGAAGCATTCAAAAAAGAATTTACAGCAGCGGCAGTAGGGGTTGAGGGGAGCGGCTGGGCAGTGTTGTGGAAAGACAGGGACAATAATTTAATGATCGGCCAGGTGGAAAAACATAATCTTTTGGCCCTTAACGGCTGGGAACCAGTGTTAGTGTTGGATGTGTGGGAACACGCCTATTACTTGGATTATGTAAATAATAGGGCTGAATTTGTGGAAAAATGGTGGTCGGCGGTTAACTGGGACGACGTAGCCAAGAGGCTATCATAAGTGATAGACTGGGACGATGAAACAAACTTCTTGGGAGAATTCAAGTAAATGGTATGGGAAGATTGTGGGCAGAAAGGGGCATTATTTTCATCAGACAGTTATTTTTCCCAAAATAAGACAACTAATTGACTGGGAAAAAGTAAATTCGGTGTTTGATTTTGGCTGTGGACAAGGAGTATTTGAACGACAGATAAGTCCCAGAATTGAGTATGTGGGGGTAGACGCGGCTAAAAGCTTGATTAGAGAAGCGGAGATAAGAAATTCAAATCCAAAACATAAATTTATAGTGGCTGATGTGAGCAAAAGTTTGCCGATAAAAGAAAATTATTATGATGTTGGGGTGATAATATTGGCGTTGCAGAATATAAAAAATATGGACGGAGTAATCGAAAATGCCAAAAGACATCTAAAGACTGGAGGAAAATTTTTGATGATTTTGAATCATCCTATGTTTAGGATACCCAGACAAACATCTTGGGGAGTGGATGAAAATAACAAAACGCAATATCGGAGAATTGACGGTTATATGACAGAAAAAGAAATTCCGATTTTGACTCACCCGGGAAAATTTTCAGATTCGGAAAGAACCTGGTCGTTTCATTATCCCCTATCAAAATACAGCCAGCTTTTGGCAAAAAACGGATTGGTTATTGAGATAATTGACGAATGGGTCAGCGACAAAAGAAGCACCGGATCAAAAGCAAAAATGGAAGACAGAGCCAGAAGAGAGATACCCATGTTTATGGCAATTTTGGCAAGAAAAAATTGATTATTTCAATTTTACAAAAACCTGGCAGTGCCAGACTTGAGGAATAGATTTAGTATCAGGGCTATTTTCAAACCAAAAAAAATCCTTGTCGGGGAACTTTTTTTTGATTTCAGTGTCGATAGCCTTGGGAGATAATTTGCCGACGCGACTCCAAAGACAATAATGAACCACACCATTAAGATGTTGAATTAATTTGAGATAAGGAAAAGCGTTGTGACAAAGTCTAATGTCTCCCTTGCCAATTGACCGGTCAAGAATTTTTAGCCTGGTTTCAAGAGGGACCAGGCGGATATATTGTCGATAAAATCTAAGATCATCAGCAAATCTAGCAGAGCCGGAAGTGCAATGAGAAATTTTTGACCGAAGTGAAACAAGTTTTTCCCACGTGCGGGGAGAATCAATTTTGTAAAGAGATTTCATTTTAGTTGTTTGCCAAAAGCAACGCATTCTTGAATCATATCAACCAAAGCAAATCCGGGATGTTCTAAGGCGCGTTTGACGGTGTCATTTAATTTGGGAATATCTTTGCAGTCAACCGACTCGGCAAAAATATCAGAGTTAGCACTTTTGAGAAGTTTAACCGGATCAATAGGTTGATTGATGTTGCCGGTGGGAGTAGATTTGGTACGGGAGCCTTTTGGGGTGGTGGGACTGGTCTGGCCGGTAGTCAGACTGTAAAGAAAATTATTGGAAACAAAAACTTTGATATCAATATTGCCTCTGGCAGCAGTAATGAGATGGTTTAAACCTTCGCCATAAATACCACCATCGCCACCAACAACACAAACTAAAAGTTTGGGGTTGGCAATTTTGACGCCGATGGCTGCCGGGACAGAGCGGCCATGAAGAGTATGAAGGGCATAAGTTCTAAAAAAATCAGCCATATTACCGGCACAACCAATATCGTAGCTGATAACTAAAGTATCAAGATTAAGATTGAGATCGGAAAAACTTTTTTGGAGGGAAGCAAAGGTAAGATAGTTGTGACAACCGGGACACCAGGTGGGAGCGATGTGGGAGCGATAATTTATCATATTAGTTAAGTTTTAGTAACTTGATAATTTCTTCGGGGAAAAAGGGACGACCGTCATTTTTGGTAAAAATTTGGTCAGGATTGAAATCAAATTGAGACTTGAGCAAGGTAGTAAGCTGGCTGGTGCCATTGTTTTCGATAACAACAACTTTTTTAAAACCGTTGATTATTTTTTTGATGTCGGGATTGATGGGCCAAAGAGTTTTTAGCTGTAAAAAGGCAAAATTTGATTTATTTTTGGCTAATTTAAGAGCTTCTAGGATTGGGCCTTTGGTGGAACCCCAAGAGATAATAAGTTTTTTTGAAGATTTATCGCCGAAAAAATTAGCTGGAGGTGAAAGTTTTTGGGCTAATTTTAGTTTTGATAACCGCTTTTGCGACATTTTTTGGGACATATCAGCATCTTCGGTAGAAAAACCAGATTCATCGTGTTCGTAACTATTGGCCAAAAATTGACCATCGGGAGTGCCAGGCAGAGTTCGGGGGGAAATTCCAGTTTGGGTTAACTTATAGCGGTTAAAACCGGCTGACGGGTGAGCAACAATATCACCGAGGTCAATTTTGGCTTTAACCTGAGACAGATCTTTGGTGCTGGCGCTGGATTCGGCAAGAAATTTATCACTTAAGACAATGACCGGAGTTTGGAGTTTAGCGGCAAGATTGAGAGACTGATAGCCCATGTCAAAAGATTCGCTAATGTCGCCGGGAGCTAAGACAACTTTGGGAAATTCACCGTGACCGGAGTGAACGGCATAAAGTAAGTCTGCCTGAGAAGTCCAGGTGGGAAGACCGGTGGCGGGACCGGGGCGGGAAACAAGATAAAAGACTAAACCGATTTCACTAACGCCGCAGAAACTGACGGCTTCGTTCATAAGGGCAAATCCCCCACCAGAAGTGCCGGTAGCAGCTCTGGCGCCGGCAAAAACAGCGCCAGCAGCAATGTTGGCGGCAGCGATTTCGTCTTCGGCGTGAATTACTTTTAGGTGTTCAAAAGCTTCCTGTTTGGCAGCCAAAAAATGCATGGCGCCAGTGGCTGGAGTCATAGGGTAAGCACTATAAAAATTACCACCTCCAGCCAAAAAACCCCAACCATAAGCTTCGTTGCCGTCATAAAAATTGGTTTTGGAGGTGGATTTTTTGGGGACAATAACTGAATCTAATTTCAAGTGACTAAAATTAGTTTTGGCGTAGTTGTAACCGGCTTCAATCGCCCGACCATTAAGATCACAAAACTGTTTGAAGAAGCCGCAAACAATGGTTTTGGTGAGATTAAGATCAAGGTTAAATAGATAAGCGGCAACTCCGAGACTGATAGTGTTGACAACCATGGGACTGCCGATTTCACCGGCTAAAGTTTTGAGAGGAAGAGAGGAAAAAATCCCAGAATGAGAATTATTGTCAATGGTTTCATCAGAAAAAATTAGAGTTTTGGAGGTAAATTCAGAAGTATGCTTTTGCCAGTGACCAGCAACTATAGAAAAGAAAACATCAATTTGCTGATGAGGAGAGAAAACCTGATCGGAAGAAAAGCTAATTTGGATGGTATTGTGACCGCCGCGGACAAGTGAAGGATATTCGGTATAGTCGGCTAAATTTAAACCATGAGCAATGAGAATTTTGGAAAAAAGCTGACCAACAGATTTAATTCCTAAGCCTGCAGGGCCGGCAATCTTGACGGAATAGACTCGGTTGTTGACCATAGACCTATTTTACTATGGATTATTGAGTTTGTTTAATGCTAGTTTTAGGAATCCAACCGTTAGTGTGAGCGTCAATGGAAACGTTATACCAAATTTCAGTCTCCTTGATAACATCAAATTTTTCTCCATCATTAGCCATATAGACAATTGGGGAACTAGTATCCGGCAACCTATAGACTGGATATTTGGTGATATCCTGATTGATAATTAAATTCGACTGAGGGATAGCTTTGGGAATATTGGTAGGAGGAACATCTGTTGATTCACCTTGAACTGAGCCAATATCACCAGGTTGAGCCAATGTGGATAAACGATACTGATGATAACGATTAATGAGGAATAAGGCAAAAATAGTATAAACAATAGTGAGAACAAAAAATAAAGTTTTGATAGATACAAGCTTGGTCTTTTTGTATAAAATAAAACCAATAATAACTGGCAGTAGAGGGATCATAAGAATAAATAAGGTTTCGATTTGGTTATTTTTGATAAGGTCAAATAATTTTGATAAAAAATTAGATGAATTTGCCAATGAAATAGAAGATTTGCTATTCAAGGACGATGAATTAATTTTAAATACAAGGCGGTCAGATCTTAATAAAGTTTCATTTAGATAAACTTTTACCACGGCAAAGAATTCGCCACCACCAGATAAATTGTTTTTAAAATCAACGCTGATTTTTTTTGTCTTATTTGATGGTATTTTATCTATTTTAGTGACTTCTTGTGTATCGACAGGTGATTGATTCAAATCCTGAAATTCAATAATAATTTTGGTGGGAGAGATATCGGTATTACCATTATTTTCAATATCTAACAAAAGTTTAATCGGATCTCCAGAGTTGATATCGGCAATTTCCATATTTTTAACATTCAAAACATCGACGTTAAGATTAGTGGTAACGAGATTGACTTCCATACGGGCCCCTTTAACAATAGAAACACCCGAACTAGCAGCATCAATAGATGAAGCCTTGATCCTAAGAACACCGTTATAATTTCTAATTTCAACATTTTCAGGGACACTAATAGTTATATTAATCTCTTTTCTGGATTCACCTTTGGGAAAAATAAATTCTTTGCCAGGGTCAAATTTAAACCAAGACTCAGACTCCCCTAAGTCAGTTTCAATACTAATTTTAAGATCTTCATCAGCGTCAGATCGGGATAAAACAATATTTTTTTCAAATTTTGCTCCAGGTTTGAGGTTGGAATTATATATCTCAGCAGGAGAAACACCAAAGCCAGCAAAAGCCGGAGTAATGGACATAAAAAATAATAAAAACAAATTGACGAGAAAGAATTTAAATTGTTTCATAGTTGTTGCTACCATTGAGCGGTTTCTCCTTTAACAGCAATAATAGTATTAGTGCCAGTATAGGTGCCGGCCACCGTGCCAGAGGGAATAGAAATACCCCAATAAGTTGGTTTAGTTTCACCAATATCAGAGGTAGTCTTTTTACAATTTAATTCCGATTCTATAGGCAATGCAGTTAAAGCTGACCCTGAAGAGTAGGCTGAGTTAAAAGCGAGTGAATAACGTTGGTTGCCAACGGAAATAGTATGAGAAGCGCCGTCGGACATATCAATACCTTCCAAAGTTTGATCAAGACCGACATTGCCGGTAGCGGTGACTATGGTCTGAGCTGTCATAGGACTAAGCGTTTGTCCAGCGGAAAGGTTGCCATAGGCAAGTGAAGAACCGATATCCATAGCTAAAAGACTATTTAAAACCACACCGGTACCAATAGTTTGAGTGTCATTTAATGACTCGTCACTGGCCTTAAAAGTATTAACCCAAGTTTGACCAGAATAGATAGTGCCCGTGTCAGTTGGATCGGCATAATACTTAAGATAAGCCGTGCAGGTATATGAAGCCGAAGCGTCGGTAGAACCATCGCAGGTATTTGAGCCAATACTACAACTTAATGCGGCATAGCAATTATTGGAATTGCTTTTACCAGAGGTATCACAGGCAGAATAACCAACGCCAGAACGGTAGAGACTGGAAACAACACTAGAAATATCAGAACAACCATTATTATCAGTAACGGTGGCGCCAAAAACAACTGGAGTAGTGCTTCCTTCACTAAGAGAAATACTATTGCCACCGTTAAGAGTAATATTACTGATGTTTATGATAGAATTGTCCGTTCCTATGGTTTGGACAGAAATATAATCATCAGGAGCTATGCCTCCATAAAAAAAGTACTTATAGGTGGTATTGGGGGTAACGGAAGTAACCCCAACGTTAATCGGTATGGTCTGACCAACAACAATGTTTTGATAAGGAGAGATAGTATCAATAAAAACTGATTTTTCTTGAGCATAAATTTTTTGGTGATGTAATCCAAAGAAAAGAATGAGAGATACTATAATAATTTTTATTTTCATACCAAATCGGATACGTAGATGTATCCTAGATTCATTATAGTGTATTTGAAGGCGTTATAAAAGAAAAACTACTGAACAATTTTTTAATGGGCGATTATAATTAATCGTTTGAGAGTGGTGCCGGGCGGCCAACAGGTCATGAGAGTTAATTGGTTTTGAGAAGAGGATTTCATATAGTCAACTTCATCAGGCAGAACAATTTTCTTTTGAGAAACTGAATAAGTATAAGGTTTGTTTTGGTAGTAAAGGGTAATATTGTCCCCTATTTCCAGTTTATTAAGAAGGTAAAAAACGGCATTGTAGTCGCTGGCCTGATACCAATTGGTGGCTGAATGGGCAAAGATAAAGACATTGCCGATCTTATCCGGAGTGGCTGAGCCGGAAGCGTGAGCAACTCCCCGACTAAGAGCCGGTTGATAAATTTTAGGGTCAGTAGCAGAGACATTTTTGATGACGGGAGAATTAGCTTTGATTTTGGGGATAAGGAGAGAAAACTCGGGATCAATAGGAATAATATTCTCGGGGGCAAGAGATTTTTGAGGTTGAAGGCGATAAACAACTTCGGCTTTGGCAACCGGATAATAGGTTTTGAAAATAAAAACAACGGCAATAAAAATCAAAATTAGTCCTAAAACAAGAGATGATTTTGGTTTAGACTTTTTTTGATTTTGAGGCAGTTTTGATGACATAAATAATCCCTGCAAGACAAGCGATAATGATGATTGTAGTCAAAATTTTGTGGTCGGCAAAATAGTTTTTGCCCACCTGACTGCCAGTGCCCAAGACTTCACCAGAAGAGTTGTCTTGGTCTGCTTGATCATTATCAGAGTCACTGTTCTCACCAGAACCTTCTTGAGGAATATTCGAGTCGGAAACTCTAATGGCGCCAGCGGCAGGAGAAGGATTGGTAGCGGTAACGATGGTAGTATCACCAGAAACGACGGTTTTGACTAAAGTGTCACCAATAACTCCGGAACCGTTACCATAAGTATCAAAGGCGCGGATGGCATAGTAATAAGTTTGGGAACAATCTGGGACACTATTGTTAACTTCACGGAATTGGTCGGAACCGACACTAATTGAATGGACGAGCGACTCGTTGTTGGCAGAAAAAGCAGGGTTGGTAGAACGATAAATTTCGACTTTGACAGTTCTACCGTCATCATTGGCGGTTCTGAACTTGATGGTATAGTCACAGTGATTATCTAAAACTGATTTGGAGTACTCTGTCGGAGTTCCGGGAGTAGAATTTTGATAATCAAAGAAAACTGAATTACTGACAGCTGTTTCGGTGTCAGCATAGGCTTCGGTTTTGAATTGGTAAGTTCCGGGAGTATTAATAACTGAAGCTAAATTACACTGATCAGAGTTACCGCCGGCAGTAACGGCAATGTCGGCTCCAAATTGGGAAAAAGCCGACTCAGTGGGACCTTTTTTGAAACATTTGACGGTAATAGGTCTGGCGGCAATATCCAAAGTGACAAATTTGAGATTGAGGTCAGTAGTATTAACATAAGCTTTGGGCTCCTGGAGTCGAATAAAGAGATTGGGACTTATGGCTTGGATGGGTGAAACAACAAAACCATAACCAATAAAAGCCAAAAGGAAACCAGAAATTATTTTTTTGGTCATAGTGTGTTGGCGGTCAAAAATTAAAGCCAAGCCGGTTAGTCCCAAAAGGCTGCTAATAATAAGCCAGATGGTGGCAGCGCCAGTGGCGGGCAGAGTGTCGGTAGAAATGCCCAATACTCGACCTTCAACGGTTTGAATTCTTTCGACTTCGGCAGAGACAGAATTGGAGACAGGTTTGTTTATAGGAACCTGAGTGCCGACGAAGTTGACATCCAAATAACCTTCGGGCAGAGCTGAGGCTAAGACGGTTTCGTCCTGATGGTAGGTATTATTACCAACAGCCCAAGCGATATCTTTGTAAGTGCCGGATTGCTGATTGGTATCAATATCGGCAATATAGGTTAGTTCTAACTGGTCGTCTTTGACGACAGAGCCCAAACTCCAAACACCAGGCGAATGGTATTGAGGTTCAGCAACTTGAGAGGTAATATCGGTGCCGTTTTTGGTAATTTTGTAGGAACCGGAGCGATATTTGAAACCATTACTCAAAAGGTCGGTAACTTTAAGATTACTGATATCGCTTTGAGAAACATTAAGCTTAATGGTATAGGTAACTGAATTTCCGGGTGAGAGAACAGAACTGCCGACATTGTTAGTTTTGGCAATAGTGAGTTCAGGAGAAAGCTGGCGGTTGCCGATATAACAACTAAGGGATTGGGATGGAGTCAAGTCGAGACGATATTTATTGGCGACATTTTGAACTTCCAATGCCTTAACTTGAGGATTAAAAGTAGGGGTTAAGGAAATTTTGGTAGGGGTAGGAGTGAGTGGGGCGATTTTATCATCACAATAAATACCAGTTTGTTCCCAACCGGATTGTAAAGTTTCGCTAAGATAGTAAGTCCCGGGAAGAATTTTGTCAAAAGTAACTTGACCGGCAGAATTGGTAGTTTTTGATGTCTGAGAGGTTAGGTTAATTTGCCAATTTGGCAGAACCTCTTCGTCTTCGTCTTTAAGACCATCACCATCTTTGTCGTTAAATTTGGTGACAACGACTTGGTTAAAAATGGCATTATTGGTAATAGTGCAAGTAGCTGTGCCGCCATTAGTAATGGCAATATCGGAACAGTTGTTGTAGCTTGGCTCATAACCGTCGACTAAAACCTCGGTAACAGTATAAATCCCGGCATCAACCGTCAGTTGATTTTCACCATCAGCTTCAAAAGCGGTTGATTGACCGCCATTGACAGTAAAGTTAAAATCGTCGGCAGCCAGGTCACCACCGTTGGCATTATTGACGGTTTTTTTAACAATTAGAGTTCCGGGTTGATCGTCGTTGGTGATAGTACAGGTAAGATTTTGGTTGTAACCTAATTCAACTGTGGTGGATAATTTATTTTCGCCGGTGGTGCCACAATCCCAATTTCCTTCGGCATAGCCTTCTATGTTGTTTTCTGAAAGAGTATAGGAGGTTCCCTTGTCTAGGGTTAGTTTTTGGGCGGTATAAGTGGTAGTATCGCCACTAGTTATGCCGATGTCAAAAGATAAATCTCCACCACTAAAAGCGATGCCAAAGTCATTGACAGTTTTGGTGCCGCCATTATCATTGATAACTTTTTTGACTACGGTTAGTGTAGGCTTTTGTCTGTTAGTGAAAGTGCAGGTAACGGTTTCTCCGGGCGAGACATTGATACTTGCTTGGCGATTATTCAAAACTCCACTGCTATTTTGAGTGGGGTCAGTACAATTAATATCGGTTAATTTCCATGATTCATATGCATCTTCGGTGACAGTGTACTGACCGGGCAATACTTCTGCCTCAAATTTGGGTAGTCCGGTGGTGGCATCATCAACTAAGGCAAATTCATTGGAATTATTGTTACCAAAGTTATTTGTAAATCTAAAACTTTGATTACTATCATTAATGGCATTTTTCTCAATAATTATCTTTCCCCGTTTGGTGTTGGTAAAAGTGCATTTTACGGTTTCATTGGCTGAAACATTGATGCTGGCAGTTTTAGTGTTAATATTTCCGGTACTATCGGTATCATTTCCACAAGAAATGCTGGTCAGATCCCAACCGGATGGCACTAACTCAGTAACAGTATAGCTGCCAGGTACAACTATTTTTTCGGTGGTACCACCATCTTTGAGACTTACACCTTCATTTATGCCTGTTCCGCTAAAAGAAAATTCAGTTTGGTCACCATCAGGCAAGGTTTGTTTTTCGATAATGATTTTGCCTTGTACGTCGGTGTTGGTGATAATGCAGGCTTTTTCGTCTCCTGGGGCTAGAGTGACAGCACCATTATTACTACAATCTCCACTAATCACACCGGTATAACCGGGTTGATTATCTTCCCCAACCACGTAATTACCAGCATTAAATTGATTTTGAACGCCACTGACTACTGATTGACTACCTACAAATAATGAAAAATCGCTTACTTTTAAATTACCAAAGGTGTTATTGACTATTTTAGTTACGGTCAATTTGGGGGCAATATCGTTGTTAGTGATAGTACAGGTAACATTTTCACCAGGATTAAGGGTAATATTACCGCCAGTAAACTGGTTGGCACCGTCACAAGACCAACTGCCGGCTTGGTAGCCAAGAACGTTGGTGTTTTCGGACAAGGAATAGGTTCCGGGCTTAATACCGGAAATCAGGGCGGTATATTTAGTGGTATGTCCACTGACAGTCCCATTATCGAATGTAGGAGTAGTGTTGTTAAATTTAATATCGAAGTCGGATACGGTTTTGGCACCGCCATTATCATTGATGACGTTTTTGACGACAGTCAAAGATGCTTGTTTAGTGTTGGTAAAGGTGCAAGTAACAGTTTCGTTGTTTCCGACATTTATAGAAGCGCTACTGCCATTTTTGGTGCTATCGCTGTCGTCGCAAACGATGTTAGCCAAATCCCAACCTAAAAGGCCGGTTTCGGTGACAGAATAATTGCCGGGGGCGACGATTTTTTCGGCAGTTTGGTTGTGAGAAAGTTTGGTATCGGCATTAACGCCAGTACCTGTAAAGGAAAACTGAGTGGGATCGGTGCTGGGTTGGGTTTGTTTTTTGATAATAATTTTGCCGTAATTATTGGTATTAGTGATAGTGCAGCTAACAGATTCACCAGGGGTTAAGTTAATGGGTTTAGAAATAAGACTGGATTCAAAATTGTTGGCAGAGTTAGTAAGACTGGAAACACAAACGAGTTTGTCGAAAGTGTAGCCGGATAAAATGGTCTCTCCCATGACTAAATTTTGGTGGGCTGGATAGTTATAAACCACAGCCGAGGTGACGCCAACATTATTGACGGTAAGATTAAAGTCATTTGGAGAGGCAGTGCCCAAACCAGTGGCAATTTGTTTGGTCAGAGTTAGTTGGGAGGGTTTTTGTTTATTAACAATATAAACATGAGTGGCTTGTCCGGGTAAAACAGTGATTTTACTGACGCTTTGTCCATTAACCGAAAGACTGACAAATTCGTAACCAGCAGGGATAAAGCTTTCACTAATAGTGTAATTACTGCCGGCGACAAGACCATCATAAGTAACAGTGCCTCCATCGGTGATGGTTTCTTCGTTAAGATTATTAAGAGAGACTTTAAAATTGTTGGTAGTGTCGTCAATATCTTCACTGTTTGGACCAACAACGTCTTTGTGGACGACAATAGACCCCAATTGTTGGTTACCAAAGTAGACAGTTTTACTGTCATTTAGACCTAGAGTGACATTTTGAGTCAGACCGGTAACTGGATGCCAACCAGTGGTGTTGGTTTCGGTGACAGAATAGTTTCCGGCAGAAAGATTGCTGAAGGTAACACAACCGCTAACTTCTTGAGTGATACCGGAGGTAGAGGTAGGACCACTAAGAGCCATAGTCCAACCAGGGAGCATGTTTTCATCACTGTCTTTGACACCATCTCCGTCTTTATCATTGAATTTGCAAGCGGTCAGAGCGGCGGGCAAATCGCTATTAGTGATGGTGCAGGTAGTGGATTGACCTAAACTTAAGTTTATTTTGTTGTCGTTGCTGACGGAAATACCGTTGGTGCAACTCCAATTGCCAGCTTGGTAGCCGGTTAGACCGGTAGATTCAGAAAGGGTATATGTTCCCACATTAACATCTTGAGGAGTTCCGGAAGTAAAAACAGTATCGTTAGCTTTTAGGGTAAAATCAGAGATTTTGGCTTGACCACCATATTTTAAATCAAGACTTTTGACCAAGGTGAGTGATGGGGCAATATCGTCGTTGGTGATGGTGCAGGTTTTAACATCGCCAGAAATTAGAGTGATTTGGCCATTTGGAGCGCAATAGCCGCCCCAGTTTGAAGCATTGTAACCCGTAAGGTTATCTTCTCTGACAGTATAAGTACCCGCCTCAATTTGATTAGTGGCACCGCTGGTAACTTTGGTATCACCGATATAAAGATTAAAGTCGGAGATTTGTTTGGTACCACCATTGTTGTTGATAACAGTTTTGACGAGGGTAAGAGTGGCGCCCTTGGAGTTGGTGATAGTGCACTCTTTGGATTCGCCGTTTTTAATAACTATATCTGTGCAAGTATTGTCAGTTTGTTTCCAACCTTCGGGGATAGTTTCGGTGACACTATAGGTGCCAGGTGAGACGGTGAAAGTATGAGATTGGGTTTGAGAAATAGTGCCAGTGCTACCGTTTAAGAATGCTGGAGCTCCGGTGGCAGAGGCAGTTCCAGTGGCAGTGATACTAAAATTGGTAGTATCGGTAGATGGAAAAACAGACTTTTTGACAATTAATTTAGCTGACGGGATTTTGCAACCGTTTTCCAAGATTGATTGACCGTAAGCATCATAATTTTTTCCAGGATAACGGCCTCCATCATAATCAAAGGGTGGGATAATATCTCCCCAAGTTACATTAATTCCCGGATACCAAACAGGTCCGTTGTGACCATCATGACCCCCGGCGTCAGCGGTCATACTGGCTTTGGCATCGGAATATGGGTTATCATGGGAACCGGTAGCGTGGCAAATATCGACTTTTTTGACACCGGTATAATTAGCCGGGTCTTGGGCAGTAACAGTCCCGTTGCTGTGAGTTCCAGTGGCAGTTCCGATATTGGTATAAAGACCTAAGATGGCAGTAGAACTACCAGTACAGGTCATACTGGCGCCGGCAGCTAATTGGGTTGAAAGACAAGAAACACTTACCCCTTTGTTGTCGGTAACCTTGATATTAGTCAACTGAACATTACCAGTATTCTGAACTATGTAGGTAAAATTAGCAGTTTCTCCTTGACCGATATATATTCCGGGAGCGGTATTGGCATCCTCACCATTAACTTTTTTTACTATGGAAATTGCTGGTCTTTCGACTAGCACCGAGCTGAGGTGGCCGACTAAATAAGCTTTATTATCTTTTTCTTCTTCGGTGACAAATTTAGACACTAGGCTACCCACAGGATAGGCATTTTGAAAACCATCTATCTTTAGAGTATATTTAATATCACCGATAGTAAACTCTTTATCGCCATAGGCATTAGGAAAAGTAATGATATCATCGCAAGGAGTATCACTTACCTGATTATCTGTGCCGTAATATTTACATCGCCTAAGTCCTGATGTATTTTCTGTTTCTTCAATATTAAAATTGTATGAAAATGTCGGTGAGGGTGTAATACTTGGGTTAGAAAAATTTAAGGTTATCTTTAACGTAGCACCTTCTGCAGAAGTTCCTGCATACGTAGCCCAATTAAAATGAGTTAAGTCCCCAATAAGAAATTTTTCATTCGGATTAAAGCTTTGAGTATCAACTCCGTTAAATTTTAAACCACTTTTATAATATCCTACAGGCGATCCCCATCTTACTTCTTTTGTGTTTAAGCCTGTTATATAATCTCCACCATTAACACTTGTCCAAATACCGCTAGTAGATGAAATAGAATATTGGCCGGAATTGTTTAATTGAGGGGCACTTAAAGTGTTACTGCGGTAAGGACTGGACTTTTTGACTTCTTCATTTTCATTTTTATCAGATTTAAGTTGAGAATTTTGGACATTCGGGACGGGAGTTTCAGTAACAGTCACTGTTGGGATTGGGGTGGGGGTGGCGGTAGGTGTGGCTTCAGGAGTAGGAGTTATTTTTGGTGTTGGTTCGGAGGTGGGAGTGGTAGAAGGTGTAGCTTCTGGGGTAGGGGTAATTGTAGGGTTAGCAGTAGGTGTGGCTTCGGGGGTAGGGGTAGGTTGAGGACTGATGGTAGGGGTGGAAGTGCTAGCAGTCGGTTCGGGAGTGGGGGTAGGTTCTTGATTTGATTGAATTTCGGATATGGTGGAATCGGTTTTTTGGGCGTCTTCGATGATAGTCGGCACAGCTCCTTCCGAGGTGTTAGCGTAAACCGGCTGGACTAACCAGAGAAGAGGCAAAAAATTGTTAAGGACTAAAGACAAGTTTGCTAAAATGGCAGCAAACTTTTTAAAAGCACGAAGATGCTTCATAAGTATTTGTAAATGTAACTATGGCAGTATTATATCTTATATTTTTTGATTTGCAAATTAAGTCTGTTTGTGGCTAATTTGGGTAATAATTTAAGTTTTAAAAACTATTTTGAGAAAAATTTTTGACCTGATAATTTTTATTATCAGATAATTTTTTAGCTCTTTTTGCCGGTTTCTAATTTCTTTTTGGTTTCGCGATAAGCAATTTTGGGGAGGGTTGACTGGTGTGTTTCTAAATAATTTTTGACTTCGTAATCATGATGATAAATAAGGGATCTTAATAGCCAAGAGACGGCTTTGGTAATCAGAACCGTGGTTTCACTTTTTAAAATGTCGATGTTTGAAAAAGCTAATTTGGACAGCCTGGGGTCGGCTGACTCACGGGTGGCTTTGACCAATAAGACCAAACTGGCGCGGCGTTTGGAAATGTTTTGGCTACGCCGGAATTTGATTAGCATTTTTTTCCATTCTGACCACTTGGCCAAAATTTCTAGAGCAGAAAAATTTGACTGACATAAAAGGTCAACTTCGGCCCAACCAGTGGCAAAGTCAAGCCAAAAATCAAGATATTGAGGGGTAATTTGGGGACGGATATGTTTGACAACACCAAGAACCTTGCCGGCAAAATCAATTTCGGTAAAGGTAGTCCCAGACTGATAAAGCGAACTGATAAGATCGGCTACCTGCTGTTGGTTGGGATTAAATTCGTAAATAATATTTTTGGCAAGTTTTCTGGTATTGGCGCTTTTGACACCTTCATACCGCCGATTTGTTCCCAAATAATGCTGAACCCACAAGTTCATACTTTCATCCCGACTTTTGTATCTGACAACTTCTTTTAAAAAAATGCGGTGGAGGCGGTTGGTTATTTTCATAGTTTGGGGACAAAAATTTTGGTGGCAAAATCAATAACTTTATTATTTTTATCAAGTTTAATCCCCTCTTGACGGTAGAGTTTTTTGCGGGAAGATGAGTGTTTGGGATCTAACCAAACTTGGCCATTGCTGTAAACAATACGATGAAAAGGAATACGGTCAGCTTGGTCGGATTTGCCCAGGATGTTGGTGATCATCCGGGAGAGCATGGGGTGACCGCCGGCGGCGGCAGTAATCAGACCATAAGTGGTAACCCGACCTGAAGGAATTGAAAGGGCTAGCTGGATAACTTTTTGGGAAAAGTTTAGGGGTTTTGGCATTACTTTTTGAGAGATTTAAAATATTTTTTGCCTTTTAATTTTTCTGGGAGCAAATCCTTGTTGGTATACATTTGGTAGTCTTTGCCATAACCGACATCTTTCATAAGTTTGGTGACGGGATTGCGGAGATTGAGAGGAATGGGGAGATTGCCATGGGCGGCAACGTCAGCTTGGGCGGAGCGAAGAGCGTCGTAAACAGATCTGTCTTTGGCACAAGTGGCTAAATAAATGGCTCCTTGAGCCAAGTTTAGATCACATTCGGGATAACCAATAACGGTCACCGCCTGAAAAACTTCGTTGGCTAAAAGCAGGGCGTTGGGGTTGGCGGGACCGATATCTTCGGAGGCAAAGATAATCATGCGGCGGGCAATAAATTTGGGATCTTCGCCGGCAGCAATCATGCGGGAAAGATAATAAACAGCGGCGTCAGGATTGCTAGCCCGCATACTTTTGATAAAAGCAGAGATGGTGTTGTAGTGTTCTTCTCCTTGTTTGTCAAAACGGAGATAGGAATTTTGAAGAGCATTTTTGAGACTGTCGAGATTGAGATTGTTATATAAGGTATAAGCGTTGTCGATCATGGTAATGGCTTGACGGGCATCGCCGTTGGCCATTTTGACCAGCCAATCTTTGGAAGTGGGGGTAATTTTGGTTTTGAGAACTTTGACGGCGCGGGAAATAATTTGGGCCATTTCGGTGTCAGTAAGCTGGTTGAGAACAAAAACGCGGCAGCGGGAAAGAAGGGGGGAGATAATTTCGAAACTGGGATTTTCGGTGGTGGCGCCGATAAGAGTCAGAGTCCCCGACTCAACATAGGGCAGTAAAAAGTCCTGCTGGGCTTTGTTGAAACGGTGGATTTCATCTAAGAATAATATTTTTCGATAAAGACCCGGGGATGAGGGATTAGTCTGACCAATAATTTTGCGGATATCGTCTTTGCCGGCAGAGACAGCAGATAATTCATGAATTTCGGCCTGAGTTTCTTTGGCAATAATTCGGGCTAAAGTGGTTTTGCCGACTCCAGGAGGACCCCAAAAAATCATAGAAAAAATTTGGTGATTGTCGATGGCTAAACGAAGAGGCTTGCCGGGGCCAACTAAATGTGACTGACCGATAAATTCAGCTAAATTTTTGGGGCGGAGGAGCGAGGCTAAGGGTTGAGATAACATAGGTTTGGGTTTTATTTGGGTATTTAGGTAAGTATAAATCAAAGAATAACTTGGGTCAATTAGTTTTTGCCAACTAAGCCATCAGTGGACACCCAAACGCCCAATTTTCGGAAAATACTATCGTCGGCAGAGGAGAGTTGATGAGTGGTGTGCAGATAACAGTCCCGAAGTTGGGGAAGAGATTTTTGAGCCAAATCGGCCACAGAACCGGGTGTAGTGGAAGCGGCCAGAGCCAAAAGAGCTTCGGCGCAATTGAGACTGCGGGAAGACTCCCCGACCCTATCTTTGAGACGATTGATACGTCTGATGACAGTGGGAGAAATAAGTTTAGTGCTGTCCGGAATTTTGGCTAAAAATTTGATGGCATTAAGAACTACCGAAGCTTCGGCATGCAACAGAGGCGAATTTTTGCCGGTAATAATCAGACCATTTTTTAGTTCGATGGCGGCACCGCAAAAAACACCGTTTTCACCTTTGTCCGGCTGAAATTGAGCCTGATGTTGGGCTTGCCGGGCAGGGATAACTGGGGGGAGGAATTCTTCGGTGATACCGACTTGGCACATCAGCTGTTCCATCCGGTCCAAAACAGTTTTTTCCAACAGGCCTTTTTTGACTTCCTGGCGGTAGCGGAAAAGATAAAAATTGATTTCCCTTTTGGCGGCTTGAGAGACAACATCATCATCAATAATACCTTGACTAAGAACATTAAAACCCATATCAGTGGGAGATTTGTAGGTTCTGGAAAAGTTGTCGCGGTAAAGAATTTTATTAAAGATGGTGCGGATGATAGGGAAAGCATCAAGATCACGGTTGTAATTGACGGCGGGTTTTTTGTAGGCGCGGAGATGAAAAGAATCAAGACAGTTGTAATCGCCAAGATCAGCTGTGGCGGCTTCGTAGGCAATATTGACAGGGTGATTTAGAGGCAAATCCCAAACAGGAAAGGTTTCAAATTTGGCATAGCCGGAGTTGATACCATGCTGAGCATCAAGATAGATTTGCCCCAAACAGGTGGATAATTTGCCAGAACCAGGTCCGGTGCCCCAGACAACTACCAGAGGCTTGTCGGTGGTGATATAGTCATCGGCGCCATAGCCGCGGGAGCTGAGAATTAGTTTTAGGTTTTGAGGGTAACGGGATATTTCCCGACGAAAATAAACAGGAATATTGAGATGTTGCAGGCGGCGGGCAAGAATTTTGGCTTCGGGTTCTTGTTGATAACGGTTGATAACGACCCCTAAAACCGGAAGTTGGTGGCGTTTAAAAATATCTAAAGCACGCAGAGTATCGACATCGTAGCCAATACCGAGGTCACCCCTGATTTTACCGGTGGCCAATTGCTTGGCAGAAATACAATAGATAATACCTAAATTTTTTTTGAGACTTTTTAGAAGAGTTAATTTGGCGTCGGGGAGATAACCAGGCAAGGTTCTGGCGGCGTGAAAGTCAGACAAAAGCTTGCCACCAAATTCTAAATAAAGACGGCCGGAAAACTTGCTTAACCGTTTTTCGATAGCTTTTTTTTGAGCGGTGAGATATTTGTCAGTATCAAACCCAAGCTTTTGTTTCATAAACAAAAATAAACATGAGTTTAAGATATCATTTAAAAAAATACGGTGCAATAGGCAAATTCTTTATTTTTTAGGGGACTATGTTAATGATACTACAACTTGGTTAAAAAAGTCCAATCTGTTGTTTTGAGGGTAAGGGAGGATAAGAGAAATCAACTTCAATAATTCTGGGGGTGTTCCATTTGTCTTTGTATTTGAGAAATTTATGTTTGAGACCAAAATCATAAATATCTTTGGTGATAAGAACATCAGCCTGACAATAAAATTTAAGTTTGTCCAGACTTTTGGGGGTTTGCTGCTGCCAATAAGTGACGGCGTTGGTGCCAACATCAGTCTTTTCTCTGCCCAGAGTTTCTTTGGCAAGAGCGTCTAGGCTAAGACGAAAACCAAGAGTATTTTTAATCTTTTCTAAAATATCAAAATGGTTAAGTTTTTTGAGATTAAATTGACAGTGAGGGTGAAGAACCGGAACATCAAAACCAAGAGAATTAAAACCGATAATACGGTCAGCTTCGGAAAAAAGAGGCCACATTTGGGAAAATTCATTTTCCCAAAAACTCATAATTTCACCATTGATTTCGTTGAAGTTTTGGTCAAGTTGGCGGCGGTAGACTGAGACAATAGAAACTCCCAAATCAGAGATACGGGACATATCAATATCTTCAAAAAGTTTTTTGGTTTCAATATCAAAAATAATTTCCCGATACATAAATTATTTTTTGGCAGTCTTTTTGGCGGATGGTTTGGATTTGTCTTTAGGGTCGTCTTTTTTGTCTAAACCTAAGATCTGAAGGCTGAAGTAAATCACCAGAGCAATAACCAAAAAGTCGAGTAAAGTATTAACAAAATTACCCCACATAATTTTGGCGTTGCCGATGGGAATGTAATTGTCTTTGAGGTCGCCGGCCCGACCGATAATAAGTCCAATTACGGGGTTGACGATATCGCCGACAAAAGAAGTGGTTAATTTGGTGACAGCACCACCCATAACAAAACCGATAGCCAGGCTGAGAACCCCTTTAGATTTGATAAAGTCAACGAAGCCTTGAAGTTGTTTTTTGATCATATTTTTTGATTATACAAAAAACTAATAAATAAACATAGCGTCGCCAAAACTAAAAAAACGATACTGATGGTCGATGGCGGTTTGGTAGGCGGATAGAATTTGGTCGCGGCTGGCAAAGGCGGAAACTAACATTAATAAACTTGATTCGGGTAGGTGAAAATTGGTGATAAGAGCATCGACAAATTTAAATTCAAAGGGCGGATAAATAAAAATTTGGGTAGAATTGTGGCCGGATTTAAGGGTGTGTTTGGGGGTCATGAGAGCAGCAGACTCTAAAGTGCGGACAACAGTGGTGCCGACAGCAATAAGACGTTTACCGTTCTTTTTAGCTCGGTTTAAACGGGCGGCAGTAGCAGGAGAAATGTTATAAAACTCCTGGTGAAGAGTTTTGGTGGTTAGATTTTCGGGGCGAAGATTTTGGAAAGTGCCCAAGCCGACATGGAGGGTAATATATTCGATTTGGACTCCCCTTTTTTTGAGAGAACGTAAAAGTTTTTGGGTAAAATGAAGCCCGGCGGTGGGGGCGGCAGCAGAGCCGGTTTTGGCGGCAAAAACGGTTTGATATTGACGCCGAAGACGGGTTTCAGAATTTTGAGAATTAATATAAGGCGGCAGAGGGGTGTGGCCGATTTTGTCAAGAATTCGGAAAAATTTGGTGCCGGAAAAATTAAACTTAATTTCAACTTGACCGGTAGATTTGTTGCTGGTGATAACAGTTCCTTTTAGATTGTGGTTAAATTCTAGCTGTTGGGAGGGTAGCAGCCGGGGTTTGGAAATAGCCAGCCAAGTGGAGTCGGCGGTGGGATGAAGCAGCAAAATTTCAAATTGACCGCCGGTAGTTTTTTGACCAAAAAGGCGGGCGGGAAAAACTTTGCTTTGGTTTAAAACCAAAACGTCATTTTTACCTAAAATTTTGGCTAAGTCAAAAAAATGGCGATGGTCGATTTGACCGGTAGATTTGTTGAGTGATAATAGGCGGCAGCGGTCGCGGACAGAGCTGGGCCGGTGGGCAATAAGACGGGGTGGAAGATGGTAATGATAATGACTGATTTTTAGGGACATGGAGAGTATTTTAGCAAAGATAGTTAGCTTAGAGACTGACTTTATTTTGGGACAAAACCATAAAGACTCGGTGGCGTTGACGGGATATTTGGCGGAAGCCAAATTTGCGGTAAAGATGGATGGCGGTCGAATTGGCAGCATCAGTTTCCAGCCAAAAACCAGTAATATGCGACTGAGATTGGTGTTGAAGTAAATCGGCAAAAGCCAATTTCATAAAAGGCAGGGCTAAGCCACAGCCACGGGCAGGTGGATAAATTCTAATGGCAAAAGTAAAATTGGCAGAAGAGTTGACCGGCGGTTCTTTTTGACCAAACCAGATAATCCCCAAGAGATTGGAATTGGAATCAAAAAGAGTGTAAATAATTCTCCCCTGCTGGAGCCAGAGATTAAAACAGGAAAGGTCGGCAAATCTGGTGGGGTCAGAGGTAAATTTTTTGACATCAGGGTCAGTGTGGCTTAATTGAATTAACTGTTGGATTTGATGATCGCCAATCCCCTGCTGAGCAAAAACATCAACCCCAATTTTCATTTTATTTGCCGGTGGTGATAATAATGTCAAACTCGGAGGATTCGGGTAATTTTTCGGTCAGAATGCTGGGGTCAAAATCGGACTGGAGTGATTGGGTGATTTGGGCAACAACAGTGACCGGAACTGAGGCTTTGGTTTGGACTTGAGTTTGATCATAATTAAAGTTGCTGGCATTACCGGTATCGGCAATAGAAAAATTATTTTTAGCCAAAAGTTGGGTGACGGTGCCAGCCTGACCGGCCATACCGCTGCCGTTGAGAACTTTAATTTTGAGGGAATTATTTGGAATAACTGTGGGGGTAGGAGAAATGACAGGGGTGGGAGTAGGAGAAGAGTTACTTTGGTTGGAGGGGGAAGAAAACTTAAAGACGACCAAAAGGGCAATTAACAAAAGTATTAGGGGGATAATTAAAATGAGTTTGGGAAATTTTGAGGAAGACGATGATAGGGATTCAATTTCTAAACGGGAAGTGGTAGCATCAGAACCACGAAGATTGGATGAGTGAGCAATACCTTTGAGAGGATCAATAGTAGTGTATTCTGGGGTGAGATTGCTAAGATTAAACTGATTGAAAGCAATATCGCCGGGGGGCGAAAACAAAATTTGCTGAGGCAAGGTATTAAACCGGTCTTGGGAATAGGCAAAAAGATGATCAATATTTTCCTGGGAGAGTTTGGCGGTCAGGACTTGAGAAAAAACCGGGGTCCGGTTAAAAATTAAAGTCAGCAGATCCTGATAATGGAGAAAAATTATTTTTTTGGGGGGAAGAAGGTGAGATAAGCTGGTAGAAAAACTTTCTAAAAGAGTGATTTTGATTTTGGCAGCAGCGACAGCCTGGCGAAAAAGATTAAAAAATACCGGATCAAGAACGACTATTTGAACTAAAAGCTGATGATTAAGGCGGGAAATAATTTTGTAATCCCAGACGGTTTGATTGAGATCGTGGCTGATCAACGGCTGAAATTTTGATTGAATTTGGGTTCTTTTTTTGGAATCTGCAGACGAAAGCAAGAGACTGGCGGTGGTAATAAAATCATCGGACAAAATCACTCGAAATCGGGAAGAAAAAGTTGATTTCAGACGGCTTAGGTTTTCTGAGAGATTGTCTGAATTCCAAGCAACTTCACCAACTTTTTGGTGGCGGTGATAAACCTCAAGGTTGGTTTTTGAGACATAAAGCAGGTACATAGATTAATTATAAATGATTTTCTAAAACCATGCATTTTGGGGGTGAAAATAGGAAAAAGCAAACAATTATTTTTTTGAAAAAAATAGTTTCTTTTTGTCTTTTACCGATAAATCGGATATAATGGACTTTAGTTTTATGATAAAGGTGAGTAAAGGTAAGGTAATTTTGGAGAGCAGACCGGGGGTTGAATTTGAAAACAACGGTGTGCTTAACCCCGCTTGCGTCGACAAAGATGGTGTGACGCATATGTTTTACCGGGCAGTGAAAGTGGGAAATTTTTCGACTATTGGTTTGGTTAAAATTAAGGACGGTAAAGAAATCTATAGAAGTGATAAGCCAGTATTAGAGCCGGAATATAAATACGAAAGACATGGAATTGAGGACCCAAGAATAACTTATATGGAAGGGAAATATTATCTGTTTTATACAGCCTATGACGGGCGAAGCGCAGTAGTGGCCTATGCCATTAGCTACGATCTGGTCAAGTGGAAAAAGATGGGGGTTATTAGTCCGCAAATATCCTACGATGAGGCAGAAGATATTTTTAGAAGTTCGGGGGTAGGAGAAAAATATACTTATTTTGAAGAAAGGTTTAGACGAGACAAAGGTGAGGGGGTGTATTTGTGGGAAAAGGACACAGCGTTATTCCCTAAAAAAATAAATGGTAAATATGCCATTATTCATCGGGTGTTGCCGGGAATTCAGATTTTGTATTTTGATAATTTTGAACAGTTGACCCAAAATTATTGGCGAAATTATTTATCAAATTTAAAGAAGTATTCTATTTTGGAACCAAAATATGATTTTGAAAATGATTATATCGGCGGCGGGTGTGTGCCAATAGAAACCGATGAGGGATGGCTGATAATTTTTCATTCGGTAGAAACCAATATCAAAAGAGGTCGGGTGTATCACGCTTCGGCGGCACTGTTGGACATAAATGAACCGACAAAGGTAATTGGTCGACTGCCCTATCCCTTGTTTTCGCCGGAAAATGAATGGGAAAAGAAAGGGGTAATAAATAATGTGGTTTTTCCAACAGGTTGGTCTAAAAGCGGAGATCAATTATTGATTTATTATGGGGGAGCGGATAATGTAATTGGAGTCAGAGAGGTTAGTTGTTCGGAGTTAATCCGGGAGATGAAAAATGAGATCAAGAAAACCAATTAAGGTAATTTATATATCGACCTATATTCCTCAGAAATGTGGGATTGCCACTTTTACTAAGGATGTGACCACGGCTATAAATTTAATAAACCCGAATGCTTTGGCAGAAATAATGGCAGTGGTGAAGGAAAACGACGAGGTTGATTTTCCTTGGGAAGTAAAATACAGGATTGAATACGACAACCGACAATCTTATTTGAGTGCGGCAGAATATATTAACCAATCGAGTTGTGATGTGGTGTTGGTAGAACATGAATTTGGAATTTTTGGGGGTAAATGCGGAGAATATTTAATAGATTTACTGAAGGCAGTGAATAAACCAAAAGTAATGACTTGTCATACTTTGATTGAAGAACCAAACAATGAATGGGGACAAACATTTAAAAAATTAATTAAATATGTAGACGGACTGACAGTAATGACAAACTACAGTGCCCAAAAAATGAGCAACCTGTATAAGGTAAAGAAAAATGAAATTGCGGTTATCCCCCACGGGACCCCGGATATGACTTACAACCAAGGAAGTGATTTTTATAAAAAAAAGAAAAAGTTGATAGGGAGACTGGTTTTGGGAAATATTAATTTGTTGTCAGAAAACAAGGGTATAGATTATTCAATTGAAGCAGTAGCCAAAATTGCCAAGAAATATCCGGAAGTGCTGTATGTGGTAGTGGGGCAGACTCACCCAAATATTTTGGCAAAAGAGGGGGAAAAATACCGAAATAGCCTAAAAGACAAAATTAAAAAATTGGGAATTCAAAAAAATGTTAAATTTGTGAACAAATATGTGTCACTGGAGGAACTAATAGAATGGCTGCACACTTTTGACGGTTATATCACTCCTTATTTGGACAAGCAGCAATCGTCTTCAGGAGCGCTGGCTTATGCTGTTGGAGCGGGCAAAATATGTATCTCAACTAGATATTTGTATGCCAAAGAGTTGTTGGCTGATGGCAGAGGAGTGTTGGTGCCATTTAGAGATTCGGGGGCAATTGCTAGAGCGGTGATTGATTTGATTAAAAACGAAGATAAGAGAAAAGGAATGCAGCGGAAGGCTTATGAATACGGACGATTTATGACCTGGCCAAATGTGGCGCTGCAACATTTGGATTTTTTTGCTGAAGTCATCAAAAAAAATGAGGCTAAAAAAAGAAAAGCAAATTAATTACCTGCTTAAAATTAGTGATCAGATTGGTTTGGTGGAACATGCGACTTTTGATGAGCCAAACTATGAAGAGGGTTGGTGTGTTGATGACAATGCCAGAGCAATACAAGTGTGCTTGGCTTTTGCTGAAAATAAAAAATTGGAAGAAAAATTACCGGTTTATGTTGACTTTGTCAGCCTGGCCTGGAGACAAGGACGGTTATTTAATGATTTTAATAGAGATTTAACTTGGAGAGATGACGCTTCGACTAGCGGAGAACATATTGGCAGGGCCTTGTCGGCTTTGGGAGAGTTGGTTAATAAACGGTCTGATTTTAAAATAAAAAGTTTGACCAACAAGATTTATGGATCGATAAAAAATCAAAAAAACTTATCGCCAAGAGTCATAGCTCAACTAATTTTGGGAGGTAAATATTTATACCCAAATGAAGTCAAAAAATGGGCGGATAGATTGATAGAAATATATAATAGAGAAAAGTCAGCTGACTGGAGGTGGTTTGAGCCGTTGGTATCTTATGATAACGGACGGATACCACTGGCACTGCTGACAGCATTTAAAGTAAGTGGGGAGAAAAAATATCTAGAGACAGGGATAGAAACGCTGAATTGGTTGACGGATTTGTTGTGGAAAAAAGACAAGAACTGTTTTTCTTTTGCCGGAAACGGGGGTTGGATTCAAAAAAATGGCTTTAGGGCGGTATTTGATCAACAGCCAGTGGAAGCAGGATCGATGATAGAGGTTTATTGTTTGGCTTACAAGGTAACCGGTGAGAAAAAATATAAAAAACTAGCGAAAGCGGCATTTGATTGGTATGAGGGAAAAAATATTAAAAATCAAAAAATGATAAATGAAACTGGCGGCGGAATTTATGACGGTTTTGGCGAAAAGGAAGTAAATCAAAATCAAGGGGCGGAAGCAGTATTATCTTATTTACTGGCGGTGGCGAGTTTAGAGTCTATTGAATCTGACTAAGTTTGATGGTTTTGAGCTGTTGCTGCAGGGATGATTCAATTTTTTGCCAAAGACGACGAAGAGAACAGGTAGAGGAATGGAGACAATTTTTGTGACTAAGACAACTAACTAAAGCCTTGTTCTCACCCAAAGCCACCAGAAGATGATAAAAACTTTTTTGATGCCAATTGGGACTTAGTTTGTAACCGCCGCCCCTGCCTTCCCGGGAAAAAATAATGCCGGCAGAAACCAAGTCAGTGGCAATTTTGGACAAAAAACTGTAAGGCAGATTAAGCTGTTGGGAAATCTGCCGAAGAGAAAGATTGTCGGAATGGTGAGAGAGATAAGAAATTAAAATAAGGCTATATTCAACTTTCTTGGTAACGGTAATCATAAGCTGGGGAAAGAATTTTTAATCTTTTTGATAGCTTCAAGACCAATGTAAGCACAACGTTTGCGGACACTGGTGAGTTTGATGTCTAATTCGTCTTCGATTTCTGACCCGCTTAAAGACAAAATCTGTTTTAGTTTTTTGCCTTTAATTAGGTCCATTAAAATATCGGTGGCAGCAATAGA
>Ga0116159_1001400_pt1 | contig 25988 bp, 25 predicted proteins | sample AD_JPNAS1_MetaG_FD_89878 | JGI IMG/M metagenome (GOLD analysis project Ga0116159, IMG submission 89878) | Active sludge microbial communities of municipal wastewater-treating anaerobic digesters from Japan - AD_JPNAS1_MetaG | ecosystem: Engineered > Bioreactor > Anaerobic > Digestate | place...
GCCTGCTCTGTGCTGTACAGCAACCGATTTGGCTGGTCGCGGAAAGGAAGGTTGATACCAAGACGAGTCTCAGGGTCAGCAGGGTCTGTGTACCATGGGAAGAGGTCAGCAAGACCTTCCATAGCACCAACAACAGCTCCAGCAGGGGAGCCAATGCCAGGAGCACCAGTAGACGAGTACGAGGTGTACGAACCAGTACCGGTAAATCGGTCGTAGGTTCCCTGGAACGGTCCACTTGCTACTACCAAGTCTGCAAAAGACCACGAGGTTCGGAAGGGGTCACCGCCACCGACGACTTCTCTGTTTCCCTGTACTTCAAGGAACTGACCATCTTCCCAGGCACTTACAGCTGTACCACAAGGCAGAAGACTGAGGAGGCCAGGCTGATTGTCAAGTACCATATACAACTCAGCGACATCTGTTGCTCCCCAGGGGGTAGCTTCCTGCGTTTTGATGAGCATGCGCCCACGCTTAAAGTTGCTCTGGAATACATTGATTGGCACCTTAATCGTGAAAGGCGTGTCAATGACAGGAGTGAACACGTTGTTTTGCGGATTGTAGCCTGCGGAAATTGAAGGAGCGAGGATGGACTCACGAATCTGGTGCAACACGCCATACTGGCCATGAATCGCGAAGTTTTTGAAAAGAGAAGCTACGTTGGTCCTCAAAGAGTGCATCCGAGTAGCATAGTCATTTTCAAATGCAGCTTGCTTTTCCTTAGTCTCGAGGTTGAGCATCATGTCAACATCAAAACCATCAGCTACTGTACCGTATGTTGCACGATAGATACCGTAGTCAAGAGAACCAGGCCTGTTAAGACCAACATTCTCACGGAATACCTGGCTGTTCAGAGTACCTCCTGAGTTTGTTACAGCCAAAAGCATCCTGTATTCAAATTTGTCATTGAACTTCCATTCGCGCTTTTTGGCACGAATAAGACGAACAACGTCCGACTGGCAAGGAAATAATCCATTTATCAGATACTCAAGAATGAATACCTGCTTGGTTAATCCAACCAGCTGATCTTGTGAAATAGGCATAGTCTATTCCTCCTATTAAAACTTTAAGCTGCCGATTAACTTCGCCAGCGCGTTACCATTTTTATGACTTTCTTCTCAGCTTCTTGGCTAGAGTCCGCTTCTATGTAATACGACCTTTTCTCAGTTGTTATTACTTCGTATTTAGCCACGCGTCACTCCTATTAAAACTTCAAGTTACCAATGAGCTTGGCGAGACTATTACCACTCTTCGGTTTCTGTCGCTGCATGATATCTACAGCGCCGAGCTGCTGCTCAGGTTCTGGCTCTTCCTGTAACGGGATGTCTACCCAGTCAGGGTCAAATCTTCGCAAAAAAGCCTCTCTTTGTTCTTTTGGCATTTCCATGATCATGTCATATAGTTGATCTTCTTCGATTTCATTGAAGCCATCAGTTGCGTCTACTACGTCGACGTCAGGTTCAGGTTCAGGTTCAGGCTCAGGCTCAGGCTCAGGCTCAGGCTCAGGCTCAGGTTTGGCTGCATCTTCAATTTCTTCGACACGTTCGAGATAGTACTTATCAAGACCATCATCTTCTATGCCAGCTTCTCTGCTGTTTTCTACAGCAGCAGCTATAAACGTTGTCATTTCGTCCATAGAAGGAGCTATAACGTCGCCATTTGTCGTAAGAGTTATGCCAAAGCCATCTCTAAAAGCTTTTATAAGAGCTTTTGGGTCTTCTTCCTTAGACATATCCATAAGGTTTTTAATAACAAAAGGCACTATTTACCTCCCTTTATCGCGTCCAAGAGGTGCGACGCAGGCTTCCAACCTTTAGGTTCAGAAGAATGTTTAGCTCTAGGTTTTACCTTGAAAGGTATAACTTTTTTAACAGCAGCATCGCTTACGACAGTATTAGGCAGTGGAGGCAGTGGCTCTTCAGGCAGTGGTGGAAGCTCTTCACCTTCTGGAGGCAGTGGCTCTTCACCTTCTGGAGGCAGTGGCTCTTCACCTTCTGGAGGCAGTGGTGGAAGCTCTTCATCAAGAGCTGCATCTACGTCAGGTTCTTCAACAATGCCGTTACCTTCGGTAGACATATTTTCTCCAAGAGCCGCTGACACAGCTTCCTGGACGTCTTGTACTTCACCTATAAGCTCGTTAACAGTGTCACGATCGGCTTTGATTTTGTCAAGAACCATTGTTGCTTCTTCACGTATCTGGTCAAGAATCTCTTGTACAGCTCTGTCGGCTCCAACAGCTGCTGAAGAGATTCCTCGTCTGTTCATTTCAGCAAGGATAGCCATTCCTATCCCTTCATCACCAGAAAACATTGCGCCATATTTGTCTATAAAGCCTTTCTGCTCAGCTTCAGCTGCACGAGCTGCTTCTGCATTTTCAATGTTAGACAGACGCTCTGCAAGGTCTTCTAATGTCATAAGACTACCTCCAATGGTATACTGTAATTATACACTACTGTTATAAAACTATGAATATACAATTTTATATGTATCTCATAGAGCCAATTATCTTAGCTAGTCTAGCTACTTTTTTAGTAGGGTCATGCGCTTTACCAAGACGTGAACCTCTTTCTACTGGCGAAACATCAATCAAAAGAGCTGTATCTTTTTCAAGCTTGCGTGTAGAAGCTAACTTACCTGTATTCAATTTTTCAACAAGTTCAGTAAGCTCTTCATCAGCTTCTCCTACGACACCTTTGAAACTCTTAACCTGCTTAATAACAGCAGGCCCTTGAGCAGGCGTAAGCACTTCTGCTATAAGATCACCCTTAACAAAGAATGTTCTTCCAGGTGTTGTTTTTTCAGCTTTCCACATTATAAGAAATCTCCTATGCCAGGCCCATTAACATTATCAATACGCTGCCAAGAGCTTTTGTCACGTTTGCAAAATGCTTCAAAAGCATACTTAGCTTCGACTAGTTCAGCACTTACAGCCATTACAGAAGACTCGTTAAACGCTGCAAACTTGTCTGCAAGTCTGGCTACAAGATAACGGAACATCTCTGGACAAGGATACTCGAGAGAAGTGTCTGGTGTCCACCCAAGTTCTTTAACTCTGAATCTACTCTCTTTATTATCATAGTCATTGTGGTCCCTTATGATAACACCGAGGCCAGTTTTGTCGTTCCATTTACACTGCAGATACTCTACATTAGAATCTCGACCTGTAAACGCAAAAGGATTATACTCGTTAAAAAAGGCATCGTCGATGACGTTGCTGTAGAAACCAGACAGATATTTTTCAGTATATCTGTGTCTATATGTAACAAAAATATAAGGAAAATCACAAGATATGTATGTGATATCCCAGTCGTCTTCTGACCTATCTATGACTTCTAATAGATTGAATGTTTCACCTAAAGCAGCGTTCTTATGCTGCAACTCTAGACTTGTGTATACGGGCTCAAGCTCACTCAGCTCTTCAGGAACTCTAACTAATCTATATAAGTCGTAATCGTTATTTTGAATAACTTCAACATCTTGCTCGTAGAGCTTAGGGTCTCTGTTATTTCTTGTAAAGAAAAGCATTGGAGCCATAGGTACATAGTTTAACCATACATTCCTGCTCTCTGCATCTGGACAATAAAGATCGAAGCCAGAAAGATGGTACGTACTACGTGAACACATATCACTCATTCCTGAAGATCTAAACACATCACGATTAAAACCAATAGGATCCTGAGCAGCGTAGACTTTAATAGTATTTTTAACAAAAGGTGGCAAATGTGTCAGTTTCTTTGTCAACCGAACTGTGTTAGAATAGTAGCCATCGTCTATCATAGCTATTCTATTATATAGGTCAGACCACGAGTAATTCAAGTAGTTCAAGCAATCAGACCATGAGTAAGAGTTCATCGCTTTAGTCTGAGCAAGACGCATAGCGTCTTCAAGAGCGTCAGAGGCAAAAGACTTTACGTCTATTTGTAGCATTATTCACCTAACCTTTTGAGGCCTTCTTTAGCAGCGTCAACAATATCAGCTGCTTCAGTAGGAGCCATGCGGCTTATCTGAGAAAGACCTTCAGCGCCAAGCTTGACGATTGTCTCATAGTGTATACGCTGAGCCTCAACAGGTTCAGTAACGTCTTTAAGCTTGTTACCAAGAGCGTTAAAGAATATAGCATGCTCGGGACTGGCTGTAATACCACCGCCTGTCATGCTCGAGAAAGCTGAAGCTAGCAGAGGATCAGTAATAGTGCTACGAGCAATAAGATTCGCTTGTGTATAAGGTATATGAACCTGCTGCAAGAAGCTCATGAATGCGCCATAGTGACGAGCGAAAGCTTGTTGTTGTCTAAGCACGTCGTATTGAAGCTGATGACCGAATACAGCCATATTCTGCTGTATTAGAGCGTCACTCAAATTAGTAGACTCTCTTAACTGAGCAGCAAGACGAGCTTGTGCTTGCTCAAGAGGCAAGCCTTTAAGAACTTGTTGACGAGCTATTTCGGATGCTTTGACAAGAGTTTCATAGTCTCTTGACCTCGCTTGTTGTCTCATTTCTTCTGTCTCAATAGGCATACGGTAGAGTTCACCAAGAGAACCTGTAGAGCCTGAGTACTGGCCGCCACGTAAAGCAACTCCAGAACGAAGCTGCTGCATACCTCTATAATATCTGTTGTTAAGAGCATCAGCAAGACGAGAATATCTCAGAGTTTCTTCCGGAGTCATATCGCTTACATTACGTGTTCTGCTACCTCTGGCTAAGTCTTCTCTGTAGTTCATGTCAGGATTGCTCTCAAGTATGAGTCTGTTTTGCTGTACAGCTTCCTGATGTCGAGACCAATAATCGTCATTCATATATTCGGGCTTTATGCCTTCTGGCTTTACTGATGTCTTTTGATAATCTAAACCTGGCTCAGGACCTGCACCGCCCTTACTTACATCATCTTGATAAAGCTGCTGTGACTTCTTTGGCGTGGCTTTTGTTTCTCCAGAGGCATCTTCCATTATTTTGATCAGTCTTTCTTGAAACTCTGTCATCGCTGCAAAATCTCCTTAACGACTCTTTCGTTCATAAAACGATTATTTTGCCTACCATAAGCTATTATTTTCGACATTATCGGCGTCAGCTCTTCAAGAATAGGCTCTCCAACAGACCGTTCCCAAATAGGGTCATCTGCATGTATACCAGCTAATTCAAAAAGTTCAACGAACTTCTTATAGCCTTCTACAGTCTTAGAATCTCTATTTTCTTTTGTAGCTACATCTTCTTCTATAGAAGAAGCTGCCTGTTTGTACTGAGTTTCAAGAGCGTTTACTTCTTTCAGCTTTTTATTTACTTTGAGCAGTTCACTAGCGTAGTACGCTGCATCTTGAGGTATGCGGTTTCTATGCTCATATATAAAGATGCCGTTGTGATCATTCTCTGGTACGAACATCTGCACATTAAGATTTGAATAGGGGCTTACGAATCTTTGAAAAGCTGTAGTTACGACACTCTGTTGATCAATTGTTTGCTTTTCTTTAATCTGACGTATCAACTTACTACCGAATATTTCAAGGCGTTTCTCATAATCGAACAAATCCTTTCGCGGTATTCTACGAACGTCTATTTCAAGCAATGCCTCCTCTTGTGAAGAGGACCTAGGTATACTACTGGTACTCTCTTTCTCAAGAGACACTTCAACTGGAGGTAACTCCTCTTGTCGTTCATTCACATCCAGCGGCTTGTACTGTGTTCTTTTAGACCATGGGTCATATCTTGTTTTATAGCTGTCTACTCCTGTTGGTTCAACATCAAGCCATTCATCAGTCATTCGCAGTTGTGCAAAAATCTGGTCTTTTTGACGCTTGATCTCTTCTAATTCTTTAACGTCTCTAGCATGTTGATCTCTAGCTTTTTGAGCATGAGGACCCATTCTCTCTTTGCCGTTAGCAGTCCAGCCAAGAAACTTATTCTTACGAGTTCTTTCATGTATCTCTCCAGCTTTTTTATCATAAGCCTGGATTCTACTTTGTAGCTCGTGGCTTTTAAACATTCTCTTCCAAGTCCTCTACTTTTCTAGCTAGGTCTGCTATAGCACCAGCGTTCATCATAGCAAGCCGTCCAGTGTCAACAGTTTTGTAACCTGATTTTTCGTCAGTAACAACAACAGCTTCATTTACTTTTTCAAGGTCCTGAGCCATAGGTCCTACATGGTGCTGTTCAAGGTCTATACTTGGATCAACTTTATGAGACTCTTCATTATACGTATACTCATAGTTGTGTATAAAGTCAGCATACTTGTCAAGTATGTCGTCTCTCCATATATCACCATCTTTGTTAAAGTCATAACCGCCAGGCATGTTATCAATAACTTTAGACAGCAGCTCAGTTTCACGAGCATTAAATGGAGCTCCTAGTTCATATGTATATTGAGCTATTTTACGTAAGTCAGGAACAGCTGCGTAGATTTCATCTCTTTCAGCATTTGTTAAAATATCGCCATACTGCCTAAGTAGTACAGCAGCCATCTTTGGTAAACTCTCTTTCATCGTTGACCTACCATTGACTGAGTAACAACTTTCGCTGTTGCTGGATTAAGATCAAGACTTTTCCACTTTGCAGCTTCTTCAAGACGCCTTTTATTAAGCTGCTGTTGAAGCTTTGCAAGCCTCATCGTATCTGAAGCGTCTGTCACAGTAGAGCCTACAGCGTTACCCATAGCTGAAATAGCATTACCTGTGCCATGACTGACTGCAGTAATGCCCTGACCGGCTGCTGAACCAAGGCCACCAATAACATCGCCTAGAGCAGCTGTAGGCGTTTTACCGAAACGTTCTATCTGCGATTGAGAAGCTGTTCCTAACTGTCGAGGAACCTGACTCAAAGCACTAACTGCATGACCAACTGCTTCACCAGCTCCAGCAGTCACAGAGCCAGCGGCAGTAGAAGCTCCCTGTAAGCTTCGTCCACCTAACAGAAGAGTCCAAGGCAGTATATTAGAGCCGAAAGCTTTTGCACCTTTAGCTACACCTTTAACTCCACTGAGCACTTTCGCTCCAACTCCAGCGCCTAGGCCTACAGATGCTTCAGCTGCTTCTGCACCTTTAGCTACACCTTCAGCTACTTTTGCACCTTTAGCTACACCTTCAGCTGCTTTTGCACCTTTAGCTACACCTTCAGCTGCTTTTGCACCTTTAGCTACACCTTCAGCTACTTTTGCACCTTTAGCTACACCTTTAGCTGCTTTTGCACCTTTAGCTACACCTTTAGCTGCTTTTGCACCTTTAGCTACACCTTTAGCTGCTTTTGCACCTTTAGCTACACCTTCAGCTACTTTTGCACCTTTTGGACCTTTGGCTGCTATCATAGCTGCGAGTTTTGCTGCGGCTGCAGCTTTTGCTGTCGTTACTACTCTTGTTGTAGTAGCTTTAGCAGAAGGTCCCATTGTAGTGATACGAGACATTATCATAGCTAATGCTGGCGACATTAGAACCTCCTATTAACTGCTTCTATAATATGCTTAATACGAGAGTCTGAAGGAACAATTTCTCCAGTTTCTCCTGACCATTTGCCTACATGAGCTCCAGCCGTAGACTCAGTACGAGAAAGACTAGCTGCATTTTTGCCTGTTAAACGATATCTCGTATTAAAGTCAGCCGCGTATTTTTTCCAAGCTTCATCTCCTTCTGAAAAAGCTTTTGAGAAGTTCTCTATTTCCTGTTGCAGCTCGTCATCAGTCACTTTACCTCGTATGCCACCAACAGCATTGTTAGCTCTTCTTACAGCTTGTACATCCTGAATCTGTGGAGACTTTGGCTCTGCAGGTGTCTCTTCTTCTTCTACTACTTCTTCAGGGTTTTTTGAAACTGCCGGCTCTACAGACGTCGCTGTAGATAAACTACGAGCTGCTAAGTTGTGCTGTGACTCATCTCTAGCTATCTCGTTATGTCTCTCTGCTTCGAATTGACGACGTACAGATTCTTGTCTCTCTGCTTCAGCTTGAGAGGCTAAGTCTTCAGCTCTCGTCTGTTGCTCATCTTGACGAGCCATATGAGTCTGTAGTGTAGCTGTAGGGTCTTTTACGTTCATAGAAGCCAGAGCTGCAGCGCCACCACCTGCAGCACCAGATATCTGAGACATTTTTTGATTATACTCTGAAGCGGCTCTTGCTGCTGCATCCTTGTCTGCTTCAACACGAAAATCTCTACCAGCTTTCTGGCGAGCTTTTTGTTCGTCTGCTTCAACACGTCCAGCATGCTTAGATGATCTTGCTGCGAGTTCTTTCTGATACGCAGCGGCAGTTGTATCACCTTTTTGCACTCCACCAATGATCTGCTGTGGCGTAGCTGTAGACATGATACGTCCAACTACGGACTGTAGAGGCAGAGGCTGTATTTTTTCTTCTACCCACTTACGACCATTCCACATAAAGCCATTTAGCTTTTGTCCGACAGTGGTACCTGGTTTTGTTGGTTTTGTTTTCGTAGTCATAGTTCTCCTACTTACAGTTAATTATACTCTATAATAGAACCTTTATGAATGTACCAGTTATAGCTCAGTCAAATCCTGTACATCTACCTGCGTGTGCAGAGGCTGTGTGCGTCTAGACGTAATATCTTTGCAAGCTAATCGAAGGTCTTGTATAGCTGTAATGCCATCACCCCATAGATACAGTCTCTCACGATTGCCAGTGCCGTTATTAGACTGGAATCTGAAAGTGTAGTAACCTGCGTTATCTGAACGAGTAAAGCACTCTTTGAATAAGAACACTCTTGTTACTTCACTAAGAACAGTGCCGCCTTGTGTGACTGTCTCTGCTCTCATATTGACAGTAGCATACTCATTCTGTTTATATATCTTGTCCATCTGCTCTGTCCAAGCGAATGTGACAGACCATTCAAACTTACAGTCTGTTATATCATCTATACCTAGCATTGTTGTAACAAGACCTTTTGGATTATGCGTCCAGCCATGTATTGCATACCATGGTGAAGGAGCGATTATCGATTCTTCAAGAACATTTCCAACTACATCGAAGTAGTTTAAGAAGTCATAGTACTCCCAGCCGTAGTCTCGTTTCTGATCGTAGAAGTCTCGAGACACTCTTCTCCAGTTCTTTCTGTCATATTCTTCAGGGAATATCGCGCTGAACTTTCGACGGTTATAGTATACAATGTCTTCTATCATGTAGTCAAGGATTATAAAACGATTGACGATAAATCGTTTAGGTCCTTGATACACAAGGCCACCAGCCATAGACAACAGCTTATAGCCAGACTTTTCTGAGTAAATGGTCTTGTTCGGTGGAAATACTTCACCAAGAACGTCACCATCTAGTCGTACGACTATCGTCTCATCTTCACTGAGTAAAGCTTTGAAGATAACTTCTTGGTTAACGTAGTCCCAACGACCTTCTTTAAGATCGAGGAAGCGGTTCATGATATCAACTTTTCTTATCTCACGACCATCAGAGAAAGAATAGTACATACGAGTAGCTGGAGAAAAGAAGAAAGCTTCTCTTGTAGTTGCGCCTATAAACGTCAAGCCTGCTGTAGCGCAAATGTCTTGTACAGCTATTACTCCATCTTGAGCATTAAGCTCACACAAGAACTCGTCAGTAGCTCTGTAAGGCTTTGCGTATATGTTGAAGTCTACTGAGTTTGGCGCCTTATATTGTGTTTGTGTCGTTCTAACGTCTGTACACAGAGACGTAATACCTTCAACAACATGCAGTTTATAAGGAGCTAGCATTCTTACCATTGCAGGAAGAGTACTCAGTTGATAACTATGCACTGGGATACTGAACCGCCGTAGATCTTTCTGCTCACCAGGAACGTCATTTTCAAGGCCTTCTCTTTTAGCAAAAGATTGAATGAGATTCGCTACTCTTTCCCCTGGTGAAAGAGACCGCATAGCAATAGAAGGAGGGCCTTCAAAGATGCCGAAGAATTGAGATGGCGGCAAGATATTACTTCTCTTGAAGTGGTCGTTAACCTGGAACTGATACTGCTGATATAAAACAGCTTTGTCCATGCCAGAGCCACCTGACCACTTCACTATACGATTACCTTGTCCATCAAAGCCATGGTACACAGACGCGTCTTGTACACAGTTCATTTTATTGATGTTCAAAGCTATCGCTTGAGGCGTTACAGCGTATGGTCGCAAGTAAGCATGATCGTAAAGACTCTTTATTTCCATAGCTACATATGAGGACGCTACGCCACAGAATGTAGGCGATATGACTATATTAGAAGGTGGCCCATCTACAAGCTTCGTATCATCGCAGCTTACCCAGATAATCTCACCACCACTAGCTGTGACTCCAAGAAGCCATTGTGAGTCTAGCATGTAGTCATGTATCGGCGGCGGGGCAAAGACAGCTGGCGATACTCCTATTTGTTCATTCTTAAACAAATCAGGAGATAAGAACGACTTGGCTCCTTCTACTACAGCCATGTTCTCTGGAGCTATAGCTTCTGTAGATACGCCTCTACACTTGATGTTAACAGACTTAATCTTGCCTTTCATAGGCAGGCGGCCTTTACCTTTTAAGAAAGCTTCATTACTAAAGCCTCTTGACCAGCCAGAAGTTCTGTTAAAAAACACTTCATGCGCACAGCCAGTAAAAGATATGTATTGTTCATTACTATCACCTTGAGCATCGACTCTTTCATTCGTATAACGAACAGGCTTTGAAATACCAAAAGCTGGCCAGAAAAAATTCATTGGCTTATTGCCGTACGTGTGAGTGCCTTCAATAGACATGCCGACAGTCTTCGGTTGCAGAGTACCTGCGTTGTACGCTTTACCCGTAGAAGGTCCAACAGCGTCAGCTAGCTGTCCTATAACATGAAGTCCTTGTTTATTTACGATAATAAGAGCATTCATAACACCAGCAGCTGCGGTTAACGCTGTACCAACTGCACTACCGATGTTAATAATTGGTCCAGGCATTGAGCCGATAGTAGCACCTGTCCATTTATCTGCGGTGCTCAACAGTATTCTCTGTACAGCTTCAAATACAGCAACCTTAAAAGCAACTACGACCTCTGTAAGAGTCTTAAGAGTACACCAGTATCCAACACGTTTGCCTATCAGTTGAGTGTCTGTGACAGCTTGAGCAACACACTGGCCGATAAAGTTATGGTTAACGAAGCCTGGCCCAGCAAAGCACTGACAATTGTCACTTATAGAGTAGAACATATCTAACGTATATGACTGAGAGATAGTCGATTTCATAGAGATATTGAAGCCTGTAGAAATCAAGCCATCAATGATAGAGTCTGTAACATTATCTATAAAGAACTGACTAAACTTACGGCCTTTACTATCGTCCGTAGACATTTGATTCTGAGCGGGATTTGCTCTATACTCAGTAGGCTGTGAGTCTGCAAACTCTACAGACTTCAATATAATAGATACCCAAGCACTAGCTTTATCAGCAGACTGCTCAAATGTTTGAGTGTACTTGTCTACAAGGAACTTGATATCTTGGTCAGTTTTCCCGTCTGGTAAGTGGTCTTTAGTAGAGTTTCTCCACGTGTAAGCGTACTGGCCAAAGCTGTGATTAATGTACGACAGCATGACATACTTTAGATCAAGATAGAAAAGCATAGGCAGCATTATGTCTGCTATTATACGTAGAGGTTTATAGTCAAATAAAGACTCCATAAGGTTACCAAATGACAATGGCGGTAGTACTAAGTCAAACAAGCCATTGGCTTGGAAAGAAGATGACTCATACCTACGTAAAGCATTAGACGTTAGACTGAGTTCTTGAGCCACATGTCTATTGTCTTCCCAAGTATAATGAGAAACTATACCACTAACTTGATTGTACACAAACCATACTGTAGAACCTGAACCATAGCACCTGTTAGGCAATATAGAGGCTGTGACATTAGGCTCGTTTGTTATGTGACGTGCTTCAAGACTTTCTAAGTCTTTAACATCATACACTACTTCACTAAAACCATTACGCCCAGAAGAAAATACAGGTATCTGGCCGCCCGTAAGGCTGCCATCAAGACCAACGCAGCCGTAACCATTGACTATGTCATATTCACCTGATAGCTGGAAGCGGATAGTCCACTGTAACAAGCCTCTACTATACGCAAAGCCTAACATGAACACGTCGTTTACAACAGTAGAACTTATGCTTGAAGAGCTGATTATTGAAGCTGGATTCAGCTCAATAAAAGCAGAGATTTGACTTGTGCGTAGCGCTTCTCCAAAAGGCAGAGTGATTACGTCGATATTAGTCGACTGCCAAAAACTTTCAGGATTATTAAAGTTAATAAGCTGCAGTGTAGTGGGGTCCAGACTCATGTAGAGCACTCGTATAGAGCCTATATTCATGCTGTAGTTGTGCGATGCTTGAAGTTTGTATAGTACTGGATACGATTCTTTAGCATTTGACACAGCGTAATAAATATCTTCTATGCCAAAAAAGTTCTGATGAGGGCCGTGCTTGTACACAGACCATTTATTACCCATCCAATCGTCTATTTCGTCTACGTTCTTCTTCCATAAAACAAGCTCGTCTTGAGTTTTCTCGAGCACGTAGTCTTGACTGATCCACCAGTAGTTTTCAGTATCATCGTCATTAGACCAGAACTGCTTTACAAACTGCCTCATTCCTGTGAGATCATTCTTGTATATAGACTTTGGACTTGACTTATCACGTATGTCTTTAGTCTCATATAGCAAATTAAGCTTAGTCTCTTTATCTACATGAGCTGTTCTATGATCATCATAAAGATAGTTTGGTTCTACTTCAGAGCCTGTGTTTGTTCCTGGGAGATCGAACGCTATATGCCAATACTTTTCATCTTCATTAAAGCTGACATTACGAGGGCCACTGACAATGCCGTCACCTTTCCGTTGAAAAATACCTTGAGGTATCAAGCGTACTGAAGCCGTATTATTCTCTGCTATGTAGTAACGAGAAGAAGTAAACTTGAGACTACTTTCTTTTGCAATAGTGTATACGTCACTACGTGCGTAAAAATCACCTTCAGTGTCTGCGACATACTTTACGTCAGAGTTTTCAGATGCCACGTATATATTACCAGTTTCATCTATTCTAAAAGAAGTATTTTTTATCGACTGTATTTCTGTAGTGACAAAAAGATTGCAATCTTCGTCAAGTCTATACATGACGTCTATACCTTCATCAGCAGACACGTCTTCAACATTTATAAATGATACTTCTCTAGAACTGTGTAGATTAGACAAAGCTAAATCAATCTGTCCATAACCATGAGACAACTCTACGGTGTCTCTCGTTTGAGAGAGTATATGCAAATCTGGCGTAGTAAAGCCACTTACGCTGTGTATAAACGCAGGACAGAATACTAAAGGAAACTCTTCTAAAGACTTTAGAGTTACAACAAGTTTTTGTATTTGAGCGTCATAAGCTGGCATTACATTACTACTATTTTCATACGTGAGTAGCTCTGTCGTTACACTAGTAGTAAAGCCTGTTAAAACATTAAACGTGAATGATATGCGCTCTCTCTTACCTGCGTCTAAGTAGATATCTAATGTTTGAGTAGAATCTCCTGAATATAGCGCAGTCACAGAAAACGAAGGCTCAAGTCTATCAAAAGTGTTTGTGTTGTATAAAGACCGTTTATACTCAGTATTAAATGACACGTCAACTATCTTTTTAGATATCGTGACTAGTCCTGTTATATGGGATACTGTACCCATACTTTGAGAAGGATAAAAAGGCTTCACTTCCTCTGAAGTAGCTAAAAAGTTAGACGGCGCATTTGGGTGACGGTCGCCTGCGATAGTCCATACAGGGTACATACCTGGAGACACTATTCTATTACCGTCATCATCTACAGTATTTTCGGGTACATTAGTAATATACAGTGGTAAAGAATCATCTAATGACTCTAAAGCAACAGAGATTATTTGTTCATTAAGACTATTGCCTGTACTAACTGACGTTAATACTGGTTTAACGAATTTTGTGCTAAAATAACCTGAGCTTTGATTATCTATACGTACGCATGCCGGTTCATAAGCTTCTTGATGAGTCAATGTTATTACTTCAAAAGCTTTCGCATTTGAAGAAATAAGCCCTGGAGATAGTGTAGGCCTTATTCTGTAGAACGCGTAACCAAGAATACACACAGGTACACGTAGTTCTACGATTCTGTCTGAACTGCTAAATCTCTGCCTTTTAGCAAGATTCATGTCTTGTTTATAGTTAAGCTTATTCAACATTCTATGGTACTTAGACTCATAGCTAGAGACTTCAACATCTTTTAATACGTTAAGATCATACACGCTGTAGTGAGAAGACTCTCTATACAGGTTTGTCTCTGTAGTTTTTGAGTCTATATAAAACTCGTGAGACAAAGTAACACAAGCTTCGTTGACAGGAACAATAAAGTTACTGCGCTGAGAAATACATCGAATAGCTACAATGTGGTGTACATCTTTAGGTATGTTTATGAGAAAGGCAGTTTCGCCAAAGTCTGTCCAGTTTGTTATTACGTCACCTTTCTTAGCGTGCCCAAACTGCCATTTGACGTACGAATCTGGAAGAGCTGCTGTTGTACTTGAAGGCAGCAACACTTCAGGATAGCTATCTTTAGTTTCAAGAGTTATTTGGAAAGCATTTACACTGCTGTTAGATACATACATACTGATGCCTTTGACAACATAGCTGTACCAAATAGGCAATCCGTGAGCTATATCTATCGCAGCAGAGTATGAACCATCTTCATGTGTAGCATGCGTAGCTACTGTCTGTTTATTTATGCTCGTGTTACTTGAAGCATTACCTATAAATTCGTTCAAAGGTTCTACGTCAGAGTATTTAAGAGCTGTCCAAACTTCATCGTATTCAACAGTCGCAACAAGATCAGCTTCAGTATTATTCATACCTGTAGCAAGAATATGCTCTTCTAAGGTGCCTGCGTTTACTACTTCGTAGTCTTTTTTAATTGAAAATTCTTCACCTATAGATGTTAATACACCATCGTCTGTGAGCATGAATTCACCAGAACTGCTTAAGCCTTTTCCCCATATAGATACGTCTTCTCTTCTTTCATAGCTGAGAGTGTTCCCATTGATAATTAAAGGCGAGTTAGCTCTGTATATGAACCAGTCATTTTTAGGTTTGAGTATTCTACTTACAATGACATGAAGAGAGTCGTCTTCAAAAAGAACAGTCGGTAAAAGACTTTCATCAGTAGGAGCGACAGGCAATGTTGACTTTACTTCACCAGTGTATATATCTACGTCTAGTGAAAAAGGTACATTTTTCTGAGTACGACCTACTATACGTATATCAGTATCGTTGAGCCTTTGAAAGCCAAGGCCTGTTGCAGGAAACCCAGTAGACCAGTACGCCCAGTCTTCAGGAGCGAATGAAAACTTGAGGCCTGTCTGTCTTTCTTGTAGTACATAAAAAGGAACACCACGAGAAGTCTCTCTGTTGTGTATAACAAGATTACGAGCTTCAAGTTCAATTATCTGTGGCAAATCTTCTACGTCGTCTAAGCCATACAAGTTCGGTCGAATAGAGTTATCGCCTATAGAAATTAAGTCAAAGTTATGCCGCCACCATCCAGCGAAATAACCATCATCTTCATAACGAACAGACGACTGCAGTACTCCACCAAGAAGCTTCTGTCTATTGAAAGAGAACTTCGGCTGCTTAACATTAACAAGCATGTCTGACTTATTGATGTCAAGAGGAGAGTCTAAAGGTATGTTAAAGCTCTGAGATTCGTTCACTATCATCTCCTACTAAGCTTACTAAGCCTAGTTGTATATCTTCAATAAAGGCACTGATTATAAATCTCTGTAAAGAGTCAGGTACTTCAATGCCTAGAGCTTCAAACTTAACTATCGTAACCGCAGCCATCATCTTAAGAGACATTTTGTCTACAGCAAAAGATACAGTATCCCAAGACACTTCATTTTTAATTACACGTGTAATCGTACGAGCAACACTCATCTGCTTATAATCAGGTTCTTCTTTCAATGCTTCATTCTTATTACCAAGAGGCGACGTTATCGTAACAGGCTTAAGGTCTACCTCTGCTTCGTCTAATAGCTTCTTAACGTCAGCCCAACTCATTGAAGAGTCTTCATCCTTAAACACTTCTGCGTTATAGTTCACTATGGTTCTAAAAAGCTGAGACACAAAACGACTGATACCATCCAACTGAGCTTGGAACACGGTGTCTCTAGTCTGGTCTATAGCAATGACAGCTGCTGCGCTTCTCATGTTCTCCATGTTGAATGAGACTTGCTGCAAACCAGCGAGCTCATACATCTCGGTCTTTAGTTCTGTTTTTGTAGCAGATAGCTGTGCGTCAATTGGCGTTGGGTTTATAACAGTCATCAAAGAGTCTATTGGTCTTGAAGAGTCAACGTACAGAGCTTCACCAGAACCATTTGAGATAGATTTCATAGCGAGGTCTACGTCATTATTAAATACAGGTACAGCGCCTTTATACATACGTATAAGCTGCTGTATTTTTGCGTTAACCTTATTAAGCTCTCTCTGTGTAGGATAAAGTAAGTCAAACAGAGAGGACGCGGTAACCTTGCTAAAGCCGATGTCCCAGCCAAAAGTGACCATTTGTACAGTATCAAATGGATAGTTAACCTCTTTCAATGTCTTACCGTTAATCGTGATGATCACTCTTTTCTCAGGACAGTCAAAGTACATCTTGAAGTCTACACTATCTTTGTTGTCTATCTCATCTAAGAGAGTTTGTTTAAGCGCGTCGTCTTCTCTAGCTAAATACGGCGTTAAAGACGCAGTTGGGAACTTATAGTTACGATATAACATCTGCTTAACGTCGTCAGAAGTGAACTGAGATTCAAACATGCCGACTTCGTAGTCATTCGCTTTTACAGGCTTATGTGTAATCGGGTCGATAAACACATGACTGAAGCATACAATAGACGCGTCATGGAATACTTCCATACACATACGGTTTATTTTTTCATTGCGTATAGCTTTACGCATGAGGCGTTCAACTTCGTCTTTATACACGATGTATTCTAGTGTAGGCACATCAGCTATGAGAGTAGGCTCGAAAGTAACAGTACCTATTCGACTTACAACCTGGTCAACTATCTGCTTCAAGTAATTACTTGACATGCCTGTTCCAGTGTCAGTTCTTTCCTGGTCCATCGTCGTGAATGAAGGCGTGTTATAAGAAGAAGTAACGTAGCCACCAGAACGTAGCGTAGGAAGTATTTTATTATAGAACGCGCAAATCTTCAGGTACTCTCTGGTATACTTTGTTTCTATAATAGAATTAAGCTTCGCATAGTCTGTGCGTATCTCTTCAGGCAAAACCCATTCGTCATTATTTTTTCCAGGATAACGACCAGGCACATATAGCTTAGAGATTTTGTCTTTCTGGTAATTAGCTGCTGTTATCATCTTAGAACCTCTTATTTATCGCATCAATGATATGAGGTGGAAAAATTATGTCCTTACATAAGGCGTCACTTAAGTAAGATATTTTCTCTATGCGAGGCACCACTCTCTCTGTACCACTAGAATCTATAATAGTGATCTGCTCTTGAGGTATAGGACCATTATAGCGATACTGTGGCCCATACATTATTTCATCATGAGTAGCTCCGACATCTTTCTTAAATAGAGAGGGATCTAGACCCTGTGTCCTAATACGATAAACAAAATCACCATGACTAATAGGCAAATAACCTGCACGATCAAATTTATCTTTCCGAGCATAGGACGACGCCACAGAGGGTTCTGAAGACACAAAGACCACTTTGCCTGTAGGTGACGCATCATCTCTTTCAGGGTACTCTTCTTCGACTCCTTCAAATCCTTCTTTCTCAAAGTCTACCTCCTCGTTGGTGCCACGGTACAAGTATTCAGGTAGCTCATCGAGATACTCCTCCAGTGCTCGTTCATTAAGAGCCTGTTTAAGAAGCTCTATAGCTTCTTCTTCACTAAGCTCTCCATTAGAACGATCAACGATCTTCGAAGCTATCGCTTCAATAATTTCAGTCTGTATAAACTCTTCTTCACTTAAAGCATCAATGTTCTGAGACGTCATAGACTTCGCGTGTTTCTCTTGAAGAGGATCGTTTCTTATCTCTCTTAGCTTTTGCTTTGTTGCATACTCACCAAAAAAGTTAGCGTCTTCACCCTCGTCTACTGGCAAGTCTTTATAGTACTGATGAATAACATGAAGTATTTGAGGAAGATAATCGTCATAGATTTTTAGAGCTTGTTTATTTGTCATTTATTCACACTCGCTATGAACTGCTCTACTCTAAGATTGTCATCAAGATGGTTGAAAATACTATCGTCACGATACGGCGAGTCTATATTGTCAACAGTACTTATCCTTATAGATGTGTTATTATTCGTGATAGTCATCTCTAAAGGCTGATGAGCTAAATTCGCTGCCCTAAGCAACATCGCAGTGAGAAACTCAACAGACCACTCTTGCTTGCTTAAGAGCCTCAGCGCTTTACGAGTCTTATGTCGTTCAACATAGATATCCCAAGCCTGTCGAATAAAAGACGGCTGTTTAATTTTCTTCTTTCTCATACTTACATTCCTTGTTTCGGTGCGCTTTCTTCACCAATTACGTTCCACAGAGCGTAACGCAATGCAGGAAGAATATCTGGGTGGTACACTTTCATGTCTACCTCCGGATATATCTGACCATTCGGGCCTCTTCTAAGGACTGTTTTTTCACACTCATTAGCTGTTTTCCCATCCTTTATAAGAAGGAGTCCAGCTGTCCTGAGAAGGTCACGAATCTTATCAAACATTATCGTCTTGCCTGTCTTATGCGCATTCTGTATATTCAGACGTAGATCAGGATAGTCATCAAGACGTATGTTCATATTGAAATGGTCAGATATTTTCTGGTCGCTGTCATCGGCGTCCCACAAGATTCTTTTGTTAGCTTCTTTGGGACTAAGCGTTGGAAAGAACTCCAAGGCTCTACCCCACGCATACTTAACCTGACCTTCAAGATGCTGCAGCTGAGAGATGGTCCTGTCTTTGATGTCAAGACGACTGAACTTATCTTCATGGAATACATAGCCACGACGTCCAGCTGTATCCCAAGCGATGCCTACTAGTGCATCAGAGTCAGATACACCGTAGTCAATACCAAACAGAATCATATCAATATTATAGTTAGGATAAGCTTCTCTTGGATCATACGTATGGAACTCAGGATACAGCAGAAGGTCTTCATCGTATATCCATTCACCACCATACTCTCGGCGTGCATACACAGAGTTCATGTCCAAGCCCATTTCAGCGAGTTCATTCAATACATAAGCTTCTTTTGCTTCAGGGTCAACAGGGAATGGATTATCCTTATAAGTCCAGAAGTAGTGAGGCACGTTCCAATTCTTCCATGCATATTCACCGTACGTACCTTTTATACGTGGGGGAGTACCTGCACAGATAAACTTATATTCAGTCGCGTAGTCCATTTGCATTGGACGAAGGACTTCCTTTATAAGGTAATCAAGGAGGTTGTCCTTCAGCGCGAAGAATTCGTCAACAACGATGATCTTGGCTCCAAAACCAAGAATCTTGTCTGGGTCTTGAGTGTTACTTAGACCACAGATGTGTATACGACTGCCGTTATCAAGACGTCGCCAATTAAGGCGCTTGCCTCTTTTGTCTCTCAGCTTACACTTATCAATAATTTTATTGGCTGCGCTTTCGAAGATGTACTCAGTGTTTTCCATCGTCTGGCCAATGTATAGTACAGTCGTATTTGACTGCCTAAGAGCCTCTATGAAACAGGCTGCTGTCAACAAATGACTTTTACCTGCTCGTCGAGAACAACAAATGAGCTTCGTACCAGAGCCAGAGTTCAATACTTCAAGCTGTTTATCAAACAGTGTGTGTATAATCTGGTACACGTTATAGGCATTGTCATAATCAAGGTCGACTGTTTTAGACTCACCAGGCCGACCATCAACACGGTCCATTAGATAGATGAGCATACGAGTGTCACCTTTGACTGTAGCTCTCGTGTATGCTGTACGTATAAGATGGTCTTTTCTCTTTTCACCATCCTTAAATGCCGTGTATGCAAACTCATTAACCTGGTCTAACATTCTCTGCGCGTAAGCTACGCGGTTATCGAGAAGCTTTGCCATGTTACGACTGAGAACTCTTTTGCCTTCAGTCGTGGTTATTACACCTTCAAGGGAACCTGCGGCTTGTATTTCAAGCCACTGTTGTAGAGATCCTTCAGCTTCACGTATAGCTTTATCAGGGTCTTTCTGCACGTACTGTTGTAATGTGAGACCTGCTGCTTGAGACTTCGCGTAGATGGAGTCTGTATCAGGAGTTATCATCAGCTCTTGATAATAGCCATCTACGTCTCCCTCAAGGAAAGCTTTAACGGTTGCAGTTAAAGACTGGCCTGATGTTGAGTCCTCAATAATGTCTTCATCGTCTTCATACAATGACATTAACGCCTTCCACATCTTTCAGTATAGCGATTAGTTGACTAACTTTGTCTTTGTCAACCTCAACACCTATGATTACTTTATTATGTTTACTCTCAGTCTTGGTTTTTACCTTTACTGCTTTCGCTGTAGACTTCATGACAATAGGGGCCTTATAGCCAATAACAGGCGCTGCAAACTTCACTACACCTGCTTTGTTAATCTTGCCACAAGTAGACATCATCTGAAGACAAGCTTTAATCGCGTCTTCTTCAGTGTCAGCTTCGATCAAAATCACTGGGAATAACTGATCGAGGATATCCGGGTTTTCAAGAGCGAGATGCTCTAAAGCTGCTTTACGGCCGTGACCATCTAAGACCTTTAACACGCCTTCACTATTGCGCCAGACACTAAAAGGTTGTAGTAGACCATCTTCCAAAAGACTCTGACCAAGATCACGTACATCTTGTTCAGATCGCTTCTTGCTTTCTCCCTGGAAAGCGATCAGTTCAGTAAGCGACGCGGTATCACCGGTATCGCTGCATTTGATATGTATCATGACAACTCCGCTACTATTTCTCGTACTGTGTCTAACAGTATTTTATTTTCTCTGAGTATTTCTCTCAGTAGATTCTTGTTGTGTAAGAGATTGAAAACCTTGAGATCGAATCGAGGTTTAAGATATTTACGTATGTCATCAGGATGATAAAGAAGCCGTGGCTTGCCGTTCCTATGGTTCGTAGGTGCAACTGTCCAGTTCTGGATATTGTTTGCGTATATGACGTTACGAATGTATTTATCCGTATATCCAAACAGGTTTGCTATACGCTGCGTGGACATACATTCAGCGTTCCTTCGCTGAATCTCTTCTTGCGTCATGTTTGCTCTGATATTCTTCTCTGTCATAGTACCATTATACTTTACAACGTCTAATTTATGAATGTACTAATTACAGTAAACTTTGCCACGGCCATCATATAGCAACAGCTGTAAACACCGGTCGGCATATTTTCCTTGTGAATGTACTAAGTGAATTTTATTCCTTATTTCCTTTTCCTTTAGGTAACCCTATGGTATTACGACATGCCAGAGGATTGTTTACTTAAGTTAATTTTTATGGTATTTTTTTACTTAGTATATTCACAAGGAAATCGATGTTTTACGGCGATTAAGACGATAACCTATAAACACGCGACAAATAAAATGATACACGTTGTAAGAGCCTGAGGCCGCAAGGCCGAAGGCAGGACCACTGCTCCATGATATATGATGATCCGTACGTGACCAGAGTGAAGCGCTGAAGTGTGCGTGACAAGAGAGACGCGCTGAAGTGTACGTGATCAGAGTGAAGCGCTGAAGTGTGCGTTGTGAAGTGTACGTGACAAGAGAGACGCGCCGCTTTGAGCTGTAAGCAACTGCTTTGGGTTGTGAGACCAGTCACGTGGAAAAATTATTCCGTGTCTCCTTTTGTATTCGTTCGCCCAGTATACTCCACATATCAAGTATAATGTACTTAGATTGAAGGAAAGGAGGCGAGCAAGCAAAGGTGAGTGGGAGATAATCCTCTCCCCGAAGGGTTCTTTGACATATGCACGACATTCCGTGTCAGCAAAATAGTTATTCAACGGACCAATAGACTATGTCCGTGAATATATAAGTCGAAGTCATACCAAGTTCGACATGGGCCGTAGGCCTGCACTCGAACAGTGTCAATGCTCGGCTGGAGACAACTATGGCAAAGGGAAAGAAGTATTCTGAATGGACAGCGGAAGAGAAGGCAGAAAATCGTGCCAAGCGCAAGGCCATGTACGACAAGCGCCGCGAGGAAACAATCGAGAACTTCAAAAAACTCGAAAAGGAACTTGTCGCTCTTAAGGCCGGCCCGAAAGTCATGGACCTCTTGACGAAAATCAAACAGGGTTCAGGATTTGAGAAAGGCCCGCGTATGGGAAGTCGCGAAGGTTACCTGGTCCAGATGTTCGGGACCGAAGAGCCGAAAATCGGTCAGACTGTTTCCTATCTGTTCATTGGAGTTCGTGGACCTCAAGGCGAACGAATGAACGAGAACGAAACTCTGGGCGAGTTCGTGAAGCGGACCGGCGACGCCGACTATAAGTACGATGCCAACTCAATTGCTTCAATTGTCTGGTACCTCAAGAAAAAAGGTTACCAACTCGAAAATGACAGGGCATCTGCTACCGTCAAATACCTCGGCTTCGAAGCCGTCGAAGAGAAATAAGAGAAAAGCCTCGGGCGAAAGCCCGAGGCTTTTCTCGTTATATAACAAAAGGAGTATGCAATGTGCAAGTTTTTCAGTTTTGTAGGGGATGGGTACGGGAACTTCTTGTACTCGGACTGGAATACACGGAAAGAGAACACGACAGAAGACCATGATTCACATACAACAATCCTTACAAGGAACAAAGTTCCTCCCCGTCTACAGGACAGATGGTCAAAGTATGAATACAATCCGATTACAAAGGAATTCGCCGTTGACCAAGGTGTAGATGGACATGACCACGAAGCGGCAGAGAATTGGGTACGACACCTGAACTTCAAGAATGTAGTGGAACCTCTCGTAATCAAGAAAATACGGAATCCACTTACAGGAAAAGCAAAGAATGTAAGTGAAAAAGAGATTGCCCTACTTGAGGAATGGATAAAGGTATGGTATTCGGTCAGGGATTCGGTCGGGGATTCGACCGGGAATTCGGTCTGGTCTTCGGTCGGGGATTCGGTCGGGGCTTTGATCTGGGATTCGGTCGGGCATTCAGTCTGGGATTCAGTCTGGGATTCAGTCTGGGATTCAGTCTGGGATTCAGTCTGGGATTCAGTCTGGGCTTCGGTCTGGGCATATATAAGTAGTTTTTTCAAAATACAGTATGAGCATGATTTTTCTTCAGCAGTAAATCTATGGAACTCAGGGTTCGTGTCGAGCTTCGATGGGGAAACATGGAGACTTCATTCTGGGAAGACTGCAGAAATTGTATATGAAAGGAGGAGAACATGAGTCAGCAGATAATGATAATGAAATGATGGGCTTCGAAGCTGTCGAAGAGAAATAAGGGAAAAAACCTCGGGCGAAAGCTCGAGGCTTTTCTCGTTATATAACAAGGGGTGTACAATGGCAGAATTAGACAGAAGACTTCGCGCAGGATGGGTAATGATGGGTTATGAGATGGATAGCAATAACAACGAGCATTTCTACCTGCAACGCGGCAAACATGCTTGTGAAATTGAACTCAAGCCTAATGGCTATGGGTATGTATATACAGACACTAAAACAGTGAGGATATAATATGGATGACAGAATGAAGAGCATGCTCGACGCATCGTCGCTTGGCATTACTCTGATAACAATCTCAACACAGTTGAGCGAGGTGACACTCAAATAAAGGAGACGACATGAAAATGGTGATAGTCTCACGGTGGAATAGAGCCACCCGAAAAACGGAATATCTGGTTATGAAGGGCTTGCTTTTAATAGCAAGGCGTGACTCGAAATACGAAGCTGAGAAAGTCAAGAGGTCCCTCGAACGAGCCTTTGACCCTTGGATGAACTCAGCAAAAGGAACAAATGCATGGCTTACAGCACCGACACGACTATAACAGTAAAGCATTCTTGTGGCCATACAGCCACGTACAAGGCAAGAGGCAATCTCGATCCAAAAAAGATTGAGATTGCTTTGAAACACATTGGACCAACAATATGCCCAGTTTGTGAGGTAAGGAGGAAACATGAGTTACAAGAAACGTGAGCTCAGGGTCTACAAGAACGGCTTTTGTGACCTTGCTAAAGCAGTTGTACGTCAGTGGAATACTGACGGTAGACCTCGCAGTGACGAAGAGGGTGCTAAAGCATGGAGTTCAATACTCAAGGAACATCATAAGAATATCGGTGGCGCTGTGCGTCATGGAAAGATAGTGAAATGACATACACTGGAGAAATATATGAAGTACTATGGAAAGAATATTTCGGGCATTCAACGAACTACTTGGTTAGTTAAAACTTTTTGGTTGAGACAGTTCGGATCGACCAAAGAGCGATTTATCGATCCAGAAACTGGTTGCGAAATAGAAAACGGGATTCCTATTGAAAGCATTCGGGATGAAGCCGGATGGTTATGGGCGATGGCAACACAAAACTGTAACGGAAAGTTCCGAATCGACAAGGACTTCATCAATCAATGCGTTTTCAATGAAATCGCAACCGACGAGGAGAAACAAGAAGTGGCCTACTTGCAATCTCTTGAAGATGTTATTCCCTGGCGGTATTGACACGAACAAATAACCCGCCCGCCGGAGCGTATCCGGCAAAGATAGTAAAATGACATACACTAAAGACTTCATTAAAAAGAAGATTTTGGAAGATGACCGGTGGCTCAGGCGTGGAATACTTGCTATCTACAGCAGACAGACAGAAGCAGAACAAGCAAGAAATACGACCATCGAAGACAATGGCATTGGATTCAATGGCGTTGATGCTCCGTTCCTGAGTTCACTCGCTCGGCAGATTCAAGCACGTGACTGGCTTAGTGAAAAGCAGTCAGCTATCGCTCGACGGAAGATGACCAAGTACGCTGGTCAGCTTGAGAAAATAGCAGGAGGTAAGTCATGACTAAGTACAAAGTAATGGTGCAGGTAACAGATGAATACTTTGTTGAAGCACAAAATGAAGAGGAAGCTCGACGCATCGTCGCTTGGCATTACTCTGATAACAATCTCAATACACTTGAGCGAGGTGACACTGAGGTATTCATCTTTAGTGATGAAGGAGATGACGTTGGAAAAGCGGAGGAGGTAAGTCATGGCTAAATACGAAGTAATAACAACTGAAAAAAGGTCGTACTACATAGACGCGAGCTCTAGTCAAGAAGCTGAGCAGAAAGTCATAGACAATTATAATAACGATAGCATAAGCGAAGATGAGTATACTTTAAACGTTGAGTCTATCGAAATAGAAGATGATGAGGATGATGGAACAGCGGAGGAATTGTCTACTCCTCCCACTTCTGTGTGAAGCTATGAAGTTTAAGGAATGGATTGAGTTGGCTATTGATACAATCATGCTCCAGGTTAATTGTGGCCTAACGGTAACAATTAAGGAAACCGACTACTCATAGGCGAGTGACAAGCAGGGCTTCAGCTCTGCTTGGTAAACCACAGCTTCGGTCACAAGTCCGAAACAAAGGAGGGCGATTATGCTTTGACTACGGTTGAAGAAGCTGAGATAGTCCAGTCTTTTACAGCTATGCTAATGAAAAGACTCACCAATGAAATAGAAGAGAACTTCCTAAGGAGTATGTAATGTGCAAGTTTTTCAGTTTTGTAGGGGACGGTTATGGGAACTATTTGTATGCAGACTGGAATTTAAGAAAAACGAGGCTGCGTGCAAATTGGGATTCACACACTACAATTTTAACTCATTTTAAGGTCCCACCAAAGATGCAAGACCGATGGTCAAAGTATGAATACAATCCGTTTACAAAGGAGTTCACCGTTGACCAAGGTATCGAGAGACATGACCACGAAGCGGCAGAGAATTGGGTACGACACCTGAATTTTAAGAGCGTAGTGGAACCGCTTGTAATCAAGAAAATACGGAATCC
>Ga0116159_1001401_pt1 | contig 25969 bp, 20 predicted proteins | sample AD_JPNAS1_MetaG_FD_89878 | JGI IMG/M metagenome (GOLD analysis project Ga0116159, IMG submission 89878) | Active sludge microbial communities of municipal wastewater-treating anaerobic digesters from Japan - AD_JPNAS1_MetaG | ecosystem: Engineered > Bioreactor > Anaerobic > Digestate | place...
CAGCACGCGGCGAAACTCGGCGACCACGTGGTCCGGACGATCGAAATGGGGCCAGGCGGAAAAGCAGAAGACGCGGTCGCATGTTCCGTTTGGCAGCGGTATGCGGTCGGCCGGTGCCTCGTGCCACGTCACGCGCTCGTCGGTTGTCTTGCTTGCGGCGCGCGCCAGCATGGCCGGCGAGATATCGAGCGCGGCCACCCGTCCTTGCGGGCCGAGCCGCGCAAGCAAAGCGAGCGTCAGGTTGCCGGTGCCGCAGCCGACATCCACGACCGACTCGTCTGGTTGCAGGCCGACACGCTCAAAGAATTCGGCCAGTCGCGCGTTGAGCGCGGGCAGGTCGTGCCAGCCGTCCCAGACGTCGGCGATGTTGTCGAAAAAGGATTGTCGCGGATCAGGGCACGGCGGATTCGTCATAGGAGGCTCCAGCTAATCGGTTCGTGACAGGGGGCATGCGAGTTTAGCGCGTGTCTTGTGTATGCGCAGTCGGGAGCGCGGGCGTCCTCGCCCGCTCTGCGAAAGGCCGCTCGTGATTCCGATGCGCGGTTTGGTTTCCAAAGGAAGTGGGCGCATCAATCTTTTGCAAGACACGTTGTTGCGGGCGAGGACGCCCGCGCTCCCGACTCTCTGCTCCCCTTTTCACCAGAAACGCATTGTCTTCGCACTCCCCTGTCCCTGACCGATTACAGGCACCGGAGTTATGGGGGTGACATTGTGCATAACCGGTGGCCTGCACAAGACCGGGAATGACCGCCAACATCAGCAGCAGGCCCGGCCAGCCGCTGAGCAGCGAGATGCCGGCCACGAAACCGGCCGGCAGTTCCAAGACGCGCGCGGCGGTGTAGAGCAGTAACGCATTCACAATCCGTCCGACAGCCAGCGCGAGCGCGAGCAGACACCAGACCGGCATGCGCGGCACCGCTTGGCGCAACGTGCCGATCATCAGCGCCATCAGCGCCAGTTCCAGCGCCATCACCGGAGCAATGGGCGGCATGAAGGGCGGCATGCCGGTGACCGCGCCGGAGAGGAGCGGCACCAACAGAGCCGTCAGCGCGGCCGCGCCGGAACGCACGAAGAAGGCCAACGCCACCAGCGGCAGATACATCGGCATGAAGACATGCCCCAGATGCAGCAGATGGAAAAGCGTCGGCAGCAACAGCGCCGCCGCGCCGAACAGGCCGCAAAAGGCATATTCCCTAGGCTGAATCATCCGTGTCGTGACAATCTGGTTCCACCGAAATCGGTATCGTCTTTTTAGAACTTCACCTTCATGCCAGTGTACCACATGATGCCCGGCATCGGGTAGTCCGGGAAATATTCATAATGCCGGTTGGTCAGATTCTCAAGGGCCACATACAGTTCACCGTCCAACGGGCAAAGCGCGCGCAAGTCCAGCGAAAGACGCGTGTTGACAGCCAGATAGTCATCAAGCTTTTCCAGATCGGGGTTGATCGAGCGCATGCTGTAGGCGTACTGCGTGGTGACGTATTGGGCGTCCAGATCCCAGCGGAGCGCATGCGTGATACGGTAGGAACTGCCCGCTGTGAAGGTGACCTCCGGCATACGCGAGACCGGATGGGTCTCGGGATCGGTGTAGGTGCCGCCCACGAAGAACGAGAGGTCATTGCGCGGATAGAAATGCATCGAAACTTCCGCGCCCTGCGCCTTCATGTCCCCGGTATTGAAATAACCGGCTGAGGTCGAGTCCATGCGGTTGTCGACCTCGGTGTGGAACAGCGTGGCATGCAGCGTCGCCTGTTCGCTGATCTCCATTTGGACGCCTGCTTCGGTGGTGTCCAGCGTCTCGGCCTCCAGCGAGCGCCAAGTCGAGGGCGAAACTCCGCGGATATAAACGCCGGGGTAATGGACGCCCCGCGCATGGGAAACAAAGACGCTCAGCCCCTCGCGGGAGAGGGTCAACGCGGCGCAGGGTGCGGTTTCATTGTCGAACTCGCTGCTAACGTAGTGGCGCGCACCGGCCGAAGGCGTAAGGGTCCAGTCGTGGCCCACGTCGAACTCATAACGCGCACCGAGGTAGGGGGCCGTGGTAAAGAAGCGTCCGTTGTAACCCCAGACCCGCCGATTATCGGATGAGCGGATGTTCCAAGTCTCGCCGCCTTCGGACCACGAGTCCAGCGATCCGGTGAGCGTGAGGCGATCCAGCAACAGAATGTCATACGATGAGCGGAATCCGTAGTTGTCCCAGTCGGTGTTGGAAAAGCCGGCCGGCGAAGTCAGGACGCCGTCAGACAGATGATCCTTGTGCCAGCGGATTTCACCCTCCTCGTAGTAGATCAAGGAGTATCCGCGGATACGGTCGCGTTGGGTTTCGAGGCGAACCGCGTGGGTCAAGGTCTCGGTGTTGAACTGGTCGCGCTGCGGCTTCGGACCGCCTTTCGGACCGGGATCACGCACCCAGTTGTCGGTGCCCAGAAAGATATATGAGAGATGGTCGTGCGGAGAGAGTTCCCATCCGGTCCGTGCGAAGGCACTCTGCAGTTCGGCCTCGCCATGCTGGCGCGCGCCTTCCGAGTATTTGTAGGCGGCCCCGGCGTAGTAATCGAACAGGTCGATCTTGCCGCCAGCCGCGGCAGAACTGATCAGCGTGTTGAAGCGGCCGTAAGCGGCGGACACCTCGCCCTCGTGTCCCTCGGTCTTCCTCCTGCGGGTCTCGACGTCCACCGCGCCGAAGGTCCCGGCGTAATGCTGCGGCTGCGGGTTCTTGGCGACCGTGATGCGCTCGGTAAAATCAATGGGCACGATGTCCATCAACGGGTGCGACCAGACACCGGATTCGCGCGGCACGCCGTCGCTATAGATCCGGACCTCGCCGCCGGGACGTGCCGTGCCCGCTCCGCGGACGTAGACCGAACCGCCCTGTGCGCCGCCGTAGGCGCCGACCGGGCTGTAGCGTGAGATCGAGACACCGGGCACTTGGCGCAGGGCGGTCGGCAGGTCGGTGGCGCTCAGGCGATCGAGTTGATCACGTCCCACGACCACGCGGTTCGCGCCATCGAGGGTGGTCTCTTCAAGCTGCGTGATGGGCGACGCCGTCACCTCGATTTCAATCTCTGGCGCACGCGCCGTGTCCGCATTGTTGGTCGCCGTCTGGGCTACCACAGTCAAAACCCCCGCGCCGTATGCTGCGATCAACACTTTGGTGAGTGTGCCGTTATCCATTGATCCCTCGCCTCCTCTTTCCATCGGTCGTGTTACAATTTCAAGAAACGTAACACAATGGCGGCGACAGGTCAAGGACGGGCGCAAGACAAAATGAACTGCGGGCAATATCACGCCATTCAGGCACTGGACGCGGGGACGGGGAACGGGTATTCTTGTGACAAACGTGAGGAGAAGTTATGATCCCCGACCTTCAGGCGAGTCTGTTGTGCGACGATGTGCGGCAGGAGCGTAACGGAAAATTCATGCTGATCGGCATTTTCGACGGGCTGGTGCAAGCCGTGAATCAACCGGTCTGCCCGCGCATTTGCCTGGTGAACCGCTGGTGCGCCGGAGCGGGCACCTTCACCCAGCGGTCACGCATTGTGGCACCTGACGGGTTGACGCTTGTGGGAGAAGGGCAACCGGTGCCGATCACGCTCTCTAACGACCAGCAGGTCGCAACCACCGTGGAGGTCTTTCTCAATCTGGCATTTCATCAGGCAGGTACGCACTGGGTGGAAATTCTTCTGGATCAGAAACTGCGGATGCGCTATCCGTTGCATGTGCGCAAGATTCAGCCCCAGCCGACGCCGCCTCCGCCGGGATCCCCGAACCCGTAGCGCCCGGCGCGCCCAGCTCCGCCAACAGGTCGCACACCTGCGCCCACGGCCGGTTGCGTAACGCTTTCATGCGCAAAGACAGGGTATACCGCCGGGCGTCGCATTCCGGCGAGGATTCCGTCCCCAGAGCCTGCTGCTCCGCTTTGAGCCGATCAATCCACAATTGCCGGATCAAGTCCTGAACCGCATCCTCTTGGGTCATCTCGCGGGCGCAAAGCATCTTCTGCTTGTGCGCGAGCAGACGGTCGAACAGCGGGATCCACTCCGGTATGGTTTGCTGATAATATCCGGCCAGCATGTCCTCGCCGCTCTGAACCTGACGGAGCAGAACCACCACGAGATCACGCGCGAACGGATGGGTGATCAGGTCGAGCGGCAGGTACCGCGAGACAAGCTCGAACACCGCCGGATCCCGCTCATGCTCGATCAGGCATTCACAGAGCAGCGTCTCCAGACGCGAAGGCGGCGCAAAGGCGGGATCGATATCCGGATCCGCATTGTACTCCGGAGAGGGTCCCGAACCCGCGCACTGTTCATCACGCCTTTCGCCCGAGGGATCGGCCGCGCCCCCATCGGTCTTGAAAGTCTGGGCCAGCGCCGCTTTCCGGCTCAACACCTCGAGCTGTTTCTCGAGATCCTTCTCCAGTGCGGAATACGGCAGGTGCAGCCGTTCCCCCGCCTCTTGCAACAGCAGCGTGCGCAACACGCCACCGGGGCATGTGGCCAGAGTGCCGATCACGCCGCGCGCAACACGGCTGACCGCATCGATCGCCTCGGGATTCGGCTCGTCCTGCATCTGCGTTTCAATCTGGAAGGCGATAAGCGAAACCGCGCGTTCCAGCAGATCCCGGAACGGTTCGGGGCCCTGATCGCGCAAGATCGAATCGGGGTCCTCCCCCACTGGCAGACAGGCCACGCGGACCGGGATCTCCTCTTCCAGAAAAAGCGTTCCGGTGTGCAGCGCGGCCTTACGCCCCGCAGCATCGCCGTCAAAGACCAGGGTCACGCTGTCGGCATACCGTTTGAGCAGTTTCACATGGTCGCGGGTGAACGCCGTACCCTGCGACGCGACAGCGGTTTCGAAACCGGAGGCGTGGCAGCGGATCACGTCGATCTGGCCCTCGCACACGATCGCCTCGCGCCGGGGATGTTTGACGATTTTTCCGCTGGCCTTATGGAGCGCGTAGAGAACGCGGCTTTTGGTGAAGATCGGCGTCTCCGGGCTATTGACGTACTTTCCGACCCGCTCCCTTGGCGTCAGGAGTCGTCCGCTGAAAGCCACCACCCGACCCTGACGATCCCAAATCGGGAACATCAGCCGCCCGTGGAAACGATCGAAATAACGGCCCGGACCGCCGCGGTCCGACTCGCAGAGAATCCCGGCCCGAACCAACACTTCCGGAGGGAAGCGGTTTTTTTCGAGCGCGTTCAAGAGAGCCTCGACGGCATGTTCCGGCGCGTATCCGATCCCGAAGGACTTCACGATCTCGTCGGACAGTTTACGCTGTGCCAGATAACGGCGCGCGTGTTCCGCCTCCGGCAGGTTCAACAGACACTGCCGGTAATACTCCGCCACGGCGGCATGCGCCGCGTACAGAACCGCGCGTTCGCCCGAGGATCCCTGATCGTCTCTGTCCTGAAGCACAACCCCGACGCGCTCCGCCATCGCCTTGACCGCATCGGCAAAGGTCAGACCATCCTGTTTCATCACAAACGAGAACACATCGCCCTTTTCCCCGCACCCGAAACAGTAGAAGCTCTGCCGCGTGGGGTTGACCGTGAACGATGGCGTTTTCTCATGGTGAAAAGGGCAACAGGCCTTGAAGGATGCCCCCGCCTTTTTCAGCGGCACACGGGATCCGATCACGTCAACAATGTCGACCCGGGCACGGATCTCTTCTACAACGGACTCTGTGATTCTAACTGCCATGAACCCCCTTCACCAGCCTCCCCGTTGCCGGCACCCGTTTGTTCGGGCGGAACCGGCGGGGAACGGACGGGATATGGGAAGAACATACCATGCCCTTCCCTCGTCTACAAGCCGGAGCGATACCACCCCATCTGTTTCAGCCTGTCTTCTGCGGAACAGGCCCAGACGACGGGACACCTTGATCCACAGATAACGCAGATTACACAGAAGAGGATGATCGCACCACAAAGGGCGCAAAGTGCATAAAGACTGATTTGACCGGAGCGGCCTGTAACCTGTAACGATCCCGGCGCATTGACCGGACAAGCCGCATCTGGCACAATGAGCACCGTATATGGACGGGGCGGACATCCCGGCCGCACACGAAACGCCGGATGGTCACGGGTGAAGAACGACGCCATAGAACAACGCGGTTTCCAATTGCTTGAACAACTGGATGAGACCAGCCGGACCCAGGTTTGGCGCGCCGTGCAAACCAATCTGGACCGGACCGTCATCCTGCAGATCCTGAAAGAGCATGCGGCCCAAAACCCCGGGGAAACGGCGCATTTCCTGATGATCGCCCGCCGTATCGCCCGCATCAAAAGCGAGGCGGTCTGTGCCCTTTTCGATATTGTCAGCGAAGCGCCGTTGCACTATGTGGTCATGGAGCAGGTCGACGGACCCACTCTGGAAGAACTCGTTTTACAGCATGGCCCCCTTCCGTTCCCGCAGATTCTCCGAATCGCCGCGTCCCTCGCTGACGGTCTGGATCAGATGTGGCGTTCCGCGCATCTCGTCCACCGGAACCTGAAGGGTGCGACAATCCGCCTCGATGAGCGCGGCATCGCGAAAATCACGGATTTCAGCCTAGCCATTGAGGCCGGTCCCGGCATCGACGCAACAGATATGGACCAGGGCCTGATTGTCGGGACGCCCTGTTTTCTTTCGCCGGAGCAAGCCTCCGGATCCCGTACGCTGACCACACAGTCCGACATGTACGCGCTGGGCGCGCTGCTTTATTATCTGGCGACCGGACATGTGCCGTTCGAGGAGTTGGATGTGGCGTCGATTCTCGCGGCGCACTGTAACGGTCGGATACCGCCTCCGCATCTCTTACGCAACGATCTCCCGAAAGTTTTCTCCTGGTTTCTGCACCGGCTGATGATGAAATCGCCGGAAAACCGCTACGCCGGGTGGGATGCGGTCCGGCAGGATCTGGACCGGCTTCGGAAAGGCACTTCCCCCGCATCCTGCGTTCGTCCGGATGACACGGCGCCCAGCACAGTGGACGCCGCACCGTTGCGCGAAGCCGTTTCCGACACCCCCGCAGCGGAGCAAGAAGCGGCGGGTCCGCGAATCCGGATGGCGGGCCGGCCGAAAAATGAAAAGATCACGGCGTATCAGTCGAAAACCATCGAGGAGGACCACGCGCGTGAGATCCGGAGGGAAACCCTTGTTCGGGAAGGTTTCTGCTGGCTGGTTCTGGCGGTCTGGTTGATAGGGTTGTTCTGGGTGCGCGCTGTTCTGGAACCCGCGGAAGGGCAACCCGACGCGCGGCCGGCACCGGAGCCCCCGCCGATAGACGAAACACAGGCCGGAGACAAAACACCTGAAGCGGAAAAGGGGAAGGCAAGCACGGACGTCCCCGAGACTTCCGATGTCCCCGTTCCGCCGCCGTCCTCCGCCACCGGCACCGCGACGGATTTGCCTGCGGTCGGGGAGATGCATCCCGCCTTGAAGACCGCGCTGTCTCAGGCCCTGATCAAGGGCAACCTCATCCGCGCCCGCGCGCTGGTGCAGTCACATCCCGACCCCTTCCGCAATCAGGCCGAACTGGCCGCGTTTCTCACGGACATGCCGGACCCCGACGCCCTTGTCGCCGAATATCTGCTCGATCAGACCGGCAAACCGCTACAGTGGGAACGTAACGGTAAAACGCGCACGGTGATCCCGCGCGCCATCGTCGGCAGCACGGCGCATCTGGATGCCAACGGAAACCGGATTGCGGTGCCGCTGGACACGCTGAGTCCGGAGGAAAAACTGCGCTGGATGAACCCGGCCCGTACTGCGCACCAGACCGCCGCGCAATGCCTGTTGCTGCTGCACTCTCCGCGCCGCCATGAAATCCGTTCGAAGATGGCGCACTGCCCGCTTCTGGCGCCGTTTCTGGACGAGGCGTTACGCTTGATGCCCGAAGGCGTCACGCCTCCCGCTGAATAGACGCCTTGTTCTTCAGCTCGTCGATCCGCGCATACACCGCCTCTTCCGCAGCCACCCGATACAAAGACTGGATCACGGTTTCCCGAACCTCCTCAAACGACAGGGCGCGGGGCAACAGGCGTTCCGTCACTTTGAAGAGATGAAGCGTGCCGTTCCCGAAATCGATCACATCGCTCCATTGTCCGGGTTGCAGCGCGAACAGATCCCGTTCAATCGCCTCCGGCAACTCGCCACGCGTGACCACGGCGAACGCGCCGCCGTCACGGTTGTAGGTGTCGGAATAGTACGGCACCGCCTCCCCCCGCCAATCCACCCTCCCTGCCTCCACGTCACTCTTGAGTTGCAGCAGTGACATGTAAACCGAGGGGCGGCTGGCCAGATCGACAAACCGGCACACATGTTCCAGACGCACCCCTTCCGCCACCTTGAAAAGTTCGGCGTGCGTGTCGAAATAGTTCCGGGCGGCCGCCTCATCGGGCACGGGCACATCCTTGCGGATCTGTTTCAGATACCGCCTGACCTGCAACCCCCCGCGCGCGCGCGCCGCCCGCTCCGCTTCCGGATACGGCTGATAGGTTTCGGCGTACTGCGTCAGCTCTTGACGGATGCGCGCTTCGGAGGGGATCGGCTGTGTCGCGCACGCCTCCTGCCGCACCAGCTCGGACTCGATCACCCCTTCCACCGCCCACTCCCGCAGCTGCGCCTCATCCGGCTCGCCGCCGTTCGCGCGGACATACTCTTCATACGGGTGACGCAAACGCTCGGCCTCGCGGGTCACGACCTCTTCAGGGATCTCGATTCCGTTTACAACCAGCCTCATTCGCGGGGTCCTTTCTTCCTGCGTTACTTCAACAATCCGCTGGCTTTCGGGATCGCCATCGAGATCCACGGGACAAAGGTGATCAGCATCAGGGCGATAATCATCGCGGCAAAAAAGGGCAGGGCTTTTACCGTCACCTTGGCGATGGTCGTCTTGCCCACGCCGCAGCCGATGAAGAGGCAGGTGCCCACCGGCGGCGTGCAGAGACCGATGCAGAGGTTGGCGATCAGGATGATGCCGAAGTGGATATCCGACAACCCGAGCTGGCGCACCACCGGAAGCAGGATCGGCGTGAAGATCAGGATGGCGGGCGTCATGTCCATGAACATCCCGACCACCAGCAGCAGCGCGTTGATCGTGAGCAGGATGACGACCGGGTTTTCCGAGAGGCCCATCAGCGCGGACGAGACGGACTGCGGGATGTTGGCCACGGTCATGATCCACGACATCGCGCTGGATGATCCGATCAGCAACATCACAACGGCTGTGGTGATGCCGGTTTGCAGGCAGATACCCGGCAGATCCTTCCAGGGGATCTCGCGATAGATCACCACGCACAACACGAAGGCGTAGGCGACCGAGACGGCCGCGGCTTCCGTGGCCGTGAAGATGCCCAGCAGGATACCGCCGATGATCAGAATCATCATCAGCAGGCTGGGGATGGCACGCCAGCAGACAATTAGCGGATTCTGCCGCGGCTCGGCTTCCGCGTCGGGAACCGCCTTGCCGTATCCGTGACGGATCGCGATCACCGCCGCCGCGATCATAATACAGACTCCCACGAGAATACCGGGCAGGATGCCCGCCATGAACATCGCCGCGATCGACACCGAGCCTGCGGACACCGAGTAAACGATCATGGCGTTAGACGGCGGGATCAGCAATCCGGTGGTCGCCGCAGTGGCGGTCAGAGCCACGTTGAAGTCGCGGTCATAGCCTTTACGGTTCATCTCCGGGATCATGAAGCCGCCGATCGAGGAGACCGCCGCCGCCGCTGAACCGGAGATCGAGCCGAACAGCATGCAGGTGAGGGTGTTGACGTAGCCGAGTCCGCCGGGCAGACGTCCGACGAGCAGCGCCGCGAAGTCGATCAGGCGGCGCGCCAAGCCGCCGCGCCCCATCAGATAACCGGAGAAGACAAAGAAGGGAATCGCCAGCAGCGGGAAGCTGTCCACACCGTTAGCCATGCGCTGCGCCACCGTATAGGCGGCATCGCCACCGTTGGCAAGGATCGCCAGCAGAGACGAAATCGCGATCGCGACCGCGACCGGCGCGTTCATCAACAGCAGGACGAAAAAGGATATTGTCAGGATCAGGATGATACCGGCCATGTCTTCAGCCCTCCGATTGGGTTTGCGCGCCGATCTGATCGGCAGGGGTCCTCAGGATGGCGACGAGGTTCTCCAGTGCGAACAAGGAGATGAAGCAACCCGCGACCGGCAGCGACAGGTAAACCATACCGCGCGTCAGCGGCCGCAGCGTCGGCAACTCCTGGCCCATCTGCGCCATAGCCAAGTTCCAGCCGCCCGAGATGAAGACCGTGAGCGCCAACGCGATGATGACAAACTGCACGACAACACTGAGCGTCTTGCGCGCCTCCGCATGCAGGTAGTTGACGAAGAAATCGACACCGAGATGCGCCTTTTCACCGAAGGCCAGCGCCGCGCCGATCATTGAGACCCAAACCAGCAGCAGACGCGCCAGCTCATCGGTGTACTGCGCCTGGCGGCCCATCACGAAGCGGGTGAAGACCCCCCAAAGCACGGTGAGCGTCAGCAGGGAAACCATAACGATGATGAGCACTTCCAGCGCGCGGACCAGGCCGTGCCGGATTTTCTGCAGGGTGTCCATCACTTCACCTCCTGAATCGCGTTATAAATCGGAACGATTGCCGCATAATCCTTATGCCGGATGATGCCGGCGCAGGCCTTGCGGAATCCGTCAAGCTCGGGCGTGATGAGTTCCACGCCTTTCTCTTTGGCGAGCGCCAGAGATTGTCCGGTCTTCTCTTTCCAGAGCTTACGCTGGTAGGTCTCAGACTCGTCCGCAGCCTGTTGCAATGCCACGCGCACATCCTGCGGAAGCGCGTCCCAGACCTTGGTGCTGATGATCACCATATCGGGGATGCGCTGGTGCGCCGAGAAGGTGAAGTACTTGCAGACCTCGAAGTGGCGCGAGGTATCGAAGGAAGGCGGGTTGTTCTCGGCAGCGTCGACGGTCCCCTGCGCCAGCGCGGTGTAAAGCTCGCCCCAGGTGATCGGGCAGGGGCTGCCGCCCATCGCGTTGATCATGTCCATGGCGGTGCGGCTGTTCATCACGCGTATCTTCATGCCTTTGACGTCGTCAATCGTGCGAATGGGCTTCTTGGTGGAATAGAAGTTGCGATCACCCGAATCATAATAGCAAAGCCCCCGGAAGTTCCGGGCAGCCCCCTTTGCGAGCAATTTCTTACCGATGTCACTGTGCAGGGTGTTCCAGAAGTGGGTCTCGTCGCGGAACGCGAAGGGGATGCTGAAAACCTTCATCTCCGGAATAAAGGCTTCCAGCGCAGCGGTGGAGACTTTGGTCATGGCCAGTTCACCCTTCTGCACCTGCTCCAGACAGTCGGTCTCGCCGCCCAGTACGCCACCGGAATAGAGATCCATGGTGGCCTTGCCGTCGGTCAACTCTTCCAGACGCTGTTTCATCCGGGTCATCGCCAGATGAACCGGATGCGACTCATCCAACCCGTGCGCGAGTTTGAGCACCACCGTACGGGCGCCTCCCCCCCCTCCGGTTTCCGTGCGCGGCGCACGAATAACAAAGGCTCCCAATCCGCAGGCTATCAGAATTCCGGTCAGTATCCCGGCGAAAAACATTGAACCAGACCGATTGTTCATCTCTCATCCCTTTCTTTTCAGAGTTGATGGTCGCGCAACCGGGTCGCCACGGTCCGCAACCGCGCACAGACTCGATCACGGCCCAGCAACGCCAGCATTTCAAAAAGACCCGGCCCCTCCGTCAGACCGGAAACCGCCACGCGCACCGGATGCACGAGCGCTCCCAATCCGGACCCGCGGGCTTCCGCCAGCGAGTTCAGCACCGCATGCGTGGCGTCCGGGGTGAACTCCGGCAGCGCCGCGTAGGCGGCCGCCACCTCTTCCAAAAGCTCCGGCACACCCGCAGGCCTGAGACGTTTCTCCACCGCTTTGGGATCGAATGCGTAAGCCTCTGTGAAGAAATACGCGCAGGAATCCGGAATCTCCCGATAAAACCGGGTGCGCACCTGCATCTGCCCGATGATTCCCGGCAGATCCGTGCCGTCTGTCGTGAGTCCCGCTGCTTCGACCCGCCGGACGAATTCAGCCGTGAACTGCTCCCGCGGCAGGCGGCGGATGTACTCGCCGTTCATCCAAATCAATTTCTTGAGATCGAAGCGCGCGGCGCTCGATTTGCAACGGTCCAGCGTGAAGCGTTCCACCATCTCCTCGCGCGTCAGCACTTCGCGGTCATCCCCCGGTGCCCAGCCCAGCAGCAGCAGAAAGTTGAAGAGCGCATCCGGCAAATACCCGGCGTCACGGAATTCGCCCACAAACGCCGCGCCGTCCCGCTTGGAATACGGTTTGCCCTGCTGGTTGACGATCATCGGCAGATGCGCGTACTGCGGCACCGGTGCGCCGAGGACCCGGAACAGCTCGATGTGCTTGAAGGTGTTTTCGACATGGTCGTCGCCGCGGATCACATGCGTGATCTTCATGTCGATGTCATCCACCACATTCGCCAGATGGAAGACCGGCGTGCCGTTCGAACGCACGATCACGAAATCCTGAGTGTCGACGGCCTGTTTACGCATCCGCCCTTTCACCAGATCGGTGAACTCAAGACGCCCCTCCTTCGGCATGCGGAAAACCACGCACTCGCCCCCGCCGCCTTTGGCCTCACGGTAGGCCAACCCGCGTTCCAGCAGGGTTTCCGCCAACGCGAGATGCCGCTCCGTCTGCTGACTCTGGTAGGTTTCCGGCTCGTCGTAGTCCAACCCTAGCCAGGCCATGCAGTCGAGCAGTGTGCGGATCGCCTCCGGCGTGGAGCGCTCACGATCGGTATCCTCGACACGCAGCAAAAAACGGCCGCCCTCATGCCGTGCGAACAGCCAGTTGAAAATCGCCGCCCGGATATTTCCGATATGGACATTCCCGGTCGGACTGGGTGCGAAACGGACTCGGACAGACATGTGAACCTCCTTGCTCGGGACCCTCCCCCTCCGCTACGGAAAGGCCGGGGTTCTCCGGCCTTTCCGCATACGCCCGCCGCCTATTTGGCGTAGGGCTTCTTCGGATGGTAGTGGTTGTGCAGCAGCGCATGCGCCTTTTCGGTGAGCGGCGCGCCCAGATAGTCGGCATAGAGCTTCTGCACCTGCGGATTGAGATGGGACATGCGGATCACGCACTTCTCGTCATCCGTGTAGATCCCCGCCGTGCGCGCTTTCCGCACCGAGTCCGTCGCGCCGGTGGGCTGGCCGCCGCCACCGATGCACCCGCCACGGCAGGCCATGACCTCGATGAAGTCATACCGCGGCTTGCGTCCGGCCTTCCGATCCTCACGCACCGCATCGAGAACCTGCTCCACGTTCCCCATCTGATGGGCCACCGCGATCCGAACAGGGGTTCCCTTGATGTCGATCACCGCCTCTTTGACGCCCTCCATCCCGCGGACCGCCTCGAACTCGATTGACGGCGGATGGGCTTCACCGGTGATCAGGCAGTACGCCGTACGCAGCGCCGCCTCCATCACGCCGCCCGTGACGCCGAAGATCGTGGCCGCTCCGGTGTACTCGCCGAGAATCGAATCGGCCTCCTCTTTTTCGAGGTTGAGGAAGTCGATTCCCGCGCTCTTGATCATGCGGGCCAGTTCACGTGTGGTGAGCACCACGTCAATGTCCTGATATCCGCTGGCGGACATGGTTATACTGCGGCTGATCTCGAATTTCTTGGCCGTGCAGGGCATGACCGAGACCATGAAAAGCTTCGCGGGATCGATACCCATCTTTTCCGCATAATAGGTTTTAGCGAGAACGCCCATCATCTGCTGCGGCGATTTCGCGGTGGAGAAGTTGCTCATGAAGTCCTGCGCGTATTTCTCCATCCAGTCGGTCCAGGCAGGGCAGCACGATGTGATCAGCGGCAGGTCCTTCCCCTTCTTGAACCGCTTGATGAATTCGGAGCCCTCCTCCATGATCGTCACGTCGGCACTGTAGTTGGTGTCGAAAACCGCCTTGAAGCCGAGACGGCGCAGGCTCGCGTAGGTCTCGCCCGTCATCAGCGTACCCGGCGGCAGGCCGAACGCCTCACCGATGGCCACCCGCACGGCCGGCGCGATCTGCACCACACAGATTTTTTCCGGATTGCGGAGCGCGTCCCAAACCTGACGCGTATGATCCCTCTCGTAAATCGCGCCCACCGGGCAATGCGCCGAACACTGGCCGCACTTGATGCAGGGCGACTCATTGAGCGTGACTTCCGCCGCGGGCGCCATACGGGTCTTCTCGCCGCGCCCGATGAACTCGAGCGCCCAGACGTTCTGCATCTGCTGGCACACCTGAGTACAGCGCCCGCACTTGATGCACTTCTCCGGGTTCAGCACGATCGACGGCGTCGAGGCGTCGACCGGAATCGACGGCGTGTCGGTCGGGAACGGGATGTCCCGGATGCCGAAGTCCGCCGCCAGTCTCTGCAATTCGCAGTTGCCGTTGCGGGGACATTGCAGACAGTCGTTGGGATGGTTGGCGAGAATCAGCTCCAGCACCGTCCGCCGGACCCGCACGATGTCCGCGTCGTGAGTGGTGATCTTCATGCCCGGCGCCACGTCCGTACAGCAGGCGCGAAGCAATTTGGGCGAACCGGAGGATCGCACCACGCAGATACCGCACGCGGCCCAGGGCGCGAGGTCCGGATGGTAACAGAGCGTGGGGATCTTGACCTGCACGGATTGTGCGGCCTTCAGAATCGAGGTTCCGGCCGGAACCTCGACCGGGATGCCGTTGATTTCAAGTTGGACAAGGTTAGACATGGATGAAACCCTTTCAGAAATTAAGCGCGCGCGACCGCATGGAATTTACAGACCTCAAAGCAATGGCCGCACTTGATGCACGTTTCCGAATTGATCACATGCGGCTGTTTGCGTTCGCCAGCGATGGCGCCAACCGGACAGACCCGGGCGCAGGCGGTACACCCGACGCATTTCGCGGTGTCGATGCTGTAACGCAGCAGGTTTCTGCATTTGCCGGCCCGGCATTTCTTTTCCTCAATGTGCTCCCGGTATTCGTCAGCAAAGTAACGCAGGCTGGACTGCACCGGATTGGAGGCCGTCTGCCCGAGACCGCATAACGAGGCCCGCGTCATCGCCTCGCTGATCTCCTGCATGTTTTGGACATCCTCGTGCGAGCCCTCGCCCTTGCAGATCTTGTCGAGATAGTTCAGCAGTTTGCGTCCGCCGATCCGGCAGGGCGCGCATTTGCCGCACGACTCATCAACCGTGAAGTCCAGATAGAACTTGGCGATGTCGGGGATACAGTCTTCCTCGTCCATCACGATCAGGCCGCCGGAACCCATGATCGATCCGATTTTGGCCAGATTCTCATAGTCGATCGGGGTGTCCAGAAACTGCGGCGGGATAATCCCGCCCGACGGGCCGCCGGTCTGAGCCGCCTTGAAGGCCTTGCCGTCACGGATGCCGCCGCCGATGTCGAAGATGATCTCACGCAGCGTCGTGCCCATCGGCACTTCGATCAGCCCGGAATTGTTGATTTTTCCGGTCAGGGCGAAGACCTTGGTCCCCTTGGATGTGGCGGTTCCGATCTTGCTGAACCACTGGCTACCCTTCAGCAGGATGACCGGGATGTTAGCCAGGGTCTCCACGTTGTTGATGACGGTGGGCCGACCCCACAGGCCTTTGACCGCCGGGAAGGGCGGGCGCGGGGTGGGCATGCCGCGCCGTCCTTCGATCGACGCGAGCAGCGCCGTCTCTTCACCGCACACGAACGCGCCGGCACCGAGACGGATCTCGATGTCGAACGAGAACCCGCTGCCGAGGATGTTCGATCCGAGCAAACCGTATTCCCGGGATTGCGCGATGGCGTTTTCGAGGCGCTGAATCGCCAGCGGATACTCGGCCCGGATGTAGATGAACCCTTTGTCGGCACCGATCGCATAACCGGCGATCGTCATGGCCTCCAATACCGAATGGGGGTCGCCCTCCAGCGTCGAACGGTCCATGTACGCGCCCGGATCGCCCTCGTCGGCATTGCAGACCATGTATTTCTGGCCTGCGGGCTGCATCGCCGCAAACGACCACTTTTTGCCGGTCGGGAAACCGGCGCCGCCGCGTCCGCGAAGTCCGGATTTGGAGACCTCGTCCACGACATCCTGCGGCTTCATTTCGAACAGGACCTTTTCGAGCGCCTTGTACCCGTCGCGGGCGATGTACTCGTCGATCTTGTCCGGGTCGATCACACCGCAGTTGCGCAACACGACGCGAAACTGCTTCTGATAGAAATCGATGTCCTTGATTCCGACATTCCGTTTGCTCTGTTTCTTGTCATAAAGCAGACGCGAGACCACCCGCCCCTTGACAAGGTGCTCGTTGACGATCGCCTGCGCGTCCTCAGGCTTGACCTCCACGTAGAAGGTTTCCTGCGGCAGAATCTTCACGACCGGCCCTTTTCCACAGAAGCTCAGGCAACCGGTGCGCACCACCTGAACCTCGTTGACGAGACCGCTCTTTTCGACCGCCTTCTTCAGCGCGTTGAACAGCGCGTTGCCCTGGTTGGACTCGCACGCTGTTCCGCCGCAAACCAAGATGTACTGTTTGTAGCCCATGATGTGTTTCCCCGCTCAGCGAACAATGTCCATTGCCGGCTTATCGCAAATGTGGTTGTCGATGAGATGCTTGTTGATGATGTGCTCGTTCACGATTTGGCGTCCCGTCGCGGCGTCCACCTGACCGTAGATCACCGTCGGCATGTCCGGCGCGACCACCTCGACCATCGGCTCCGCGTGGCAGAGGCCCATGCAGCCCGTCTGCCGGACCTGCACACGGGTGATGCCGCGGGCCTTCAACTCCTCGATAATCGCGTCGAAGGTTTCTTTCGCCCCGGCGGCGATCCCGCACGTGCCCATCCCGACGATGATCTGCCCATCCTTATTCGAAGGATCACGCTTCGCGATCGCCGCCTGTTTCTGCTCACGCAATTTGCGTAAACCATCCAATGTCAACTTCGCCATGTTCCACTCCCTTGTTTCACTGAATCAACGTCTGTTCCTAAATTGACGAGAAAAGTCCGCGCCAGCGCGAGGGGTTCCGCGCGTTCGAGGTCACCGGGGCCTCCCGCAAGCCGCTTTTGGAATCGGCGGGGAGACCGTACACTGACGCGCGCAGGACTCACCCCTTCCGGATCCGGGAGAGGATCCCCTGCAAGTCCTCGGTCTTCACCTTGCCGTACACCTCGCCGTCAATGACCATCACCGGGGCCAGTCCGCAACAGCCCAGACACCGGACCGCCTCCACCGAAAACTCCCCGTCCGGCGTCACGGTGTTCAGCCCCACGCCGAGAATCCCCTCCAGCTCCAAGAGGATATCCTCGCCCCCTTTCAGATAACAGGCGGTACCCATGCACACCTGGATCGGATGCCGTCCGGGTTTCTTGAGCTTGAAGAAATTGTAAAAGGTGATGACGCCGTAGATTTTGGCCAGCGGCACTTCCAGCGCCTCGGCCACTTCAAACGCGATCTCACGGGGAATGTATCCGAAATCCTGCTGCACACGATGCAACACCATAATCAGGTTGCCGGGCTTGTCTTTCCACTCGGCGATGAAAGTCTTCATCTCCGGCGTCAGCTTCTGAACGGCTGCCGCCGGTTTCGATGCGGTACTCACGGTCTCCACCTCCACGTTCACATTGTCGGGATCCCGTACCGTGCCGGGTCCCGGGGGATTGGTTAAAAAAGGAATCCGGGGAGTATTGCAAATTTCCGGATATTGGCCAAGCAAAACCGGTCGTTCGAAAAAAGCCCGCCGCACAAACCGGTGCTTGCCAACCCTTATCCCTTCCGATATCCTGATTCAATTAAGTCAATCAAGTAGTCGGCATGCCGGCTGCGTTGTTTTTTCACATCAGGGAGGGGATTATGCAGGCTTCATTACGCCGCCGTGATTTTCTGAAACGGGGGGGGGCGCTCGCGGCGTTCAATCTTGTGCCAGCCCATGTTTTGCGGTCGGAAACCGCACCCAGCAACCAACTGACTCGCGCGCTGCTGGGGTTCGGCGGCATCGCCCGCTCGGGCAACCACCTCGGATATAAGGCAACCCGTCTGGTGGCCCTCTGCGATCCCGATGCCCAACGGGTCAACGAGGGGATCGCCCTGGCCGAGAAAAACGGGTACGGAAAGGTCTTCGCCTGCCGTGACTTCCGCGAGATTCTGGCCCGTCCGGATGTGGATATCGTCCACATCTGCACCCCGCCCCACTGGCACGGACTGATGTCGGTCATGGCCGCCCAGGCCGGCAAGGACATCTGGTGCGAAAAACCGATGACGCGCACCATCGGTGAGGGACGCCGCGTGATGGAGGCCGTCAAAGCCAACAACCGTATCTTCCGCCTGAATACGTGGTTCCGTTTCCAAGGCGGCTTCTACGGATTCGGCACCGAAGTCAAGCCCCTCAAGAAAATCATGGAGAACCGCCTGCTCGGATGGCCGGTCAAGGCTGTCGTGGGCAGCGTGACCGGATTCTCCCTCAAGTTCGGATGGAGCGGCATGGTGAACGTCACCCCGCAACCGGTTCCGGAGACCTTTGACTACGATCTCTGGCTGGGGCCCGCACCGTTCAAACCCTATCACCGCCACCGCACGCACGCCACATTCCGCGGGTACTGGGATTACGACGGCGGCGGCCTGGGCGACATGGGCCAGCACTACCTCGACCCGGTGCAGTATCTGATGGAAAAGGACGACACCAGTCCGATCCGCATTGAAGTCGACTGCCCGCCCCAGCATCCGGACGCGGTGGGTTCGTTCCGCCGCATCACCTTCACTTACGCGGACGGCTGCCAGATCATCCTGGACGGGGACGATTCACTCAAGGGCGCCCCTTTCCTGGAGGGCCCGAAAGGCAAAGTCTGGCCCAAGCTCAAATCCGACATCCCGAATCTGGACGCGAAGCTAACCGAGTTGCCGGAACCGCTGCCGCAGCAGACCGACTTTGTCGAGGCTGTCAAACTCCGCCGCCCCTTCGCGCTGAACGAGCGCAATGGGTTCCGCTCCTGCACGATCGTGAACCTCGGCCTGGTGGCCATGCGTCTCGGCCGCGGATTCCGTTTCGATCCGGAAAAACTCTGCGCGGTCAAGGATCCCGCCGCGGACAAATTCATCTACCAGCAGATGCGCGCCCCCTGGGTCATGTGAGACCGCATCCCATGAAAGGATTGAACCGTATGAAAACCACTGTGCTGATTCCCCTTGCTTTCGTCCTGTTCGCGGCCGCCGATCTGACGGCCCAACCCTCCGCGGCCGTCTGGTCCGGTCAGGAGAAGGAGGCCCTTGCCGGCATCTGCGACGACGCGCTCGCCGACATACTCCGTCAGGGCGCCCCCGCCCTCGAGAAGTTGTTCGCCGAAGTGAAAACCGGCGGGGTTTCCGATCCCTTGGCCGTGACCCGCATCGCCGCCCTGACGCAGTTCGTGATGCGCCGGGAGGGTGCGCAGTCGCGTACCGCATACGCGGATGCGCTGCTGGCCGCTGCGAAACGCGCCCCCGAAGGGGATGTGGCCTGCTTCTTCCTCGACCAGCTCCGGTGGTGCGGCCTGCCGCAACAGGCAAATGCCCTCCGCGAAATGGAACGCTCCGACAAGCCGGGTGTGGCCGCGCTCGCCGCCATGACCGTTCAGGCGGTCACGGATGACCGCGCCAGCAAAGCGAAGCCCGTCACGCCGACGCGTTGTGCGCAACTCAACGCCGAAATCGCGGCGCTGAAAGGGAAAGACCGCACTGCCCGCCTGTTTCAGCTTTTCGCCGATCCGGATCCCGCTATCGCCGGTGTCGCGTGCGATTGGGCCCGGAAGGACGGCGGTCGGCGTGAAACCGAACGCTGGGCGGCGAAACTCGACACCACCACCGACCCGCTCCGCAAGACCATGCTGCTCGACCTGCTTGCAAACCGCAACGACCGCCGGGCCGTCGGAGCCGTGGCCGAACGACTGTGCGATGCGGATAACGGCGTGGCGCTCTCGGCGCACCGCACGCTTTTCCGCCTCAGCCCTTCCGATTACGCTGAACACCTGCCCGGCGTGCTCAAGACCCTGCAACCCGAACGGTTCGTCATGGTGCGCGACAGCGCCCGGGTAGTGCCGACCGCGCTGTTGAAGCCCGCACTGCTGAAGGCCTATGACGGCTTCAGCGATACCGGCAAAAAGGTCGCCATGGAATTGTTCAAGGACCGGCGCGTGAGCGAAGCGTCCCGGTACGCGATTGCCACGCTGAATGCCGCAGATGCGGAGGCCGCCATCGCCAGTTACCGTTTCCTGCGTGAAACCGCTGGCCCGGATGCCGCCGACACCCTGCTCCAGCATCTGCTCGCCTCGACCGGCCGGATCACCCCGGAAGCCCAATCGGCTTACGCCGCAGCCGCGCGGCGCGATACGACCGGACGCTATCTCGAAGCCCTCACCCAGATCCTGAAAAGCGGCACGGAGGCACAGAAGCCGCTGGCGCTGGAAACGGCCGCGCGCATTGGCGGCGACACGCTCCGGCAGACGGTTGAAAACGCGGTCGCCGACGCCAACGCGGACATCTCGACCGCCGCGATCCGTGCGTTGGCCGAGTGGCCCGAACCCGCCGCCTTGCCGACGCTGCTGCGTCTCGCGGTGAACGCGCCGGATGCCAAACGCCAGACTCTGGCGGCGCGCGGCGTGGCCAAACTCCTCAACCGGGACGGGCTGGACAAAAAACCCTATGCGGATCTCTGGCGTACCCTGCGCGGCCAAGCCTCGGAAGCGCGGCGGAAGGAGATCGACAACCTGTTCGCCGAAGAAAAAAATGTGGCTCGCGGAAAACCGGTGACCACCAACGTGGGGACCCAAGGCAACAATCTCCCGGCCCATCTCGTGGACGGCACGCTGGAAAAGGCGTGGCACGGCGCGAAATGGCCCGCGCAGGCGCAAATCGATCTGGGGGCCCTCCATACGCTCCGATCCGCCCACCTCACTTTCTTCCATGACGGGCGGCGCACCTACACGTTCACGCTGGAGCTTTCCGAAGACGGCAAGACGTGGAAGCAGGTTGCCGACAATCAGGCCGCCCCCAAACCGGCCCGCCCCGAAGGCCTCAGCCTCTCCTTTGCCCCGACCCCGGCCCGGTACGTGCGTCTCAACGTGCTGAAGAACAGCGTGAATGAGGCGGTCCACGTTCTTGAACTCAAGGTTTTTGAGGCGGTGTTCCAATAACCCTAAAAGGAGCAGTTGAACGGGTAGAATTCTAGCAAAGCCCCGTAAACATTGGGTTTTGCCGCAGTCCCCGCCGCATCTGTTTGGCGCAGGACGCGGCGGTGCGCCCGATGCTCTTTTTCCTTAGTCCCATCCCTTCGTCGCTCCACTTCGTCGCAAGCGCAATCGACGGAGTTTTGGAGACCAATGCGTATGCGGGACTAAGGTGTCCGCCAACCGGTAGGGACGCCCGCTTCTCCCGTCAGACCTTATGTCGCCCCGCGACGGGCGACCTGAGGTGTCGGAAACGCGGGCGTCCCTGTCGATCGTCGCGGGTCGAATGTCGCGGGTCGCGGGCCGACGATCCCGATCCCGATAGCGATACCGATAGCGATCCCGACCCCGATTTGGATGAAACCCTGAAACCATGAAACTTCATGAAAATCAGGGACTCCCCTTGGCGTTCCCCAAAAACCCGAGCAGTGCCCCAAAAATCTGCGTAATCTGTGTAAATCTGTGGATAAAAACCCGAGCAGTGCCATCCCGTGTGTTCGTGGTTAAACAATCGATCCCGATAGCGATAGCGATCCCGACCCCGATTTGGATGAAACCCTGAAACACATGAAACTTCATGAAAATCAGGGACTCCCCTTGGCGTTCCCCAAAAACCCGAGCGATGCCATCCCGTGTGTTCGTGGTTAAACAATCGATCCCGATAGCGATAGCGATCCCGACCCCGATTTGGATGAAACCATGAAACCAGAAACCATGAAACCAGAAACCCTGAAACCTTGAAACCAAAGAGAGTTGAAGGTTCAACCGCGCAACGTGCATTCCGCCGCTTGTTTCGACGCCGGTTTTTTGGCATACTTCGTTAATTCTGTTATGACGATTCGGTTTGCAACCGGTGAATGACTAAAAACCATGTTTTTTCAAAAAGCTTACCCGATCGTGCGCGAACGCAAAGATCATTGCCTCTCCCGCGCGAATATTGCCCCCGAAGCTCTTAAAGTCCTCTACCGCCTGATCCGTGCGGGATACACCGCCTATCTGGTGGGCGGCAGTGTGCGCGACCTCCTGATGGGAAGACAACCCAAGGATTTTGACATCAGCACGAATGCGCGTCCGAACGAAATCCGGCGGCTCTTCCGCAACTGTTTCCTGATCGGACGCCGTTTCCGTTTGGCCCATATCGTTTTCGGCCATAAAATTATCGAAACCTCCACCTTCCGGCGCCAGCCGGACTCGAACGACGGGGACGGGGGCTCGGGCATCTACCAGACGGAAGACAACACCTTCGGCTCGCCAGAGGAAGATGCCAAGCGCCGTGATTTCACCGTGAACGGTTTGTTCTACGACCCCCAGTCCTTTTCCGTGATCGATTACGTCGGGGGGATCCGGGACCTCGAAAAACGGGTGCTGCGCAGTATCGGCGACCCGGATATCCGGTTCCGCGAGGATCCGGTCCGCATGATGCGCGCCGTCAAGTTCGCCGCGCGCCTGGATTTCTCGCTGGACCGCGCCTGCCGCAAAGCCATACTCAAACACCATGCGGACATTCTCAACGCCTCGGTCCCCCGCTTGTGCGAGGAGGTGTTCCGGCTCTTCACCTACGGCACTTCGCGCACCGCATTCCGTCTCTGCTGGGAATACAAACTGTTGGGCGATCTGATGCCGGAACTCGATGCCTTCATCTCCCGGAACGGCGGCGCCAACGCATCGCTGTGGAATGTGCTCGCCGCGCTGGATGCCGATCCGCAGAGCGCGGATCTGACCAACGGCGTCCGGGTAGCCTGCCTGTATTACCCGCTCTTCCGGGCGGGCCTCGAGCAGGAGGAGGCGCGGTACCCCCGCAAACGGGCCAACCGTCAGCATGTGGCGCGTCGGATCCTGCAACCGCTCGCGCACCGCCTGCATATCCCCAAAGCGACCCTCTATTCGGCCATCACGCTCTTGGACGCCGGACGCCGTTTTGCGGAACCCCCGCAAAAAGGACGCTCCCTGCGTTTTCTCCACCACCCCGCCTTTCCGGAGGCGCTCGCGTTCTACCGCATCATCTCGGCCGCCGAAAAGACCGACCGTTCCCGGCTGGACGCCTGGCAGGCCCTCTACGATGCGGAAGTCGCGCAGCGCAAAGCGAACGGATCCCGCGATGCGGAGAGCGATCCTCCTGCGCGCGCGCGGCGACGGCGCCGTCGCAAGCCCCGTACCGATCGTGCCGCCACCGCGCCGACGCAACCATCCCGTCACCCCGTGACCGTCACGGAGGTGCCGTCAGCAAAGGCGGACACGCGTACCGACAGTTAGCCAGCAAAACGAAAGAGATCATTTTTTAGCCAAGATTACGGATTAACACGATTTGCATGATGTACCCCGCTTAATCCAAATCCTGTTAATCCTGTAATTCTGGCTAGACAACCACCCGACATGCCCATCCGTCTCCAGCACCGCATTGAATACGCCGCCCTGCGGGCGGCGGAGACGATCCTGAACGCGCTGCCCTATCGGGTCGCGCTGGGCACGGCTTGGCTCGCGGCCTTCTTTCTCTTCACCGTCCTCCGGTTCCGCCGACAGGAAACCTTCCGCCGCATCCGCGAGGTGTTCGGCGGGGACTATCCTTCCCGCGCGGTCCGGCACATCGCCTGGCGATCCCTCCGCAACATGACGTTCAATGTCGTGGAACTGATGCGCGCGCCCGCAGTGGACCGCGCGTGGATCGACCGCCACCTGCCGACCTTCGCGACGTACGTCCCGGAAGTTCAGGAACAGATCCGGCAATACGGCGGCGCGGTCATCACGGTACCGCACATGGGCAACTGGGATCTGGCGGGATGGGCCTGCCACCACTACGGCATCAGCATGTTCAGCATCGCCGGAAAGCAGAAAAACCCGTTGGTCAACGCATGGATCAACCGGCGCCGGGAGTGCGGCATGACGATCCTCGAACGCGGCGGCGGCACACTGCGCCAGATCCGGACCTTGCTGCGCGAGGGCAGCGTGTTGGCGATCCTGCCGGATGTCCGCGTCTACACGCCTGATCTCGAAGTCGCCTTTCTCGGCGGCAAGGCGAATGTGGGACGCGGCATGGCGCGTTTCGCCATGGCCGCAGGAGTCCCGGTGATCCCCGCCATCCTACGGCGCGAAGGTTGGACCCGCCACGGGTTCGATCTGCTGCCCTCCATTCTGCCAGACCCTTCGCGGGAACGCGAGGCCGAGGCACGCCGCATCACGGAAACCGTTCTTGCCCACGTCGACGCCGCCATCCGGCGGACACCCGACCAGTGGTTTTGGTATAACAAACGCTGGGTGCTCGCCCCGGTCGGCAAACCGTCCCGACCGCAGGCCGCGACATCCGGAACCGAAAGGGAAAACCCATGATCCGCGTCAATGAGCACTACGCCAAACTCCAATCCTCCTACCTTTTTTCCGAGATCGCCAAGCGCGTCAAAGCGTATCAGGCCGAGCATCCGGACAAGCGGATCCTGCGCCTCGGCATCGGCGACGTGACCGAACCGCTGCCCCCCGCCTGTGTGGCAGCCCTGCATCAGGCCGTGGACGAGATGGCGTCGCGCTCCTCGTTCCGGGGATACGGACCGGAACAGGGATACGACTTCCTGCGCGAGGCGATCGCCCGCAACGATTTTCAGGCGCGCGGCGCGGAGATCACCCCACAGGAGATCTTTGTGAGCGACGGGGCGAAGTGCGACACCGCCAACATCCAAGAGCTTTTCACGGACAAGCTGACCCTCGCGATCCCCGACCCGGTCTACCCGGTCTATGTGGACACCAACGTCATGGCGGGACGCACCGGCAAATGCGTCAAAGGCCGCTATAAAGGGCTGGTATATCTGGACAGCACAGAATCGAACGGCTTTGTCCCTGACCTGCCCGAGCAGCCGGTGGACCTCATCTACCTCTGTTTCCCGAACAATCCGACCGGCGCGACCGCCACCCGCGAACAACTCGCGGCCTGGGTGCGCTATGCCCGCGAAAACCGGGCGTTGATTCTGTTCGATGCCGCCTACGAGGCGTTTATCCGCGACCCGGCCCTGCCCCACAGTATTTACGAGATCGAGGGCGCGCGGGACGTGGCCATCGAATTCCGCAGTTTTTCCAAAACCGCAGGCTTTACCGGCACGCGCTGCGCGTATACGGTGGTGCCGACGTCAACGATGGCCTACACCAAAAAAGGCGAGCCCGTCGCGCTGAACCCGATGTGGAACCGGCGTCACACCACCAAATTCAACGGCGTGGCCTATCCGGTGCAACGTGCCGCCGAGGCGGTTTACTCTGCCGAGGGCCAAGCTCAAACCCGCGCGCTGACCGATTTCTATCTCGGCAACGCCGCGCGGATCCGCGCCGCCTTTACCGAGCTCGGATACTCTCTGACCGGCGGCGAGAACAGTCCGTATATCTGGGTCAACGTCGGCAAGGACTCCTGGAAGTTTTTCGACAAACTGCTGAAGCGCGCGCAAGTGGTGACCACGCCCGGTGCGGGTTTCGGCCGCTGCGGCCAGGGATACATCCGCATCAGCGCCTTCAACAGCCGTGAAAATGTGGAAGAGGCGATGATGCGGCTGCGCAAGGTGCTGAAGTGACCCGGGGAATGGGTGGCGCCGGGTGTTTCCAGCCGCATTGGCCACGACCTCGTCCGAACGGGTTTCCACAAACTCCCGAAGGTCTCGTAACCCAGCCTCACGGCTTCGGCGTTTCCGGCGTGGCGGCTTGGGGCGGGCTGCCCGCCCCCTTTCCGAGGATCTCCACGCTGTCCGTGACGCGGATCACCG
>Ga0116159_1001410_pt1 | contig 25882 bp, 17 predicted proteins | sample AD_JPNAS1_MetaG_FD_89878 | JGI IMG/M metagenome (GOLD analysis project Ga0116159, IMG submission 89878) | Active sludge microbial communities of municipal wastewater-treating anaerobic digesters from Japan - AD_JPNAS1_MetaG | ecosystem: Engineered > Bioreactor > Anaerobic > Digestate | place...
ATCGATCTCAGCCTGGATGATCGGAGGTTCTGAAATGGCGTACCGGATTACCGAAAACTGTCGCGGCTGCCAGGCTTGCGTTCGCCCCTGCCCCACACAAGCAATCAGCGGTGAACGCCATCAGGTTCATGTCATCGACCCCCAGCGTTGCATTGACTGCGGCGCCTGTGGCAGGGTGTGTCCCTTTGGCGCCGTCCTCACCCCCGCAGCGGAACTCGCCCAGCGGGTTAAGAAAGCGGATTGGCCAAAACCCCTCATCAATCACAAAACCTGTGTTTCCTGTGGCTTGTGCATCCAGATTTGCCCGGTCAGTTGCCTGGCGTTTGAATACGTCAAGGAAGGTTCAGCCGCCCGCGGGTTCCCCATCCTGGTACAGCCCACTGCCTGTATCGCCTGCGGGTTTTGCGCCAATATCTGCCCGGTGGAGGCCATCACCATGCGCGCCGGTCGTGCCACTCCTGCTTCACCCTGAAGGCTTTCCTGGCATTTTTATCATTCCAGCTTCTTTTTTAGCCAATCAGCGGGTTTGAATGATTAGCTTCATTTTTAGGCGGATAGTGAGGACTATTCGTTCCATTAAGTTTAATTCTGGCTCACGAATCTCATGTTGTATAACTCCCCGTAGATCACCTTTGATGTCACGATAAAATCACTTTATTGCACCAAATAATTTAAAAACATTCAGTTATAATAAAAGAGTAGTGTATAGAAAAGAGGGAACCGTGGAAAATTTATTAACACAACTGGAAAATTTACTCAAACAGCGACCAGAATTAAAACTAATCTCTCAGGATGGGTCTTTACTTCGCAACCGCATCATCGAAAAAGGGCTCAAACTTGATCCGGACCTGCTCAACCTGCTCTTATCACACGACCGTATCAAGCAGCACTTTTTCACCCAGGTAGGTGAGGTTTTTGTCTTTGACAAAGAAAAATTCCTGCAATTCGTTAATAACAAACAATTCTTACCAGATAGTTTTACCGCTTACAAAAATAAAATTGGTTTGATAACAAATGGAAATTTCATGGTCAAATTTGCGAAATTGGGGAGGAGAATCATTAAGAGAAGACGCGAAAAATTGCTTTTATCCGGTTATTATTGAAAACGAACAGATTATCGGTTTTGGGGATGTTTTGGATGAATCCGAACACCCTGAAAGCCAAACTGTTTTACATGGTGAGAAATATTATGTTTATCCAATTGATATCAACGGTGTTGAGAGAAAATGGCGGTATGCCCGCCAAAGTGTTGATGGAATTAAGCATTTGCTTAGAGTAAGGCGCAAACAAGACGGCAAAGGTTTTGAGGTCGAGATAGGCAAAGATTTCGGAATTTATCGCACAGTTTGGGTTGATCCACGCTATGACGCTAATGAATATGGAACTAAAATTGTTAAATCGTTGGTTCCTAATTGTAATTTTGATTTTCCTAAGTCACTTTATAATGTCTATGATTGTATTTATTCTGTAATTGGTAAAGACAAAAATGCTATTGTTTTAGATTTTTTTGCTGGTAGTGGTACGACAGCGCATGCTGTTCTCGAATTGAATAAAAAAGATGATGGGAATCGTCAATTTATTCTTTGTGAACAATTAGATTATGTTAAATGTGTGACAGTTGAAAGAGTTAAGAATGTAATAAAATCAAATGGCCACGGATCATTTAATTATTTTGAATTGTTACAGTGGAACGAATCTTTTATCCGCCAAATTGAGCAATCGCAAAACCTTGAAGCTTTGTGGGATATCTGGCAAAAAATCCAATCGAAAGCCCACCTAAGTTATAAAGTCGACCCTAAAACCATCAACGCCAATGCAAGCGAATTCAAAGACCTATCCTTGCAAGATCAAAAGCGTTTTCTCTTAGAAGTCCTCGATAAAAACGCCCTCTATGTCAATTACAGCGAAATAGATGACGCCGAATACGCTGTCACTGAGGAAGATAAACGTCTCAATCATCAATTCTACAAGGGTGAAGCATAATGGCAGAATTAAAACTTTACGAAGAAATTTATTATTTTCTTAAACAGCGTGGCACGTTGCCGGAATTGCCAACTCTCATTACCGAGAATCTCAATCCAGAATTTGAACTGCGCCCTTATCAAATTGAATCTTTGCGTTTCTTTCTTCATTACTTTGAAAATGAGGATCGGAAACGCCCAACCCAGCTATTGTTTCACATGGCAACCGGTAGCGGTAAAACCCTCATCATGGCTGCCCTCATTCTATACCTTTACCAGCAGGGTTATCGCAATTTTATTTTCTTTGTCGATAGCACCACCATCATTGAAAAGACAAAAGATAATTTCCTCAACCCACAATCGTCAAAGTACCTCTTTGCGCCAATTCTTAAAATCGACGGCGAAGTTGTCACGATCAATCCCGTCGACAATTTTCAGGCTGCCACGCCCCACGCGATTAATATAATCTTCAGTACCATTCAAGGCTTACATACCACCCTCAATACCCCGCGTGAAAACGCGCTCACCTATCTCGACTTCGAAGATAAAGATATTGTCCTTATCTCCGATGAAGCGCATCACATCAATGCTCTCACCAAAAACAGTCTCACTGTCAGCGATGCTGAAAACATCAACTCCTGGGAGGCTACGGTACATCGAATTTTCAAAGCGAATGATTCTAACCTTTTACTGGAATTTACTGCCACAGCTCAGTTGAGCCATCCGGAAATTGAAAGAAAATACCGCGACAAAATTCTTTACGACTATCCCCTCAAACGCTTTCGTGAAGATGGTTATTCAAAAGATGTCCGTACCCTTCCTACCGATATCCCTCAAATGGAGCGAGCCATGCAGGCTCTGATAATTAGCCAATATCGCAAAAAAGTCGCTGAAAGACATCAAATCAGTCTCAAACCGGTGGTCATGATGAAGGCGAATTACGTTAATCCGCCATCAAAGCCAGATCCAAACAAAGTCGTTTCAGGAGAATTTAGAAAAGACTTTCATGCCAGGGTTTCTTCACTTACCGGCGAAGACCTTATGGAAATTCAACAAACCTCAAGTCAGCCCATCCTACATGAGGCATTTAAATTTTTCTCTGAGAATGGAATTTCATTGGATAACCTCGCATTAGAATTGAAAAACGATTTCTCAGAAGAAAAGTCCCTTGCGGTCGATTCCAAATCCGACAGCGAACAACATCAGATTCTTGTCAATTCACTCGAAGATCCCCAAAACGAGATTCGGGTTGTCTTTGCTGTTGAAATGCTAAATGAAGGCTGGGATGTCCTTAATCTTTTCGATATTGTGCGGCTTTATGATACCCGTGACGCAAAAGACGGCGTCCCTGGCAAAACAACGGTTTCAGAAGCTCAACTCATCGGTCGTGGTGCCCGTTATTATCCATTTCAACTGGATGAGGATCAACCCAGGTATCAGCGCAAATTTGATGATTTAGAAGAAGAACGTCACCCATTGCGCATGCTGGAGGTCCTTTATTATCACAGTGCTCACAATCCTCGTTATATCCAGGAGCTTCACAAAGCTCTGGTCCATATTGGAATGAAGCCGGAAAACCAAGTTAGGCATCTTCGTCTTTTAATGAAAGATGATTTTAAAAATTCCGAATTGTGGGAACAGGGGGTTCTCTTCAAAAACAAGCGTATTCGAAATGATAGTGCAGATATTTTTGAAATCAAAGAATCGCTTATCCAGAAATCCTACCCGTGCCGCATAATGACAGGCAGAGGTAAAGATATTGACATCTTGGGGGATGATGAGCTACCTGAACTTACCCATACCATTACAAAAACTATCAAACTTAACTCATTTAGCCTTCACTTGCTTCGTTCTGCTTTATCCCGTATCAAGTTTTTTGAATTTCGTAATCTTAAAAACTATTTTCCAAATCTCAATTCCATCAAAGAATTTATCACTTCCGATAATTACTTGGGCAAAATCAGCGTTGCCATCACAGCAACCCAGAACAATCTCAATACCCTCAGTTCTTTCACAAAGTTGCGCATCGCAGTTTCTGTCCTTCAAAAATTAGCCGATGATATCCGTAAAGGGACTCCGGATTACATTGGTACCAGGGAATTCATACCCGTTCCTATCAAGCAAGTCGTTGCACCAGAAATCCCCCTGAAGCGCGAATACAAACCCGAATCCGATGTTGGAACTGGTATGCGAGAAACCATTTATAACCATTTAGCCGCAGACTTGCGTCAAGAACCCTGGTATGTTTACGATGAGAATTACGGTACATCTGAAGAAAAAGCTTTGGTGAAATTAATTCAAGGCTACATTCCTGATCTTGAAAAGAAGTATCGTGCAATTTATCTTTTGCGTAATGAAAAACTGTTCGAGATCTACGATTTTGATGAGGGACGTAGGTTTGAACCTGATTTTGTCCTGTTCTTAACTGATAAGAAAACGGGAAAACAAATCCATTATCAGTTGTTCATCGAACCTAAAGGTGAATTCTTATCGGAACATGATAGTTGGAAAGAGGACTTTCTTCTTCAAATAGAACAAGAAGCAAAGATAAATCTTCCCCTTCCCAAACATGATTACAATGTCATTGGTTTGCCATTTTATAATTCAGGTAACCCACATGTCTTTGAAACTGCATTTGAACAGGTTCTATTGAAATAAAAAGGGGGTTCAAAAGGTTTTAATTCATTTTAGCTAAGTTCTATATTATTTTTTAATGTTATTTTAACCCATATTATTTTAATAAATTTCAACATTATTTAGAAGCAACCTGCTTTCTGCCTCCATCCTTATCCCCACTTTCTTTGTGTGTAACTGCCGCTTGCGGCAAAAAATCGCCTCTTTTTGCCGCTTTTGACGTATTGAAACCCCGCACTCTTTATGTTATACTTTCATTAATACCAGAACGCATGTTCTAACTAAGCGCGTACCATCCACGAAAGGAGCTTTATTAATGTCGGCAGCATCAAACGCCTCTGCTTACGCATCCCAGTCAGGTCTTAGAAAGCCCGGCGGACAGCCCGGCAATACCAACGCCTTGAAGCACGGCTTTTATACTAAAAACTTCTCCCTGGCTGAACGCCGTGGCCTTCAAGCCACGGAAGAGGTTGTCCTCGCGGATGAGATTGGCTTGCTGCGTGTCCTCATCCGGCGCTTTGCAGATCAGATTCAATCCAGCCAGGGTGTATCCCTCAATGAATCAGCCCAGCACCTGGCTGTAGTCAGCGAAGCCATGCTGCGTTTGGCGAGTCTGCTGCGCACCGATCATATGTTGGGCGGAAGAGAATCCAGTAGCATTGCTGCGTCGCTTAACCGCGCCATGAGCGCAGTCTTAGAAGATCTGAGGAATGGCGAAGACTGAGGTATTTCTTTATTCGTTTCGGTTCGTTTTATTTTGGAACGAATACCCATGATGTCTGAGCAGGGTGTTTGGCGATTAAATAATATTGACCAACCTTCTTTTGGTATTCTGTGTGCACTCGCTGCCAATTCTGTTCAAAGAGTCTCATCTAACAGCCCATTTAAAAAGAAGATGGGAACCCATCTTCCTCCCATCGATCTTGCGGAAAGAGCATTGGTTTCCCCTGTTGGGGTTTTACAGGCTTACACCTTCAAAACCCCAACCCACACCCCCTTCCATCTTCACAAGCACAGAATCATCTCCCCATCAGGGAAAGCCAGTGTAATTGGCAAACTTTGCAGCAGGTCAGCGCTCAGGACGCCTTCGCTTTCTCCCAACCCCAGCGCATTTCGCAGGGATTAAGGGCTTCAAAGAAATTCAATAGTTATCAAGTGTTAAATTCAGGCAAAACAACGCCTATTCTCATCGATTAACAATTCACGGCTACTGTCAGCTTCGGTCGGGTTAAAAACCTGTTATTCATCGCTGTTTAGGGTGCTATGCAAGGGCTTGGAAGGGCGTCTTTTCCGGCTTGTGATAAACTTATGATTCAAACGCAAAGTGTCAGTATGGATTGAATAAGCACAACACAGACACAGCAAGTTTGATGAAACATAAACGCGCAATCCATTCAAAAACATTTCAGTGTTGATTTAAAGGGTAGATATGCAGCAAACAAAACAGGACGGAAAAGCCTTCTCACACATGGATCCACAACCCGCGATGATCAGCAAACACAGCTCGACATGATAATCAAGGAGAAATGATGAAAATTGCCATCACAGCAGATGTCCACCTGACCAGCTACGAAAAACACCCCGAGAGATTTAATGCACTTAAAAACATTCTCGACCAACTGGTTGATCAGAACATCGATAAACTGATCATCGCCGGCGATTTATTCGACGCATCGTGCGATAACCCGGGCGAGTTCGAAAAGCTGGTTGGTCAGGAAAAATACAACCACATGATCATTTACATCATCCCGGGCAACCATGATCCCGCCCTATCCTCGGGGTCATTCGCTTTGTCAAACATCAGGTATCTGACTGAACCTGAAAGCATTGCTTTCACGGAAGATGTTCTTTTTCTTTTTCTTCCATATAAACCCAAAACAAGCATAGGCGAAACACTGGTTGCCCATCAAGATTCGATATCGGGTAAAAATTGGGTGCTCGTCTCACACGGGGATTATCTTTCCAGCACAACCCTTCGTAATGATTACGAAGAAGGTGTTTATATGCCACTTTCAAGACGCGACATCGAGCTATACCAGCCTGTGAAGGTGTTTTTAGGGCATATCCATCTACCTTACACCATGGATAAGCTGTACTATCCGGGTTCCCCCTGTGGTTTGGACATCACTGAAACCGGCATACGGACCTTTCTGATCTACGATACCTTTTCCAACACCGTCGTCCGTCAGCCCGTTAAAACAGACGTGATCTACTTTCAGGAGCGATTAACCGTGCTGCCAGTGGAAAATGAGGTTGACTTTATCAGAAATAAGCTTTCCGCGCTAATCTCAGGTTGGAGAGTTGAAGAAAGGCACAAAAAGCTGCTGAAAGTGAGAATATTTGCCCACGGATACTCTGCTAATCGTGAAGTGGTTGGGAAAACGATCATCGATTACCTTCAACAGGAGAACATAAATTTGGTTGAGCCACCGGACCTCAGCAAGCTAAAAATATCCACCGATCTGACGCGGGCAGATATCATTTTAGCCGTTCAGGAGCGATTGGCTTCTTTGGAGTTGCCTGATGGGTTTGATGACCCGGTCCTTGATGATTACATTCTGTCGTCCATGAACCAGGTCTATGGAGGTTAGCCATGCGTATACGAATCGACAACCTTTCGGTTAATGGTCTCGGGCCCATTGCATCAATCAAATGGCAATTTAAAGATGTCAACCTGATTTATGGCAAAAACGAGCAGGGGAAAACTTTTCTTGTTGAATATCTCTTAAGTTCATTATTCAAAAATCATCCTAAAACCCGCCCCCTGACAGATTCTGGGCAGATCAATATTTCTGGACTGGTTGAGAACGCGATGAGATTTGATCCTAAATCCAGGAAAAAGATTGAGGATTATTTATACCCTGATGGCAAGCCTGTTGATCTCTCTCGCCTTTTGGTGGTTAAAGCTGGGGTAACAAAATTTTCTTCAGACAGTGAAAGAGGGGTCACAAAAACGATCCTGAAAGATTACCTGTCTGATCAGCGAGTATTGGATTTGATTTTAAGCCAAATACCAGCCAACATTCAAAAAAGTTCCTGGGAGAATGGGCAGCTTATTACTGGCCAACAATCCGGTGACTGCAAAACTTATAATAATTACATCATCGAGCTTCAAAAAATCGATGAACTTCTCGCCGAAGTTGATGAAAAATACACGTTGGGTGAAATCATGATAGAAAAACATCAGCTTGAGGAGGTTGATGGCTTGCTGCAAATTCAGGAACAGGCACGCAGATACAGCGCTTATCAGAAACACAGCAAAATCAGGGCGCTATCTGAAGAACTCAAACAGCTTCCGCAGATCGAATTGGATGCAATCAAAAAAATTAATAATCAAGTTCAATCATTGAAAAAGCAAATTCAACAAGGAAAAGATCAAATCAATGTCCTTGAACTTAAATGCACCCATTATCACTGGCTGGAGACCGCAATTACCGAATGTGAAAAGAGACCGGAAGCACTTTCTATCAAATCCGATTTATTTTTCATCATCATGGGGGTTGTCCTGATCATCACTACGGTTGGGCTTGCTTTTTTTCAAATACCCTGGGGGGCACTTGCGGCTGGCCTGCTGGCTGTGCTGTTTTTTATATTTATGAGCCGCCGTTACCGGCTGATGTTGCAGCAGCGCGATGATATCGCTGAAATAAACCGTATATTCGCCGGGTATCAGGAGAGATTTGGCCAAAAAGCACAGGCAATAACGGATTTAAAAAGCACACATGCAAAGCTACAGCCCGATTATTATGCCCTAGGTCAAATCAAATCACAATGTATCGTTAACCAGAGAGAATTCGATCATTTGAAAAAAGAGCTTGAGGTCAGACTCTCGGGCTATTGTGCCTATACCCCAGATCACGATGACCCGGATGAGCGGATTAATGCGCTGCAGAAAAAGCGGGATGGGCTAGAAGAAGCACACAAAAACGAGAACATCGCCCTGGCGGCTTTAGGGGTTGAGCCTGAAGATTATTTCAGTGGCCCCGTTGACACACAATATGACCGGGAGTTATTTAATAAACTTAACAACCAGAAAAATGAGCTTTTGAGTTCGATCGATGAAAATGAAGCCAGCCTTCAGGTTTTAAAACAACGCGTCTGTGATTTGACCTCTTCAGACATCAATTCAGATTGGGATAAAATAATTAATGACTTACGTGATCGCAGAGATGAAACCAGCCAGTCAAAGAAAGAAATTATGGCAAAAATCGGTTCAGGGGCGGTTATCACAAAAGTAATACAAGAAATTCAAGGCAGGGAAGATGAGGGCATTGCAAAAGCCCTGGCTGCTAACACCATCTGTGAGCCCATTAAGGCCTTAACCCAAACCTATCAAGGAATCGAGATGGACGGGGATGACATCATTGTGTTCAGCGAGAATGAAAGGTTTCCAGTACATCATTTAAGTACCGGAGCGCAGGAACAAATTTTACTGGCTTTGAGAATTGGCATCGCTGCTCACTATTTACAGGACAAAAAGATGTTCCTGATTCTTGATGATGCCTTCCAGCATTCGGACTGGCAGCGCCGAGAGTGGATGGTTGACCAGATGGCTTACCTGGCATCCATTGGCTGGCAGATCATCTATTTTGCCATGGATGATCACATCAAAGGACTCTTTGAAGAACGGATAAAACCAAGGTTCATGGATCGTTATGTAATGTTTGAATTGGTAAAATAAATATGATGATACAAATTCGTCAACGCAATCAAGGAGTATGGAATTGCCCGTTAATTTAATCCTTGCGCCTGCGGCGGCTGGCAAAACCCGGGCCTGTTTGCAGCATATCCAATCCCTCCGAGCAGCCGAGCCTTTAGCGCCCGTCTGGGTGCTCGTACCCGACGCACAAAACGCAGCCTATTTCCGCCAGCGTATGGGGCGCATCGGCGGTGGCATGGGCGTCAATGTGGGCACCTTCAGGGCGCTGTACACTGACCTGCTAGAACGGCAGGGGCGCTTCTCGCCGGTGATCACCGCTGCCCTGGAACGTCGCCTGGTTCAGCAAATTGTAGAGGCAGCCCATACTGCCGGTGAGCTGGATCACTACACTTCGATCAAAGCCAGGCCGGGGTTTATCAGCGTCCTGCGGGATGTTTTTTCCGAGCTGCGCAGCGCTTACATTTCCCCTGAACAGTTTTTAGATTACACCGGCACGTCTCCCCGTGCCAGGCAAGAATTGGCGATCCTGTATGCCCGTTTCATTGCTCAACTGGAGGATATCGGCTGGATCGATCGGGACGGACAGATTTGGGAGGCAATCACCGCCCTGGAAAGCGATCCGAAAACGGCAGCCCATATCCGCCTGCTGGTAGTCGACGGGTTCGGCGCCTTTTCCAGCGCCCGTCTTGAGTTTCTCAAACGGCTCTCAGTCCAGGTGGGCGAGATGCTGATCACCCTGCCCGGCGTGCAGGGCTCAACTCGCGCAGTCGACCGTCGAACCCGGGCGGTGATCCAAACCCTGCTAAACGAACTCTCACCCCGCGTGACCGAGCTGTCCAGCGCGCCTTTCCTGCCCCGTGAGAGCAAACATCTTAAGCAGCACATCCTGGAACCCGGTGAAACCCCCAAAATGGGTGCCTCCAGCCCATTCTTCCTGGAAACTCAGAACCAGGGCGAGGAAGCCCGCGAAGCGTTGCGCTGGGTCAAGCGCCTGCACACGCGCCATGGGGTTCCGCTCTCAGACTGTGCCCTGTTCGTCAGCCACCTGGACACCTACCGACCCCACTTGCGAGCCGCTGCTGACGAGTTCGGGGTCAAAATACGCTTCTCTCACCCGGACAGCCTTATGAAATCACCCGCGGTGCAATCGTTGCTTAATTTGCTGGAAACGCCCCCGGAGGACTTCACGACCCGGGCTGTGATCAACGCCCTGCACTCGCCCTATTTTGATTTTGGACTGGACAAGAAGGATATTGACCATTTAGAATTAGTCAGCCAGACGGCGCGCATCGTTGCCGGGCAGGGGCAATGGACGGAAGCCTGGGAGATGCTTGCAGCAACTCGCCGTGATGCCGAGGAATCTCTGGATGATGAACGCCAGGTAAGCAACCCGCTGCGCAGCGTCGACCTTACGGCATTGCGCCAGCGGTTTGTTCGCTTCTGGCAGGTTTTTGATGACATCGAAACGCCCCGCACCCAAACTGAATGGGTCGCCTGGCTGGAATCCACCCTGGCGCACCTGCAATTTTACAATCTGCTCTCCGGTGAGCACGACCTGGAAGCCTGGCAAACCCTGGGCGAAAGCATGGGGTCACTCATCCTGAGTGAACAGGTGCTCGGTGGGCACCCGGTTAATTACGAACACTTTTTGTCGGTCCTGGTGGGCGCAGTTCAGGGGGCACGCTTGGATGAACCCCGCGAAGCACATCAAAATGCTGTGTTTATCAGCGGAATCCAGCATGCCGTAGCCTCTCGTTTTAGGGCAGTAGCGCTGCTGGGCTTCTCCGAAGGGTTGTTCCCAGTCGTAGAGCACCCCGATCCCTTCCTGGATGAGGTCACCAGGGCTGACCTGGGTTTGGACCCGCGATTGGGGCGCGCGCAGGTCAATACCTTCTACCAGGCTTTTACCCGCGCCGACCATTACTTATTGTTCACCCGTCCGTACCTGGCCGAACACGGTGAGCGTTGGGAAGCCTCCCCTTACTGGCTCTCTGCAGTCAGTTTGTTCGAAAAAGAGGCTGTGCAGAAGATCAATCCGAACAGGGTTCGCCCTCAGGCAGAAGCTGCTTCTCCCCAGGAGCTGTTGTTTTGGGCGGTCCAGCAACAGGACCTGCATTACAAAGACGATGACGAGCTGGTTTCCGGCTGGAAGGAACTCGCCCTTGCCAGAACAATCCTCAATGCCCGGCGGATGAAAGTACCGCAAAGCCAATACGAGGGCGATCTCAGCGCTCTGGCAACAACCTTTAAAGCAACCTGTTCACCTGATCACACCTGGAGCTCCTCGCGTTTTGAGACCTACTCCACCTGCCCACATCAATTTTTTATTCGAAATCTGCTGAAGCTTGAACCGAAAAAACCGCCCGAGTTGGGTTTGGACGCAGCCCAGGTCGGCAGTATCCTGCACGAAATTTTAGAAAAGGTGTATCGGGCAGCAGAAGACACCACCGACCTTGACGCCCTGCTGGCCACCCTGGAAGGCCATGCCGCCAGCGTCTTTGCACAAGCTCCGCATAAAGAAGTCTTTCGCCCGTCGCCGTTGTGGGAGGTTGAAAAAGACCAGTTTGTCGCCATGCTGCGCAAGACGATTGAAGCTCTCCATACAGAAAGCCTGGGCTGGACACCGATCCGCTTTGAAGAGAAGTTTGGTATCAGCAATACACCCGCCCTGGTCCTCGACCTTGGAACTGAAGAAGTTCGCCTGTGCGGGTTGATCGACCGGGTGGACCGGAATGAGTTTGGGGGTCTCCGGATCATTGATTACAAAACAGGCGGATCAAACCTGTCCAGCAAAGACCTGATCAGCGGGCGACGCCTGCAAATGCCGATTTATGCCCTTGCAGCCCAGCAAGCCCTGCGTTTGGGCACGGTTGAAGAAGGTTTTTACTGGCAAATCAGAGCTGCAAAACCAGGTTACTTCAAGTTATCAAAATTTAAAAACGATGAGCTAGAAGGGCCACAAGGTGCCTACACGATCACCCTCGACCACATCAGGCGCATCCTGGGGAGTGTTCGTTCAGGCCAATTCCCACCCATCGCACCCGGCGATGGCTGCCCAAGCTATTGCCCGGCTGTCCAATGGTGCTGGCGCTACCAGCCTGGCTATTAGAGAAAGAGGAATGATGACCGATCCTCACATTAAAAAAACACTGGACACCCTCAACCCACAACAATACCTGGCTGCTATCGATCGCGGGCGGGATGTGGTCGCTACAGCCGGCGCGGGCAGCGGTAAAACAAAGACCCTGGTCGCCCGTTATACATCGCTTTTAGCTGAAGGAATTCCGCCTCGTCGGATTGCAGCGATAACCTTCAGCATCAAAGCAGCACGCGAGATGCGTTCCCGGGTGCGCGAGACTCTGTACGAGCTCCAACAAGACGCTACAACTGAAGAAGAACGTCAGGAATGGTTAGCGCTCTCTGCACAAATGGACGCTGCACGCATCAGCACCATCCACAGCCTGTGCACCGAGATCCTGCGCGCCCATCCCGCAGAGGCCGGCATCGATCCCAGCTTTGCGATCGTCGATGAAAGCCTGGCAGCTGCCTTACGCCTTCAAGCGGTAGAGGATACTCTCAAAGCACTGGTGGATGGGGAATCCTATGCACCCTTATTAACGAACATTCCCCTGTTTGATTTACGGACAATGCTGAAAGACCTGCTGAACCGCCGTTTGGAAGCCAGTGAAGCCTTTAATCAGCAGCCGGATTACCTCGCAATGATCACCGAAATACTGAACGAGGGCATGCACAACCCGATCATCAAAGACGCTATTTCCGCCCTGCGGGGGATGTCTCTGGATGAGTTAATCAGTAACGCAGGTGAAAAATTAGCGGGTATGGTTCAGAATTTGCTGCCCGTGTGGGATGAAGCAGAACGCGCCATGAACCGCAGCGACCTGTTTGGCTGTGCGGCAGCGCTTTTCCAGGCCCGGCGTTCATACATGAAATTGAACATGGGAAAAAAGGGTGATACAAAGGAGATCATCCGGGATTTACAGACCAACTTCGACCTGCTAATAAACCCAATTACAGGCGGAAAAGAGGCTGCCGATCAGGCTCCAGACCCAGAAATAGAAACTTTGTTTAGCGAATTACGGCTACTGCTGCGAGACGCCTATGTCACGTTGTGCCAGAACTACCAGAACCTGTTGCAAGCCCGCCAGGCCCTCGATTTCGACGATCTGGAGCAGGGCGCACTACAGCTTTTAGACAATCCTGCCATCCGTCAGCACTGGCAAAACGAGCTGGACGCCATCCTGGTGGATGAATTCCAGGATACCAACCGCCGCCAACAGGACATCATCGAAGCCCTGGCCGGTCCCTCGGGGCGCCTGTTTATCGTCGGCGATATGCGCCAGTCGATTTACCGCTTCCGTCAGGCGGATGTAACCGTGTTCAAACAGGTACAAGATCGTATTCGCGCGGCTGGCGGCCAGGTGATCGACCTGCCATTGACCTACCGAACACATCAGCCGCTGCTGCTGGCCATCGACGACCTGCTTTCCCCGGTGATCGGCACCCAGCCCGACCCGGCGCGGGATTATTATGTCCCCTATTCAACAATGGAAGCCCACCGCCAGGAACCGCCTGAATGCATCCAGCCCCCCCACATCGAGCTGGTAATCGGCACAGCCGAAAATACTGAAACTGCCCAACAAAAAGCCGCCCAGGCGCTGGCATTGCGGTTGCTGCAGCTTAAAGAAGAAGGACAGGTTCAAGCCTGGGATGAGGTCGCACTGCTATTTCGCGCCTCAACAGGTTACGCAGATTATGAAACGGCACTGGAAGAGGCGGGTATCCCCTTTGTGACTGTCGCAGGTCGGGGATTTTATGATCGCCCTGAAATTCGCGACCTGATCAACATCCTGCGAGCGCTGGCAGACCCGCTGGATGATCTTGCTTTTGCCGGTCTGCTGCGTTCTCCGGCTTTCGGATTGAGCGACAACGCGTTGTTCCTGTTGCGTCAATCCGGGCTGCCCTACTGGGAAGCTTTACAGGCGGATCTCTCTGTTTTGAATACCCAGGATTGTGAACGAGCCCACAAGACCCTTGAAATTGTTTCACAGCTCTTGCCCCTGGTCGACCGAATCCCCGTGGCAGAACTTCTCCCCAAAATCGTCAATGCAACCCAATATCGCGCCATCCTGGCTGCAGCGGATGTGAAGGATAATCTACATAGCGCCAGTACAACCGGGGGTCGCCTGTGGCGTAACCTGGATAAACTTCTGGCTGACGCCCTGGCCAGCGAAGAACTGCGTGTGCGCAATTACCTGGACATGATCGAAACCCTCAATGACGCGGGCGCCCGCGAAGGTGAGGCCTCTGCTGAAGCCCAGGGGGCCGTACAATTGATGACCATCCACAAAGCCAAAGGCCTGGAGTTCAAAGTGGTCATACTGGCAGCCGCCAGCCGGGAGACCCGATCGCCCGGCGAACTGGTGTACCTGTTCGAGGAACTGGGCGTGGCGTTCAAACTTGATCCTTCGCCCATGCTTTACAACCTGTCTAAGCTTATTGATAAAGATCAGAATGCAATGGAGCAATTGCGGTTATTGTACGTTGCCCTGACACGCGCTGAGGACAAATTGATCATCAGCGCTCATGCCACCCAAAACGAGGAGGGAAAGCTTAACTTTCGCGCGTGGGGAAAAATGCTTGTCGAAGGTCTCGGCTTGAAGAGCGAGGACTTACATCTTGCCGATGTTGAGCCCTTTGAATTCCGCACACCATCTAACCAACCCCTGCGGGTGTGGTGCTTAAGTGCTGCCCACCCGACGCCTGAAATCCTTCTCCCCGTTGAAGTCGGTGAAAAGTTGGAGGTCAGCAAACTCTATCCGTTGTATCATCCCATCCAGGTCAGTGATCTGGAACCAGCAAGCGATGAAGGTGAGGAGCAGATCGATCCATCAAGCTGGTGGAGGTTCAACCAGGATAGCGCGCATATCGGGAAAATTCTGGGGATCATGGTACATAAAGCGCTTGAACGCTGGCGCTTTCCGGGGGAGACAGGTTTTGAGCAGATGTTGGACACAGCAGCGTTGCGTGCCGGGCTCGTTCAGGAAGATCAACGATCCGAACTCATCCAACAGGCGATTGTCCTGCTCGAACGCCTGCGGGCACACCCTATCTGGGATCAAATCAACACCAGCACAAAGCGCCTGCATGAAGTTCCCTACACCCTGCAGGTGGGCAGCAAAACTGAGAATGGAATCATTGACCTGATTTACCAGGATGATGAGGGCTGGAAAATCGTTGAGTTTAAAACCGATACCATCCTGAAACCGGGTGACAAAGCAGAATTGCTGTCCGGGTACGCGCCCCAGGTACGGCGCTACCGGCGTGCCGTCAAACAACTATTGGGCATAGACGCCCAGGCAAGCCTGTGCTTTTTAGATGATCATGGCAGGGTGGTTCTGGAAAGTGTATGGTGAGGGTGGAAATTGAAAAACACTTTTATAGATCGACCAGGGCGATTCAATTTCTTGTAGCCGAAAGCAAGAGAAAAATGGACCGATCAAAGATCGCAGACCACCGCTCTTATCTTCATTTCTGGCGTTTCTTCCGGGTGTAACGATGATTCAAAACAAGATACACGGCTCTTCCACTAACATCTAACCTCTGTGTTTAACTCGCTCCAGGCACCAACAAGCCTGCCGCCTGCCTCGCAGGTATAATTAATAGAACCCGATCATGATGTGAACCTGGTGCGACAGGGCATTTCCCTGGGCGAGCAATTTGAAAGGACCCTATGGCGTTTTCAATCACAAAAGAATGGCTGATCAACCTCTCCGAAGACTTTGATAGCCGGGTGGAGGAGGGCAAACTCATCTATTGGAAGTCCGGGATTACGGTCATCGCGGTTCCCTTTAGACTACCTGAAGGAACTGACAAGCTATCCTTGCTCAAACAAATCCAGGAAAAAATGCCGGCTGATACTCTGGAAACCATGGTTTCCACCAAAGGCGAAATTGTCGGCTTAGGTTATACGCGTATCAATAACGAACAGAATGAAATCAAGCGTCTATCACTGTATACTTTCACTGCCAGTGATACCTCGTGTTTGCAAATCGCCTTTTATCTGGATAACCCGGATGGCCTGCCCTGGGCAAAATCAGTATGGGAACGTTTAATTTTCCACCCGGCTGAATAGGTCCGTTCGCTTTCTTCATCGCTTCCAGATTCATCAGTAATGATTTCAACTTTTTAATTGATTATATTAAGTTTTTCAGCGAAGATATTTTGTTATCTTTATTACATGTTTGATTTTATTTACTTTTTATGTTATAATCATTATCGTCAATACGATGATCAAATAGAAGCACAGGTGAACAGATGCAAAAAGAATTCCAACTGTTAAAACCCTTTTCCAAAGTCAGGTGTAAGGATGTAGGCACGCTGATCCTGACCCAGGGCGAGGTGCCCGCGCTGACCGTTGACGCAGATGAAGGTCTGTTCGAAAAGCTGATTGCCGAGGTGCACGGTGACAGCCTGGTACTGGGCTTTGATGAGAGCTGGATAAATCAGATCGAAATGTTATTCTCATCGATGTTTTTCAAAGACGATCGCAAGGTCACTTATTATCTCACCGTCCCCGATTTGCGCCAGGTGAGTATCAGCGGAAAAATCGACCTGAACTGTGATTCCTTCTCAAGCGATGATTTCAAACTCAACGTCTCAGGATTGGGCAAACTGAACTTCGGTCATTTAGAATGTAGAACTCTCGAGGTGACCATCAGCGGGCGCGGCGAATTCTATGCCGCCGGTCATGCCGACCATCAATCAATCCGCATCTCGGGCTCAGGAGAATATCAAGCCCCCCATCTCGCCAGCCAGTCTGCACGAATCGTGATTTCGGGGCAGGGCAATGCCACCTTGCGGGTGGATGACAGCCTTGAAATCATCATCTCGGGCATGGGCCAGGTCAATTACTACGGTCAGCCGAAACTGCGCCAGGTCATTAGCGGGATGGGCAAATCAAAAAGGTTGAATAATCTTTAAAAATTCGATAAAATAATAAGGGAGGAGTTATGCGCCAGGAAATTCAAATCGAAAAGAAAGCTTCAGAAGTTGTTCAACCCAAATCCGGCGAAGAAGCTCAGGAAGCCATCTGTACCCGGAAAGACCTTTCCGGCGCAGACCTGCGCGGCATGGCGCTGGGAAATATTACCGCTGTAGGTGCAATTTTGCGTAAAACCAATCTGGCCGGAGCAGATCTTTCGCATGGACTGCTGATTAATCCGAATTTCTATAAAGCCTCTCTACAGGATGCAGCTATCCATAACACGATTGTCCTGGGCGGCGACCTGGTGAAAGCCAACTTTTCCGGGACGGATCTCAGCGACTCAGCGATTGTCGGCGCGGATGCTACCGAAGCCAGCTTAGAAGGCGCCAACCTGCGCAACGCCGCGGTGGTGGGAACAAACTTCACCGACGCCAATTTCACCAGGGCAGACATGACCAACACGCGCCTGGTAGGATTGAATGTAACCGGTGCAAAATTCACCAACGCGAACCTGACCGGCGCACGAGCCCATAACGTCAACTGGGAAAAGGCTCTGGTTCCACCCCTGACGCTGCCTGCCCCGATGATTCAACTTCCCACCTGGGCCTGGTCGGTTTTGCTGGGTGGAATTCTTGGCGCTCTGGCCCTAATCATCTATGCCCTTATCCGACGGAAGCGCAAAGCAGTCTGATTTTTATTACATACCGCAAAAAAGCCCCGAAGCCCAGTGCTTCGGGGTTCTTTTTATCGGTCTGACCAATCGTTTCTCCGTATGATTTTTTGCAGCAGGTAGCGGGAGGTGTGCTGGACGGGAATCAAATCATTGGTTTGCTTCAACGCCATTCCCGCAATCCTTCAGCCCATGCCACTCATTGCAGTACTGTTCAAGCCTTGCCAGGCGGGTCAAATTAAGTTCGGTCAGACAGATTAATTCCTGCAATTGGCCCTCATCGCTGCTGCCAGACATTTCGCGCACCAAATGACATTCCGTATTGCGCGATTCCTCCCAGGCAATCTGGTTTTCTATCAATGCGAGCTGGTCCACTGCTTTGGGCTCCAACTGAACGAGTCTGCTCTCCATAGATTGGACCAGCGCGTCAGAAACCTGTGCTGCCTCAAGGTGGCACGAGATCGCATCTTGAATGGGCAGCTCTTCCGAACAATCCGGCATATCGATCAACGTATTTTTCTCAGTGCGGGGCGTCACCGTCAGGCCGGGTTCTTTTTCACCAGTTTGTGTTTGCAGAGAAATATAAAAAGCAATCACCAGCAGGATCCCTGCCAGGCTGAGAAGGGTGATGCTTTGCATATGGAGTCGAATTTTATTCATCAGATTTGAATGACCTGCCTTATTCGCAGGCGATCACGGACCATCATTCCCAAACGAGAGCATTATACTGCAGTACACCCATTAATACCGCAAGAAATATTTTTAAGAACTCTTCGTATTGGTTCAACGAAAACCCCTGACCACAGGGCGTTCTTTAGCAAGGTGGACACGTAGGTCCGTCTCAACGGCTGTATTTTTGACCATCTGTAACATTCTCAGGGTCTCCCCGATGGTCAGTTTTTCAGATAATTGGCTTGCAATTCTCGGCGTCAAAGACTGGTAGAATTAAAGCAGGAGAATAGATCATGAATCGAATAGAACGCATTCGCGCGGTCCTTGCTGGCCAGGTACCAGATCGTGTGCCAGCCAGCTTTTGGTTTCACTTTCCTGCTGAGCAAGCCCACGGGGAAGCTGCGGTTAAAGTTCATCTTGATTATTACCACCAGGTGAAACCGGACTTTCTAAAGATCATGAACGAGCACCCCTACCAGACAAAGGTGCAGATTAAAATACCAAGCGATTGGCGTAAACTTAAACCCGCGCCGTTATCAAGCGAGTTCTACCAGGCACAACTTGACGAGATCAAACAGATCACCGATGCGCTCAAAGGGGAATGTTTAACCACCACCACCATCTTCAACCCCTTTTCCTCCGGCGACCATGCCTCAGGTCGCCTGGTGACGCAACACCTCAAAGAAGACCCCCAATCCGTGAACATGGGCCTGGCTGTGATAGCAGAAAGCCTGGCTGAATTTGCTGTGGCGTGCCTGGGTGCCGGCGCTGACGGTATTTACTTCTCGGCTCAGGGCGGAGAAGCCGACCGCTTCAGTGAGCATGTGTTCCTTGAATTCATCAAACCCCACGATCTGACCGTGTTGAATGCAATCCGGTCAAAGGGCGAGCTGAATATCATCCATATCTGCCGCGACAACGTCCGCCTGCACCTGTACTGCAACTACCCGGGGCATGTTTTCAACTGGGCTGTGACCGCGCCAGTCAACCTTTCGCTGAAATCTGGCAAGCGTTTATTCACCCGTCCCATCCTGGGCGGTTTAGATAACAACGGTCTGATTGTTAAAGGAAAGCCAGAAGAGATTGAGCACGCTGTACACGAAATTATCCGCAGCGCGGGACCTGCCAACCTGATCATCGGCGCCGATTGTACCCTGCCAACTGACATCAACCGGGAAAACATCCGCCTGGCTATCGAGGCGACGGACACCTACCCCATGCCGGCACAGACTTCGAATTAATCCTTCGGTAAGTGCCAGAACCCATTAATCTCACGCAGTTTATGGTATGAAACTCATCCAACAAATCAACCAGGAGGGTTGAATATGAAAACATTGTTGTTGATGCGCCACGCAAAATCAAGCTGGAATCACCCCGAACTCACGGATTATGACCGCCCCCTAAAAAGGCGCGGTCGTAATGATGCACACATTATGAGCAGGGTCATCGACGAAAACGACCTTTATCCTGATTTAATTCTTTCATCCTCAGCTAAACGCGCTGCTGAAACCGCAGAAGCCCTCATTGAAGGCCTGGAATATGAAAACGAAATTATCTTCTCCGAGACGCTCTACATGGCTGAACTCCACGATTTCATTGAAGTTCTGAAAAACCTCGACAACGACATTGAGACCGTGATGATCATCGCCCACAACCCCGGGTTGGAAGATGTTTTACAAATTATTGGCGACGAATATCAGGCGATGCCCACGGCGGCCCTGGGTTACCTGGTTCTCGACCTGGAAAGCTGGGACGAGATTTCCTTTGAAACGACGGGAAAGCTGGCGGGTTTTTGGACGCCAAAAATGTTAAAAGACAAAGCTGAGCTCGATTAGCAAGATTGACCATTAAAACCAGCAGGCGCCGCGACCAATCGCGGCGCCTGCTCTAATATTAACCCGGTGTGCTTACACGATCCCGGAAACCAGGGCGAGTAGCAATCCCCCGGCGATCACGCTGCCCAGCTGTCCGGCTGTATTAGCACCCATGGCGTGCATCAGGATGAAGTTTTCAAAATCCTCATCCTGCGCAACTCTCGCCGCCAGGCGCCCTGCCATCGGGAAAGCGCTGATCCCGGATGCGCCAATCAGCGGGTTGATCTTACCACGGCTCATCACAGACATCAGCTTGCCAAACAGCAGCCCGGCAACCGTGTCGAGGATGAAGGCAATCAATCCCAGGCCTAGAATCATCAGTGTCTGCAGGTTTAAAAACGACTCGGCTTTCATGGTTGCGCCAATCGCCAACCCGAGGAACAGCGTAGCCACGTTGATGATCTCGTTTTGGGCGCTCTTACTCAGCCGGTCCACCACAAGGCTTTCCCGCAGCAGGTTGCCCAGCATCAACGACGCGATCAGCGGAGCTGCGTCCGGCGCCACCAGGCTGACCACAACGGTCACAAAGATCGGAAAGATCACCAGGGTCAAACGTGAGACCGGTCGCGGGGCGTACTCCATGCGAATCAGGCGCTCTTTACGTGTGGTGAGGGCTTTCATAATCGGCGGCTGGATGATCGGGATCAGGCTCATATACGAGTATGCCGCCACCGCAATCGGCGCCAGGAGTTCAGGCGCCAGCCTGGCGCTGACGAAAATCGCTGTTGGACCGTCAATCGCGCCGATCACCCCAATCGATGCAGCCTGGTTCAGCGGAAAACCCAGCAGCAGCGCTAACAACAGGGTACCATAAATCCCGAATTGCCCGGCAGCCCCTAAAAGCACCATCTTTGGCTGTGTCAACAGGGGGCTGAAATCGATCATCGCACCCACGCCGACAAAGATCAACAGCGGGAATAACTCCGTGGCTATCCCGGCATCGTAGATCACTTTCATGAAGCCCGCATCAGTAGACATGCCAATATTGGCCATAATGCAGCCAAAGCCAATCGGCAGCAGCAAGACCGGTTCGTATTCTTTGACCACCGCCAGGTAGATCAACACCACCCCCAAAAGAATCATTACAGCATTGCCCCAGGTAAAGGCGGTGAAGCCCTTGGTGATTTCACGGAACAGGAAGGAAAAGTCCAAATAGGCCATTGATTCACTCCCTTATTCTACAAAGGTGATCAGCACCTGACCGTGATTGACCTGTTCACCCACAGTGACTGCGACCGCCTCGATCACCGCCTCCCGGCTGGCGCGAATGGCGTTTTTCATCTTCATCGCCTCCAGGGTGCACAATTCCTGGCCACGTGTTACGGCATCACCGGGTTTGACCAGTACCGCCACAATCACGCCGGGCAGGGGTGAGGTCAACTCTCGCCCGCCATCTGCGATCACTTGCGGTGTGCTGACAACAGGGGTCACATCCGGCACCGAGACCAGCGGCATGGCAGCCTGACCGGTTTGGGTTGAGCCTGTATCCTCTGGCCATACCTCAAAACGTTCGCCCTGTACCCATGCAATCACCGGCCGGGCATGAATATCATCAATTTCAACCGTGTAATGCTGATTATCAATCTGCACTTCAATTTTCATTTAATCATCCTCTTTTTCGCTGTCCAACCAATTGTTGTGAGCGATGCACGCTTTGCCAGGGGCTCATCGTCCCGAGTTGAGCCTGTGCGTCCCGGGTTATCGGTTTGCTTAGGGCAATCGCCATCCCAACCGCCACCGCGGCTGCGGCGGCGCGGCGTTGTTTTTCAACAGCCGCTATTTCTGTCAACGGATCGGCTGTCCCGCCATCATCCACATCTTCTTCGACAGGTTCATCAGTCGATTTGGGGGTCGTCACCCGCACCAACAGCACCATCAACCCCCATAAAAAGATGATCACGGCAAACACCAGCCCCATACCAATGGCCGTGATCATCAAACCTTGCTGGATTACTTCATTCATCAGATGACCTTTCTAAACGGGCATATTGCCGTGTTTTCGGGGTGGGCGCTGCTCGGCCTTGTTCTGGATCGCCTGAAGAGCAGCAATAATCTTTTTGCGTGTCTCTGCAGGTTCAATCACCTCATCAATATACCCGGCATGGGCAGCGGCATAGGGCGTTAGGTAGCGCTGACGGTATTCTTCTTCCAGGCGCGCGCGCTCTGCCTCTGGGTCTTCGGCTTTAGCCAGGTCTTTCCCATACAAGATATTGGTGGCGCCTTCCGGCCCCATCACAGCGATTTCTGCGCTGGGCCAGGCAAAGTTGATGTCCGTGCCCAGGTATTTGCTGCTCATCACTACATAAGCCCCGCCATATGCCTTGCGCGTCACCACGCTGATTTTGGGCACCGTCGCCTCAGAATAGGCAAACAGCACCTTTGCACCATGGCGGATGATCCCGCGGTGCTCCTGCCCAACCCCCGGCAAGAATCCGGGTGAGTCCACAAAGGTCACCAGGGGGATATTGAATGCGTCACACAAGCGTACCGTTCGGCACAGCTTATCCGCCGCGTCGATGTCGATCACCCCGGCCATCACACTGGGTTCCTGCGCCAGTATCCCGACCGTCATCCCATCAAACCGCGCCAGGCCCACAATCGAATTGCGGGCAAACCCCGCCTGCAGTTCGAGGAACGAACCCTGATCCACCACCGATTCGATCACGGAGTGCATGCTGTAGGGTTCACCGGGATCCAGCGGCACCAGGCTGTTCAGCGTCTCTGCCAGGCGCTGCGGGTCATCTGTGCCGAGTTTCAGCGGCGCATTTTCAACATTGTTCGAGGGCAGATAGCCCAACACATAGCGCGCCAGTGCCAGGGCGGATTGCTCATCTTTGGTGATCAGATGCGCGGTCCCGCTCACGTTCAGGTGTACCTGCGCCCCACCCAGGGACTCAAAATCGGTCTCCTCACCGGTAACGGTTTTAATCACCTGCGGACCGGTCAGGAACATGAAGCTCTGCTTTTCAACCATGATGATCATATCGGTCAACGCCGGGGAATAAGCCGCTCCACCGGCGCAGGGTCCCAAAATCAGGCTGATTTGCGGTACCACCCCGGAGTACTGGGCATTTCGTTTGAAGATCTCAGCATAGCCGCCCAGGCTCCTCACGCCCTCCTGGATACGCGCGCCGCCCGAATCAATCAATCCGACGATCGGGCACCCATTAGCGGCAGCCAGGTCCATCACACGGCAGATCTTGCGGCTGTGCATCTCGCCCAGCGCACCGCCCATCACGGTGAAGTCCTGGGCATAAACGTAGATTGTTCTGCCCTCCACCGTACCATAGCCGGTGACCACCCCGTCACCAAAAACAGCCTCGTCCTCGGGTGTGTTTTGCTGAACAACAAAAGATTCTAATTCGGTGAAACTGCCCTGGTCCAGCAGCAAATCCAGGCGCTCCCTGGCAGTCAGTTTGCCTTTGGCGTGCTGGCGGTCAATTTTATCCAGCCCGCCGCCGCCCATTGCTCTGGTACGCATCTCGCGCAACACCTCTATTCGTGGATCAACTTGTGCCATAATCCTCCTAATTGATGATGGTTTCGAGTCAAATCTATTGTAACATTAATGGGGAGGGGTGAAAGGGGAAAGCGGAATGGAAATTGGGGGATAAAGAATCAGGGAATAGTGAATTGAGAATGGTGAATGGTGATCCCACTCGCTTCGCTCGGGGACGATGATAGTGAATTGTGAGCAGGAATGAAAAATGGGAGAACAGGAATCAGGAATCAGTGCACTGCTGTACTGCGGATTTTTTCAGGACGCCTAATTCCCAATCACCTAATTCCTAATCACCTAATTCCTAATCACCTGATTCCTAATCACCTGATTCTTACTCCACATACGCCCAAAACACCTGGTGCCCAAAGGCAATGAAGGCGATCCGGTCCACGCCGATGGTAAAAGCTGTTGCCGCGGGTGAAACCACTTCATAATTTCCGATATCAGAGCGCATACGTTGATACAACCTGAAGCGCAGTGAAAACCGGAAAATATCCGCGTTTTCTGCATCCAGGATATCCACTGTCGGGTCGGGCGGAGCTGTGTACAGCACAGCAGCAAACCGGGAATCAGGCATGGTCACTGGCTGATCTTCCTTCCCGGTCCGCCCGTCTATATACTCTACCGGGTTCTCACAGTGGACCGGATCATCGGACAGCCCCGTCGCCAAACAATGTGATAGCATCCCATCGCTCCGCAGCAGGTAAAGCTCCGCGCCATTGACGGCTATATCCACCATCTGTCTTAACGGTGGTATTTCGCCAACCTTTGCTCTCCCGAAGAACACGGTCGGTTCATCCAAAAATTGCCCGTTAGTCGAGCGGTAAACCCGCACCGCCTCAGCAGTGGGGTCAAGGACGTACAGAAAGTTGCCTTCATAGGCAATACGTGTTACCGCACCGATGGCCTCAACGCCGCGCGGCAGGGTTTGCACCACCGGCTCCTGCCCCGGACTGCAGTAAATCACATTGCCCTTCGCATCCGCCGCCAGAACATGGGCGAGGTAGGGATTGTTAATCGGCAGCGCGGTGGCATCCACCAGCAGGTCCGCCGTCCCGCCGCTGTAATTACCGGCATCGCACAGGAAGTCGGAATCGATCTGGTATCCCTGGCTGCCCCGGGTGGCGTGGATCAGCCGCCCCGCAGTGGCGTCGAGCATGTATAAATCCATGCCGTAAGAGATGATGCGAGTGATATTAATGCCTTCGGACAGCGTGCCAAGAATTGCCGGGTGATAGCTGAGCCGTAAGGCTCCATCAAACACGTCCAGGGCATGCTGGGTGTTTGTTCTCAGTTCTTTGGTTTCATCCGTCGATCGGAACGATTCCGCCTGGTCCAAAAACTGGATCGCAAGTGCCAACGCTTCGCGTGCCTGTACGGGGTCGCTAACTGCCTGCGCACTAGCAATCGCCGTTTCTGCTTGCGCAAGGTAATACTGATGTTGCTGTACCCGCCCGCGTGAGAGGTAAACGCCAACCGCAATCCCCACCACCAGCAAGGGCACGGCAATGACAATAATCAACGAAGTGCGCAAGGACAACGCTGGCGCTCCCGCTTCTTCAGCTGACCCACCTCTTGCGAAGATTTTTTTGAAAGCAGTGCCCAGTTTTTCCCGGACGCCACCCCACCATCTGAAAAACTTCGCCAGGCCCTTTAAACCCTCTTCGCGCATCTCGTCGACCTGGTCGGCAAAGGCTTTGCGGTCCTTGCGAGCTTTGGCAGCTTCTGGCGGGCGGGCTCTCTCTGGGGGCTGGTCCTGATCGCTGATTTCATGCGGGACGCCAGGCTCAACCAGCGCCGGAAGCGGTTCCTTTTCTACGCCATCGGTGATGATGCGCGATTCCTCGTCTTGATCTGTGAGCTCATCCTCCGGCGCCGATACGAGTTCCTCTTCCACGGGCTGC
>Ga0116159_1001414_pt1 | contig 25862 bp, 14 predicted proteins | sample AD_JPNAS1_MetaG_FD_89878 | JGI IMG/M metagenome (GOLD analysis project Ga0116159, IMG submission 89878) | Active sludge microbial communities of municipal wastewater-treating anaerobic digesters from Japan - AD_JPNAS1_MetaG | ecosystem: Engineered > Bioreactor > Anaerobic > Digestate | place...
TCATTAAACCGGGGTTCAATGTTATTGCTATAATTTTCGAATTTGTTTGGTACCAGACTTTTTTCTGAAGCCATGTAACTTTTAAGCCACACCATGGCTTTACGTTCGCGACCGTTTTGCTCTACAATACCAGAACCTGTTCTCCATGTCGTTCCTGAGATATAACCCCACAAGGTAATCCCGATAACAGATTCATGTTCCCACAATACCGGAAATTTATCTCTGTAAACCTGGAATTGATTTTCTTCGCTAATACTTGTATTTCCGGTGATATCCAATTCTGACACATGAATGGGTAAACCAGTTGCGGCCAATATACTCAACACATTTCTCATTGTGTTCACCTGAACAGTATTCATATTAAACTCATGACACTGAATACCAATACCATCAATGAGGTTTTCCTGTTTCAGTATATTAACGATTTCAACATAGCGTTGAGCTTTGGGAGGATCGCTGATGATACCATAATCGTTGATATGCAGTTTAGCATTTGGAAAATACTCCCTGGCTTTTCTGAAAGACCAAACAACCCAATCCCAACCGCTAACGCCATCGCCACCCAGTGCTTGCCGGATGCTTGAAGGTGCGTGCAAAGCCTCATTTACCACATCGATGTAATTGATATCAGGATAACGATTGGCTACAGCCTGCATAAACTCTTCCAGTTCAGTTTTTTGTTGAGTTTGCGTAAGAGAGCCTAACCAGGTTGGTTCCTGACTTCCCCAAACAAGCGTATGGTATTTGAATTTAAACCCGTTGGTTTTAGCATGGTTATATGCCCTGTCGTGTGCAGCCCAGGTCATTACGTTACGTTGCCTTTCAACAGATTCCCATTTACCGGCATTTTCAGAAGTCACCTGATTCCAGTAGACATTAAAATTATCAGGCACCTGATCTGCAATGATGTTTCCTAAAAATTTCGCATGATTTTTGGCCATCGGTGTAGTACCTTCCAATTCTTCTAAATCAGGGGTTAAATCTTCAATCAACACATCATCAATGTAATATACTTTTCCAGGCACTTTTCCTGCATCAATACGCAATTTCAAAGAATAACCACCTGCCTGTAAGCGAGAACCATAAACTGATTCATAAATATATTGAGTCCACTCTCCTCCTATATTCAATTCGGGTAGATACTGACGATCTTCTCCCCCACTTTCGGCTTTCAACTGGCTGGCAGATGCTGTAGATAAACGGATAATTCCACCTCCACCGACAGCTTTTGCCCAAAAACTGATGCGGTATAAATGACCAGGGATGGTATTAATCTGAGGCGTTTCCAATTGCACACTCCAGTAATCACTTCCTGTCGAGGCTGTTAATTTTACTGAATATGACCCGTTTTGTTTGTCTTCAGAACTGACTGACACACCTCCACCCTGATTGAGCACATTCCAACCGGTTAGATTTCCCGACTCAAAATCATACTTTGCTATTTCTACAACATCTGCACCATTTACAACCTGCATTGAAGTAAAAAGAAAACAACAACACAACCAAACTATACCGGTTTTTATCCACATAATATTCGTATATAAAATTTATAATTAAACTCCACCACCTTCAATGGTGATAATTTTTCCTGCTGAATCATATTCAAGTTCAACCACTTTCAGGCTACGTAGCCATGTTCTGCCACCTGATGGCACACTGTCGTGGTGAAATAAATACCATTTCCCTTTGTACTCCACAATCGCATGGTGGGTTGTCCAACCTACCACAGGTGTTAGAATAACTCCCTGATAAGTAAACGGGCCGTACGGATTATCACCGGTTGCATAACACAAATAATGGGTATCGCCGGTAGAATAGGAGAAATAATATTTGCCATTATACTTATGAAGCCACGAAGCTTCGAAGAAACGCCGGTTAGTATCTCCCGCTTTTAAAGGTTTGCCTTCCTCGTCGAGTATAAGCACATCCTTTGGTTCTTCTGCAAACTCAAGCATATCTTCGCTCAATCGGGCTATTTTCGGGCAAAGAGCTTGTTCGTCACCTTCAGGCAACGCGGCACATTCGAGTGCTTTGTTGTTACGGTAACGTTGTAGCTGACCGCCCCACAAACCACCGAAATACATGTAATGCATACCATCTTCCTCAAATATTGCCGGGTCGATGCTATAACTGCCTTTAATCGGGTTTTCTCTGGGAAGGAACGGACCTTCAGGTCTCCTGGAAACAGCAACGCCTAACCTGAATATATCGTTTTTATCTTTTAATGGAAAATACAGGTAATATAGTCCGTTTTTGTAAGCCACATCGCAATCCCACAACTGCCTCCCTGCCCAGGGTATGTCTTTGGTATCCAATACAACTCCGTGATCTTTAACAGGACCGTCAACTTCATCCATCGAGAAAACATGGTAATCTTTCATATCGAAATGATCGCCATTATCATTTTCAGGAATTCCACTTTCCCTGTCGTGTGAAGGATAAATGTATAACTTGTTCTCAAACACATGCACTGCCGGGTCTGCCATATAATCATCAGGCACTAAATATCGGGGTGTTTTCATTATTTCTACTTTTTTGATGTTACAAAAATCAAGATCCTTTAACCAGCAAATTTTCTCCCTTGTATTTTGCTGCTTCTTCAATAATTTTATTAACCAATGGTTTAGGTTGATAATTCCGGTCGAATAATAAGGGATAATCAGTTCTGCCTTTAACCGGCCAGTTATTTTTCCACGAATCGGAATCAGTTACACCCCAAAGCGTTACCCGGCTGATTTTATCATGATGTTTCAGAAACAAGCTAAAAAAACCATGGTAGCGATTTTCCCAGGTTTTTAAAACATCTTCCGGTAATCCGTTGGTGTATGGATTTAATTTTTTCTCATAATCAGAGGTGTCTGCGATATTAGCTCCAATAGCTGCATTCGGACTGGGCAGTATACTCAAATCAAGTTCAGTTATCATGACTTTAACACCCAATTCAGAAATGGCAATGATGCTTTGTTCAAATGCATCAAAAGTAGGAAAATCCATGATCATGTGTCCCTGCATCCCAATTCCATCGATTCTTACACCCTGTTTCTGAAGTTCTTTTACCATGCTGATGGTGCCGTTACGTTTGCCTTCATGCGCCATCGAATAATCGTTGTAATACAATTCAGCATCCGGATCTGCCTGATGTGCAAATTCAAAAGCCAGTTTTACATACTCTTCCCCAATTATTTCATAGAATTTACTCTTTCGCCAGGATCCATCATCCAAAATGGCTTCATTTACAACATCCCAACCATGTACTTTTCCCTTGTAACGAGTTACAACAGTAGTAATATGATTCCGCATGCGTTCAATAAGTACTTCTCGCGTTACATCCTTGCCTCTGTCATCCACAAAAAACCAGGCTGGAGCCTGAGAATGCCAAATTAATGTATGACCAACAATAAACATGTTGTTTGCCAAACCAAAAGCTACGAACTGATCGGCATCATCAAAAAAGAATTGCCCTTCAGCAGGTTGTAATTTTTCGCTTTTCATACAATTTTCAGCAACAATCGTGTTGAAGTGTTTTTTTACTATTTTCACTGCCTGTTCATCACTTCCTTTGTAATGGTTTTGATTTAAAGCTGCACCTATCATAAACTTATCCTGGAAAGCATCCTTCATTGAAGACTTTGTCAGGGACTGTCCACCACTACAGGAAAGCACTAAAACACAAACCAAAGGCAGAAAAATAAAAGCTTTTTTCATATCTATCTATATTAAATTATGACAATTTTCTACGTTCATTAAGTTCATGCTGAAGTTTTTCGTTCAAAGCTTTCGAAATTGGATAGAAAAACAACGCAATAACTCCAATAAAGAAGGTAACAGCAGGTATGATACTTGCCGTTAATTTTATTCCATGAATGGCAGAGTCTGTTTGCACGGCATTGGCAACAAATCCAAACGAATCGATGATTGCACCACAAATAGCGCCTCCGATACCCAAACCAGCCTTCAATGCAAACACGATTCCGGCAAAAACAAAACCTGTTGCACGACGGTGATGTAACCATTCTGAATGATCTGCAACATCACCCATCATGGCCCATAACAATGGAATGGTAGGTGCATAAGCCAGACTTTTCAGTATATTTAATGCGAAAATTCCGGTAATATTGGTTGGCGAAACAACAAAGAACAGACCTGTAAAAACCGCTGTAAGTGCCAAACATATAATGAATACATTTCTTTTACCGAAAATATTGGACAGAAATTGTGATAAGAAAATAACCCCTACCAACGTTACTATCTGTCCAATCATATTAAAAAGACTGAATCCTACTGCAAATACTTTTTCGGGCTCATAAACAATCAATCCAAATGCATCCAGGAACGTTTTTAACACATTCATTTCAGTATTTGCAATTCCAACCAAACCGGCTTTATCAAGGAAAGCAAATAATGCATTATTATCAACCACATAATTAAAATAATACGACATACTACTTCCCCATAAAGCCAGTGTAGTAAACAAGAACAAAGTCAATACAAACATGGCTTTCCAGGGTGTATTACTTATAATATCTTTTAAATCCTGTTTTATCGGCGTTTTTTGATTTTGTGGCGGAGCAATGCGTTCCTTGGTAGAAAAGAATGTAATAACCATCAAAACCAATCCAATTACAGCAAAAAGGGTAACTGTCAGAACCCAGCCTTTTGAAGAAACAGGAGAGCCTCCGAACTTTGTTACCAATGGTAAGGTTAATCCCTGAACAACAAATGTAGCAATGGTAGCTGTAATAAAGCGGATGGTGGAAATACTTGTGCGTTCTTTGATGTCGCTAGTCATTACTCCTCCCAACGATGAGTATGGTGTATTGTTGAATGAATAAATCGACATCAGTAAAGTATAGGAAATTCCGGCATAGATTATTTTTCCTCTTTCTGCTAAATCAGGTGTGGTAAAAGCTAAAACAAAGAAAACCGCAAATGGAATGGCTGTCCATATCAACCAAGGACGGTATTTTCCCCATTTTGAATTTGTTCTGTCAGAAAGTATTCCGACAACAGGATCAACAAATGCATCGAAAACACGTGCAAACAACAATATCATCCCGGCAGCTGTTGCTTTTATTCCAAAAACATCTGTGTAGAAAAACATTTGGAACATCATCATCATCTGGAAAATGAGGTTCGCCGAGCCGTCTCCTAAACTGTAGCCGACTTTTTCACCAAAAGATACCTTTTGAGAATTTGTATTCATATTTTTAATCATTTTTATTATCGTTTGCTTTGTCTATTGAAAACAACATATACTGTTCAATATTAATCATTTATTAATGATGCAGGTAAATGGAGAAGCCGGAATGCCGGATTTATTCATCAGGTTCGCATTGACCGGATTATTTGCCCATGCATACCGTATTTTACCTGGTTTTTTAACATCTTTACATTTTACAATCAACTTATTTTTCATTATGCTTGCTTCAGCACAGTGGAATAAACCGTTTTCTGCCGCAATCTCGAAACCCGATATTTGGTTAAATTTCTGTATATCTCCACCCTGTTCATTGAAAGTTATAATAACCTTGTTACCTTTTTTCAAGATGTTTTTCACCTGAGGTCCATCAGCAATGACATCTTTCATTTCATAGGCGATATGTTGTGCCTGAAGTGACAGTCGCCGACCCACTTCTTTTTTGTTTAGCGGATGTATATCATTCCATTCCCCTATATCAATGGTAACAGCCAAACCTGTATTTGGAATTTTCTTTGACAACATTAGCTGAGCATTACGGAGTTCCGCCCAATTACTTTCAGCAGGAAATTCAGTCGGTTCCATGAAATTTGCCAATTGAACCAACAAAAATGGCATGTCTGGTTGCTTCCAAGCACTTCTCCAATCAGCAATAAGTGCCGACATCAAATCGAAATACTCATGATAGCGATTCGTGTTTGATTCACCCTGATACCACAAAACACCTTTCACGGTATATGGCACAACCGGTGCTACCATAGCATTGTATAATCCAACCGGTTTATACTGAAAAAACACCTGTTGATTTAACTGTGGCATTCGAATACCCTGTCGAGACATCCATTTGCCTTTCAGATCAATTTTATTGTGCTGAAATTCTAATTCATAGGGTTTATCCTTCATAAAATGAGGTTGACCTGAATAACTGAATAAACGTATCGTAATATTGTTTTCACCTTTCCTGAGAATATGAGCCGGAATACTGTATATACGAGGAGGATAACGATAAGAGGTCGTACCTGCAAAAACACCGTTGATATATATCGAATCAGCATCAACTACACATCCCAGCCTCAATTTAATATTTTCATTTTCAGGCACTTCATTTAGATAAAATTGCTTTCTGAACCAATACGTTCCATTTTTTGGTTGAACACCATCTTGTCCCCATGACTTATCAAACAAGTCGATTTCATCCCACTTTTTATCATCATAGTCTGCTTCGAACCATTTTACATGTTCATTCACACCCGGATCGCTTTTAAAAACCAATTCATTCCAACGGCTGCTTTCCTGTTGATTCAGTCTACTAATTTGATTTCTGAAAGCTTCAGACTCAAATAATTTCTTTTCCATCAGGTAATGAGGAAATGATTTTAGGCCTGATTCGCTAATCCATGCTTCTGCAGGAGAACCACCTACGCTTGCATTGATAATCCCAATGGGAACTTTCAACTTGTCATACAAATCTTTTGCAAAGAAATATGCTACTGCTGAAAATGAAAGTGCTGTGACAGGTGTAAGTTCTTTCCATAATGCGGGCTTTACATCTGTTAATGGTTCTTTAAAGTTATAATCCAGTGCGACTTTAAATTGTCGGATTGCCGGATTGGAATATTCATTCACTTCCTTTGCATATAATTCCATCACCCTCGAAACCGGCAATTCCATATTTGACTGTCCCGAACATAACCACAGCTCTCCTACGAGTATGTTTCGCAGGGAAATGTCATTAATTTGCATATTATATGGTCCACCAGCTGATACCGGTGGCAATGTTAATTTCCAGTTCCCGTTTTTGTCAGCATTTGTTTCGAAAACACGATCAAGAAATGACAAGGTAATCTTTTCTTCATTATCTGCCCATCCCCAAATAGTAAGAGGCAGATTTTGCTGCAAAACCATTCCATCGGCTACCAATGCAGGCAATTTAACAGCCGCATTGGAAACCAATGAAATGTTTACCGTAATTAAAACTAATATCCAGTATGTATGCAGACTTCTCATTGAATTGAATATTAATCCGGAATCTCGATACTTTCCTGAAGACCTGCTAATCCATCAGCCAGTCCTTTATAAGCAATTTTTCGCTTGTATTTAGTATCCCAGATACAAGGAGCATCATCTTCTATCCATGAATCGGCATCAGTAACACCCCAGATGGTTACACCGTATTGTTGTGCAGGAGGAACTATTTCTTTGAAAAGTTTGACAACCTGAAAATATACAGCGCCCTGACGGGTGAGTGCCAATGCATCTGGAGAAGCCGTGTTCACCTTGACATCAAGCTCAGTAATCTTTATTAATTTGCCTGTGGCAACAAGCAATCGGAACATTTCAGCAACATCTTCCATATTCTGGTTAATATTGATGTGCATTTGCGTTCCAATACCATCAACCTGTGCACCAAGTGTTTCAATATGATTGACATATTCTATCAGCTTTCGGCATTTATTCAGATTATATTCCAGGTTAAAATCATTGATAAACAATTTATCACCTGATTTGGCTGCAGCACGAGTTATTTTAAATGCTTCAACGGCATAATCATCACCCATGAAATCCTGCCAGTGGAAAATATCTTCCTGATCACCTTTATTGTTACCATGACGAATACCGCTTCCACTATCGTTAATTGGCTCGTTAACTACATCCCACGCATTCACCCGATTTTTATAACGACCTACCATTTCCGTAATCCAGTAACTCATTGCATTGGTTACTATTTGTTTCTTCTCTGCATCTGTTTTTTCAATAAATGTGGGCTCATTCACAATATCGCTATCTGAAATGGTAAAATTGTTTACATCAATAAAGTAGGTTACATCCGGGAAATAGCCTAAATCGATATCAAATTGAAATTGTGAGTCTTCCATTGTGATGTCGAAACTCACGTTTTGCCAGCCAGAATTAGTTGTAAAAGAACGCACAGCACTTCCGGTTCTATACCAGTCGATATAAGGATATTTGTTGCTGTCGTGCCCTTTAACAAAAGATATACGTCCTTCGCCAGCTTGATTGGAGCGGATGTAAAAAGAAATCGTATATTTTTTACCACTTACCACCGGTACAATTGGAGTACGCAACTGTAATTGCCAGGGATCAGATGAAGAGCTTGATGAAATCAGTTTGATGGCTTGTTCTCCCGACTTAATACCGGCATTGTCGTCTATAGAAATACCGGCACCCGGGTTTTGACGTGTCCAACCGGAAAATGATTTATCCTTCAATCCTGCTAAACTCAGGATGTTATTATCAGAAGGATTAGGAGGTATAACAGTAGGTGCAATCAAACTACGAAGGTAAGCTCCGTTCTGATTCTGATGCCAAACCAATGTGTGTCCGTAGATTCCCATTTCAGCCGGTAATCTGTTGATGAAATTATCGACAGCCGTAAAACGCAACGTTCCATCGTTGGTATTTATCATCGGACCATGTTTCATGTGATATCCAACAGTAATGTTGTGGAAATTCTCGTTAATAGTATTTCTGTAATCTTCTTTTTCAAGATATAGTGTTAAATCAACCCCCACCCCTATTTCGAAGGCTGTGGAATAAGATTTTAAAGCTCCTAAAGCAGTAATCTGTTCCTGTAATGTGGGAGGTATTTCCGTTATATCTATCTCTTCTCCGTATGGATTCTTCACCCAATCCATCTTTTCATCATAGCATGCAGTCAAACCTGACAACTGAACTACGAATGCTATTTGTATCAATAATTTTATGTGTCTCATAACATTGTTTTTTTTATTTCTTCGGATTGTATCAACTTTTCGGTTTATTGCTTATTAATCTTCCGGTTCATCACCAAAATCACTATATGTTGGAGTTTTCAACGGAACGATACGGATGTTATCAAAATAAACATTCAATGTGGTTGGTTCCGATGGAGCATCGTTGATATTCCCGTTTTCGAGCCACGGTCCCGATTGTGGATAAGCTGCTGCCGTAACGGTACTCATTACATACTGAAAATCAGTATCTTCATAATCTATACTCAAATTAAATGGCAGGGTGATGGTAAACCAACTTCCGGGATTTTCAACCGGCACCCTTTTCCCGAATGACTCCCAGGGTGCATAGATCATACAAAAACGACTGGCACCAGAACCATCAGCAACCACAAAACGAATATTACCTGAATTCCATACCCCTTCAAAATAAATATCCATTTGCACTGCAACTTCAGCAGTAGGGGTATTTCCCGGAATCACTTCTTCAGTAAGAATATTTGTCCATGCACTATTGTTAATCCAATAGCGGGTTATATCTACCGGACTGTCATTTGCCGGCATAAGTTTAGCATCTTTATTTAATGAACGATAAATTCCCTGTGATTTGGGACCAGTTCCTAATGTTGGAATAACAGCAGTTAAGTTTTCTGATGATTCTCCCTGACTCCAACTGGAGTTATTCACATCATCAAAATTATGCACAATTCCCTTTTTGAAATTGAAATATGCAGGAGAATATGCTCCACCATTCACACCAATTACCAATATAGAACCACCATCGTCAGAAACGCCTGCTGGAACATTAACCTTACACCATTCCCCGTCAACATCAGATACAATTCCGGTTGTTACAACCACATTACCCGGAAATGTAATGCTGGTAACGCCTACGAGACCTCTACCGTAAATTGTAATTTCTTCGCCGGCTTTAGGCAAGGTATGTGAAACCCGACTGATAGAAGGAGCAGCATCACGTATTTCAAAAACATGCGTAAGTGTAATACTTTTCTTCTTCAGTACAATTTTATTTTTCACTTCTGCTGTTGCATCAACTGTCGGTGCCAGTCTGGGGACACGAACTATCAATGAATTATCAGTTAATAAAGTGGGATTCAGATAAGCGCTTTCACCATTGATGATAACTTCACGAATTCCCAGGAATCCACTTCCTTCAAGACGAATTAACTGACCCAAACGCGCAAACGTCACAGGCCTGTCGAGTACGGTATCATCTGCATCCTGTAAATGAACACTGGTTACAGTAATCGGATTATCATTGTCAATATACATGTCATCCACTTCTTTACATGCCTGAAAGTGAAATACGGTCAACAATGACAATATGATAATTGTATGTTTTATTAAGATATTCATAATATATTAATTAAATAAGTCAGTAATTTTTTCTTCAGTAAACACATAAGGAACAGGTGCTTCCTTTAGCAATGGGTTTTGTACAACTTCTGATTCAGGAAATGGCATTAATAACCTTTTTGGTTCGGGTTTATCCACGGGTGTTGCATCTAATGATGTAGCAGTAATTGTGAATGTTTTGGCATCAAATTCATACTGTTGAGCACGCTCCTGATTTTCCATGTAATTCAACACTTCCTGCTGTTGATAATAACTTCTGCGTACCAGATCGTACCAAAACTGGCCTTCCATTGCCAACTCAACACGTCTTTCATAAAAGATATCCTGATAAGTCAAGACAGTTTTCTCAGGCATTTCTGCTCTTTTTCGAACTTTATTATAATACAACAATGCTTCAGGATTAGTTGTGGAAGCATCATTTCCAAGTACTGCCTCAGCATATATAAGATATACTTCAGCCAGACGCAGCATATTAGTATTCAGTGCTGAATTCATGCGGGAAGATTTTCCACCAGTGTCTTTCTGTGAACCTACTACTCCTTTTTTCACAAAAGCTTTATTCTGATTTTCCACAAGAAACCCACCATTAGTACTATTAATTTCTGGGTAAAAATCTCCGTTACCCATGAATGTAGCTTTTCTTCTGATCTGATCTCTTACATCGTAAAACTTAAGCATATCATAAGAAGCCATTGTCCAGCCTCCCCAAGCGGCATCATCACCGGTAATCGCCGAAGAAAATGCAAAATATGCTTGTTGTGTATTATTCACTCCCCAGTTACCATCTGTTGGCAGAGGCATCCATTGAAGGGCAAATAGTGACTCGGAGTTATTGTTATTGGCAACTTTGAATAAATCGTCATAATTATCCATCAATTTATATTCACCAGTTTCGCAAACTAATCTGGCTGCATTTTTAGCTAAATTGAGATATTCCGTATTTCGTACACCACTATTCTCACCACTGCCTTTTAATCCGGCCATCGACAAATAGGCTCGTGCAAGCATTCCAAGTGCCGAATAACGAGTTAGTCGTCCCGGTTCGCTCATTTTGGGAGATAAATATTTGGCTGCATATTCTAAATCGCGAATAGCAAATTCCATCACATCGATGCGTGGATTTTTAGGAACAATTGGATTTGTTACCAACTTAGCATTATCTGTAACAATGATTGCATCGCCCCAAAGTGACGCCAGATACCAATAAGCAGTCCCGCGCATAAACCGGGCTTCAGCAATGGCTTCATGCCTTTGTTCAGCAGTAACATTTTTGGCTTTATCACGGATGTTGTTGATGGTGTTGTTCGACTGACCGATCACATTATAAAAAGATTTCCAAGCTGATACCAGCGGACCACTAAGTGATGTTTCGGTAAGCGTTGTGAACGGAAAAATGTAATCGGAATATGGTGCGAAAAGATTATTTGCACGTCCGTCGCCAAGTCCGTAAAAGAACTTATCATTGAAATCAAACCAAACTTTATTATAAAGCGGTGCCGTAGCCGTTTTCAGGTCTTGTGGTGACTGAAAGAAATTATCCAGTGTTTCTCTGTCGTTTGGCGCATAATCCAGGAAATCTTCGCAGGCAACAAAAACAAGCGATATTCCCAGAAAAACTATATATATGAATTTATGTCTCATTTTCATAATTCTGTATTATTAAAAAGTAATATTTAAACCAATCGTGTAAACCTGAGGCGAAGGATAACGGCCGTTATCTATACCTGTCAACAATGCATTTTGCTGCATAGAACCAATTTCCGGATCATATCCTTTGTATTTAGAAAGTGTCAGAATATTCTGAAGATTAGCATATACGCGTATATTCTCCACATCGATTTTTTTCAACCATGCTTTTGGAAACACATATCCAATCGACACGTTTTGAATACGTATATAAGATCCATCTTCAATAAACCGGTCAGAAACACGGTAGTTTGAGTTGGCATCGGCAGAACTTAAACGGGGCATAAACGGATTGGATCCTGGTGTAATCATGATATTACGCACATTATCAATCTGACCATGTTCGTTTCCTTCCGGCAGACTACCATCGATATATGTTAATCTTGCAAATTCAGTAGCACGGATGTTCAGATTATGCGATTGCCGTGGGTCATCTGTCCACCTGCGAATCCAGTTAAACACATCATTACCGTACGAACCACTCAGACTCAATGAAAGATCCCAGTTTTTATATGATACCGTATTACCGATACCGAAAGTAAATTTGGGTTCCGGATTACCGATGTATGTACGGTCAGCATCATTAATTACACCGTCTTTGTTTATATCTTCGTAGATATAATCACCTATCCAGACACCATTACGGCTGATTGGCTGACCTTCGGGACGCGGTGTTTCTTTGATAGCACCGGTAGCATCACGATAGTAAAAATCAGTCGCTTGTTCGAAACGTCCAATAACCTTGTAACCATAGAACTGCCCTATAGGTTGCCCAACAGCTGTTCGGGTAATGATTGAAGTTTCAGAACCTCTGCTAAGGGTCATGTCAAGCACCGATGATTTTGTATCTAAGGATAATACTTTATTTCTGTTGAGAGAGTAAACAAAGTTGGATTTCCAGGAGAAATCTTTTCTTTCAAAGTTCACGGTATTCAGTGTTAGCTCTATCCCTTTATTTTCAAGTGAACCAATGTTAACCCAGGGAGGTGAGGTTGATCCTTGTCCTTCGGTACCTACATAGGCAGGTAAAGGCAATTGTAATAACAAATTATCAGTTCGCTTATAATACGCATCAAAAACGATGTTTATTTTACTATCCAGGAAACTTACATCGAAACCAATGTTGGATGAGTTTGTCGACTCCCATTTTAAATCAGGATTAGCAGTGTTACCGCTTAACAAACCTGTTCCCCAAGGAGTTGCCACGGTTGCCATGGTTGAAGTATAGCCATAATCAGGAATATTCTGATTACCAACTTTACCCCATCCCAGACGTAATTTCAGGTTGCTGATGTCACGGATGTCAGCCATAAATTCTTCGCTCGAAACCCGCCATGCAACTGCAGCCGAAGGGAACCATCCCCAACGGTTACCACGTGCAAATTTCGAAGACCCGTCGTAACGCATGGTGGCGGTAATTAAATAACGCTCATCAAAAGAGTAAAACAAGCGAGTAAAACCCGACATCAGGGCATTCCCGCCACTGCTTCCTGAGTTGCTTGCTCTGTCCATACTACCAGCGTTTAAATCGTGGGCATTATTTGTGATAAAGCCATCACGGTATCCGGAAAGATATTCCCATGCACTTTTTTGCATTTCATATCCCAACATGGCATTCACATTGTGTACTTCTTCAAAAGTATTGTTGTAAGTAAGAATATTCCTCCATGCCCAGTATTTACTATACGATTTAGCACGGGTCGATTCTCTGTTGGTATTCACGATAGCACCGAATGAGTATGAAGGTGTAAATCGGTAATCGTTATTAATACCGATATCGTTCGAAAATTCTGTTTTGAAATTTAATTTCTTATTGAAGATAAAGTCAAGATAAACATTGCTTCTGGCCGAAACTTTTTCATTGCGGTTTTCTTTCAACAATGCCAGTCCTACAGGATTCGATTGTACAAATTCATCCGTTTCCGGACCACCATACGTACCATCAATATTCTTTGATGCCACATTGGGCGTTTGTTGCAATGCAGTAATAATCAAATCATTATCAGAGACAGTTACATTCTGTTTTGAATTTACGATGTTGAAATTCACCCCGGTTCTCAACCACTTTTTCACTTCGGTGTCGAAACTACCTTTAAGTCCCAAACGCTCGAAACCTGAACCTAACGCGATACCTTCCTGATTCAGGTAACCGGCTCCCATTGAATAAGTTGTTTTATCTTTTCCTCCTGATATAGATAAATTATGGTTGGTTGTCATAGCTACACCAAACAATTCATCCTGCCAATCGGTACCCATACCAAGTAAATCGGGACGAACAAATGAATCATCCATCGGATATCCCATGATTTGGGTACGTTCATTTTTATGAAAAGCATATTCCCTGAGGTTCAGCAACCGGAGTTTTTTAGGCATCATTTGCATCCCCACATAACCATCGTAATTGATGCGTGAAGTACCTTCCTTACCTTTATTGGTGGTAATAAGAATTACCCCGTTAGCCGCTCTGGAACCATAAATTGCTGTTGCCGATGCATCTTTCAGGATATCCATCGAAACTACATCAGCAGGATTGATAGATGACAAAGCGTTAGCTGAACTGGAACCAGTATTACCATCAATCACGACCCCATCGATTACAAAAATTGGTTCATTGGAAGAGTTCAGGGAGTTGACACCCCGGATGCGAATGGATGTACTACCACCAGGAATACCGGAGTTCTGGGTAACCTGCACTCCTGCTGCCCTGCCCTGCAATACCTGGTCGATTGAAGTTGGAACAGCTTTTAAAATGGCATCTGCAGAAACCGATGTTACCGCACCGGTCAGGTCACTTCTTTTCATCTGTCCATACCCAACAACAACCACTTCGCTTAATAAAGCGTTGTCTTCTCTGAGGGTTACGTTTACAATGCGTTGACCTTTTACTTCCACTACCAGATTTTGGTAGCCTACATAAGAAAATGATAATTTTGATTGGGAAGATACAGAAAGCTGATACTTACCCTGGAAATCAGTGATAGTACCGTTTGAGGTTCCTGTTTCCATAATGTTTACACCTGGTAAACCTTCTCCTGACTCATCTCTTACCATACCACTCACCTGTATCATTTGTGCAGATACACTAAATGGCAATAAAAATGACAATAAAAGCCAGTAAAAACTTTTCTTTCTTTTTTGTGTGTTCATCATGTTATTATTCGTTTACAAAAAATATATCTGATTAATCCGAAACAAAACTACAATCTTTTATTGTTAATACACCTGTATCAAATTCCCAATGTTTTCGATGTTGTTACATCTACTTTTCCATACGTTACAAAATGTTGATTTAACGTTACATTACTGTTAATTTCAACTGAATATATCAAATTTGATAGTTATGTTATTTTTTTATTATACAAGCAGTTAATTAAAACATAAGATAAAATTAGCCCATCTCATTAATTGAAATGGACTAATTCATGATAACCCTATTTTTATTCTGATCTGATTATGTTAATCAATCTGATTTAATTCGTTTTTTCTGTTCTTTTCAGCATATTCTTTGGGCGACATACCATAAAATTCGCGGAAAGAAGTTGAAAAATGTGATAAGTTTGTAAAACCTAGGGCATATGCTACTTCCGATACGGTTAATTTCTGGGATGACAGCAAATCAGCAGCTTGTTTTAAACGGATAGACCTGATAAAATCACGAGCTGATTGATTTGTTAACTCTTTAAGCTTTCTGTGCATATGCACCCGACTCATACCCACCCCATTTGCCAGAAACTCAACATTTAAACCCGGGTCAGATATGTTTTCATTGATTATTTTGATAATTTTTTCATACAGAATCTGATCGGATGAACGTAATACAACTGGTTTTATTAAAGCTTTGTTTTCTTCAGTATCAACAGTCTTATGCTCCAATCTTTCCCTGTTCTCCAATAAATTTGCGATGCGCACTTTCAATAAATCAATATTAAAAGGTTTTGACACGTATGCATCAGCACCTGTTTCAAGTCCGGCAGCTTTATCTTCATCTGATGCCCTTGCAGTTAAAAGAATGATTGGTATATGATTAATATTAATATTAGATTTGATTTTTTTCGTTAACATAAAACCATCCATCTCCGGCATCATCACATCGCTGATAACCAAATGTGGTTTTTCTCTCAGAATATATTGTAGTGCTTCTTTTCCATTAACTGCAACTGCAATTTTATATGTATCTGATAATTCATCAATCAGGTAATGTCTGATGTCATCCTCATCTTCAACAATCAAAATTTTGTATGCTGTTTTGGATTTGATTTTTAATTTTTCAGATTCACCTTCCACATCAATGTCTGTAATTACAGGAAGTTCATTTTTTTCTTTGTGAATGATAATGTCACCATCAATTTCAAATTCAGATTGATGAATGTGTTTATTACCTGATGGCATCCTGATAATAAACTCACTGCCACGACAATCAGTACGGTTTCTGGCAAATAATGTTCCGTGTTGCATTTCAACAAGTGAACGCGCAAGATGTAAACCAATCCCGGTTCCAAAAGCACTGTATTCATTTGTATTAATTTGATAGAAACGTTCAAAAATCTTTTCAATTTTATCTTCCTGTATTCCTATTCCGGTATCAGAAATTACAATTTCAAAGTACTCTTTCAAACTATTTTCGGCATCTTTTTCGCTACCTGAACGTAAAATCACATTTATTTCTCCATTATCTGGTGTAAATTTAAATGCATTCGAAAGAATATTTACCAGGATTTTATCGAAATTATTTTGATCTATCCAGGCTTTAAGCTGTCGGTCAGCATGCACAAAAGAAAAATGCAGATTGTTTTTCTTAGCCTGATATTCAAATGTTTGCATAATATCATCAATAAAACCTACTATATCAGTTTCTTTGTATCGCACAGTCATTTGTCCTTTATCAAGCTTTCTTACATCCATCAACTGATTGATTAATCGTAAAATTCTTTGGGCATTGCGATAGATTAATAAATATACTTTTCTTTTCTCAGGATTCTCATTTTCAGAAATTAATTTTTCCAGCGGACTCATGATCAAAGTCATAGGAGTTCTGATTTCATGCGAAATATTGATAAAAAACTGCAGCTTTGCCTCACTGATTTGTTCAATATGTTCTCTTCGGATCATTTCGTTTCTGTGCCTTATTTTGTCGGTAATAAATCGCGCAATACCCCAAATTAAAAGTGAAATTAATATTATGTATATAACTATCGCCCACCATGTTAGATACCAGGGAGGAAAAATAATCAATGTAAAACTTTTTTCTTCAGAGGAACTATCATAGATGACAGCTTTTACCCTAAGGGTATAAGAACCATAATTGAGATTGGTAAAGTTTATCCGGTTTATTCCGGGTTCGGTACTCATCCATTGTGAATTAAGTCCCTCCAGCATATATTGATAATGTACTCTTTCTGAAAAGCCAAAGTCAAAAGTCGAAAATTCGAGTGCAAACATATTGTCTCTATAGCTCAGTCGGAAAGTATCATTGTCTGTAATAAATCCATTAAAAATAGTGTGTCTTCCAGATTTTTCACCTGAAAATATCTTTTTATCCATCACATACAGAGCTGTGGTGTGCAGGTCCATAGGTACGCGTTGTACATTGATCTCAGATGGTAAAAAAGAGCTTATACCATTAATACCACCGAAAAACATTTCACCCTTTTCAGATTTAAAGGCAGCTGCAAGACTGAATTCATTTCCCTGTAAACCATCAAAAGCATAGTAGTTAATAAATTTATTTTCTCTGATATTAAACTTAGATATTCCTGAATGCGTACTTATCCATTTATTACCATCTTCATCTTCGAGAATACTGCAAATTACGTTACTTGGCAATCCGTTTTCTGTTGTAAAATGTTGTGAAGCATTTGTTTTCCTGTTAAAACGCGCCATCCCTTCTGTTGTCCCAATCCAAATTTCTCCATTATTTGCTTCTGAAATATAGTAAACCACATTTCCCGGCAAAATAGAATAATCAGTTGTATAATGTTTTTTTTCTCCATTCGCAGGATTCAGCGTTAAAATGCCAATATATGAACCAATCCAGATAATACCCTGACTATCATACATGACAAAGTTAATCCAGTCGTTGGGGATATTATATTTACCATTTATTGTTTGTGAATAATGATTGATGTACTTTCTTTTCTCCAGATCAAAAACATATACACCCGCACCACTTGTTCCAATCCATAATCTGTTTTGTTTGTCCTTTGTAAGAGAAAAAATCTTATTTCTGGCAGTGTTATTATCTTCTGTTACAAAATCATAATGATCGTAGTAGGTACATTTTCCGGTTCTTTTGTCCAACATAGCCAGACCTTTTAAATAAGAACCAAGCCATATATTTCCTTCGTTATCCTCAATGATTGATAGCACTGTATTTGGTACCGCATCCTTTTGATTTCCGGTTTTATAATGTGTCGATATTCCGTTTTTATCTATCCTGTATACACCATCATTATCAGTTCCAATCCAGAGATTTCTTTCCCTGTCCTTAAAAAGTGACATTACGCAACCGGAACCTATGACATTTCGGTTGAATGATTTATGTCCGCGGTAGTTGAATTTATTGGGACTTTCAGGATCGAGATACACCCCTTTTTGAAAAAGACCTGTCCATATATTTCCCATTCTGTCCTGACAAATAGCATGTACTTTCATCCTCGAAAAATCGAAAGGTGCAGATTGCATTTGATAGTTTTCCAACATACGTTTTTCAGGATTATAAATTTTCATACCCTGACCATCGGTTCCGATAAGCATTCTGTTATTATGATCAATTAACAGACTTTTGACCGACAAAACAACATTGTTTACATGGGGAACATGTTCAAATTTTCTTTTCTGATTGTTTAACCTGTAAACTCCATCTGTCAGAGTACCAACAAATATATTTCCATCTCCATCCTCGCAAATTGCTGAAATCTGGTTACTTCCAATATCGTTTGGAGATCTGAAAACGGTTAATTGGTTAGTCTTTGGGTTATAAAAATTAAGTCCCTGATTCTCTGATGCAATCCAGAAATTACCACGACTATCCTGATATACTACCGTTAAGTGGAGACTGCTTAATCTACGCGACAATGATTCATCAACACGACATACAGTTTCATTGTTTTTCATACGAACGACCCCCACTCCGGATGTTGTCATCCATATTTCACCCTGTTTACTTTCAATAATTGAAGTAATGTGTGTTTTAACTTTGCTATTTTTAAGATAGAGCGGAATTTCACTGAAATGATCAGTTGCTCTGTTATAAGTATGAAGGGCATTGATACAACCTATCCAAAATCTGCCTTTAGAGTCTTCAAAAAGACTTCTTACATAATTATTCCTAATGGTTGTTGTATCTCCCGGTTGATTTTTATAAATTGTAAACCTGACACCGTCAAATTTATTTAATCCGTCTTCAGTAGCAATCCATACATAATTGCGTTTATCCTGATAGATAGCATTAATCAGACTACTTGACAATTCGTTATCAGTAGAATAGAAGGTTCCAATCTGTGTATATAAGATAACAGGAATTGCACACAGAAAAAGCAATAATTTTATTTTTGCATTATTCATGGTATCTGATTTAATTTTTACAAATATATGTAAAACTATTCGATCTTACCCCATAAATTATTCATGTTCTCCAGGGTTTTACCTTTAGTTTCAGGCACCATTTTCCAAATGAAAATAGCTGCTAGTATACCCATTATACCATAAACCCAGTAAGAGAACCCCTGATTAAAATGACTGACTAACAAATCATTTTTGTTCATCATCGGGAAAGTCCATGAAACTAAAAAATTAGACACCCATTGTGCAGCCACGGCAATGGACATTACCGTTGAACGCACCGAGTTTGGAAAAATTTCGGCAAGCATCACCCAGCAAACCGGTCCCCACGACATGGCAAATCCTGCTGTGTATGAAAGCATGAAAAATAACTTAAGCCCGCCGGACCACCCGCCCGCAAAACCAGTTCCCAGTCCGGCCATCGAAACAGCCATCACCAAAGCACCGATTATGAGTAAAGGCTTGCGACCAAACTTATCCACTGTAAGAATAGCCAAAACTGTAAACGACAGGTTAATGGCACCAACAATAATGGTTTGAAACAGTGCTGTGTCGGTTCCGGAACCCATCGATTTAAAAATTTCGGGTGCATAATACAACACCACATTGATGCCTACAAACTGTTGGAAAGCCGATAACAATACACCCACTAAAATAATTTTCACTCCGAATGATTTCATAGGTGGAATCAGGGCAATGACAAAACTACCCATGAGTGAAATCTCAAAAGCATTGGTATTTCCAAGGTATTTGAGGGTTATCAAAGAAATTACAAACAAACTAACCCAGGTAACAAGAAAAACGTAATACGGACGCAATGTTTGCTTGATATCCATATCAAAACTATCCTGAATATCCTTCATCTCAATGGCTGCTTCCTCTTTACCAACAAGTTTAACCAAAATTGTCGATGCTTTATCACTTTTATTGTTCATCACCAACCACCGTGGTGTTTCAGGCACAAAAAAAAGAAAAATTAAGAATAAAGAAGCAGGTATCGTTTCAGAAGCAAACATCCAGCGCCAACCAATGGAATTCAACCAATCACTATCTCCTTTTAGTGCAATTGAATAATTCACGAAATACACCACCAACATTCCGAAAATAATCGCGAACTGGTTCCACGAAACCAAAGCCCCCCGTTTTTTATACGGAGAAATTTCAGCGATATACATGGGTGAAACCATGGAAGCAATACCCACTCCTATGCCACCAAGAACCCGGTACATCACAAATAAATTTGCATATTCATGTCCACCACTACCTGGTTTACCAACAAAAATCTCCGGCCAGGCAGAACCTATAGCGGATAACAAAAACAAAACAGCGGCAAACATCAGCGAAGGTTTACGACCGAATCGCTGACTGATAAATCCTGCAACAGAAGCACCGATTACACACCCTATCAGGGCACTACTCACGATAAAGCCTTCGAAAGCATTGGCCTGATCGAGTGGCAGGCCAAGCGGATCAACAAAAAATGTCCGCAATGACCCCACCGTACCCGATATAACTGCTGTATCATAACCAAATAACAATCCTCCCAGCGTTGCAACAATGGTAATACCCGGAAGGTATAGTCTGTTTTTGTTTTGATTCATGGTGTTTATTTTAAAAGTGCCAATAATTCAATGTACCAATTAATTAATTCTTTATTATAAAAATAGTATTTTATTGGCATATTTTGTTATTGACACTTTGGCTTTTTATATCATTGGTAAATTAGATATACATATTCACAATCGCCTCATACAACTCCTGTTTTCCGCTTATTTGTGCAGGCTCATCGCCTTTAGCTTTGGCATAAGCATATATGTCTTCCAGCGTAAGTTTTCCGGATTCAAAGTCATTTCCTTTGCCAACATCAAAAGATGCATATCGTTCTTTGAGCATTTGTTCATAAGGTGACTCTTCCAGAATTCCTGCAGCTGCTTCCAACGCACGAGCGAAAGCATCCATACCAGCAATGTGTGCGATAAAAATATCTTCCAAATCAGTAGAATTACGACGGGTTTTGGCATCGAAATTAGTACCACCGCCCTGTAAACCACCACCTCTTAGGATTACAAGCATGGCTTGTGTCAGTTCATACACATCAATCGGGAACTGGTCGGTATCCCAGCCATTCTGTGCGTCTCCACGATTGGCATCAATAGAACCCAACATGCCTGCATCCACTGCGCACTGCAAATCATGTTCAAATGTATGTCCGGCCAACGTAGCGTGATTTACTTCGATATTCAGTTTGAAATCTTTGTCGAGTCCGTAATGACGTAAAAATCCGATCACAGTTTCAGCATCCACATCATACTGGTGTTTTGTTGGCTCCATTGGTTTTGGTTCGATGAAGAATGTTCCTTTGAAACCCTTTGCACGGGCATAATCACGTGCTTTAGTCAGCATCATGGCCAGATGTTCTTTTTCACGTTTCATATCGGTATTGAGTAAACTCATATAACCTTCACGACCACCCCAGAATACGTAGTTTTCACCTCCCAGTTCGATGGTAGCATCCAACGCATTTTTAATTTGAACAGCTGCACGTGCAACGCTATCAAAATTCGGGTTGGTAGCTGCACCATTCATGTAACGTTTGTGACTGAACACATTGGCTGTTCCCCATAGCAATTTAATGCCAGTTTCGGCCATGCGCTGTTTGGCATACGCTACAATGGCTTTCAGGTTGGCTTCATATGTTTCAATAGAATCACCTTCGTCAACCAAATCAATATCATGGAAACAGTAATACTCAATGCCAATTTTCTGCATAAACTCGAAACCAGCATCTAATTTATCTTTTGCAGCCTGCACCGGGTCAGTGGCTTTATTCCAATCGAAACTCTTTGTATTGCCACCAAACGGATCGGATGATTCGCTACACAGTGTATGCCAGTATGCCATGGAGAATTTAAACCAATCCTTCATCTTGCGGCCATAAACCACTTTATCAGGATTATAGTAACGAAATGCCAGGGGGTTTTTGCTTTCTTTACCCTCAAAATTAATTTTTCCAATGGATGGAAAGTAGGTTTTTGTGTTCATAATTTTTATTTACTATTTAAAGATTTACAATTTTACTATTTGAATTGAATTTAATTTAGTTTATTCAACCAGTTGGTGTATGCTGATTTTGTGGCATGGATATCTTTGGGATCCGGCTGTACCACCATGATTTTTTTCAATGTTGAAAATGCTTCATCTGCATCTTTGTATATGCCAGCTCCGATTCCGGCACCCCTGGCAGCACCAATTGAACCATCGGTGTTATACAATTCGATGGTTGCACCGGTTATGTTAGCCAATGTTTGTCGGAAAATGGGACTGAGAAACAAGTTGGCATGTCCGGCACGTATGGTGTTGGTTTCAATTCCCATTTCATTCATGATATCCATACCATATTTAAAAGAAAAAGCGATTCCTTCATGCGAAGCACGAATCAGGTGAGCTTTTCCATGACGATTGAAGTTAATACCATGAACAGAACAGTTTGGCTCCGCGTTCTCCAACACCCTTTCAGCACCATTTCCAAATGGAATAATGACCAATCCCTCACTCCCTACAGGAATAGTTGCTGCGAGTTCATTCATTTCAGCATAACTGATATTATCGGGTGCTACATTGTTTTTAATCCAGGTATTGAGAATGGCTGTACCGTTGATGCAAAGCAATACCCCCACCCGCTTTTCAACAGCAGCATGATTAACATGCGCAAAAGAATTTACCCTGGATTTCGGATCGTATTTCGAATCATTATTCACGCCATAAACCACACCGGATGTTCCTGCTGTTGCAGCAATTTCACCAGGGTTTAATACATTCAGCGACAAGGCATTGTTGGGCTGATCGCCTGCTCTGTAGGTTACCGGTGTACCGGCAGCCAATCCAAGTTCGTCTGCCACATCAACTTTCAACCTGCCTTGTAAGCCGAATGTCGGTACAATTTCTGGTATCAGCTTTACATCAAAACCAAAGTGATCGAATAAAAACGTTGCAGGTGTTTCGTTCTTGAAATCCCATGCGATGCCCTCTGATAATCCTGAAGTGGTTGTGCAGGCCTTACCGGTCATGCGCAACGCGATGTAATCACCCGGCAGCATATAATACCTGGTTTTAGCGTAGTTTTCCGGTTCATTTTCTTTTACCCAAGCTAATTTCGACAAAGTGAAGTTCCCCGGCGAATTAAGCAAGTGCGATAAGCAAGTCTCACCACCGATTTTTTCAAAAGCTTGTTGACCGTAGGGTACTGCACGACTGTCGCACCAGATAATGGCATCCCTGATGGCATTCATCTCTTCATCCACCAACACCAAACCATGCATCTGATACGAAATGCCGATGGCTTTAATTTCTGCTGCATCAATATTGCTGTTGCTGAGCACGGCTTTCGTGGCAAATTTCAGGTTCGTCCACCAGTTATCCGGATTTTGTTCTGCCCAACCGGCTTTCACCGACTTGATTCCCATTTCTTTCTCCGGATAAAATGCTGTTGCAATGCATTCACCTGTTTTTGCATTCACTACGCTCGCTTTAACCGACGAGCTACCTAAGTCATATCCAATTAAATACATATTGTTGTTGTTTTTAACCATATAAGACATATAAGTTTTTCTATATTATTTTTTCGTGTTTATACTAGTTTGATGTTTGTAATTACATCAATCAAACAGCTTATATGTAACTTATATGACTTATATGGTTTAAGTTTTTTTCCTATCGAATTTATACAATCTCGCAGCCCTGTGTGGCACATTCTTTTCCAATTCATCCAGCGCAACCACCCATGTCCATTGTGCCACTTTCTTTTGAAAATTACGCACATCAGATTTGGTTTGATGAATTACATCATGTAAACTACGCAGTTGGCTGATGGTGAATTTACGGGGAAGTAATTCAAATAAAAGATGTGGTTCCACGTCTACCAGGTGTCTGATATGATCTAACCCTGCTACAATAATTTCTTTGTGATCAAAAGCCAGATTCATGGCTTTTACCCCTTTAACATCATACCAATCTGCCTTCGCTACCGGTGAATTAAATTGAATTTTGCGGTCAATTTTAACCAGCGCCATGTATGCTACCGTAACAATGCGACCAATTTTTAGTTGGGTTGTTTTTTCTAACCAATGAATATCTCTGGGATTAGCTGTACGTGAGGGATTACCAAAACTGCGAAACTGACTCAGATAAATATTTTTCAAACCAGTCAACTCGTTTAAGATTCTCGCAGCTGCAGTATCCAAATCTTCATCAGCCAGAATGATACTCCCCGGAAGTTTCTTGTCGTTATACATTTCATATTGCTCCTTGATGGTACGCTCAATGAGTAATACTTTGAGTTTTTCTCCATCAAAACCAAAAACTACGCAATCAACAGAAACGTGTGGATTAAAAAGAATCTCATCTGCCATAATTGTACAATAAATATTTTTTACGACACAAAAATACATTTAATAATCACATTATATAATATATTATTACATGTTATAAAACACATTATCAGTTGTTTGAATACTGTATAATATACAATATTACATGACTTTTAATTGTATTTTACACAATAAGCTTATTGTATATTTTATCATAACAAGATGAAACATATAATAAAAAGAGCCTCCACACGTGTGAAAGCTCTTTTAATAAAAATACAATAAGGTTTTGTTAAGTGCGTATGTAAGTCAACGATTTATTTTATTAATTTTTTGCAACAAAAGCGGAATATATTTTCTGTGTCTTCCCTTTTGTTTCTCTAAGGTCGCAATTTGCGACCTTAGAGAAACACTTTTTTTACTTGGTTTGGTATCAACAACTTGATATTTTAAATATTCCCATTCAGCTTCACTTAGTTGAAACATAAACGTATCCGGGAATCGTTCAAGGTTGCGTTTAACCTGTTCGTTGATTCTTTTAACATCAACTCCATATAATTCAGCCAAATGACTATCAATCATCACCTGCTCACCACGAATAGTAAAAATCTTGTTATCAATATTCAATTCAGGTTGTAAAACAGCAAATATTATTCATTACGAATAACGTTTAAAGGGTTAGGTATATTGAGGTTCAAACAGACACAAAAATACAACTATTATCAAAAGCATCATTCATAAAAAAACTAAAATCCCGAAATTCATTGAGTATGAATTTCGGGATATACATGTATGTCAATAGTAATTTTTACACCATCTTCTCCTGACTTCCGCACTGGGACACCCAAAATTAAAAATTGAATAAATCTTGTAATTTCCGATGTTCTTCAGTCAATAAAATGTTCTGTTGTATTAGCTCATTATTGATTGGATTTCTGATCTCAA
>Ga0116159_1001438_pt1 | contig 25656 bp, 21 predicted proteins | sample AD_JPNAS1_MetaG_FD_89878 | JGI IMG/M metagenome (GOLD analysis project Ga0116159, IMG submission 89878) | Active sludge microbial communities of municipal wastewater-treating anaerobic digesters from Japan - AD_JPNAS1_MetaG | ecosystem: Engineered > Bioreactor > Anaerobic > Digestate | place...
ATCTGTGCCGTCGAGAGCTTCCTGTTATCCCATTGGGATGAATCGGAGGATGGTCTTTCGGAAGCTGATGTGACCCGCCTGGCCGAAGGGACGCTGGCTTTCTTCCTGGCTGATGATCAGAAAAAAAAGCATATCCGCGAGTTGTTTCAGCTTCTCGCTGGGAACATCTCCGCAAACATCACAGATCCGGCTCGCCGCAAAATCTACGGCAGGACGCTTTACGGAATTCAGGATGCCCAAGCCATTGAGGGATGGGTTCAGTCCAACGCTGACAGCCTGCTTTCGATTGTTGATGAAACAGAAGCTCTCGATCTTGCCTGGCCATTGCTTACCCGGCATATCAACGGTGGCGTATTCACCAAGTTCGATAAGCCGGAGGTTCTAAAAGAAATCGCGCATGGGTGGATCAGTGGAAAGCCCTTCAGCGATCTCCTGAAAATCATCCTTAAGCGAAAAGCCAAGATGATATGGGGCACCCGCCGGAGGGAGTTCAAGATCGATCATGTCGTCGACGTCTGCGAAGGGACGCTCGCTTATGACGGTGCGCTGGTTGTAGGTGCTGTGACTGAATTCATCGAAACCCTCGACCAAGACGGCACCGGAGACCTGATCAATCATCTGCAGCTTTTTCAAAAGCGACTGAAATATGGTCTGCCCACCGAAACCACCATTGCCCTTTATGAACTTGGCTTCTCGGACCGCGTCATCGCTCAGGACCTCGCCGCAGCCTTGAACCTGGCAGCGACCCAGAAGAAGGATCTCGTGAAGGCGCTGAAACGAGACCGGGACGGAGCCAATGCGGTGATGGAAAAATACCCAAGGTATTTCCAGGAGCGAATGAATGAACTCCTGCAGTAGAAATCCAGATCATCGATCCGAACTATCTCGCGTCCTGCTGTTGGCACGGTTGCTGGGGGAGCGCGGAGCCTACGATAGTTCTCGGGGAAAGCTCGCATTTCCCCAGGAGGGTAAATGAATCAGCAGGCGCAGCCATCACCAAGAGAGCATCATTTCTACGTTGCAATAGCCAAGTTCCTTTTCCACCATCCAGAGCATGGCATCGTATCAGTGCGGGACCCGATCAAGATCAAGGCCGCAGAGCGATACGGGCTCAGCCCGCTCATACTCTATGGATTGACCGTTGCCGGGTTGCCCATTCGGTGGATGACCTTTACCCCAGTCGATCAGCCCAGGCCCTTCCGGGATGTTCTTTTGGATGCATGGCGTAACGCCGAGGGCTTGCGTGGCCGACCGGACATCCTGCGGATCAACCGCCACATCGCGACGGCCAGCCCTGAACTAGTAGGGGAAATGGCAAAAATCGGAGTCCAGATCGAGGTTGCCGATGCCAAGGAGAAATCCCTTCCAGCTTCCCTGCGCTCAGCCCAGGACTCCAGCCGGTGGCTGCTGAGGAAGCACGACGGAAATGACCGGTCTCTTACCGGGTCCATCCAGGCCCTTTGCCGGTACGCTCAAGCTGACCACGATTTTCGTGCCAGGGATGGTCAAAGAGGCGTGAATAGCCGAGAGGTTGAAGACAGAGTCCAGCAGTGGCTGACCTTACCGGCGCAAGTGCCGGTGCCAATAGTGGCGGGTGGACTCGACTGGGAACCCGGTCCATGGCTGTCATCCTGGGAGACCTCTCTGCCGCCCGATCAGCCCCGATATTTCAACCACGATGGGTTTGATGGCTCCACCTGGCTACTGACAGGTGAGAAGGCACCGGAGGATATCGTCGAGGATGATGATTTCTGGGCCGACAGTGACTATGACAACGCAGCCGAAATCGCCAAGAATCTTGTGGCCTGCTGGCCCAACCCGCCTGCAGAGATTGCCAGGTGTGCCGGGATCACCCTGCGGGAACTTCAATGGTTCACCTCGGGGAAGGCGTCCCTTGACCGACATGCGCGTTTTGACCTGGAAGCCTTGCTCGGCATCGAATACGATGAAAGCGTGGGCAGATATGTAGAGTCTGGACCTTATGTCCTGGTGGCCCACAAACCACTAGCCCTCAAGGAAGTCTATGAAGGCATTTCCGGCGGTGGAGATGCACACCCCTGTGAGATTGTCCCTCGCCAGGGAGCCGCAGACCCAAGCTGGCGATACGTATTGATTAACACATACGGTGAACCCCCGAGCATTGTGATGGCACCTCGTGGAGCAAAAATCACGGAGCGCCTTCCGGACTTGCTTATGAATTATGCCGGTACCACGTCTGTCGCTCCGGAGTTCTACAGGGATGTCGTTTCTACCTGCGCCCGGGCCTGCCGCGAACCTGCCGCCAACATCCGGGAGATGAAAGACTTTGTGAAACGCTACGAAGCGCACTGGGCAGATTGCGCCTGGCAGCCGGAGTGAACCTGTCTGATTGAGTCAAAGCGCGGGGATTGAGATCAGTGGAAACGGCAGAAACACCATTCGGACAGAAAAAATTGGGGCGCAAACATATCAAGAGCTTCGCCAGCGGTATCGCTCATATGTTTGCCTGTTCGGCCCAGCATTATGCCTGGCTGGCGTATCAGCACCGGTTGCTGACGGTGACAATTGACCTCCTGGAGCTGCGAATCGAACCCGCTGAATTTGACATTGAAAGGAACCGGATTCTCGCCGGGATGTGTCAGAGAACGCTTTTCCGAAACGCCGGGCAACTGGCACCACCTGGCGCTGTAGTTACGGCAGTTCTCTCTGCCCACTTCGGGATTGATGACCATTCGGAGGACGGCCGTTCTGCCTCGATTGGCAGGTCCGTTTTCACGGTGATCCTGACCGATGACCGAGGCAAGGCGTGGCGCGTTGACCATGCTGAGGAAAGGGTGCTTATCCAATCGTAGCCGGTGGGTGTTTGGGACCTTACAGTTCAGCCCATTTCAACCGAAACCAAGTAAACAGGAGGCAACCATGCCAAAGAAACCAGGATCACATCATGTAGTCCCGAACGCCGATGGTGGCTGGGACGTCAAGAAAGACGGCGCGACCCGTAGCAGCGGCCACTTCGACAAGAAGCAGGAAGCCGTCGATGCCGGGCGTAAGATCAGCCAGAACCAAGGCACCGAGTTCTACATCCATGGCAAAGACGGGAAGATCCAGAACAAGGACAGCCACGGGAATGATCCGTATCCGCCGAAGGGGTGATGAATTCGATTCCCGTTTTGGGAACCGAACCGGCGTCCGAAAACCGGATTCGAAGTTGTTGCGGTTCGATGCCAGGTATCCGGTTTTACTGCAAACCCGTCACCCTCGTCCGGTGCTGGGAAATCAGGGGAGAAAATCGTTTCTCTGGTCGGGTTGGCGGGAAGTGGTTGTGCGAGATGATTTCGGCGTTTATTATCAAGGAGTTACGAGGAGCGTGGGCTTTGAGACTGTTTTGCGGTAGGTCGGCGTTCCCTCCACCAGACCATAATCCGACAAAATCCGAGGAAGTGCAAAACCCGCTGGAATCAGCGGGTTTTTTCTTGCTATTCGTCCAGGGGCGTGCTATGAGATTCATCAAAATCCAGCCATTCTGGGGGTAAGTTTGATGCTGTTACCCTACATCAAAATAAGGGTTACCCCAGGTGAAAAAATGAGGCGCCGAGTTACCCCTTGGCAAAAATCAGTTACCCCTGAAAAAAGGGAGATGCCTCTTCACTCGAAGGGGCTCGTCCGCAATTCGACTCCCCGGACACTGGCGAGGTGATTTATGCCACTGAGCGACTTGAGAATCCGAACAGCAAGACCAAAGGAAAAACCATACAAACTATTCGACATGGACGGCCTCTATCTGATCGTTACTGAAAGAGGTCAAAAATGGTGGAGGTTCCGCTACCGTTTCGACGGCAAGGAAAAGCTGCTATCCTTAGGAATCTATCCGGAGATTTCCCTTGCCGACGCAAGGGCGAGGAGAGACGAGGCCAGAAGGCAGGTTGCTCATCACATTGACCCTGGCGCCCTTCGCAAGGCCCAGAAACAGGCAGAAACCGCGGAAACGGAAACATTTGAGGTGATCGCCCGCGAATGGCACGAGAAATTCAAAGTAAACTGGACGGACGGCCATGCCACCACGATCATGAGCCGCCTTGAGCGAGATCTGTTTCCGTGGATCGGCAAACGCCCCATCATGGAAATCAAGGCCCCGGAGCTTCTGACGGTCCTGCGGCGCGTGGAAAGTCGCGGCGCCTTGGAGTCGGCGCACAGGATCCGGACAATAGCCGGCCAGGTTTTCCGATATGCCGTGGCGACGGGAAGGGCGGAGCGGGATCCATCGGCGGATTTGAAAGGTGCGCTGCCTCAGCCGAAGGAGACCCATCGGGCGGCAATCGTTGATCCGAAGGAAGTGGCGCCTCTTCTGAGGGCTATGGACGGCTACCAGGGGCATTTCGTCGTCAGGTGCGCTCTCAGGCTTGCGCCCCTGTTCTTTGTCCGTCCCGGAGAATTGAGGCACGCGGAATGGACCGAAATCGATTTTGAGCAGGCTCTCTGGAGCATACCGGCTCACAAGATGAAGACGAAACAGGCGCACATCGTTCCCTTATGTCGACAGGCCGTTGAGATTTTAACGGAATTGAAGGAATACACGGGCAACAGTCGGTATGTTTTTCCGTCGGGACGATCCTTTGTCCGTCCGATGTCGAACAATGCCATTTTAGCGGCTCTTCGCCGCATGGGATACGATAAGGACACCATGACGGGTCACGGGTTCCGGGCTATGGCGAGGACGATCCTCGATGAGGTCTTGAACATCCGGCCGGATTTCATAGAACACCAGCTTGCGCACGCAGTCAGGGATCCGAACGGCCGGGCCTATAATCGGACAGCGCATCTCGAAGAGCGCCGGAAGATGATGCAGACATGGGCGGACTACTTGGACGGGTTGAAAGCCGGCGCGGTGGTGCTGCCGTTCAAAACGCAGCCCCCGCGATAAGGATTCTTGAGGCTCAATGACGTGCTGAGATGCGTACGTCCTGAAGTGTTGCTTTTCACACTTTTTATCTGCATGCCACATTACAAATTGCATTCAATGGCCAATAATTTTGATGATATCAAATCTTTTTATGTATAACCATCAGCGAAAAACTGGCTCCCGGTGGCCTTAGTGTTACCCGATAATCACTTCATTAGTCGCCGCATCGAATAATTATACGAGATAATCTGCCACGCAATCAGGAGGAGAATGACCGATGTGCTGGATACGGGTAGCCCCTGGTAGGAAAAAATATCCTTCTTTTGGATCGTCTCTTCGGGCCGCTCCAGCTTGCCATCATTTAAAAAATGCAAACCCAGGCCCAGTGTAATCATCCCCGTTTTGCCGTCAACTGCCTTTTCAGGCGGCACCCGGTAAAGGGAAACCTGAAAACAGGAGAGACAGAAGAGGAGAATAAGGAGAGCCAGCGACGTTACAAATGTCGTCCTCGCGGCCTTGCCGGTCAAGTGCGCTTCCCGTTCGTCCCGCTCCCTGATCAAGGTGATTCTGGCAATCACGTGATCCCGAAACGGTGCGGAGATCAACAGCCGAAAGCTGAGACAGAGAGACAGCGCCATCTCCAGGGCAATGGCAAGCCCGCCGAGACTATTCAAGAACTTGGCGTAAGGCGCGTTCCGGTCGACAGCCCCGGTACTGTACAAGTAAGCAAAAACGGCAAGCAAGATAAATAGCGGAAGCACGTACAAGAAAGCTCTTAACAGAAGAGAATCGAACCGCTTCATATTGTTTCCTCCTCGACGGAAAAGATCGTCTGGATGTCCGTCTTAAAAAATCGTGCAATCCGGAACGCCAACTCCAGGGAAGGGTTGTAGCCGCCTCCTTCGATGGCGACAATGGTGGCGCGAGTCACACCGACTTCCTTCGCCAGCTGTTCCTGTGTCAGCCGCTGTTCCGCCCGCAGAACATGCAGGCGATTGACTATCGTAAGCTGGGGCACGGTCTTGGACATGCATGACATCCTTGTCTCATTTTGTGAGATATGTACACTTTATTAAGCTAATTGTCAAGTTTATTATTCTTAATAAGGGGTAAGGACGTACAGGATATCCGTGCAAAGATATTGAAGTAAGACAATTATCTATAGGAAGCGGATAGGATAACAATTAAATATACTCTGAAAACGATCGGACCAAGCAGTTGTGAAATAAAAAGTACGCATGAACCGGATGAACCTAAAATTACTCGCGACATTGAGTAAAATGTAAATCAGACCTTGTCCGTTCCTTTCGGAACAGATTCTTTCGTACCAGAAGACGGTCGGACAGCTTCAGGATGCAGGCAACACGACGGCGCCGGCCCGTTACCTAGAGCTCCTGGACCGTGCGGTATGTTGACAGGACTCCAAAAGTTCGCTACGCATAAAATCCGCGAAGGTTCATCACGCTCCAATCCTCAAGTGTTGAACCCGGCACTCGGCAGCGTATAGTCGATGTTGTCCTTCGACGAAACCCGCATAGACGGGAAATTCTGATTTCCTGGTTTCTTCGTGTAAGTCAGGAGAGAAACGGCCATGGCCGACGGAGAATGGATCGACAAGGTTTCCCTTAAGAAAAAGTGGGGGATCGATGAAGCGAGACTGGTTGAGTTCGTAATGGAAGGCACGCTCATAGCCTACAGACGGATCGGAGACATCTACGACCGATTGTCTCTCACACGAGAAGTTGTTTTCGAGAAGCTTGAATGTCATCCCACAAGATGGATGGGAGATCGACCAATCACTGTCAAATACAGGCAGGATGTCCGCTGGACGAAGGAGGATATTGCCAGCTTCCTGAGAACATTTGTCTGGTTCAACAAAATCAATGTCGATGATGCCGAATACGAGAAGAAGATCGATCTGCCCGAAAAACTGCCGGAGGAAAAAAGCGACATGAGCGTGAAAGAGGCGGGTCGAAAAGGTGGGAGCAAACGAGAGAAAAACCAGGCGATTTTGAGTGCTCTTCAGGAATATCTTGAACAATATCCTCTGACGCCCAATTCGACCACCGAAGAAATATGTGACACCTTTATGAAAAGATATAATGGGGAATCGAAGGCCTGCAAGGTAACCGTGAATGGAGACCCGTGGGAAGTTTTTTGTGGAAAAAATCATGTATTTACACGTTCCAACGTCAGATATGACGGAAAACGGCCGCAGAATAAAGAAAGGTCAATCAGAACAGCTACTTTCCTGAGATACATTTCCGATATGAAAAAGTTGTATTTTTCTAAAAAAACCAGAAAATCTGTCAATCCTTCCTGATTTCAAATAATTAACCGGTAAAATATTTTTTGTAAGAAAGCGCTTTCTTACGGGAATCAAGCGCTAACTCACTCCGAACCTGTGCTTTAGGGTCTTTCAAAAGAACAATGGAGGACCGAACGATGCAAAGGATGCCGGAGAAGGGATGCGACACAGCGGGAATAGCCATCCTGCCCGAAACAGGATTCTTACGTCTGCCCGAAGTCCTGCGAATCTATCCCGTGAGCAAAAGCACCTGGTGGGACCTTATACGCAAAGGGCAAGCCCCCAAGCCCGTCAAATTGTCGCGACGGTGCGCAGCCTGGAAAGTCGCCGATATCCGTGCGCTGATCGAGAGCCGGGCCGATATTTCAGCATTGAAGGAAGATGCGTTCGGGCGGACATCTTGACAGGTTCACGACGCCGATTTCTTAAAGGAAGAGACTGGCCATGGGCATGGCGCTGAAGTATCTTTCCGAGGCCGATCGCAAAACGATCGCCCGGGATCTTTTCAATCTGACGTCGATGGACGAAGAGAAGGGCGAGCTGCACGGCCTCTGTCCTCTCCACGAGGAGACCCGTCCGTCCTTCAGCTACAATTTCAAGAAAGATCAGTACCACTGTTTCTCCTGCGGCGCCGACGGCGATCTCGTTCGCCTGTGGTCCGAGGTCCACGGCCATGGCCGGAAGGATGGCTTCAAGGCGTTCTGCGAAACTTTTCATGTCGATCTTGGGAAGCACAGTCAGCGTCGAGCGCCGGCGGAGAGGGGCAAGGGAGGTGAGCCTCAGGATCAGGCTCCCGATCTCGAATGGGCCTGGGAGAAATTTCCGCCCCTGCCGGCGGACTGGGTTGCACGCCTGGAGAAGACGCGCGGCTGGTCCCAACGCTGGATCGAGATCCTCGATCTGAGACTGCAAACATTCTATCGGGACAAATCCGGCGGCCTTTGGCCCGTAAAGGATCCGGACCGCGTTGCCATCCCCATACGGGACATTGACGGTCGTCTCGTCAATATCCGTCTCTGGCGTCCGACCGGAGAACCTCCGAAGATCATTTCCTGGGCAAGGCAAACAGGCGCATCGAGGCTCTTTCCCGCCCGGGTACAGGATAGAGGGGCGAAGGATGGCGACAACGAATTGTCCGAGACCATTCTCCTCTGTGAAGGCGAATCGGACACGATCTGCGCCCTGTCCCATAGATTCAACGCCATCACGCAGACGACCAAGCTCTCCTGTTGGCCGGACGATCATCTGGCCTCGTTCAAAGACAGAAACGTCCTCATCGCCTACGACGCCGATCTGCCCGGCGCCAAATATGCCGATCTCGCCGCCCGAAACCTTGTGGGAGTCGCCCGTTCGGTCAAGATCCTGACCTGGCCGGATTTCATGGGACGTCAACCGGACGGGACGTGGCCGGCGAAACACGGAGAAGACCTGACGGACTTCTTCGTGAAACATGGAAGGAAGACGGAAGATCTCGTCGATCTCGTGAAGGCCGCCCAGCCCTTTGATCCTTCCCAAGTATCGGCACCGCCTTCTTCTTCATCTTCGCTGTCATCATCATCACCACCGCCGTCATCAGCATCAGCAGCATCAACAACATCATCACCACGAACATCATCAGCAGCAGCATCAGCGTCATCAGGCCCATCCACCGCCTCGGCCGGGATACAGCAATTCTTCGAATACGGCCTCAATAAGCGCTATTCCTTCAAGCCGCGGTTGCTCGCCGAGAAGATCCTGAAAGACCTCACCCTGATGTCGGATCCGGGAACGGGTCTCCTGTACCAGTGGAACGGAAAATTCTGGGAGATTCTCGACGAGGGGCACATCAAGGCAATGGCGATCCGCTATCTTGAAAACGAAGCCCAGAAGAGCCGCGTGGAGGATGCCGTCTATCAGGTCCGGAATCTGGCTACGATCCCCTGCGGACGGATGGTAAACGACAGACTCGATTGGATCAGCCTTCAGAACGGCTTGCTGAATTTCATGACCTTCGAGATGGCGCCCCACGATCCCGATTTCTATTGCACGTATGCCCTGCCCGTTTCCTTCAATCCGGATTCGGAGGAACGGTGCGACCTATGGGAAAGATTCCTCGAAATGAATATTCAGACACCGGAAGCGATCTCCCAGGCCCAGGAGTTTGCCGGATACTGTCTTGTCCGCCATACCCGGTTCGAAAAGTGCCTCTTCTTGCTGGGACCGGGCCGGGACGGCAAAAGCACCTTTATGAAGGTCCTGAAGGAGCTCGTCGGCGACGTCAACTGCGCAGCCGTGAGCTTTCCCGATCTGGAGAACGAATTCCATCGGTCGAGCCTCTATAACAAGCTGCTCAACATCAGTACGGAGATCGGCGGCCAGGCGATCGAGTCGCCCTATTTCAAGGCGATCACATCCGGCGACCCCATCAATGCGGCCTTCAAGCACCGGGACGCCTTCACCTTCTCCCCCTACTGCAAACTCATCTTTGCCGGAAACATGCTTCCCCGGGTCAAGGACAACAGCGATGCCTATTTCCAGCGCGTCCTGCCGATCCAGTTCAAAAGGCAATATCTGGAAGGCGACCCGGCACGGGATACGGAACTCCTGGGGAAGCTCAAGAACGAACTGTCGGAGATCTTCTACTGGGCGCTCTGCGGCTTGAAACGGCTGACGGAGCAGAAGCGGTTCACGGATTGCGAGGAAACACGCACCCTGTTGATGGGATACCGGCGATCCAATAATCCGATTCTCTGCTATGTCGAGGACGAATGCATCCTGGGCGCCGACAAGGAAGTGGCCAGGGCGGATATCTATTCGAGCTATCGCAAATATTGCTCCGGGAACGGTTACCTGCCAGTGAACCGGGAGAACTTTTTCCGGGAGCTTTATGCGGCGGTAAACAACCTCAACATCTACAGGCCGAGATGGGCAAAGAATCGCGATCGAGTTTTGCAGGGCATTGCCCTGCGGGAAGGAGAGCAACCATGATGAGACCGCAAATTACCCGGGATGAGATCTATGACGTCGTCAAAGAAGTGGGCGAGGGCTCGATAGACGATATCGCCGATGCATTGATCGGAAAGCAACGGTTTACGCGGGAGTACTATGTGTCCACCGCGCACTGCGACGTTGCCGCAGCCTTGGTCGTCTTGCACAGGGAGGGATGGATCCGCATCTGCCGCATCGAGAGGAGAAAGCAGAACAACCGGTGGAAGGCCCGTAAGATCTGGGCTGTTTCCGAAGGAGGGGAGTAGAGAGGAAAGAGACGGGACGAACCGACGGAGATATGGCCTTTCGTTTCGACTTGTTCCCCGCATCCCCCTGTCAACGACGGGCGCGGGCCAGAAATGATTACTATGCCGAGAATGCTTCAGAGATGGGCCAGGTGGTCCAAAGGCGGTCCAGGCGAAAGACGGGAAAAACACAATAAAAATGCTTTGGTCCAGGTGGTCCATGCAAAACCCTACCTATCGCACGTGCGCACGGTTCTTTCTCCATTCCCTATTCCTTTGAGCTTCTTTCTTTTTGTTTCCTATTGTCCATTTTATAGAAAAAAACATGGACCACATGGACCATTCAATACCGGCGCCGGTTTCAGAAGGACGTTCGCATGGACCATCGATGGACCGCATGGACCGGCGGCAGCGGAGCGGGTCCTTCCTGGAGGTCGATCGCATACGGAACGCAGACCCGCAAGGAATCGCTACATTGGGGAAAAATACCGGAACGGAAAAACGAACAGGCCCCAAATAACGGCAATATCCCGGGGAAAGGTTTCAAGAGCCGATTTTGGGGGTGAAACGGCGTCGATCGGCAAGGGGCCTGCTCTTCACATGCAAGAGGAGATCGGAAAACATTCCGGGGGAACGATCACGGGGAAGGATCCGACACGGGACACAGGGCGCCGAAGCAATCTGCCATTGACACAGCTTCCATATCATCGTGGAGGGCATGAATATGGATCAGGAAAAAATCAAGACGCTTATCGAAGCCGCCGGCCAGGAGGACCAGATCAAGCTCAAGGTACTCCACAATGCCGTCATCAAGTGCATCCAGGATTACCGAACCGAATCCACTTCGTCCCGCCTGAACGACTGGCAGAAGGCGGAGGCCGCTTTGGATGCCTTCGTCGCGGAGCTGTGGTCGAAGCATTTCGGCAAGGGAGAATCCCTGCCGAATGCCCTTGCCGTCGTCGATTGGCTGAACGGACAGGGATGGAAAATCAGGAAGACGACAATCTACCAACACCGGAAGGAAGGGAAGATCAAGCCGCAGGCAGACGGCACATTCCCGATCGAGGATGTCGAAAAGTACGCGTCCATGTATCTGAAGCGCAAGGACGGAACCGGATCGGGCAAACTGGACAGGATTCAGCATGAAAAGCTCCTTGCGGAGACGGAGAAGTCGCGGGCGCAGGCGAAACACTGGATTACGAAGGAACGGATCCTCTCCGGATCCTTCGTTCCGAAGGACCTCTTCGAGCGGGAACTGACCAAGAGGGCGATTCTCTTTCGGACCGATCTTGAGACATTCGCCCGGGCCGAGGCTGCCGGCATCGCCAATCTGATCAAGGGCGACGTCAATCTGATTCCCGAGTTGACTGAGTACATGCTCAGGAAGTTCGAGGACGTGATGGACCGCTATGCCCAGGAGAAGGAGTTCAAGGTGCCCCTGCCGCCCCAGGCGGCCGATCTCGACACGACACGGGACGAAGACGACGAAGAGGAAACGGCATGAAGCAAGCTGCTCCATGCCTGGCGGAATCTACGCATGATCCGGAAACGTCTTTTTACAGAAGGTGAGCTGCGTGTCTTCCGGTGATGAGAAAAGATTTCGATTTCCAGTTGGCGGAGCCTGTCGGGTCGGCACAAATGGCCCCAGGACATGACCCTGATGGGGCGATTTCACACCCTGTCTGGATCGATCGAACCGATTGATACGATCGATCAACCTACGTATGCCTCAACGTCGTCATCCAGTTGTGCCTGTGACGGAAGGAAGCGAGACACAGTGGAGTCTCTTTTGATTCTTCAATTCCATGAATTCAAATATCCCTTTCTTCTTGACTCCGCACTGCAATATTACAGATGCCTTTTAGGCACATTGGCCGATCGAGTTGAATCAACGATGACGGAGTGAAACGTGCATGTCTTCACCATGATTTTCTGCTAAGGACGCTGTAACCACAACTTCCTGAAGTCATGGAATGATTGAGCACGTTTTACTGCTTGATTTCAAAGGGGAATGGTGGTAAACGTGCCATCAAAATCGAAAATACAGTTTGAATGATCCATCCCGTATTAATATACTGGAGGGGAAGATGGACTGGCTCACAAGACCCCGTTTCTCATGCAAAGAGACCGGGGTTTTTTTTGTTCAAGTACATCCAGCGTAAAGGCATAATACGCTGGCGATAAGAGGTTTATATGATCAAGTCAGTCCAGATAGCAGGCGCGGCAACCTTCGCAACCGCTCCTGAAATCCTTTCTGATCTGTCTGTGTTCAACTTCGTTTATGGGGCGAATGCAACTGGAAAAACCACCATCAGCAGGGTAATTGCAGCTGAAGGCAATTATCCGAGTTGCATGATCACTTGGCAGGGTGGCACTAAGCTCCAGCCGCTGGTCTACAACCGAGACTTCGTGGAGATGAACTTTAACCAGTGTTCGGAGCTAAAGGGCGTTTTCACGCTTGGTGAAAAGAACATAGATACCATCAATAAGATCGCTGCGGAGAAAGCTGAAATCGACACAATCACAAAGAAAATCGAAAGCCTATATTTAGCTCTACATGGCGAGGATGGAACAGGCGGTAAGGTGGGTGAACTGGCGGCTCTCGAAGCCGACTTAAAAACTAAGTGCTGGGCTCAGAAGCAAAAACATGACTTGAAGTTACAGGGTGCGTTCGAAGGGTTCCGAAACAGTGCTGAAAAATTCAAGGAAAAGGTTCTTCAAGAATGGGCCACTAATTCTGCGTCAGTAGAAACTCTGTCCACCTTGGAAAAAAAAGCACAAACGGTATTTGGCCCCAGTCCGACATCAGAGAAATCCATCCCTGACTTAGCGACCGATGATATCCTTTCCTATGAGAAGGCGCCAATACTCAAGAAACGAGTAATTGGCAAGGATGACGTTAATATCGCGGCGATGATAAAGAAATTGGGTAACAGTGATTGGGTTAGGGAGGGGCGCGGATTTTATGACGTAAACCAAGGGGTGTGTCCATTTTGCCAACAGGCTACGACTGATGTGTTTGCCAAAAGCTTGACCGATTATTTTGATGAAGTATTTGAGGCTGACAGCAAAGCCATTGACGATTTGATCGGCAGCTACAAGCCCGCTTCCGCACGGCTTCAGCAACAGCTCACGGCTATTATCGCTGATCCATGCAGGTTTCTTGAAGTTGAGAAAATAAAAGGAGAAAAAGAACTTCTCGATTCCAGAATTATGGTCAATATACAGCGCCTCACGTCAAAAAAGAAGGAGCCGAGTCAGGTCATTGATCTGGAATCCATCGACAATATCATCACAAGAATAAAGGAAATAATAGACGGAACGAACGTTCAGGTCGGCAAGCATAACACGACGGTTGCGAACCTCACTCAGGAACGCAGGAACCTAACAGCACAAGTATGGAAGTACTTGCTCGAAATAGAACTAAAGACAGATTTGGAATCCTACAAAACAAGACGAGACGCCTTGAACAAAGCTATCACATTGATGAAGGGGCTGATTTCATCCGCAACCACTGAAAAGAAAAATAAGGCAGCTGTGATTCGAGAACTCGAAAAGCAGACGACAAGCATTCAGCCAACTGTCGACGGTATTAACGCCCTTTTGGCCTCCTTTGGTTTTCAAAGCTTTTCCATTGCGAAGGCAGACAACGGGACATGTTATAGGTTGCTTCGATCCGATGGTTCCGATGCGAAGGATACGTTGAGCGAAGGGGAAAAGAACTTTGTAACGTTTCTATACTTCTATTATCTGTTAAAAGGAAGTGATTCAGAGAGTGGAATGACTACAGATCGTGTTGTTGTCATTGACGATCCTGTTTCTAGTCTCGACAGCGACATTCTATTTATCGTGAGCAGTTTGATTAAATGCCTGTTTGAGGAGGTTCGAGCAGGAAGGACTCATGTTAAGCAGGTGTTCGTTCTGACTCACAACGTCTACTTTCACAGGGAGGTCACCTTCAACCCCAGGCGTACTGGCGGCGTCATGAACGAGGAGACCTTTTGGGTTGTTCGAAAATCGGGACCGATATCCAAGATAGAGAAACATAACTCCAATCCGATCAGGACTTCTTACGAGCTGCTATGGGCTGAAGTAAGAAACCCAGATCGGTCAAATCTGACAATCCAGAACACCCTTAGGAGAATTCTTGAAAACTATTTTAAGATCTTGGGTGGTGTTGATCCTGATAAGATTTGCGGAATGTTCGAGGGAAAGGAGAAATTGATTTGTAAGTCTTTATTTTCATGGGTTAACGAAGGGTCGCATTACGCGCTTGATGATATCTACGTGTCAATAGACGATAATGTAGTCGAGACCTATCTTCAAGTCTTCAAGAAAATTTTCCAGAAGTCGGAGCATTCCGCTCATTATGAAATGATGATGGCAAGGAGTTAGGCGCTTCGTCAGGTGGAAGGGTCAGATTAGCACTGCAAAGGACCAATAAAAGCGGCAAAAATCTGGTGAACAGGACTAGCACTATTCCGGCTTGTCGCTTCAAAAGCATCCTGTTACCCGGCACGTTCGTCGAAAAAGGAATGAGATGCGCAAATCATGCGTGATTGATTCAGGAAAATTTGCGACTGAGTTCGCCCGATGCTGCAAGGAATACAATGAACTAAAAATCGCTGTGGCGTGGTGTGGAAATCCAAATCAGATACTTCCTTACAAGCTCCTAGATAATTTTAATGGAAATGTAAAGGCAATAGTGGGTATTGCTTTCAACCACACACATCCGAATGCGATTGAATGGTTCCTCGACATCGGTGCTGACCTTCGAGTTTTTAGGGATGACGCGGAACTATTCCACCCCAAAATTTACCTGTTTCGTGATCAAAAACGGTATGCTCTTTTCGTGGGCAGCTCGAATCTGACTTATGGCGGCTTCTACGCAAATTATGAAACCAATTGCTTGATTGAGGGAGCTGAGTCCTCTAAAACTCCGACGGATATATCTCTGCTTGAAGCGACCATTGCAAAGTGGCAGAGTCAAAAGTTCTCTTTCAAACCCACAAGACGTTGGCTCAATGGTTATCGTGAGCGTTACAAAGCCGCCGCTCACGAGCTGCGAAAACAGGGGCTACGCACTCCACCCACATCGGAAGAAGAGTTTTCTGCTGCAAGCTGGCTCCAGTATGCCGACTGGGATGTTTATTACAGAAAAGTGCTTGAGGGATTAAAGCGGCACGAAAGGAATGGTCAAGGCTACCATGATGTACTTGATGCAGCTGCCAGAGAGCTTCCCATCCCTTGGACAACAAAATATTTTGATGATATTGAGAAACGCCGCATTACGGCTGGTATTAAACAATTTGGTTGGCTTGGGCATGTTGGTGCATCAGGGCAATTCAGGAGTCTCTTGGCAAATGGAACTTCCATGCAGAAGAGAGTCATTGTCGCGGCAATAAATGCCATAGCTCAACTTGACCCTCCAATTCCGTGGTCTCAATTAAAGTCACATCTTGATAATCTTATTGCCCTGGGGCCAACCATGAAGGTTTGGAGTCGGCTGCTCTGCATCGTTCGGCCCGACTGTTACTGTACGGTCTCGGCAATTTCTGTAAGGCAAAATCTGTCTAAAACGCTATCAGTCCAACAAAACAGATTTGACGGCGCAGAAGGATACATGCAATTGGTCAGGCTGGTCCATTCAGCGCCTTGGTTCAACTCAATCAAACCAAGCAATATAAAACAAGCTGCTGTATGGGAGAGACGAGCTGCATTTTTGGATGCAATATTTTATTGATAGAAATGGTGAACAAATCAATACACCCGATCGCTTCGTTCAAGGTGATTTCGTCGTTATGTGTTGAAGAATGAGTATTAATGATGTCAATGAGCCATCCTTTACAAATATCTTTCATGCCATGGGCTATCAGCCTTACTCGTAGCAAATACAAGTTCCTATGTCCAATGAACGCAGTATCGTGTTGAATTCAGGTTGAAAGAAGGTATAAGCCAACACCGAAAAGCAACGTCATATTTGCAGTGAAGAATTATTGTAATTAACATATCATTTCTTAAGGACTGTAAATGGGTTCTGTTATAGGCCTTCCTTTATTTCTTCACGACAAGCCAATCTTATCTGACTATCAATTGATAGGTCATGACGAGAACGCTCTAACGTATGCCCTCGGTCATTGCCTTTCTTTTGATGGGAAGTTCCTATCGGCATTTCTACGAAAGTGTCAATTCAAGGGTATAACTAGTACCAATGTAGGCCATGCAGAAATTCATCTTCAAAGGGGAAGCAATGAATCAGGAATTGTCGATCTTGAAATATCTATTCAAGATAGACTACAGTTGATTGTCGAAGCAAAAGTAGGTGAAGGTTATCCTACGATAGATCAAGTTCAAAAATATGTTAAAAGACTGACAGTTCGAGGGATTGAATCCAAAGTCATAGTGTTAACCAAAGTTACAGATGATAAAGTAAAAAAGTGGCTTAAGCATCAATTTGGTAAAAAAATTGGGTTTCTAACATGGTCGGATATCATGAGGCTGTCCCAAAGGCTTGCAGAACGTCATGATGCAACTTTTAATCTCCGTAATTTCTATGATTTTATGAAAGAGGTGTATGGCATGAGCATAAATTCAGAAGAAGAAGTCTGGATAGTGCCATTATCAACAAAATGGAAGGCCAAACGTGCAGATATTATTGTAGCGGACTTTCATGTCCAACATCGTTTTTGGGTAATGGGAGATTGGAGAACTCGACGTTCTATATACATGGGGTTCAGATACAATGGTTATCTTAATTATATTGGGCGAATTATGCGAATTGATCGAGATTTAACTTCTTCTGAAATTGTGCCTAAATTTCCTAGCATTTCAAAAGAATTTTGGCCTGAAAAAAATGGGCCTTGGGATGTGGTAAGACTGGGAATGCTAATTCCATTTCCCAAGAAACTGAAGTCTGGAAACATTCATAATAGGCACGTTTATTGTGATTTCGATCTTCTTTTGACATCCGATAGTATTTTAGAGGCAGAAACACTGATGAAGGAGCGAAGGGCTAAAAGGAATGACGATTAATTATAATCCTCGGTTACATTTTAGAAAAATAACGACTTCAAAAAATGGCCGAGAAACGATTATTGGTTGGTCGGAATGATCCGCCCCCCTCCTAAAAATTCACTCCTTTCTATTCCTTGCATCTGTAGCGAGATTCTTTATTCTTTGAAAATCCTTTCCTGCCGCTTTACCCAGTCCTTCAGACCCTTCAGCATGTTCTTTCCGAAATCTTTCGGTGACAGAATCATTATATGCGGTATCCAAGATTTGAGCACATTGACGATCGCCTCATGATATCCCACGCGGTACGAGACGACAAGTGAACCGTCCGGACGTTCCTCCTCGATCTCCTGAGTGGGAAACATCTTGCGCCGCTTGAAATAGTGGGCACAGGAAGCGTCGACCAAGACCCTCACCTCCATGTTCCGCTCTTCCCGGAACCAGATGTTGGCGCTTCCTCTCAATACTGTATCAATATCTCTGGGTATAGTCTTGAAAGCGATCTGAGATAGTTTGAAATTGCTGATGAGATCGAGCGCGTAACGCTTCAGTATGCCCGTGCAGGGTTCGTTCCCGATGAGATACCAGAATCCCCCGAAATAGACCACGCGGTATGGCTCCAGGATGACGGGGTGAGACGTCTTTTCGTCTCCTGCCTTGTACTGAAAATGAACCTGTCTTTTTTCTTTTACCGCTCTTACGATCCGATTCAGAAGCGAGCTGTCCAGAGGAATAGGATCATCGATCCTTACGAACACCGGCATAGTCGTGACGCAGTCGTAGAGACGGTCAAGGACACCATCCGCGGCCTTCTGAAAAGGTTCATCCAACTGCGCCACGATATTCTTAAGGGCTACAACGAGGGCGAGTTCCGTGTCGTCAAAGACCTCCAGATTTTTCACCAGGTCCTTGCTTAACTGGTAGCTTCCTTTTTGAATCTCGTGCAGCGGGAACCCCGATTCTTTCAGGAGCAAGAGATCCCTCTGGATGGTTCTAGGCGTCGTCCGGAATTCCCTGCTAAGCCAGGAACTGGACACCTTGTCCTTCTCCATAAAGACCCGCACGATCTTTCCCAATCGAACAACCCGTTTGGACCCCTCGACCTGTGCATTCATGGTTCCCTCATGTATCTGACCGTTCGCATGTCGACAAGAAAAATCAGAACACGCGAACAAATCCCTGCCCTGGTATTCCCTTGATGCCAACTTCGCGCAGGGCCTTTTCGGCGTTGTTGACAGCCGTCTCAAAGGGATTCGCCTGCACAAGCATGCCCTGATAAATCAGCAGTTCGAACAGCATACATTCGCTATCGTAGACAACCCGTGTGAACGCGGCAATTTTTCCAAGCTTCGCCGCGTCCTGAAACTTTCTCAAGTCGTCCTGATAACGGCCAAGGAGGCAGGCGGAAAACAGGATAGGCATACCTTCAAAAGCATCGCAGAACACATGAACGGTCTCGGGATCGCTCAGATAAATTCGTGATTCCTTGCCTGAAAGAGGCGAAAAAACAATGTAGGCGCCATCTTGTGGGTCGTGATCGCCGTGGCACGACACATGGACAAAAAGAGGTTTGTTGCTGCCAATGGCCCTGCCTATCACATGGACATCCTCGATCGTATGGATGTTTTTATACGCCAGTGGAACATTTTGACTTCCCAACCATGTCCTAAGGACATTTTCCTCGGATCGTGTGGATTCAAGTTTGCTGTCCAGAGAGCCCTCCAAGACTAATGCCCTGGGAGGCGGGCAAACCTTCAAACTGCGAACGCTGCATGGCTTAGCCCTATCATTTTGCATCCAGAGCACGTGCGCATTTTGTCCCTTTTTCGCCTTTACGATACCCCGCTCAGTCCCTTTCCTCCCCCTTACCCATGTGCCGATGTCGAGCTTCGTCGCCATGGCTCCCTCCGTGGTTCAATTTGACCAATTATAATGCGACACACCTTTGTCGTCACCCTCTGCCATTATCCTTTAAAAGCGGTTAACGTCAAGCCGGAAGATGGGAAGAGGAAGGAGGGACTATCATGAAGAAAATAACCAAAATTGTGACGAAGGAGAACCAGAAGACAAGACGGAAGAATACACGTAGGTCTTCCGGCGGAGCTTCGTCGGCCCCATTCTCAGGGAGTCCCGACGAAAAGGAGAGATCAGAGCCCGGTGCCGAAAGCGAGGCATGGGACGATGACGATCTCAACAGCTACAGGCAGTTGCTGCAGAAGCTGATGGAAGATGGCGAATTCCGCACGGCGGGGGCCGTCGCTAAGCATTTGACCAATTTGCAGCCCGGTGACGCCTACGCCTGGTACCTCCGGGGAGTGGTCCTGATATCCCTATCCGATCCCCAAAATGCGGAGGGGTGCCTGCTCAAGTCCATGGAGATCGCGGGGACGGATGCATGGGACTGCTATCACATGGGCATCTGCCGGCTTCTGAGGGGGGATATGGACGGCGCCATCCTATGGTGCAGCCGGGCCGTAAAGATGGATCCGGACAAACTGCCCCTCCGTTGGAAGCTCATGGAGATCCATACCATCCAGGGAGATCTGAAAAAGGCAATCGCCGCAGGAAAAACGGCCTTGGGCAAGGCAGCCGAACCAACTGACAGGGTCAGGACGCACTTGGAACTGGCCAAGCTATATCTTGCCCTGCCTGCTTTCGCTGATGCAGAGGCTAACCTGAAGGCAGCGCTGGAACTTCAGCCAGACAATGCCGAATTATGGTCCCTGCTGGGCCATTGCCTGTCGAGACAGGACAAGTGGGAGCCTTCCCTGAAGGCATTTCAGCAGGCCCTGGTGAATGATCCCCGTGACGAAGACAATGCCTACAATATCGGGGATACCTATCTCGGACTGAAGCAACCGGAGAAGGCTATCCCGCCTCTGCTGAGGACGGTCTGGGCTAACCCCGGTCATGTCATGGGCCATTACGACCTCAGCCTTGCCTACCTGCAGGTAAAGCAGTACCAGGAGGCGGAGAAAGCCGCCCGGGCAGCCCTCCGCAGTGACCCGGAAATGGAGTTTCAGCGGTCGAACCCGGGGCTTGGCTCTATGGAAAATCTGGGTGTCGCTCTCATGAACCAGGGAAAGTTGAAGGAAGCAGAAGCATGCTTCCGAAAGAACCTTGCCCTTGTGGCAGACACCTATTCCAATCTTGGCCTCACGCTGTTCCGGATGAAGCGATACGACGAAGCCCTGGAAAATCTCCAGAGGGCGCTGGCGCTGGAGCCTGAGAACCCGGAGTACAACAACCTTCTTGGCGATACTTATGACGAAATGGGACAGTTCGATGAGGCCGAGAAATATCTGCGGCGGGCAGTCGAGATAGACCCAGGCTACGCGCTTGGTCACTACGACCTGGGGGTCTTTTTCTCGCGCAGGAAGGGGAAAAAGGAGGAATCACTTGCGGCATTTGGCAGGGCATTAAAAAATGATCCGGACATGGCCCAAGCCTATTACGGCATCGCCTGCACCCATATTCTCGTACAGGAAAAAGAAATGGCGTTGAAATACCTGGAGAAGGCGCTGCAGGAAGGTTTCGATGATTTTGACTGGATTGAGGAAGATTCGGACTGGGATGGACTGCGATCGGATGCCGAATTCAGGCGCCTGGTGGCAAAGTATCGCAAGAAAGACAAGACCGATTTGAATATTGTACAGCTCCCAGATCGGGAGCAAAGGAAAAATCATTAATCGTTGAGGTTAATAAGAGGAAGACAATAATGAAAGGAACCGGTATCAATCATTTGAAAAGCATAGAATTGAAGAGCGTAGTGGAAAAGGCAAACTCGATTTTCAAGAAAATCAGAGAAAAATACAGCACTCTATCCGGTTATCTCGTTTTCTCGACCATGGCCGGGCAGTGCGAGTTGACGACGGACATAAAGACAATATTGACGGAGTTCCCAGAAATGATCATCGATTCTCGACAAAAAGAAGAATCCAGAGACCTCCTGCAAATCCTGGCTTCCCTGGAAACGGATAAAGAAAAGGGTGGGGCAATAAAAATGAAAATTGAAAAAGCAAGGAGAGAGTTCTTGCAGAGGGTGGATATGCTGGAGCTAGAAGAAAATACGTTTGTCGAAATTCGATTCAGAAATACTGAGTTAGATTTGATTTATGAACTGCAAAGGGATGAATGTGTATCTCAAACATATACGCCACAGACAAAAGCGTCAATCAGGATTGTGCTGGGCACCATTGGAGAATTACGATAGCGGCATAAGGCATCAATCCACGACGGGTCCTTAAATCAGGGGCACCGCCGGGATATTAACGAGAAAACATATCGAGGACAAAAAATGGAATTATTGGAAAATTATCAGAGGTTGAAACAGAAAGTCATCGAAAGAAGAAGTTCGTTCAACCGTTTTGTAGCGTTTCTGGAGAACGAAACGACATGGCTCACTTCTCCAGCCAGCACACGATACCACTTGGCTGAGGGGCAGGGGCTATTGAAGCACAGCGTCGGTGTGACGGAAACTCTCCTGCGCTTCCGTGAAACGATGGCCCCGGAGACCTCTGAGGAGAGCTGCATCATTGTCGGCCTGTTTCATGACGTGGGCAAGCTGGGAATGCCAGGCAATCCCTTGTATTTGCCAAACGACAATGAATGGTTGGCAAAAAACAGGGGAATACGCTATAAGGTCAACCCAGATGTCGTGGCAATGGGACTGGCTGTGCGTAGCCTTTACCTGGTGACACAGTACATCCCCCTCTCGGAAACCGAAGCCCAGGCCATTGCCTATCACGATGGCCAGTATATCGAAGATAACAAAATCATTGCCCATAAAGAGGAACCATTGACGCTCCTCCTGCACTGGGCGGATTATTGGACTGCTCATGTTTATGAGGAAGGTCGATATGAACAATTACAACTATTTAAGCCTCGCCGTGAGAAAGCAGAGACTGATGTGACGAAGTCATGTCTTGGTTGACAGAGTCGAACCAGAGCAATGAAAGGAACGGAAATAGAAATGATATTTGAGCGAATTGAAACACTCCTCAAGAGTTGCGAGACGAAACACCCCTGTATGCCACCAACACACCTTTATAACGAGGGCTGGATGTTAAGGCTCATATTAGACCGCTTTCACTCTCTCGGTTTTGGGAGCGAGCAGCACCCGTTGGCTGTTCCGTCTAGCTGCAGGTGGTATTCGGAAGCGTTACTCCCGTCTGCATTCCTTGCAGAGTCTCGGAAAGATTCTCACGCTGAATCATGGACCCATGCTGACGGAGTCATCGGGCACTTCGATATCGGAAACGGTGCCAAAGGAAACCTGACACTTCATCCAGAGGCCACACATTTTGTAGTTCTTGAGGCAAAGATGTTCAGCAAGTTGTCATCGGGAGTTAAGAATGCGACCTATTTTAACCAGGCGGCCCGCAACGTCGCATGCATGGCAGAAACAATGAAACGTGCCGCGAGACCCTCACAAGCATTCAGAGCGCTCGGTTTCTATGTTCTTTCTCCGGCAAGCCAGATCGCGCAGGGTCTATTCAATAGGTATTTAACCAGACTGTCCATACAGACCATTGTCGAGCGGAGAGTGAAGGAGTACGAAGGGCAACGGGACAAATGGTTTTCGGACTGGTTCATGCCGGTAATTGAACGACTGGAGATTCAGGCGATTAGTTGGGAAGACATCATTGACTTTCTCTCGAAACAAGACCCGGACGTTGATACCCTTAAAGAGTTCTACAGACGCTGCCTGGAATTCAATAAAGTATCTCAAAAATTGCCAGCATGACAAAGGCGTGCAGAGGTGTCTTTAACTCGGAATGTCTATTGTCTATTCCCGGCGAATTTTGAGCGATGCCCACAAGGACCTGCACCGAATGCTTAAAAGAGTTTTCAGACACCCGGGAAATCCCGACGAGCCCGTTCGAAGAGCTGGGCGATATCTTCGTTGAAAAATCGTCGCGGGGGCAGATGGACCTGTGCCCGGATTGCCGGGAGAAATATGGCATGATGTTTCTGATGGGCGTTGACCAATAAACCAGGGAAGATCATCCTATGGCAACAATGATCCCCAGTGGAGTCGAGGAGTTCAGGACAGAGGGAGAAAAGAGATTTTACAGATTTCTCGAAACGGTAGCCAAACCCGATGGCGGCTACCTTTCCTGGTACCTGCCGGATATTCAGGGCAAGGAACCGGACTTCCTACTCTTTGCAGATGACATCGGTCTCATCATCTTCGAGGTCAAAGACTGGTCCCTTGATCAAATCAAAGAAGCCAATCCTCATTACTTCGTCATCGATATCAACGGAACAGCCGAAAAAAGGAAAAATCCCCTCTATCAGACCAGGGAATATTTCGGCTCCGTTATCGACATGATCAAGGATGACGGGTACCTCGTTTCTCATGAACCATACGCGAAAGGCAACCCTAAGATACCCATCAACACGGGCATCGTGTTCCCCAATATTAACAAGTACGAATATTGCCAGAAGGGGATGGAAAAGGTCATCGACTGCGGCAGGATATTCTTCTGGGACGATCTCCATCCTCAATCAGACATCTGCCGCGACAGGAAGGGACAGAGATTTCTACAGGCTCTGAAGACCATGTTTTCTCCGCAGTTTGCCTTCAAGGTCTCCGGAAAGGAGATCCAGCATCTGAAGCAGTTGATCTTTCCTGTGGTACGGATTGAATTACCTGATCGCTGTGCGTCGGATAGACGCCGGGACGATGAAAGACGGCTTAAAATACTGGATCATAACCAGGAGGCCATTGCCAGGAAATACGAATCGGGTCACCGGATTATCATCGGTCCCTCCGGAAGCGGCAAGACACTGATCCTGGTCCACAAGGCAGCCTTCCTGAGACAATACAACCCGGCAATCAGGAGCATACTATTTGTCTGCTTCAACATCACCCTGGTCAATTACATCAAAAGGTTGTTTGCCAACAAGAAGATCCCCATAGGGAAGGATGGGGTCGAGGTCATGCATTTCTACAGGCTCTGTTCGGACATTCTTGATGAGCGCGTGGTGTACGAGAAGGAAGATGCCGATTATTACAGGCTCGTTGTTCAAGAGACTCTTTCCAAAGTGGCGTCTTTCCCTCAAAGGTACGATGCGATCCTCGTGGATGAAGGCCAGGATTTCTCCGATGACATGTACAGGGTCGTCACGAGCCTCCTGAACCCCCAAACGAACAACCTGACGATCGCTCTGGATGACAACCAGAATCTCTATCGGCCGCAACAGTCTTGGAAGGACCTTGGTATACAAGTGCAGGGACGGGTCCACAGGATCAATAACGTCTATCGCAATACCAGTGAGATCGCTGATTTTGCATCCCGGTTTGCCGGTCTGCTCCCGCCAGCCGTCGAAAGCGAAAGAATGACCGGGCAATGCGAGCTTTTCCCGGACTTCTTTGACTACCATGGCCCGGTTCCGGAATTGGTTCAAAGGGCGGAACTCGATGAAGCAACCGCGTATGTGGCAGAGACGATCTCCGACTTGATCAAGAAGGAAGATTATCCTCTTTCGGAATTTGCCGTTCTTTACGCTCGGACCTTCTCCGACTCCGAGGGAAACCGCCAGGTCAGCTATCCGGCAGCGATTACCAAGGCGCTTGAAAAAAGGGGCCTTGTCTGCCAGTGGGCGTCGGAGGACTACAGGGCAAAGAAGGCTTATGACGTCACGACTAACAGCATAACCGTCTCCACGATTCACAGCGCGAAGGGCTTCGATTACGCCTGCGTTTTCATCGTAGGTCTCGACCAGCCTGGAAAAGAGGAATGGACGGAAGATCAGCTGAAGAATCTGGCATACGTAGGAATCACACGGGCGCGGGAAAGACTCTTCATACTGTACAGTCAGAAGACGAGTCTGATCGAAAAACTGTCAGCCTGTATCGTTGTTCCGGAGGAGACAAAACCTTGAAGAAAGGCAACCGTTCGCAGTACCTGAGCAAGTCTCTTTTTATTCGTGGGCTTCAATGCCACAAGTCCCTGTACCTTGAAAAATATCATCCTGAACTGAAGCCGCCGATTTCCGAGCAGCAAGAAGCACTCTTTGCATCCGGTCATGAGGTGGGAAAACTCGCCCAGCAGTTATTTCCTGGAGGTGTTGAGATCCCCTACGATGGGAAAACCCACGCAGAACAGTTGTCGATGACTCGTGACGAGATTTCGGGCGGAACCCAAGATCTTTACGAGGCGGCATTCAGCTACGATGGCATCTTCGTAAAGCTGGACATTCTCCATCGAGGCAGAAGGGGATGGGAAATATACGAGGTC
>Ga0116159_1001535_pt1 | contig 24499 bp, 22 predicted proteins | sample AD_JPNAS1_MetaG_FD_89878 | JGI IMG/M metagenome (GOLD analysis project Ga0116159, IMG submission 89878) | Active sludge microbial communities of municipal wastewater-treating anaerobic digesters from Japan - AD_JPNAS1_MetaG | ecosystem: Engineered > Bioreactor > Anaerobic > Digestate | place...
CCAGGCGTTGCGTGCGGTCGGTTCCGGTGACGCGGTCTCACTCCTCGTGCCCGTTGAGACGGCGGCCTACCAAACCAAGAATGCCGGCGTCGCCGTGAAGTGGAACGACAAGGCCGCCAAGGAACTCTTCTCCCTCATCCGTCAGGACAAACCGATCACGGTGCCCACGACGGGCTAGAGGGTCGCCTCAGTCGCGCGAGAGCGGCCGGAGCAAATCGTCACACGCAGGCGCGTGGGGTGCCCAGACCCTTCGGCCCGGCACCCCCCGTCGCTGGCCCGCGTCAGGCGAGGATCTGGCGCGCCATGACGATGCGCTGCACCTGGTTGGTGCCCTCGTAGATCTGGGTGATCTTGGCGTCGCGCATGTAGCGCTCGACCGGGAAGTCGCGGACGTAACCGGATCCGCCGAGCAACTGGACCGCGTCGACGGTGACCTTCATCGCGACGTCGGAGGCATAACACTTGGCGGCAGCCCCGAAGAACGGCAGGTCACGGTCGCCGCGCTCCGACTTGGCGGCAGCGACATAGGTCAGTTGCCGGGCCGCCTCGAGTTCCATCGCCATGTCGGCGAGCATGAACTGGATGCCCTGGAAGTCGGCGATCCGCTTGCCGAACTGCTGACGCTCCTTGACGTAGGCGATCGCTGCGTCGAGCGCGCCTTGGGCGATTCCCACGGCCTGGGCCCCGATCGTCACGCGCGTGTGGTCGAGGGTCCGGAGGGCGATCTTGAGCCCGTCGCCGACGGCACCGACGATGCGGTCACCGGGGATCCGGCAGTTCTCGAAATAGAGCTCCCGGGTCGGACTGCCCTTGATGCCGAGCTTGCGCTCCTTAGGCCCGATCGAGAAACCCTCGTCGGTCGCCTCGACGACAAAGGCGGTGACATTGGCGCCACGACGCCCGTCGGGGTCGTTGACCGCGAGCACGGTGTAGTAGTCGGAGATCCCAGCGTTGGTGATCCACGCCTTATGGCCGTTGAGGATCCACGAACCGTCTGGCTGCTCGTCGGCCGTCGTCACCATCGCGGCGGTGTCCGATCCGGCCTCGCGCTCGGAGAGACCGTAGGAGAAGGCCGACGTGCCAGCGGCGACCGGGGTGAGGTAGCGCTGCTTGACATCCTCACTGGCCGCGAGGATCAACGGCATCGTGCCGAGCTTGTTGACGGCCGGGATGAGCGACGAGGAGGCACAGGCGCGGGCAACCTCCTCGATGACGATGCACGTGGCCAGGGCATCGGCGCCTGCGCCGCCGTATTCCTCCGGGATATGCGGAGCGAAGAAGTCCGACGCGACGAGAGCGTCGTGGGCCTCTTGCGGGTAGCGCGCTTGCTCGTCGACGTCGGCGGCATACGGCGCGATCTCGGCAGCGGCAAGCTCGCGCACGGCGGCCTGCAACTGACGGTGGCTGTCGGGGAGTTGATAGGTGTCGAAATCCGGGTTTGCGCTCACCCCGCCAAACTACCGCTGGGAGGCGACCGAGTGGCCGCCTCCCAGCGTTCGAGTTTGCGCCCGCGGTGCCGGGACCGGCGCTCAGCCCCTCAGGTCGCGCAGGACCGTGCGCTCGAAAAGATCGATCCCCGAGGTGTCGTAGGCGGCTTCGGGGAAGTACGTGATGGCGTAGCCCAGACCCGCACGCTCGTATGCCGCCAGGGTGCTTGCGATCTCGTCGGGAGTTCCGCAGGTGCCGGCTTTGCGGAAACCCTCGACCTCCTTCGCGGCCGCGTCGGCCGACACCCCCGCCCGCTGCCGCAGGGCGACGTATTCGCCGACCCGATCCTTGACCTCGACCGCGGTCTCGCCGATGAGGATGTTGAAGTTGGCCGAGCGGGTGATCTCGGCGAAGTCCCGGCCGACGGTGCGGCAATGATCGGCGAGGATCTCGCTCTTGCGCGCGAATTCGGCTGGGGCACCGAAGAAGTTCGTGTAATCGGCATACTGCGCCGCGATCTTGAGCGTCACCTTCTCGCCGCCGCCGGCCACCCACATGGGTATGCCGTTAAGCGCCGAGCCATCGAGCGCCGTCCCCTGCAGCGGCCTGGGCGCGCAGATCGCGCCGTCGACCGAGTAGTAGCGGCCCTCATGGGTGGCGCTGCCCGTCGTCCACATCTGCCGGAAGATCTCGACGCCGTCGCGGAGCGCCCCGAGCCGGTCGCGGGCCTCGGGGAAGCCGTAGCCATAGGCGCGCCACTCGTGCTCATACCACCCCGCGCCGATGCCCATCTCGACCCGGCCACCAGAGATGATGTCCACGGTCGCAGCGACTTTGGCGAGGTAGGCCGGGTTGCGATAGGCCATGCACGTGCACATCTGGCCGAGGCGGATCCGATTGGTCGACGCCGCGAAAGCCGCCATGAGCGTCCACGCCTCGTGGGTCGCCTCGTCACTGGGCGTGGGCACCGTGTGGAAGTGGTCGTAAACCCACAGCGACTCCCAGTCCTCGTTGTCATCGAACCTCCGCGCGAGGCCGTCCATGACACCCCAGTGCATGACCGGGTCGATCCCCACGAGGTCCATCCGCCAGCCCTGCGGCACGAAGACGCCGAATCGCATGGTGAGAGCTCCTGACTTTGTCCGAGATACCTACCGATGTCAGCTTCCCACGTCCGGCAAGGGACGTCGTGTGACACTGACTTCCATGACCGGCGCCCCAGACCCCGTGACCGACTCGATCAACGACCCTGCGACGATCCGCAGCCTGCTCACGACCCCCGCGACGTGGGCGGTCGTCGGCCTGTCCGACAACGCCGAGCGGACGGCATACCGGATCGCGACGTTCCTTCGGGACCGCCTCGGGATGCACGTCATCCCCGTCCACCCGGCCGCGCCCGAGGTGGCCGGGGTCCAGGGGTATGCCGCGCTGGCAGACATCCCCGACGGCACGGAGGTGTCGGTCGTCGACTGTTTCGTCCGGTCGGAGCTCGTCGGGGAGGTGGTGGACGCCGCGATCGCCGAGCGTGACCGCCTCGGCATCCGCGCGGTGTGGCTCCAACTCGGGGTGATCGACGAGGACGCGGCGCAGCGAGCGCTCGATGCCGGCCTCGAGGTCGTGATGGACACGTGCCCGAAGATCGAGTGGCCGAAGATCGCCGACTGACGTCGGCCGCCAGGCTCAGCCCCGCTGGGCACGCAAGGCCGCCCCCTTGGCCTTGGCCTGATCGGCCAGCGCGACCTGGAAATCGGCCATGAGCCCCCGCAGCCGGGCAGCTTCGGCACCCTCGCCGGCAGCGAGGATCCGGACCGCCAGAAGCCCAGCGTTGCGAGCCCCGCCGATTGATACCGTCGCGACGGGGACCCCCGCCGGCATCTGGACGATCGACAGCAGGGAGTCGAGCCCGTCGAGGTGCGCCAGGGGCACCGGCACGCCGATGACGGGCAGGACCGTCACCGAGGCGAGCATCCCCGGCAGGTGAGCCGCTCCCCCTGCGCCCGCGATGACGACGCGCAGACCCCGCTCGGCCGCGCCCCGGCCGTAGTCGATCATCTCTTGGGGCATCCGATGGGCGGAGACGACGTCGACCTCGTAGGAGATGCCGAACTCGTCGAGGGCCTCTGCCGCGCGGCTCATGACCGGCCAGTCGCTGTCGCTGCCCATGACGATCCCGACGGTGATCTCGTCGTCGCCGTTGCTCACGGAAATCTCCTCATTCGTCGATGATGCCGCGCAGGTAGTCAGCCGCGTGCCTGGCTCGGTCGCGGCAGTCGGCGAGGTCGGGCCCACTCACGTTGACGTGGCCGATCTTGCGTCCAGGCCGCACCCCCTTGCCATACATGTGGACCTTGACCCCGGGGTCGCGGGCCATGACATGCCGGTATGCCGGGTAAAGCTCGGGGTAGTCACCACCGAGCACATTGGCCATGACCGTCCACGGCGCAGTCGCGCGGGGGTCGCCGAGCGGGAGGTCGAGGACGGCTCGGAGGTGCTGCTCGAACTGACTCGTCACCGATCCGTCGATCGTCCAGTGACCACTGTTGTGCGGGCGCATCGCGAGTTCGTTGACGAGGTATGCCGCCCCGCTGGAGGGTCCGTCGGAGCGGCTGCCAGCTCGGCTGCCGAGGTCAAACAGCTCGACGGCCATGACTCCGGTCACACCGAGGGCGCCGGCGATCCGCAGCGCGGCCTCGGTGGCGGCCGCCGCCACCTCCTCCGGCAGGTGCGGGGCCGGGGCGACGACATCGGTGCAGATGCCGTCGGTCTGGACGGTCTCCACCACCGGCCACGCGGCCGCCTGGCCCGATGGACTCCGGGCGACGAGGACGGCGAGTTCGCGCTCGAACGGCACGAGGGCCTCGAGCAGCACGCCCTCGCGTAACGGTCCGGTCCCCTCGCGGCGGTGGACAGCCGCGAGTTCGAACCAGTCGTCGAGGTCGCTGCGGACTCGCACGACCCGCACGCCCTTGCCGTCGTAACCACCCCGTGGGGTCTTGGCGATGAACGGAAAGCCCACTCGCGCAGCGAAATCGTCGACATCCTCGCGCGCCAATGCCACGGCCCACGCCGGGCAGGGCACACCGAGCTCGGTGAGACGCCGACGCATCGCGAGCTTGTCCTGGGCGAAGACCAACGCGTCAGGGCTGGGGTGCAAGGTCACCCCAGCGGCGACGAGAGCTGACAGGACGTCTGCCGGGACGTGCTCGTGGTCGAAGGTGACGACGTCACACGCCGCGGCGAAGCGGCATACCGCCTCGAGGTCGGCGTGATCGCCCACTGGAGACGACGGGATCACCAGGGCTGCCGAGGCATCCGACGCCTCCGCGAGCACGGACAACTGCAGCCCCAGGGCGACCGCAGGCGCCTGCATCATCCGTGCGAGCTGACCTGCGCCGATGACTCCGACGACAGGGAATCCGCCGGGCGCGCGGAGCGGAGCAGTCACCGGGCCAGCCTAGCCTCGGTTGCAGGTGAGGCCGCCGCGCAAACTAGAGTCGTCGGGTGAGTTCCCTCGTCAGTCGCATCTCGCTCCTCCTGCGCGAGTCGGTCGACCTGTTTTGGCGGGAGGCCGCGAAGTTCGGCGTCGTCGGTGCCATTGCGTTTGTCGTGGACGTCGGCGGGTTCAACCTCCTCTTTCATGGTCCGCTGGCGGGCCGACTCACGACCTCGAGGGTGGTCGCGGGGGTGGCGGCCACCACCGTCGCCTGGCTGGGCAACCGCCTGTGGACCTTCCGTCACCGGGCCAGCCGCCCGGTGCACCATGAGGCGCTGCTGTTCTTCCTCGTCAACGGTGTCGGGCTGCTCATCGGGATCGGCTGGCTCAACCTGACCTACAACACGCTCGGTCTCACGTCGCCACTGTGGCTCAACATCAACAACGTCTTCGGGATCGGGCTGGCCACCCTGTTCCGGTTCTGGGCCTACCGCACGTTCGTCTTCGCCGAGGGCCCGAAGCCGACGACAGTGATCACCGACGACGACGCCGCTGCAGACACTCCGATCAGCGGACCGTGACGCGCACCGGATAACGGTTGCCCGCCTCGGAGAGGAAGACCGCGAAGGTCGCCGGCTCCCGCGCTACGAGGTCCAATCTCCCCCCGAATGATTCCGCGAGGTCTCGGGCCAGCCACAGCCCGAGGCCCGTGCTCGCCGCGCCGCCGGTCGAAACCGACCGCTCAAAAATGTGCGGCGCGACCGACAGCGGCACCCCGTCGCCCTCGTCGGACACCTCGACGACGACTGACGGCCCACTCCGGCGGACCTGCACGTCGACCGTCCCCCGACCATGGACGAGCGAGTTTTCCATGAGCGTGCTGAAGACCTGCCCGAGCGCCACGGGAGTGGCGCGCACCATGAGTCCGCGCTCGCCATGGACCCGCACGCTGCGTCGGGCGGTCTCGAACGCCGGCTGCCACTCCCGTTGCATTGAGGCGAGGATCGAGTCGAGGGACACGTCCGGTTGGGCCTGCTCCGGGGAGTCACGACGACGCTGCAAGAGCTCCTTGACCACCCCGCCGAGGCGCTCGACCTGGGCGATCGCGATCGAGGCTTCGTCCCGGACCACGTCGAGGTCGTCGGTGCTCGCGATCTCCTCCAAGCGCATGAGCAGCGCCGTGAGGGGGGTGCGGAGTTGGTGCGACGCGTCGGAGGCAAACGTCCGCTCGGCCGTGAGCGACAAGGACACCTCCCGGGAGGCCCTCACGAGGGCCTGGGTGATGTTGTCGACCTCGACGATGCCCGAGTCCGTGGCCCGGACCGCGTCATCCCCCGACGCCAGAAGTTCGGCGTTGGTCGAGAGTTCCTCCAATGGGCCGACCACGCGGGAGATCGTCGTGCGCGTGACGGCATACGAGACCACCGCACCCACAGCCAAGAGGATGGCGAGCACGACCGCGAGGTCGAGGGCCCGCAGCGGGCCCGAACGCGCGATCCACACGTCGATGACTTCGTGTCGGCGACCGGTCACCCACCAGAACCACACCGCGATCGGCACCCCGACGACGAGCATCGACACCCCCATCGCGCGCACGGCCGAGGCGAGGAACAGCCGCCGCATGCTGCGCTTGCCCGAGGCGGTCATGGCTGCGGGTGATCGAACCTGAACCCAAGACCACGCACCGTCGAAATGAACCGGGGGTGAGCCACGTCATCACCGAGTTTGCGACGCAAGACGGAGATGTGCATGTCGAGGGTCTTCGTGGAGCCGAACCATTCGGTGTCCCAGACCTCACGCATGAGTTGCTCGCGGGTCACCACCCGACCCTGTTCCCGCACGAGCACCCGGAGGAGGTCGAATTCCTTGGCGGTGAGGGGCATTTCCTCACCTTCGAAGTAAGCCCGGCGGGCGTCGGTGTCGATCCGCAAGGCACCAGTCGCGGCGTCCAGACCGTCTCCGGCATTGCGCCGCAGCAGAGCACGGACCCGAGCCAGCAACTCGGCCAGCCGGAACGGTTTGGTGACATAGTCGTCTCCGCCCGCGTCCAATCCCACGACGGCGTCGAGCTCGTCGGCACGCGCGGTCAGGATGAGCACAGGCATGGTCCGGCCGTCGGCCCGGAGGCGCCGGCAGACCTCGAGACCGTCCATGTCCGGCAGACCGAGATCGAGGACGACGAGGTCGGGTCGGGCCTTGGCAGCCTCCAGGGCGCCAGCCCCGGTCCCGTGGACATCGACGGTGTAGCCCTCACGGCGCAGTGCCCGGGCGAGCGGTTCGGAGATGCCCCGGTCATCTTCGACGAGCAGCACGCGGATCATGGATGGGATGGTATGCCGTCCATGATCTGCGTGCCGCTCAGCGCCCCGGCCACCGTGGGGGACGCTTTTCGGCAAAGGCCGCCACCCCTTCGGCTCGATCACCGCTGAACGCGGTGGCCCGCCAGCACGCGTCCTCGATCTCCAACCCGCTCGCGAGGTCGACGTCTGCGCCGAGACGCATCGCGCGCTTGGCCGACCGCAGCCCCACAGGCGAGTTGGCAGCGATGGTGGCGGCGATGGCCAGCGCCCGGTCACGCGCCTCCCCTGCGGGCACCACCTCGTCGACGACCCCGAGCTCGAGCGCCTCGCCCGCAGCCAGTCGCCGGGCGGTGAAGATCAGCGACGCTGCGCGGGACCAGCCGACCCGGCGGGTGAGCAGCTGCGTGCCGCCGCCGCCGGGGATGACCCCGACCGAAACCTCAGGCAGTCCGACGATCGCGTCGGACCCGAGAACGACGAGATCGCAGGAGAGCGCGAGCTCGAGCCCACCCCCGAGGGCGAAGCCATCGACGGCGGCGATCGCGGGCATCGGGAGGGCCAACACCCCGCCGTATGCCGCCCGCGCCACCGGCCGCTGCTGCACGAGCTGGGCGTCGGTGAAGCCGTTGCGTTCCTTGAGATCGGCGCCGACGCAAAAGGCCTTCGGGTGCGAGGAGGTCAGCACGACGCACCGCACGTCCAGGTCGGCGGCCAGAGAGCTCGTGGCAGCGGCGATCGCTTCGGCCATGGCCGTCGACACGGCATTCATCGCGCCGGGGCGGTCGAGGACGAGTTCGGCGACGTGGCCGTCGCCGTGCCGGACGATCTGCACGAGCGGGGCTGGTGCGGCAGCGTCGGGGGTGCGGGGTTCAGTCGTCATGGGTCCATCCTCGTCGTGGCATGGAGCCGCTGCGCAGCAGGACGTGCGGTGTGACGGTTCCCACTCCGCGCAGGCGCCGGCGACGCATCGGCGTCAACGCGAATCCTGGCTGCGAGCGCAGCGCGTCGGCGAGGTGATCGTCGATGAGGACAGAACCGGGGTGAGCCATCGGGGTGAGCCGAGCGGCTCGGTTGACCGTCATGCCGAAAAGGTCGCCGAGTCGGGACACGACGGAGCCGTAGGCCACCCCCACGCGGACTTGCGGCAGCATCGAATCGGCGGCCAGGGCATCGACGAGGTCGAGGGCGATCGCGGCGGCAGGGGCAGCCGCTCGCGTCGCGAAGAAGACCTCGTCCCCGACCGTCTTGACGACTCGGCCGCCGTGCGCGGTGACAACCCCGGTGGCGAGCGACTCGAAGCGCTGCACCATCGAGGCGAGATCACGCTCGGTGAGGTGCCCGACGAGCGTGGTGAAACCGACGAGGTCAGCGAAACCCACCCCGCGCACGACGCCCGGGTCGCGGTGTTGCGGGCTGGCATCGGAGAGCATCCTCGCGACGGCGTCGTTGAGGTGGCGGCGCCAGGCGTAGACGAGCATGGGCTCGAGTTCGTCGGCGAGGTCGAGGACCAGACGTGCCGTCGCCTGGGCGGTCTGCTCGTCGATGGGAGTGTCGTGGTCCTGGGCTTCGTCGGCGATCTCGCCGGCCAGGGTCTCGGCCAACAGATGCACCTGCCATGCGGCAAGGCGGTCGGCGGTGCGCGCAAAGGCACGCGTGAGCCCGAGCGCGGTCGACTCTTCGAGCACGCCTGACCGGACGAGGGAGGCGATCCGACGCAGCGCTCGCAGGTCGGCGTCGGTGTAGGGCCGATCGGTCGCCGTGACGTCTGGGAATCCGAGGGCATGCCAGAACTTCCGGGCGCCGATCACCGACACGCCCGCGAGCCGGCTCACATCCCCGCGGGTGAACGCCCGGCTCTGTCCCACGAGCAGCGCGGACACGTCATCGCTGTCCAGATGCTGAGGTGTCGCCCGGACGAGGGGCTCGTGCCCCCCACTGCGGCTGGGGGTGTCCGCAGGATCCGGTGTGGCCGACGTCATACCCCCATCATGCCAACCCGGGGAGGTCGGCCGCTGTCGGTCGCACATGGGCGACGTCCCCGGCACTGAACGTGCGCTCTCCGTCGGCCGTGACGACGACAAGCGACCCCTCGTCGGTGACCGCGGTCGCGGTCCCCGCGACGTGCTCACCTCCGGGCAGAGCGACCGTCACGCGCGCACCGATCGTCGAGCACCGCTCTCGGTATGCCGTGCGCACCGCCGCCGCGGTCTGCCCGCCGGAGAGCAGCTCCTCCGCGAGAGTGGCCAAGCGGGCCCCGATCTCCACGACAAGGTCCTCACGTGTGGTCGACAAGGCCTGTCCTCGAGAGGCACACGCCAGCGCGAGCGACGTCGCCGTGGGCACGGGCAAGTCATCCCGGCTGGAGTCGACGTTGAGTCCGATGCCGACGACGACGAGGAGGTCCGGCTGTGCGGACCCTCCGGCCGAGCACGCCGCCGACACGATCTCGCACAGGACACCGCACACTTTGCGGTGGTCGTCCTCGGGGAGCAGGACGTCGTTGGGCCACTTGACTGTTGCCTTCAGCCCGCATTGGGCCGTGATCGTCTCGGCCACCGCGAGGCCGGCGACGAGCGGCAGCCATCCCGGTTCCTCGAGCTCGAGCGGCAGCGTGAAGGACACGGTCACCGCCGCTCGAGGTGGAGATTGCCAGTGGCGACCGAGCCTGCCGCGTCCGGCCGTTTGGGACTCGGCGACCACGACGGCATACGCCGTGGCCAGCTGCGCGGCCCGCAGATTCGTCGAGTCGAGGCGGTCGTGGACCTCCACCACGGCATACCTCCCCCGGGGTGGGCACAGCGCGGCGGCGAGGTGGGCGGGGTCCATGGGCATACGCACGACGACAAGGCTAGAGTTCGGCGTATGGCCAATGACGGACCCACTGCCGCCGGGGGCGCGCCCGACCTGTCCACCACCGCCGGCAAGCTGGCCGACCTGAAGCGCCGCGTGGCCGAAGTCGCGCACGCCGGCTCGAGCACTGCGGTCGAGAAGCAGCACGCCAAGGGCAAACAGACTGCGAGAGAGCGCATCGAGATGCTGCTCGACGAGGGCACGTTCATCGAGATGGACAAATACGCCCGACACCGCAGCAGTCAGTTCGGTCAGGACAAGCACCGTCCTTATGGCGACGGGGTCGTCACGGGTTATGGCTTGGTCGACGGACGCCAGGTCGCGGTCTTCGCCCAGGACTTCACGGTCTTCGGCGGCTCCCTCGGTGAGGTCTTCGGCGAGAAGATCGTCAAGGTCATGGACTTCGCCGCCAAGATCGGCTGCCCGGTCGTCGGTCTCAACGACTCCGGTGGTGCCCGCATCCAGGAGGGCGTCGTCTCCCTCGGCCTCTACGGCGAGATCTTCTTCCGCAACGTCCGGTCCTCCGGAGTGATCCCGCAGATCAGCATCATCATGGGGCCCTGCGCCGGCGGCGCCGTCTACTCCCCCGCGATCACCGACTTCACGGTCATGGTCGACAAGACCTCGCACATGTTCATCACCGGCCCGGACGTCATCAAGACCGTCACCGGTGAAGAGGTCGAGTTCGAGGACCTCGGTGGCGCCCGCGCCCACAACACCAAGTCGGGTGTCGCGCACTACATGGGCACCGACGAGCAGGACGCCATCGACTACGTCAAGGCGCTGCTGTCCTACCTCCCGAGCAACAACATGGAGGAGCCGCCGGCGTTCGACGCCGAGGACGACCTGTCGGTCACCGACGAGGACCGCTGGCTCGACACGTGCATCCCGGACTCCCCCAACCAGCCCTACGACATGCACCAGGTCATCGAGCATGTCGTCGACGACGGGGAGTTCCTCGAGGTCCACGCGCTCTTCGCCCCGAATATCGTCGTCGGCTTCGCTCGGGTCGACGGCCAGTCCGTCGGCGTCGTGGCCAATCAGCCGATGCAGTTCGCCGGCTGCCTCGACATCGAGGCATCCGAGAAGGCGGCTCGCTTCGTCCGCACCTGCGACGCCTTCAACGTCCCGATCCTCACCTTCGTCGACGTCCCCGGATTCCTCCCCGGCACCGACCAGGAGTGGAACGGCATCATCCGCCGCGGGGCCAAGCTCATCTACGCGTATGCCGAGGCGACGGTCCCCAAGATCACCGTCATCACCCGCAAGGCCTACGGCGGCGCCTACGACGTCATGGGGTCCAAGCACCTCGGTGCCGACATCAACCTCGCCTGGCCGACCGCGCAGATCGCCGTCATGGGCGCTCAAGGTGCGGTCAACATCCTCTACCGCAAGGAGTTGCAGAAGGCGACGGACGAGGGGCGTGACGTCGAAGCCGCGCGCGCGGAGTTCATCAAGCTCTACGAGGAGACGCTGGCCAACCCCTACATCGCCGCCGAGCGTGGGTACATCGACACGGTCATCACGCCGAGCAACACCCGCATGAACGTCATCCGGGCCCTGCGGGCCCTCAAGACCAAGCGCGAGAGCCTCCCGCCGAAGAAGCACGGAAACATCCCGCTATGAGCGACGCGACGACCCCCGAGGTTGCTTCCCCGACGATCCGGATCGAGCACGGCAATCCCACGGCTGAGGAGATCGGCGTCATTGTCGCCGTCCTCAGCGCCGCCTCTGGTGGAGGCGACGCTGACGGTGGCGCACCTGATCGTCGATCGCACTGGGCTGCTCCAGGCGAGCGTCTCGGGGGCGTGGCTCCTGGGCGAGGTGGGTGGCGCTGGTCAGGTATGCCGCGCTGACCGTCGGGTGAGGACGTCCAGTCCGTCCCGAGTGACAGACCGCAGGACAAGGGAGGGCCGCACCGATCCGGTGCGGCCCTCCCTTGTCGCGTGGCTTGGTCAGTAGACCGAGATGTGCACGTGGTCGTAGTGGTTGGCGGTAATGCTGCCCCGGTCGGCCATCATCCGCCACCCCGGCTGGTCCATCATGTAGATCCGCTGGCGCCAGATGACGTATTTGATCTTGAGTTCGCGAGCATGAGCGATGGCGTATGCCGCGACAGCGTCGCCGACCGCGCGGTTGCTCGTCATGACATCGCAGGCCTTACCTGCGCCGTGATCTCCGCCGCCAGCACGATAGCCACCGATGTTGGTGATCCCGAACTGTGCCCGGACGGCCGAATACACCGCGCGGGCGTTGAGGCCGAGACCACGAGAGGCGCCGGCAGCGGCATACGAGCCGGTGTCCACCCCGCTGGGCACGGACGCCGCCGCGACCGCGGGGGCTGCTGGGGCCGCTGCGTCATTCGCCGCTGGAACGGGAGGGCGGACCACGGCGACGGCGACAGCGGCGGTCGCCGAAGCGGGTGCCTGCACCGGACGGACGACGTCACGCGCGTCCCGGCTGTCGCTGCGCGAGGCCACATCGACTCCGGTGCGGGCGGCTAGGGCGGCGACCAAGCCCTCGTTGGCGCCAGTGTCCGTGCTGAGCGCAGGTGTCGGAGACAGTCCCGGAGCCGCTGAGCTCGGGGCCGGCGATGCCGTGAGCGCCGCAACCGCGAAGGTCAGCCCCGCGAAGCCGGCCGTTGCGGTGCTCGTGGCGCGAGGGGGCGAGGGCTTCCAGGCACGCGCTGGCGCGGGGGCGCGGTGCCGTCCGGGCGCGCGATGGCGCCCGGCATACCGAGTCGAACGTGACAAAACCAGAAGCCTTCCCGCAAGTGGTTACCCCACGGTAGAACACGACACCGCCGTTGTCACGTTTGGGTCACGGCGCGGTCAGACTCGGGCGCAACCCAGGAGCTGATTGGCGCCTCTGCCCTGATTGAAGGCGAAGGTGCAGATCGTGTGGCTTCCGCTTGTGACCGCGATCTCGTGCCTGTAGCCGTGATTGCCCGGAATGCCGTACCAGGCCAGCGCCGGATAGGGCGTGTTGGCCAACCCGAAGGAGGTGGCGACCCCGTCGACAGTCACCATGGTCGTCACGGCCGAGAGCGGCACGTCGAGGTCCCACGCCCAGCCCGACACAATCAGGCGCCCGCTCGCCGCCCGCGTGACGGAGTCCTGTGCCCCGATCGGACTTCCGGGAGTGAAGACCGTCGCGCTGGCGCACCCGATGAGCTGGTTGCCGCCGGGGCCCACGTTGAAGGCGAAGGCACACAGGCTGCCGGTCCCGCCCTCGGACGGCAGGAACGACGAGGTGAACCCGTGATTCCCCGGTATGCCGTAGTAGGCAAGATCCGCAAAAGGTCGGTCTGCCTTCGTGAACCCGACCACCGCGCCGTTCCACGTGACCATGACCGTCACCGCTGCGGCGTAGTCACTCGGGTCGAAACTCCATCCGCTGACGGACACCTGCCCGGCATTGTCCTGGGAAATGCTGCGCAGAGCCCCCTGGGGACTGCCGGGCAGGAGCACAGTGACATTCGCGCAGCCCAGCGATCGGTCGGTCCCGCCGTAGATGTTGACGCCGATCGCACACACGGAGTGTGTGCCGTTTTCCTTGGGCGTGAAGGAGGCGGTGTAGCCGTGGTTGCCGGCGACGGTGCCCACCGGCGTCGATCGGTTGGCCACCACCGAGGACACTTGGGTCCCGTTGTCGGTCACTCTCACCGTGATCGCCTCAGACGAGGCGCTCGTATCGGCCGCCCACCCGGTGACAGAGATCACGCCAGTGGCAGCTGCCGTGGCGGTCATGGTGCCGACGGGGTCGATCTTGGGATACGTGACGGTGACCGTCTGGCACCCGATGCGCGCATCGACTCCGCCGCCGACGTTGCCGGCGATGACGCAGACCTCGTTGGCGCCGTCGAGCGGTGCCTTGGCGGCGAAGGTGAAACCGTGGTCGCCCGGGACCCCGTAGAAGGCGAGCGCCGGGTAGGGCGCGTTGGCGGTCTTGGCGGCGACCGGCTTGCCATTGATCATCATCGTGACGGTGACTGCGGCGTTGAGATCGCTCTCGTCGATCGCCCAGCCGCTCACCGTGAGCTCACCTGCGGCCGTCGCGGTCGCCGTCACGGCCCCCCGCGGAGCAATCTGCGGCAACGCGCCGCCCCACCACGTGGTGTAGAGGACCCAGAAGTTGCGGTTGCCATAGGCCGAACATGCGTCGCCGGATCCACCGAGATTAGCCAGCGCCGCGGCATTGGGCTGGAAGGGCGTGTAGATGTAGAGGTTGGCCGTCGCCTGGTTTTGCACGAAGACCGGGGCTGAGCCACACGAGGTGTTGGGGTGATAGAGGATCGCGTTCTCGCGCCCCGCCTGGATGCTGTAGCGGGTCGGGTTGAGGGTATACATCCGGAACTGCCGCGACATCCGATACACCTGGTTGAAGAAGCCGTAATAGGCGGTGTCGCACGGCTGGAAGTCTGGGCAGCCGTAGCCCGCCGCTGTCTGGTACATCGTCGTCGTGGGGTTGGTCGTCGTGACGATCGCCGACTCCTTCTGGATCATCGCGAGGATGGTCTTGGGGCTGACCCGACACGCCGTCGCGACGCGCGCGATGATCTGGGCGGCCGTCGAGGCGGCCGTCGCAGGCATGGCGTCACAGAGTCCCGTCTCCGCGATCGTCGCGGGCGTCGCCGTGACATAAGAGCGCAGACACGGCATGGCGCCGTCAACGCAGGCGGCGCCCTTGGCGTTGAGGAAGGTGACGATGTCGGCCTCGGTCATCGCGAGGGCGTCGAAGAAGTCGCTATCGGAGATGATCGAGCCGGCCCGCCAGTCTGATCCCGACAGGGCAGCGACAGTCGGCATCCCGGCGACGACGGGCGTGGACAGTGCCGGGGCGTGCGGGCTCACCGCCTGAGCGGACGGCATACTGCCGGCGACCGAACTGGCCAGCAAGAGCGCCAGGAGCGCCGCGACAAGGGCATGCCTGCGCAGGTGTTGCCGACAACGGCCGCCCGCGGAGGCGCGAGGGCCGTTCATCGGCGGTCCGTCACAGCGTCGGACCGGACGGTGACCCCGTCGACGGGCACGGTGACCGTCGTCGTCCACACGCCGGTGGCGGGTTCGGGAAGCGCCACTTGCATCGTGCCGCACGACAGCCCACGACCATCGAAGACCGCGGGGGCACTGCCGCTGGCGGAGCGGACACCGTCGGTGCTCGTGGCGGTGCACGTCAGCCCTTCGCGCGTCGTGCCGAGGATGAGCGCAGTCACCTCGATCGCGACGCCCGCACCACCGATCTCGTGGCTGGTCACGACCGCTCGGACTCCCGCGAGCGTCGGGTATGCCGGCTGCGCGTCAGCTCCGGCCGGGGAAGGTCCCGAGCCCGCTGGGGAGGACGAGCGAGTCGGGGTGGACGGTGTCGCCGTCGCCGTGGCCGGCGCGGTCGTGGTCGGTGCCGCCGTAGCCGTGGCGATGGGTGGGGAAACCGACGGGGCGTGAGTCGAGGTGGCGGCGAGCGTGAGAGGGGCTGTCGCCACCGCGGTCACGGTCGACGGAGCACCCGACGTGGCCGCCGAGGGGCGTTCTCCCGGCGTCGTCACCGTGCTCGTGCCGCGGAGCCACCACCCGAGCACGGCAAGCGCCACGACTCCCACGCACACCGCAAAAACCCACGGAGGCATCGCGAATCGATGTTTTGGTCCTTCTGCCACCTTGCCGCACTCCTCGATCGCACCCGACCCGATCCCCTACTGTGCCATGCCACTAGCCGTCGACCCGGGAGCCCAGGCTCAGCGCGGTCGCCGAGTCGGCTTGGCTCCCTGGGTGATCCCGGTGAAGACCCGGCTAAGCAGGAGCCTGGCCCCGAGGCCGACCCGCAGCGCCCACCGCAGCGGCGCATGCACCGGTCGGTGGTAGCGCCGAGCGAGGTAGCGGTAGGCGCTGTCGTGGTGCGCCTTGGCCATCGCCGTCGCGTGGCCGCTCGTCGAGTGGGCTCCGGTATGCCGCACGGTCACCGACGGCACGTAGACGACGTCGTAGCCAGCCCGGCCGATGCGTTCGCAGAGATCGAGGTCTTCGAAGTACATGAAGAATCCTTCGTCGAAGCCCCCGACCAGCTCGAACGCCTCGCGCCGGACGAGCAGGCATGATCCGGACAGCCAGCCGCAGGGCCCCTCCTCGACCTCGCCCCGCTCCCGACGGTAGGCCGCGGTCCAGGGGTTGCTGGGCCAGATCCAGCCGAAGATCGCGTGCCCCGCACCCCGTCCGAGAGAAGGGATCTGCCGCGCCGAGGGATAGAGCATCCCGTCCGGGTTGATGACGGCCGGCCCCAAGACACCAGCGCCTGGCCAGCGGTGCCGCGCCCCGAGGAGTGCGTCGATCGAGCCGGGCGACAGCTCGACGTCGGGGTTGGCCACGAGCAGCCACTCCTCGGACGCACCGGCGGCCCCTCGGTTGGCGGCCGCGCCGTAACCGAGGTTGGCCCCATTTCGCAGCAGGTGCAGACGGGGGCGCCCCTCGAGGGCGTCGAGACTGCCGTCGGTCGATCCGTTGTCGGAGACGACGACCGGCACCGGTGACTGCGAGGCCGACTCGAGCGAGTCGAGGAAGGCGGTGAGATAGCGACCAGACGAATAGGTGACGACGATCGCGCGCACGGTTGGCTCAGCCACGTCTCGCCGCCACTCTCGTGAGCAGGTCGAGGTGGCCGCGAGCCGTCGCCTCCCACGTGAACGTGCCAGCGCGCGCGATCGCGAGACGGCGCAGCTGCTCTCTGCGGGACGGGTCGTCGAGGAGTCCGCCGATCGCCGAGGCGATGTCAGCGGCCTCTGGCGTCGCGGCATACTCCACAGCATCACCGCCCACTTCCGGCAGGGACAGGCGACGCGTCGTGAGCACCGGGGCGCCGCACGCCATCGCCTCAAGCACCGGCAGACCGAAGCCTTCGCCCAGGCTCGGATAGGTGACGATCTCGGCTCCCCCGAGGAGTCCAGTCACGAGATCGTCCGGGATGAAGCCCGGGCGGAGCACGCGCAGGTGCGTGGGCACGGCGGCGAGGGCTGCGTCGATCTCACTGTCCCAGCCCCGCCCACCGGCGAGCACGAGCGCGGGAGGGTCGCTGCGGTCGGCGCATGCGGCCACGAAGGCGCGGACGAGAGCGGGCACGTTCTTGCGGGGTTCGAGCGTGCCGAGGAAGGCGAGGTATGCCGTGCCTGGCGCGACTCCCGCCCACGCGCGCGCTGCCTCGACCAGGGCAGGCGTGGGTGGCCGGAACCGGGCGTGGTCGACCCCATGCGGCACGACGACGAGCTTCGCCGGGTCGGCGCCGGTGTGGGCGAGCACTTCGCGGCGGGTCGCCTCGCTGGGCATGACGAGCGCGTCGGCCACCCGAGTCGAGATGCGGGTCCACGTCGTGAAAAAGCGCGCCTTGACCCGGGTGTGGACCTCGGGGTGGCTGAAGAAGGTCGCGTCGTGGAGGGTGACGACCTGGGGGACGCTGCGTGGGAGGGCGTCCGCGAGCGGCATCGTGTAATGCGGCGACAGGACGACGTCAGGGCGAAGGCGGCGGGCTGCTACGGCGAGGCCGCTCTGCTCCCACAGCAGACGAGGCAGTTGGGCACCGGCCCACTGGGGAGCGCCGACGACGGCAGCAGACCCGACGAGGTGGGCGAAATGGTCCCGGTCGTGCTCTTGCGCTGCCACGACGACCCGAGCGCCGAGGGCGGGTAGCGCACTGACAAGCTCGTCAACGTAACGGCCCACCCCACCCCGGTCACGAGGGAGTGCTGTCGCGTCGACGAGAATGCGCAACCCTTCGGAGGTCACCGATCGACCCCGTCAGTCCCGCGTGGACTGACCGTCGATCCAGGCGCACAGCCGACGGACACCCTCGTCGACCATGACGCGAGGCGACCAATCGAGCGCCTCCTGCGAGTCGGCGATCGAGCACGAGGCGTGCCGCACGTCACCGTCCCGGAAGAGCCCGTTGACCTGCGGCTCAGGGGCGCCGTAGACAGACGCCGCGATGCGCGCGAGGTCCATGATCGTCGTGGCTTCGCCCGAACCGATGTCGTAGGCGTGCTCGTTGGCGCCCGAGTGAAGCGTGCCGGCGACGATGGCCGACGCCACGTCGTCGATGAAGACGAAGTCACGCACGATGTCGCCGTCTTCGTAGACGGGGATGACCTCGCCGGCCTTCGCCTTCTGGGTGAACAACGAGACGATCCCGGTGTAGGGATTCGTGAGCGACTGGCCCGGTCCGTAGACGTTCTGGAGCCGATAGATCACCGGCGTCACATTCATGGCCAAGCACCAGGACCGCAGGATGTGTTCCTGGGCGAGCTTGGTCGAGCCGTACACGCTGGTGGGCCGAGGCTCGACGCGGTCCGAGCGGAAGGGCGTCGGTGTGAGGCCGGGGAAGTCCCACTCTCCACGCTCGAGCATCGCGCGGGAGCGCTGTCCCGGATAGGTCACGGACCCATCCTCGGCAGCCCAGGCCCCTTCACCGTAGACAGCCCGGCTGGAGGTGAGGACGATCTTGTCCGGCAACCGCTCGTGACGCACAAAGGCATCGAGCATCTCGGTCGTGCCGACGACATTGACCATCGCGTGGCGGGTGGCCTCGGTCAGCGACTGGCCGGTGCCGGTCTCCGCCGCGAGGTGAATCACCGTCGTGGGGTGGACGTCGGCGAGCAAGCTGTCCCACGTCGCGGCCGACGTCACGTCACCCTCGACGAACTCGACCCGAGCATCGAGCGCAGCCGGGCGGCGGCGCACCGGGTGGACCTGAGGGTGGAGGTTGTCCAGCGCCACCACGCGGTCGAAATTGTCGGCGAGTGCGCTCGACAGAGCGCATCCGATGAAGCCGGCACCGCCGGTGACCAGGCACGTCGAAGACACGAGTTCTACTTCCGTTAGAGCGGTTTGCAGCAGTCTGACCTCTGGGTGAGTCAGCGCGAAGTCCCGTCTAGGGTAGCGCCGGCGGCGCGAAAGGCTTGTTCAAGTGGCGCTCGGTCATGAGGTAGAGCACGTGATCCGGCTGGTAGGCATTGACGATCGCGGCCAGGTCGGGGGTCTTGGCCGGCTCGTCCATCCAGTGGCGCAGCATCATCGTCGACGAGAACGCTGCGGCGAAGTAGGGGCTCGGCGAGGTGACTGTCGAGTCGACCAGAAGGAGCACCCGGGCCTTCGTCGGAGCCGTCGCACGCTCGGTGCGCAATGGCATCTGGACGATGTCGATCGTGGAACCCCCAGCGATGGGCGTGTGGCTGCCGTCGGGGTTGACGAAGTCGTATCCCGGCAGCGGCGCCGCGAAGCGCGGCACCGTCCACGGGTTGGCGCCCTTGATCCCGGCCAGGCCCTCGAACTCGTTGAACGCATCGACCGTGTCGACCCCGGTGAGTGCCGGGAAGTTCAGCGGCGACAGACGCGGGTCACGCGCCCGCATCGCCTCATAGATCGCGAGGAACCCGACATAGCCTCCGTATGCCGTCCAGTGACTGTTCATCCGGGAGTAGACCTCGTGCTGACTCCGGGCCTCCTGCAACTGCGGTCGGAGGTCGATGATCCCGAGGTCGGGATATGCCGCGAGGAGTTGGTCCGCGATCGCCGGGCGCGGCATACCGTCGGTCCATTCGGGCAGCTTGTCGCGATAGATCGACCATTTAGCGGGCGCGATCGCCACGGTCAGGGGGATATTGCGCGCGGCCAGCCAGCGCTTCTGGGCCTGGAAGGCCGCGCCTGCCGCGGCCACCTCGGCCGCTGAGTAGACCCGTCGACCCACGGCTTGCGAGAAGTTGGCGTTGGCCAGATCCCCGAGGAAGTAGAAGCCGTCCCGACCGGGCACCGCGATCGCGCGGGAGGAGGGATTGGTCGTCTGCTGGGCGAAGACCTTCTCCATGTCTGCCGTGAACGCGGCCGAGGTCGCCGAGCCCGAAGTGGCTTGGGGAGCCGACGACCCAGACGGCCCTGATGATTCGGACGAGCCCGACGTGGTCGAGGTTGCGGGCGTCGACCCGGCGGGCGGGGGCGTGGCTGCGAATCGGGGGGCGACATAACCCGCCGCGAGGGCGGCGAGGATGAGGAAGGCGGCCCACGCGCGGCCGATCACCGTCGTGGGCGCGCCTGACCCCGCCCCTGGGCGGCTCATGTCCCGACCTTCGGTGTCGGGGCGGCCGCTCGGTCACGCCAGTCGTGGGTGACGAGGTCGTCCTGACTGGCCTCGGCCGCCAGTGCAGCCGCATCCGCTCGGGCCGCCTTCGCCGCGTGCGTCGAGGAGAAGGCGGGGTTGACAATCCTGGCTGTCACCGCTGCCTCAAGAGGCTTGAGTCGCGCGAGGACTCGGGCGAGGGGGACGGGAGTCCAGTTCTTGAGGGCCAGCGCGCGCTTTTCGAGCAGGTGCCAGCTGAGGTAGGCGACCATGTGGCAGACGACGACGATCACGAGGTGGTAGACCAACCACCCTCGGGTGTGGAGCCCGAAATAGGCCGAAAACTGCATGATCGGCCACGCGTAGATGTAGATCCCGTAGGAGAAGTCGCCGTACTTCTCCCAGCGGCGCAGTGGCAGTCGCACCGCCGCCCAGATGAGGACGTAGAGGTAGCCGAACTGGCCGTAGAGATTCCACCCTGACTCGAGGAAGTAGGTGAAGAAGGCCAGTCCGCCGGCGGCCATGGCGAGCCGATCGTCGATGACGATCCGGTCGCCGAAGAGGGCGAGCATGATGCCGAAGAAGAACGGCGTCAACATCATGATGTTGAAGTAGTCACGAAAGAGGGGGTAGAGGTAGGCCGTCTGGCCGAAGCCGCCCCAGAGCATCGTGTTGAGCACGAGCATGAAGCCGAACCCCACCGCCGCGAGCTTGCGGTAGCCGAGGATGCCAAACAACCCCAGGACCCCGACGATGAAGTACCCCTTGAACTCATAGATGAGTGTCCAGGCTGACCCATTCCAGTCGAAGCCGCCCTTCTGACCTAGCGGCAGCTTCGCCCCCATCTCGGCGATGTTCTTCTGGTAGAAGCGCAGGAACATGTTGTTGGAGAAGTACGTCAACGGCGAGTCGACGCTCGCCGTCCAGTAGCCCGCCCAGGTGCCGCGTTCCTTACGCCACGCGATGGGGGCGAGGATGAAGGCGGTCATTGCGAGCGAAGCGAGGAACGCCGGGAAGATCCGCAAGACCCGGCGCCAGAAGAACCGGAAGATCGTCGACCGTCCCATCCGGCTCTTGGTAATGAGGAAGCCGGACAGGCAGAAGAAGCCGGCGACCGCTACCCCGCCAAAGGACTGCTCCTGTGACCATTGGGTGCCGAGGTCATGACCTCCATAGAAGTCGGCGAGAGGGCCGGCGTGGCTGAAGATCACCGCGAAGGCGAGGAGCCACCGCAGGAATCCGATGGCATTCGATCGTGGGTCGAACGCCGCAGCCAGCGTGAGGGCCCCGCTGGTGGGAGTGGAGTTGGACGGCGGAGTCGCCGGTCGGCTCGGGTGTCCGGTCGACAGCGCGGTCACTGACCGCCCCCGAGCTTGCCGACAACTCTCTTGCCGGCCCGAAGCACGCGGTATGCCGGCCGCAACACCTTGGCAGCTCCCGGGAACTGTTGGTCGACCGCCTGCTTGAGATGAAGCAGGGCAGGGCCCTCGTTTTGGACCCTCGTGAGGTAGTTGACCTGGTCTTGCGTGTGATGGGGCAGCATGCTCGCGATGCGCTGGAGTTTGTATTCGAGGAAGGCGTAGTTGATGCCGGCCCAGTCGGTGTTGACCGCTCCCCGCACGTGGAAGCCGGCGTCGAGGCTGACGTAGGCCATGAGCCGCTCCTGGACATGGGTGATCGACCCGTCGCCGTAGGCTTCGGCCTCCTCGGGGTAGTCCTCCCACTGCCACGGCCAGCCGGTGAGTTTGAGCAGCGCCTGCGGCCGGAACCAGAACATCGAGCCGTAGGGCGCCAGCGGGGTCGAGCGGTCAAAGACGGTGTGGACCCCGAGTTTGGCGGCCACCTCTTCGGCCAGCGGCCGGTTGGTGAACCACGAGTGACCCAACGTGGGGTAACCGATGTTGACGACGGGCGGGAACACCATGCCGAGGGTTGGTTCGTCGGTGAACAGCTTGAGGATGCGAGCGACATAACCGGTCGACGACAGGACGTTGTCGAACATGTGCGCCTTGAACAGGGTCGCGGCGTTGTAGTCGTCCTGCGGCGACTTCTTGGAGTGGACGCGCAGCGCGAGGTCGTAACGCCCGCTCGTGAGCAGGTCCCGGCAGCCGACAAGCAGCGCACTCATGTCACGCCCGCGGTTGGCCTCCACCACCCTGATCTCGAGGCCGGCAAGGTCGTATGCCGCGAGCTGCGCCTCGATGGACGCTCGCTTCTCCTGCGATGAGGTCGTGACGATGAGATCGAAGGGGATCGGGATCCGCGTGAGGTAGTCCATCATCTCGGCGACCATGTCGTCGTAGTAGATGTGGGCAAAGACGGCCAGGCGCGGCGCAGGGTCGGGGCGCCACCCGGTGTCGTCGTCGGGCAGGACCTCGAGCATGGAGAAGTTCGTGTAGAGCGTCCGAGGCTCGGACGAGCGGACGACATTGCTCCAGATGAGGTCGGTGGGATATCCGGCCGCGGCGACCTTCTCTATGACGCGCTTGCCGAGGATGGCGTTGCGGTCGAGGTAGCTCGGCTCGTGGAAGAACAGCCGGCGTTTGACCAGCGGGCAACGGTTGTCGAGCATAAGCGCGGCGTTGTCGAACACCGGGTGCTGCGAAGGGTAATCCTCCGGGGGGAACGCCACGGCATACCGGAATCCCGCCCGGGCGAAGTGGGCGGTGAACTTCGCCTCGTGCTCGAGGACCGACTGGTCGTAGCTCGTGATCATCGGCATGTCGCGCCAGTAGTTCTGGAACTCGATCGAGGTGAAGAGGGTCTTGCGGACCGAGAGCCAGTGAGACTGGATGTGCTCGGGAAGCTCTCCCTGCATCCCGGCGAACGGGTGCTCGGCGACCGACTTGTGCGCGGTCATCCCCCAGAAGTCGACCTCGAGGGCATCCATCGCGTCGAAGGTCTCGGCGAACGGGAACACCGGCGCAAAGAAGGTGTAGTTCATGAGGACGAGCTCGTCGTAGTCGGCGAGCCGGTCCGCCCCGAACAGGGCCATGGCCTCCTTGTAGGCCCACACGTCGAAGCCCCGATTTTCTCGGACCCACACCGTGTCGGCGACCTGCTCGAGCTTGTCGCGGCTCTCAGGGGTGAGCTGCGAGTTGGACACGACGAAGATGTGCTCGGCGAAGGGGCGCAACGCAGACAGCTTGTAGGTCACGTAGTCGTCGACGATCCCCTCGGGGTCGTAGAACAGATAAAACACCACACGCCGCATGCGCCTCACGCCTCCTCGATGAACCGATTCATGCTATCTGCCCGACACGCTGCTCCCGCCGACCTCGCCCGCGAGGGTCCGCCGACCCCGGAGCCGACGAGGTGCGCTCGCGGCAGCGAGGGGCGCGCTTTCCCTGACCGCTGCGAGCCTGGCTGGCATGATGGCCGCATGACCGGCCAGCCGCAGGAGAGCACTCCGTCCGATGCGCCCGTGGCGGCCGTCGCCGTGGTCCTTCGCACGCGCAATCGCCCGCAACTGCTCCCCCGCGCCCTGGCGAGCATCGGTGCCCAGACCTTCCGAGACTTCCGCGTCATCGTCGTCAACGACGGGGGCGACGAGGGACCGGTCCTCGAGCAGGTCGCGGCCTGCCCCGCGGTGCGCGGCCAGGTCGACGTCGTGACCAACCCGCAGTCGGTCGGTCGTGAAGCCGCCATGAACACCGGCGTGACGCACAGCCGCTCCGAGTTCCTCGTGATCCACGACGACGACGACACCTGGCACCCCGAGTTCCTGGCAGCCACGGTGGGCCATCTCCAGGACTCGACGGATGCCGCCGTCGCCGTCCGCACCGAGGTGGTCTACGAGGAGCTCACCCCCGAAGGCGTGGTCGAGATCCGGCGCGAGATCCTCGCTGCCGACAAGTCGGCCATCACCCTCGGCGAGGTCCTGCGCGCCAACATCTCACCGCCGATCTCCGTGCTCTACCGGCGCAGCGTCCACGACGAGGTGGGGCTCTACGACGGCACGCTCCCGGTGCTGGCCGACTGGGATTTCATGCTCCGCCTCCTGTCGGTCCACACTGTGGGCTTCGTCGACGGCACCCCGCTGGCGTACTGGCATCACCGCACGGCCGCCGGCGACCTGGGCAACAGCGTCGTCGTCGCCAGCGACGACCACGCGCGCTACATCGGGATCATCCGCGACCGCTACCTGCGCACCGCCCTGGCCGCCTCGGGTGGCCTCGGCGTCGGGCTCCACCTCGCCGCCGAGTCGGTCCGCCTCGACACCTTGGCGCAGCGTCGCCACGAACACCTGGATTGGCGTCTCGGGGAGATCGAAGGGCGGCTCGTGGCCGGCCTCGAGGAGGCCAACCGGCAGCTCGTGACGCAGGCCAACCGCACGATGGCTCGGCTGCTCGAACTCGAACACCGGTTGGACGCCCTCGAGCGCATCCAACTCTCG
>Ga0116159_1001576_pt1 | contig 24072 bp, 28 predicted proteins | sample AD_JPNAS1_MetaG_FD_89878 | JGI IMG/M metagenome (GOLD analysis project Ga0116159, IMG submission 89878) | Active sludge microbial communities of municipal wastewater-treating anaerobic digesters from Japan - AD_JPNAS1_MetaG | ecosystem: Engineered > Bioreactor > Anaerobic > Digestate | place...
CGAATGGATTCGAAGAAGACCGTCAAGTCCGATATCAATGACACCATTGCCTATGTTTTGAATTTGTCTGCGACCCAGCTGAAGATAGAAGGGGTAGAAATAGAGGTGCAATATCAGCCTGATTTGCCGATGATGGTTATGGACAAGGGAAAGATACAGCAGGTGATCTTGAATCTGATTTCAAACGCTGTGGACGCCATGGCGGAGAAAGAGACAAAAGTGTTACGCATCAGAACAGATCTGGAGAAGACGTCAGAAGATTCAGAATCCGTGAAAGTAACCATCGCCGACAGCGGTCAGGGCATCAGTAGTGAGAGTATGTCAAAAATATTTGATCCGTTTTTTACCACCAAGGAAGTCGGAAAAGGGACCGGACTGGGGCTTTCCATCTCGTATGGCATCATCCATGATCATGGAGGGATGATCTGGGCAGACAATAATGAGTGGGGCGGCGCGTCTTTTTATTTCAGGCTGCCCGTTAAAACGGATGGTTAGAAGAACACTTTTAAAAGGGGGGTTGTTATGGACAAAATGTTCATCAAGGATGTTGTTCCTAAGGAAAAAGTTCTTATCGTCGATGATGAAGCCCATGTCTTGAAATTAATGCGGGATTATCTGGTGTCAGAAGGATATGATGTGCACACTGCAACCAGCGGGCTTGAGGCTATTGAAAAGGTCAAAGAGGTGACGCCCCACATCGTATTTCTTGACATTATCATGCCCGGTATGGGGGGCATCGAGACCATGCAGGAGATCAAAAAGATAAATCCTAAAATCTGGGTTGCCATGGTCACCGCCGTTGTTGATGAGGAGCTTGCTAAAAGAGTGATTCAGTTGGGTGCCGATGACTATATCGTCAAACCCATTGATCTCGGGTTCCTTAGAGTGTATGTGTTGGTAAGAATGATTCAGCTTCTAAATTAGTTGTCTAAATGACGGTAATATGACCATGAAAAAGGTGCTGATCATCGACGATGAAAAATATTTTTGCCGCGCTGTCAAAAAAGTTATCGAAACAAATCGAGATTTTATGGTGTTGACCGCTACGCGGGGGGATGAAGGATTGCGGCTGGCCCAGACCGAAACGCCGGATCTGATCCTGCTCGATATCGTGATGCCCGGGATAGCGGGCACGCAGGTGGCCGAGGAATTGTTGGAGGATCCCGCCACGGCCACCATCCCCATCATCTTCGTGACGGCGATCGTCAAGCAGGAAGAAGCCGAAAGGAACAAGGGCTTCCTGGGCGGCCGGATGTTCATTGCCAAGCCCGTTGTCGTTGACGAGCTGTTGAAAAAGATCGATTCGTTGCTGTCGTCACAATGAACAGCCGGGATCATTGGTTGCTCTATCCTTGGGAGATCTATGCCAACCTCTAAAAACCGTACGGATTTTCAGAGCTGATCAACTTCAATCGGTAATCCTCTCCTTAATATCAGTCAAGAGTGATTGAATCGTAGGTGTAAAGTTAGTCGACGTGAACCTTATTTTCTCTTACATCTGTTCGCTGCATTCCGATCGAAAGCTGTTACAAATCAAATTCGGATCTCCCTGGTGACTGCAATAAATAGTCACCGAGTCCAAGTACCTCCGCTAGCCTAGACCTCGTAGCTAAAGGAGATAAAAGTACGCAATGGGGAAATATCGACGTAAACGAGATTACACCTGCCATGGTCATGAAGCACTTGGAAACCAGGGCGCGGAAGGTATCCGACAATTCCTGGAACCGGGACCTCAAGAATCTGCTGGCCATGTTCAATTTTTTTCGGAAGATTCACGGTGTCACGCATAATCCGGTTATCAATATCGACTGGCCACCGAAAGTGAGAAAGGCGGGATATATTCCCTCAGCCGAATACATTCACCGGGTCAGTATCAAGAAGCTTCAACGGCTGCTCAGGCACCAGACCCAGGCAACGACGGAGATCTACCTCAAGAAGATTGACGATGATTTATCGATTGGATTGAGGCTGCTCGAAAAAAAGGACACCCAAAGGGACACCCAAGCAAAAAATGGATCTGCCTCCAACGGCTAACCCATTAAATTCATTTGGTAGTCCCACGGGGACTTGAACCCCGGTTTCCGGCGTGAGAGGCCAGCGTCCTAACCACTAGACGATGGGACCATGGGCGGGGAAAAGACGATTCCCCCGTGAAATCAGAATTTGAGAGAGACCTCCTATGGGAAAACCGTCCGAAAGTCAAGCTGAAAATCAGGTGGATTCAGGCGCGCCCGGACCGCCCCCCCCCCCCGCAAAATGGGTGCATGAAATCCGTACCTGGACCGTTCAGTGATGCCCGACGAAGGAAATGGCCTTCCGGATTCTATCGACCGTTTTCTCCAGCCCCAGGGTGATCATGATCTCGTCGATCCCCGGGCTGACCGCCCGACCCGTGAGCGCCACACGCAGGGGCTGGGCAATGGCCTTAAGCTTGACCCCCCGCACCTCGACGTACGACCGCAGGAACGCCTCGATCCCCTGCCGGCTGTAATCGGCCAATCCCGGCAGGGCCTCGGCGACCGCCGCCAGGTGCGGCGCTGTCTCCGGTGTCAAATACTTCGCCAGCGCATCGGCCTCATATTCCACCGCATCGACGAAGTAGAAGGCGGCGCTGTCGGCCAGTTCGACCAGAGTCTTCGCTCGGGACTGGAGATCGGAAACGACGCGGGCGGAATACCGGGCGTCCGTCACCGGATAGCCCCGTGCCTCCCAGAAAGGCTTGAGGTTCTCCACGAGCAACTCCGCAGGATACGCCTTGAGGTAGTGCTGGTTGAGCCACAACAGCTTTTCAGGGTTGAAGACGGCCGCCGACCGCCCCACCGCGTCCAGATCGAAGAGGGCGACGAGTTCCTCCATGGTGAAGATTTCCTGATCCCCGTGGGACCAGCCCAACCGGACCAGATAGTTCACCAGCGCCTTGGAGAGATACCCCATTTCCTTGTAGGCCATGACCGACGTCGCCCCGTGCCGCTTGCTCAGCCGGGCCTTGTCCGCTCCCAGGATCATGGGAACATGGCCGAACTGGGGAACCGCGTACCCGAGCGCCTGATAGAGCAGGATCTGGCGGGGCGTGTTGTTCACATGATCGTCCCCCCGGATGACGTGCGTGATCCCCATCTGGGCGTCATCCACCACGACCGCGAAGTTGTACGTCGGATAACCGTCCGCGCGCTCGATGATGAGGTCGTCCAGTTCGTCGTTGCTGAACTGGATCGGCCCCTTGACGAGGTCGTGGACGATGGTGGTCCCGATTTCCGGGCACCTGAAACGGACGACCGAGCCCGGGGTGCGCGGCAGGCCGCGGTCGCGGCAGGTGAAGTCGTATTTCGGCTTGCGGCCGGCCGCCAAGGCCTGCTTGCGTTTTTCCTCGAGGAGTTCCTGTGAACAGGCGCAGAAGTAGGCCTTCCCCTCGTCGACCAGACGCTGTACGTGCGTCCGGTGGATCTCCACCCGCTCCGCCTGAAAAATCGGTCCCTCGTCCCAGGAAAGCCCCAGCCAGGTCATCGCATCGAGAATGGCCCGGGTCGATTCGTCCGTCGAACGCATCTGGTCGGTATCCTCGATTCGCAGGATGAACTTTCCGCCGTGATGCCGGGAAAAGAGCCAGTTGAACAGGGCCGTCCTGGCCCCGCCGATGTGGAGATATCCGGTCGGCGACGGCGCAAAACGCGTGCGGAGAGTTTCGGGTTCGGTCATGAGCGATCCTTGCAAACGATATATTCCATAAGGCCCCGCGGCGGACAAACGCCTGCGCGTCTCACTGGAAAACGGGCGTCGCCAAACCGCGAACGGCCTGAAAAGCGACTTCTTATAGGTCCGCCCCCCCGGTTTTGTCAAGCCGGATTTCGCAAATTATGCTTGACAACAGGGGGAATTTATAATTTACTTCCGCACTTTATTCAGGGGGCGACCGTGAGGATCACCGTAGCCAAGATTCCCGAAGAGGGCCTGAAGTATGGGTTTACCCGGCAGGGCGAGTGGTTCCGGGAGTTCGGGCGGGGGCGCGAAGACCTCCCCGTCGAACTGGGCCCTGTCAAGGTCTCCCTGAAGGCCAGAAGGACCGGGGATACGGTCTACCTGGAGGGCATGATCGAGACGACGGTCACGGCCGATTGCTGCCGCTGCCTCGAGGCGACTCGCCTGCCCATGGCGGCGGCGTTCGCTTACACCGGCGTGCCCGAGGAAGAGCGCTTTGCGGAGGAGCGCGAGCTCCGTCCGGAAGATCTGGAAGTGGTCTTCTACACGGACGACACCCTTGATCTGGACCCGATCGTCTACGAGCAGATCCTCCTCCAGATCCCGCTCAAGATCCTCTGCCGTGAGGATTGCCGGGGGTTGTGCCCGCACTGCGGCGCGAATTTGAATGACGGGCCGTGCCGCTGCCCGGAAGAGGCGGTGGACGGACGGTTTTCCGCCTTGAAAAAATTGAAGATCTGACACCTTAAGAGAGGATACGCTATGCCAAACCCAGTCAAACGACATTCGCGCACGAGACGCAACAAGAGGCGGTCCCATGATTTTCTGACGGCGCCCGTGACCTCGGCCTGTCCACAGTGCGGGGAGCCCAAGCTTCCCCATCGGCTCTGCGCGAATTGCGGCACCTACAAGGGACGGGAAATCGTTCCCATCGAGAAGCTTTCCTGAAGCGCCGATTCCGCCTGAGGAAGGAATCATCATGATCAGGGTGGGGGTTGTCTTTCCGGGACAGGGATCCCAGTCCGTGGGCATGGGCAAGGACCTCCGCGAGGGGAGCGCCGCCGCGGGGCGCGTGTTTGACGAAGCGGGTCGCCTGCTCGATATGGACGTGGCCGACCTGTGCTTCCGGGGACCGCAGGAGCGACTGAGCCTGACGGTCTTCACCCAGATCGCCGTTCTGACCGTCGACATCGCCTGCTGGGAGGCCCTCCGCGAAGCGGCCCCCGTGACGCCCGAAGTCATGGCCGGTCACAGCCTGGGCGAATACGCCGCCCTGTACGCCGCGGGCGCCGTCACCCTGGACGACGTCTTTCCCCTCGTCAAGGCGCGCGCCGAATACCACCAGCGGGCCGTCCCCGTGGGCGTCGGCGCCATGGCCGCAATCGTCGGCCTCACGCGCGAACGGGTCGATGCGATCTGCCGCGAGGCGTCGTCACCGGAAACCGTGGTCGCCCTAGCCCTCCAGAACAGTCCGAACCAGTTCGTCGTCTCCGGCCACACACCGGCGGTGGGCGCGGCCGTCGAAATGGCCGCGGCAGCGGGGGCCCTGCAGGCGGTGAGGCTCCCCATCAGCGTCCCCTGCCACAGCCGGCTGCTCGACCCGACCGCCGCGCTGCTGGCCGAGCGCCTGCGCACGGTGACCTTTAAGGACGCCGCCGTCCCGGTCATCCCCAATTGCGACCCGGAAATCTTTTACACACGCGACCGCGCGACCGCGCTGCTGACCCGTCAGATCACCTCGCCCGTCCGCTGGCAGGAGACCGTCGAGAGGATGGTCGCCCTGGGGGTGGATACCGTCGTCGAGGTCGGTCCCGGACGGGTCCTGTCCGGCTTGAGCAAACGGATCCACCGGGGACTAAAGCTCCTGAACGTGGAAGACGCGGCGTCCCTGAAAAAAACGGCAGATTTTTTAAACAGTTGATGATATGGAGGCGTGGGAAAAGCACGCCGTCATTTTTAACGAGGAGGGAGGACTCATGTCACTCGAAGAAAAAGTTATCGAAATCATCATGGAGCAGTTGGATGTCACACGGGAAGAGTGTATCCTGGAGGCGTCCTTCATCGACGATTTGGGTGCAGATTCCCTCGATCTGGTCGAGTTGATCATGGAAATGGAGGAAAATTTCGGCATCCAGATCGCGGATGAGGAGCTCGAGAAGATCCGCACCATCGGTGACGTCATCGATTTTCTGCACAGCAAGGGAGTAAAGTAACCGGCCCTTCGCCATACGCCGTCAGGGGGTGTCCATTGAAAAGAAGGGTTGTCATCACCGGCCTCGGGGCCGTGACGCCGCTCGGCTGCTCCGTCCCGGAAACCTGGGAGGCCGTCTGTGCCGGACGGTCGGGCGTCGCTCCCATCACCCGGTTCGACTCGACCCTCTTCGACACGAAGATTGCCGCTGAACTGAAGACCTTCGATCCCCTGCAATACGTCAACAAGAAAGAGTACCGGCGCCTCGACGATTTCATCCTCTATGCCATCGCCGCATCCGAAATGGCCGTGGTCGACGCGGGCGGGGCCATCACGGGGACCAACGCGGAGCGGGTCGGCGTGATCATCGGCTCGGCCATCGGCGGACTCTCCACCATGGAGAAGGAGAAGGAAACCCTCGCGGCGGCCGGCCCCCGGCGCATTTCCACCTTTGCCATTCCGGCAGTCCTCTGCAATCTGGCGGGAGGCCACGTCTCTATCCGCTTCGGCGCCAAGGGACCGATCACCTGCCCCGTGACCGCGTGCGCCGCGGGCACGAACGCCGTCGGGGAAGCCTTCCGTCTTATCCAGAACGGATACGCCGACGTAATGATCGCCGGCGGGGTGGATGCCGCCATCACCCCCCTCGGAATCGGCGGGTTCAACGCCATGCGGGCGCTCTCGACTCGGAACAACAATCCGGAAAAGGCCAGCCGGCCGTTCGACCGAGACCGCGACGGCTTCGTTGTCGGTGAAGGCGGCGGCATCCTCATCCTGGAGGAAATGACCGCGGCCCTGGACCGGGGCGCCAGGGTCTACGCGGAAATAGCGGGCTATGGCTCCACGTGCGACGCCTTTCACATGGCGGCGCCGCCGCCGGGACATGAGGGGGCCGTCCGGTGCATGCGGGCCGCGCTCCGGGACGCCGCACTTGTCCCCGAGGCCATCGATTACATCAACGCCCACGGAACCTCCACCCCGCTGAACGACGTCTATGAAACCCAGGCCATCCGCACCGTTTTCGGCACGCACAGCGACCGGCTTGCCGTCAGCTCCACCAAGTCCATGACGGGGCACATGCTGGGCGCCGCCGGCGGCGTGGAGGCCCTGTTCGCCGCACTGGCCATCCGGGAAGGCATCGTCCCCCCGACGATCAACCTCGACCATCCCGACCCGGACTGCGACCTCGACTATGTCCCCCACACGGCCCGCCGGCAGGCCGTCCGCGCCGCCATGTCCAACACCTTCGGCTTCGGCGGCGTCAACGCCGTAGTGATCTTGAAGGAATTCCATCCATGACCGAAACCCGCCCCAGACTCACCATCGGCGCCGATCACGCGGGCTTTGCCCTGAAGGAGGCCCTCAAAGCCGCCCTCGTCGCGCAAGGGTACGACGTCGTGGATGCGGGAACCTCGAACGCGGAACCGGCGGACTACCCCGATTTCGCCACCCTCGTCGCGCGCGCGATCTCCCGGGGAACCGGCGAGAGGGGCATCCTGATCTGCGGTTCGGGCATCGGGATGAGCATCACGGCCAACCGTTTCCCGGGAGTCCGCGCGGCACTCTGCCTGGATGCCGAGGCGGCACGGCTGAGCCGCCTCCACAACGACGCCAATATCCTGGTACTCGCGGCTCGCCGGACCGGAACCGAGGCCGCCCTCGAAATTACGTTCGTCTGGCTGGCGACGCCTTTCGAGGGCGGCCGGCATCAGCGGCGCCTAGAGAAGCTCCGGGCCATCGAACGAGAGATTTGTTCAACATCATCTACCGATCTTGAGGAGGAATAACCGTACATGTCTGCTTTGACCCACGTTGATCCCGAAATCGCCGCCGCCATCCGCCGGGAAACCGAGCGGCAGGCGGGCAAGCTGGAGCTCATCGCTTCGGAAAACTTCGTCAGCGAGGCGGTCCTGGAGGCCCAGGGCTGCGTCATGACGAACAAGTACGCCGAGGGCTACCCCGGCAAGCGCTACTACGGCGGCTGCGAATTCGTCGATGTCGCGGAGACGCTCGCGATCGAGCGGTGCAAGAAGCTCTTCGGGGCCGACCACGTCAACGTCCAGCCCCATTCGGGAACGCAGGCCAACATGGCCGTTTATTTCGCCGTCCTCAATCCGGGCGACACGGTGCTCGGCATGAACCTCTCCCACGGCGGGCACCTCTCCCACGGGTCTCCGGCGAATTTCTCGGGCCGGTTCTACAACGTGGTCGCCTACGGCGTGGATCGCGAAACGGAAACCATCGATTTCAACGAGGTCGAAGACCAGGCGAAGAAACACAAGCCCAAGATGATCGTCGTCGGCGCCAGCGCCTACCCGCGCACGCTCGACTTCACGAAATTCCGCGCCATCGCCGACCAGGTCGGGGCCGTGATCATGGCGGACATCGCCCATATTGCCGGGCTGGTCGCCGTGGGGCTGCACCCCACACCCATCCCCGTCTGCGAGTTCGTCACGTCCACGACCCACAAGACCCTCCGCGGTCCCCGGGGCGGGCTCGTGATGTGCCGGGAGGATTACGCCAAGGTTCTGAACAGCCGCGTGTTCCCGGGCACCCAGGGGGGACCGCTCATGCACATCATCGCCGCCAAGGCCGTCGCCTTTCAGGAGGCCCTGCGCGACGACTTCAAGGCCTACCAGACCCAGATCGTGCGGAACGCCCGGACGCTGGCGGAAACGCTCCAGAAGGAGGGATTCCGCCTCGTTTCCGGCGGTACGGACAACCACTTGATGCTCGTGGATCTCACCGAGCAGGGCATCACCGGCAAGGAGGCCCAGGAAACGCTCGACCGGATGGGCATCACGGTGAACAAGAACGGGATCCCCTTCGACACGAAAGGCCCCATGATCACGAGCGGCATCCGCATCGGAACGCCCGCCGTCACGACCCGGGGGATGGAGGAGGAAGAGATGCGCGCGATCGGCCGGTTAATCGCCGCGGCCCTCCGGCACAAGGACGACGAAAAGCAACTGGGAACGCTGCGGGAGGAAGTGCGCGCCCTGTGTGCCCGCTTCCCCTTGTACGCAAGCAGGCTTTAGGCGTCGGGCCTTGGACGTCAAGCCGTAAATAAATGAGGGAAAGAGACAGGAACGGCGTAGGGGAGGGGTGAAGGCGCCCGTTTTGCCAGAACGTTGAACACCTGAAGCCCAACGCCCATTTGAGATTTCCATGACCGAAACGGCGAACATTGCGCACCCGACGACCGGCGGGCGTCCGGACTGGGACGAATACTTCCTCGACATCGCCGCGCTCGTCGCGCGCCGTTCGACCTGCCGACGGCGCAGTGTCGGGGCGCTCCTGGTCCGCGACCGGAGGCTGCTCACCACGGGCTACAACGGCGCCCCCTCGGGGCTGCGCCACTGCCTGGACGTCGGCTGCCTGCGGGAGGAGATGAAGATCCCCTCCGGCGAACGGCACGAGCTTTGCCGCGGCCTGCACGCGGAGCAGAACGCCATCATCCAGGCGGCCCTCCACGGGGTCGGCGTCAACGGGGCCACGCTGTATTGCACGAACCATCCCTGCATCATCTGCGCAAAGATGATCATCAACGCGGGCGTCGTACGGGTGGTCATCCGGGACGGCTACCGGGACGACCTGGCGGGCGGGATGTTCGCCGAGGCCGGCATCGAGGTGAAACAGGCATGAAATGCCCCTTCTGCGCACATCCCGAAAACAAGGTCATCGACTCCCGGGTCAGCAAGGACAACAACGCCATCCGACGGCGGCGGGAATGCCTCAGTTGCGAACGCCGGTTCACGACCTACGAGTTCGTCGAGGAAGTCCTGCCGATGGTCGTGAAGAAAGACGGCCGCCGCGAGCCGTTCGACCGGACCAAGATCCTGTCCGGGGTGAAGAAGGCCTGCGAAAAGCGACCGATCAGCATGGACGATATGGAGGCGCTGGTGGACCGCATCGAGCAGTATTGCCAGGACACCCAGGCCCGGGAGATCCCGGCCGCCCTGATCGGCGAGCGCGTCATGGGCGAACTCGAGCAACTGGACGGCGTGGCCTACGTCCGCTTCGCCTCTGTTTACCGCGAGTTTCGCGACGTCCGGGACTTCATCAACGAGCTCAAGGATTTCCTGAACGGCAAGGAAGACGTGAAATAGGGAATGCGGGTCCGGACCCGCATCTGACGCGGGGGGATCGACCGGACGGGCCGGCGGGAGCGATTCAATGTTTACGGGCATCATCCAGGGAACCGGAATCATCCGCGCTCTCACGCGCCAGGGGGCCGACGCCCGCCTGGAGGTGGAGACCGACCTGTCCCTGGACGACGTCGCCCTCGGCGACAGCATCGCGGTCGATGGCGCCTGCCTGACGGTAACGGCGAAGACCGCCCGGACCTTCACGGCCGACGTCTCGGCGGAAACCCTCTCCCGGACAACCCTCGGGAACGCCCGCTCCGGCAGTAAGGCGAATATCGAGAAGGCCCTGCGGATCGGCGATTTTCTGGGCGGACACCTCGTCCTGGGCCATGTGGACGGGATCGGACGGATCGCCGCCAAAACCCTCCGGGCCAACTCCATGCTCATCGGAGTGGACGTGATGCGGTGCTGATGCGCCATGTCGTGGAGAAGGGCTCGGTGGCGGTGGACGGCGTCAGCCTAACCGTAAATCGCTGTGAAAAAACCAGCTTTTATGTTAGTATGATCCCGCATACGGCGGATGCGACCACCCTGGGTCGCAAACGGGCCGGAGAGACCGTCAACATCGAGACGGACATCATCGGCAAATACGTGGAAAGACTGGCCGCGCCCTATACGGGAACGGCGCCGGCCGGCGGCGGGTTGAGCAGGGACCTCCTCTCCCGTCATGGATTCATCAAATAGACGTCCCGAAAAACGATTCAAGAAGGTGTTCAATGAGTGTCAGCACAATCCAGGAAGCGATCGAGGATATCCGCAACGGCAAGATGGTCATTCTCGTCGATGACGAGGATCGCGAAAACGAGGGCGATCTCTGCATGGCCGCGGAGTTCATTACCCCGGAGGCGATCAATTTCATGGCCCGCTACGGCCGCGGCCTGATCTGCCTCACCCTGACGGAGGAACATGCCGACCGGCTCGGCCTGACCCCCATGACGCGGGACAACCGCTCCCGCTTCGGCACGGCCTTCACGGTCTCCATCGAGGCGAAGCAGGGCGTTACCACCGGCATCTCCGCCTACGACCGCGCCACAACGATCCGGGCGGCCGTCGCCGACGGCGCCAAGGCCGAAGATCTCGTCAGTCCGGGCCATATCTTTCCCATTCGGGCCCGCAAGGGCGGCGTTCTCGTCCGCACCGGCCAGACGGAGGGCTCCGTGGACCTGGCCCGCCTTGCCAAGCTGAAGCCGGCCGGAGTCATCTGCGAAGTCATGAAGGACGACGGGACGATGGCCCGCATGCCCGATCTGGAGATCTTTTCGAAAGAGCACGGCCTCAAGATCTGCACGATCGCCGACCTGATCGATTTTCGCATGCAACATGAATCCCTGATCCGGCGGGCGGCGACGGCCGGCGTCCCCACCCGCTACGGCGGCGACTTCACGCTGACGGTCTATGAAAACGACGTAGACGACACCCTTCACATCGCCCTGGTGAAAGGGGAAATCAGGCCCGAGGACGAGGTCCTCGTCCGGGTGCACTCGGAGTGCGTCACCGGGGACCTGTTCGGTTCGGAACGGTGCGACTGCGGGGATCAGCTCCACACGGCCATGAAGATGGTCGAACAGGAGGGCAAGGGCGTCATCGTCTACATGCACCAGGAAGGCCGCGGGATCGGCCTGGTCAACAAGATCAAGGCCTATGCGCTTCAGGAACAGGGGCAGGATACCGTGGAGGCCAACCTCGCCCTCGGGTTCAAGGCGGACCTGAGGGATTACGGCATCGGCGCCCAGATCCTCGTCGACCAGGGCGTGCGCAAGATGCGCCTGATGACGAACAACCCCAAGAAGGTCGTGGGCCTCGAGGGGTACGGGATCAAAATCGTCGGACGGGTCCCGATCGAGATCCAGCCCAACGAAAACAACATCAAATACCTCACCACCAAGAAGAAAAAGATGGGGCATATGCTCAAGATATGAAGGGTGAAAAGGAGATTTCCGTCATGCCGAAACTCATGGAAGGGAAGATTGTCGCCAAGGGGATGAAGTTCGCGATCGCGGCCAGCCGCTTCAACGACTTCATCTGCGGCCGGCTGATCGAGGGCGCGATGGATGCGCTGACCCGCGCGGGGGCGGACGAGAAGGATATCCAGATCGTCAAGGTCCCCGGGGCCTTCGAACTGCCCCTGACGGCGAAGAAACTGGCCAAATCGGGACGCTTCGACGCGGTGATCTGCCTCGGCGCCGTCATCCGGGGGGCCACGCCCCACTTCGAGTACATCAGTGCCGAGGTCTCCAAGGGCATCGCCAGCGTCGGCCTGGACACGGAAGTCCCCGTCGCGTTCGGCGTCCTGACGACGGACACGATCGAGCAGGCCATCGAACGGGCGGGCACGAAGGCGGGCAACAAGGGCTGGGACGCCGCCATGACGGCCATCGAGATGGTGGACCTGTTCAAGAAGCTCTCGGCGCTATGATCTTTTCCAGGACGCAGCGGCGGAAAATCCTGGCCGGCGGATTCCGGGAAGAGTCCCCGCGGCTGACAGGGGCTTGAATGAGGTACCGGAGAAAGGCACGCGAGGCGGCCTTGCAGGTTCTTTACGCACTGGACGTCCTGGAGTGGATCGATGTTCAGGATGCCCTCGCCCTCTTCTGGGCGCATTACGGCGCCCCGGAGGAGGTCAAACCCTTCGCCACGGCCCTCGTCGAGGGAACGTGGCTGAACCGTCGGTCCATCGATGAACTGATTCGGGGCTGCTCCGAAAACTGGAGCCTGGAACGGATGGCCCGGGTGGACAAGGGCATCCTCCGGATGGCCGTCTACGAATTTCTCCATTGCCCCGACATCCCCCCGAAAGTGACCCTCAACGAGGCCATCGATCTCGGCAAGATCTTCGGTTCGGAGAACTCCGGCGCCTTCATCAACGGCATTCTGGACGCCCTTTACGCCAAACTTCGCGAGCAGAACCTCCTGGCCGACGTTCCCCTGGCGGGGACGCCGGCCGGCGGGATCGATACGCCCTAAAAGAATTGGCCGGCGGCGGCGGCCGGTCGCGATACCATCAACGGAGGATAACGACAGTATGAATGCAAAATACGCTCCTCAGGAAATCGAGGAGAAGTGGCAGCGGATCTGGACCGAACGGAAAACCTTCAACGTCACGGAGGACCCGGCAAGGCCCAAATACTATCTGCTCGAGATGTTCCCCTACCCCTCCGGCCGCATCCATATCGGACACGTCCGTAATTACACCATCGGCGACGTCGTGGCGCGTTACAAGCGGATGCGGGGATTCAACGTCCTGCACCCGATGGGCTGGGATTCGTTCGGCATGCCGGCGGAGAACGCCGCCATCGACCGCGGCATCCATCCCTCCGTCTGGACGAACGACAACATCTCCAACATGCGCCGGCAGCTTCAGCGCATGGGCTTCAGCTATGACTGGGACCGGGAGATCTCGACGTGCGAGCCGGACTATTACCGATGGGAACAACTCTTCTTCCTCAAGATGTTCGAGAAGGGCCTGGTCTACAAGAAGCGCTCCAGCGTCAACTGGTGCCCCCAGTGCAAGACCGTCCTCGCCAACGAGCAGGTCGAAGCGGGCCTGTGCTGGCGGTGCGGTGCCGAAGTCGGCGAGAAGGACCTGGAACAGTGGTTTTTCAAGATCACCGCCTACGTGGATGAGTTGCTCGAGTATTGTGACCGGCTCCCCGGCTGGCCGGAGCAGGTCCTGACGATGCAGAAGAACTGGATCGGCAAGAGCTACGGCTGCGAACTCTCCTTTCCGATGGAGGACGGGCGCGAGGACATCCGGGTGTTCACGACACGGCAGGATACGATCTACGGCGCGACCTTCATGCTCATCGCCGCGGAACACCCCCTGGTCATGGAACTGGCGCGGGGCAAGACCCGCGAGGCGGATGTCCGGGCCTTCGTGGAAAAGGTCAAGAAGCAGGACAAGATGATGCGGACCTCCGATTACTACGAAAAGGAGGGCGTTTTCCTGGAGACCTTCTGCCTGAACCCCGTGACGAACTTCCGCATGCCCATCTATGCGGCGAATTTCGTGCTCGCCGACTACGGTACGGGGTGCGTCATGGCGGTGCCGACGCATGACCAGCGCGACTTCGAATTCGCCGAGCGCTACAACCTCGAAAAGATCGTGGTCATCCAGCCTCCCGGAACGACTCTCGACCCGAAGACCATGACGGAGGCCTACGTCGACGAAGGCCTCCTCGTCAATTCCGGGCCGTTCGACGGCTTAGAGAACCTGAAGGCCCTGGAGACGATCGCGGAGCACCTCGAAGCCATCGGTCGCGGCAAGAAGACCGTTCAGTACCGCCTGCGCGACTGGGGCATCTCCCGCCAGCGCTACTGGGGGGCGCCGATCCCCGTCATCCACTGCGAGAAGTGCGGATCCGTTCCCGTTCCCGAGCAGGACCTGCCCGTCGTCCTGCCGCGGGACATAGACCTGACCGGCACGGGGGAATCCCCCCTGGCGCGCCACGACGCCTTCTGGAAGACGATCTGTCCCGTGTGCAGCGGGCCGGCCCGACGGGAAACGGACACGATGGACACCTTTGTCGAGTCCTCCTGGTACTTCGACCGCTTCTGTTCGCCCACCTGCAATGTCAAACCGGGCCTGGACAGGAAGCAGGTGGACTACTGGATGCCCGTGGACCAGTACATCGGGGGGATCGAACACGCCATCCTGCACCTCCTGTACGCCCGTTTCTACACCAAGATGCTCCGGGACTTCGGTGTGATCGGGGTGGACGAGCCTTTCACGAATCTCCTGACGCAGGGCATGGTCTGCAAGGAGACGATGCGCTGCGCCGAACACGGCTACCTCTATCCCGACGAAGCCAAGGACGGCCGCTGCGCCCACTGCGGCCGGGAGGTCCAGATCGGCAAGACGGAAAAGATGTCGAAGTCCCTGAAGAACGTCGTCGACCCGGACTACCTCATTCAAAAGTATGGGGCCGACACGGTCCGGATGTTCTGCCTGTTCGCTGCCCCGCCGGAGAAGGACCTGGAATGGAGCGACCAGGGCGTGGACGGCTCGTTCCGTTTCATCAGCCGTACCTGGCGGATCGTCACGGACTACCTGAACGACATCGGCGGGATCTTCCCCTTCGCGGGGAACGGGGAACTGGCGGGGGACCTGAAGGCGCTCCGGCGCAAAACCCATCAAGTCATCCGCAAGGTGACCTCCGACATCGAGGATCGCTTTCACTTCAATACGGCCATCAGCGCCGTCATGGAGCTCGTCAACGTCCTGTACCAAACGAAACGTCCGGAGAAGGCGGACACCGTCGGCCTCGCCGTGGTCCGCGAAACCATTGAGGCGATTGTCGTTCTGCTCTCCCCCATCGTTCCCCACCTCGCGGAGGAGTTGTGGACGCTGCTCGGAAAGACGGACGCCCTCGCCGACGCCGCCTGGCCCACCTTCGACGCGGCAATCGCCGCGGAGGAGGAAATCACCATCGTCCTGCAGATCAACGGCAAGGTGCGGAGCCGCATCACGGTCCCCGCGGACGAATCAGAAGCGCGGATCAAGGCGGCGGCGCGCGCGGACAAGCGAATCTGTGAATTCATCGGGGACCGGCCGGTTATCAAAGAGGTTTACGTCCCGAAGAAGCTCGTGAACATCGTCGTTCGGGGATGACGGACGGCGCCAGACAGCGGGTCTTGACGATGGGCAAAACAATCTGGCAGCGAGCGGCATTTCTGTGGATGACGTGGGCGGTCTGTGTGGCGGCGGCCATCGGCGGCTGCGGGTACCGCCCTTACGGCGGCGAGGACGGCATCGATCCCGCCATCCGGGTTGTTTATGTCGCGCCCTTCGCCAACAAAACGGCGGAGGCCGATATCGAGACCGCGTTCCGCAACGCCTTCATCCGGGAATTCATCAGGGGCACGCGGTTCCGTGTCGTCGCGGACCGGAACGAGGCGGACGCCATCCTGACGGGCACCATCAACAGTCTGTTGACCGACGCCGTGGCCTACAGCCAGGCGGGATTCGCGATGCAGCAACGGATGACCGTTTCCCTGTCGCTGACCTTTACGGACGCCAAAGGCGGGCGAACCCTCTGGCGGACGAAACATTTCTCCTGGTACGTGGATTACCTGGCGAGCGAAACGAGCCAGGTCCAGACCGACGCCAATCGCAAAAACACCCTCATCACGCTGTCCCGTGAGACCGCGGAGAGGGCGTTCGCACTGATGACCGCCGGATTCTGACCCGGGCTATTTTTTTGCCGCGTTGACGCGTTTCGTCAGGCGGGAGATTTTCCGGGAGGCCGTTTTCTTGGGAAAGATCCCCTTGGCGCCGGCCTTGGCAATCACCGGCACGGCCACGGCCAGGGCTTCCTTCGCCCCTTCCTGATCCTTCGCCTCCACCGCCGTGAGGACGGACTTGATTCGCGCCTTCGTGCTCGACTTGATCATGGTATTGCGCAGGGTTTTCTTTTCCGACTGGCGGCTTCGCTTTTCCGCCGATTTGTGTGATGCCAAAAGCTGTTCCTCCCGTTCCGAATTTTCACAACTGGGCGTTTCTCTTACTTGAAACCCCCCGCAGTGTCAAGCCCAAATCGCCCGCTATCAGAATCCTGGATCGTCTTCGCGATCGAAACCTTCTGCTGCACTCGGGACGATCTGGCTGGCGCCTCCGGGGATCTGCGCGGCGCGGCGCCGTCGCCATTCAGCCGACCCGGCGCTGAGGCAGGACCTCTGAAGGGTCACGCAGACCGCACCAGTTCAATCCTTCCCAGGCCGAAGGTGGTTTCCTCCCCCAGGTGGACCTGTTCGGCAAAACGGAGCAACGGGAAGAATTCCGCCCATCCGTCCCCGTACCTCACCTCGCCCGTCAAGCCGCCCTGGAGCAACTCCCGGTCCCGCCGGTTCGTGCCGTCGACCGGATTGACCGCTTCGAGCGCCTGGCCAAGCGTCTGCACCCGCGTGGCCCTTTCCGCCAGTCCCCGATAATCGAGGGCCGGTTCGCCGTTTCCGAAGGCATGACACAGCGAGGCGACCCGCTGGAGGGTCTCCCTGACAAGGGCGTCAAAGGGCAGCGAAACGTTCTCCGAGCGTCCCGACTTCAGCTTCAGGGGGGTACGGAGACGCACCGTCAAGGACCCGGAAAGGTCGGCGGGTATCGTGGCCAAATCGTACAGCAGGCGCTTCCTCAAATCCACGGTCGTCGCCTCGTCCAGGATCGGCTGTCCTTCCCCCGCATACAGGACCCGCTCGGCCGCCCGAACCGTTTGCAGCAGAAAGCGGCCCCGGCGGCCCTCCACGGACCGGCCCACGCCCATCCGTCCCATCTGCTGGAAGGCTTGGACGAAATAGGGAATGCTCTCGTTGGCCTTGCCGAAGAGGAGCAGTTCGAAGGCAAAGGCCTCCCGGGGATGGAAGCGGATCTGCACGCTGTCCGGCGGCTCGATGACACAGGGATGCGGGGACGTCGCCAGTCGGTCACGCGCTTCCTTCGCCAGTTCCTGATCCTGTCGCACCACGATCGTCAGGGGCCTTCCCGGCAGCCGCGCAACCGATCTTGCGGGACGTGACCGGGCCGTCGAGGGCGCACGGCGGTCCTTGTGTTCGGCGCCCCCGAAGACGAGGGGATACAGGCAGCGCCGGGACAGGGAACAGCCTGAACAGTCCACCTGTTTCAGGGCACAAACCACCTTCTTCAAGGCCGGGCCGAAGGAGCCACGGAAATCGACCCCCTTGAATTCGGAAAGGATCGCCTGATCGATGAAAACAGACTGGAAGAGATACCGGCCCAACAGCATGCTGAAAAGATCCTTGGACAAGGGATGAGAAAAATTCCTTTTTTTCTGTATAGCACAAGGCCATGGACCGCGCAACGAATAACGGGATGGCGGAATCATTTCCGCGATTTTCCGTCGCGCCGGTCCGGCCGATGTTCGAGAAAAGCCGGACGGTGTTCGCGGCCGGAGGACGAACGACGCCGTCGGATCCTCGGCCCCGTTTCCCGATAGACTTTTGGGAAATTTAGCGATAGGATCGCCGTTAACCCCTATCCAAGGAGGAGTCCATGCTGACGTCGAAGGGATTTTGGGTGTTCATGATGACGGGCGCCGTCGGACTTTTTCTCCTGATCGCCCTGATCGGGTACGGGGTGCTGGCGGATCGCGCGCTTGAGACGACGATCGTTCTGGTCCTCTACTGGTCGATCCACGTCACCGAGATCCCCCACGGCATCCGGGTCGGCCGGTCGCGCGGCGTCGGCGGGGGAACGGCGGCGTTCAAGACCTTCCTCTTCGGTTTTACGTGGTGGCTGCCCCTGAAGTGGGGCGTCATCGACGCGTGAGGCCGCGATGAACCTCTTCCGCTACGGACCGAACAAGTCCTTCGTCCGCGCCGCCGTCCGCCTGTCGTGGCCGCTGATGACCTGGGCAAGGAAATTGAGCGACACCCCGGGGTTCAGGTGGATCATCAACCCCTTTTTCGCTTATCCGCACAACGAATTGACGACAATCCCCATCAACGTCGCGATCCCGGCCCCGGATAGCGTCGTCGTGCCGCGCCGGATCGTCGCGGAGGTCGTCCGCCGGGCCGGGGAGATCTTCATTCTCGACGAGTGCATCTGCCGGGGAAAATTCGACTGCAAAAATCACCCCAAGACGATCGGCTGCATCGCCCTCGGAAAAGCCGCCCGGCGAATTCATCCGTCCCACGGTCACACCGCCACGACCGAGGAAGCCGTCGCCCACGTGGAGAAGGCCGCCGCCGCGGGCCTCGTCGCCAACATCGCCCACGTCTGGATCGACCCCGTCGCCTTCGGTCTGCCGAATTTCCGCCGGCTGATGTTCATCTGCTTCTGCGACGACTGCTGCTGCCTCTACCGGACACACATGAAGCGCCGGGGCCCGAACCTCGAGCGGGCCAGCAAGAAACTGCCGGGGCTGGAGACGGTGATCGACGCCGACCTGTGCGACGGTTGCGGCCGATGCGTCCCGGCCTGCTTCGTCGGGGCCATCACAATCGAGAACGGCAAAGCCGTCATCGGCGCGTCCTGTAAGTCCTGCGGCAGGTGCGCGGACCTCTGCCCGACGGGCGCCGCCCGCTTGGTCGTCACGGAAAGCGAGGCCGACATCTTCCAGCAGGTCATGGAGAGAATCGAAAAGGTAGCGGACATCTCATGAGCGCGGACGCGGTTGCGCCAAACGGGAGCGAGATCGCCGGCGTGGGCGAAGCGCGGGTTCGGATCTGCGAGGTAGGCCCCCGGGACGGCCTGCAGAACCTTGTGGCCTGTATCCCGACGGCGCGGAAGATCGACCTCATCCGGCGCCTGGCGGACGCGGGTCTAAAGGACATCCAGATCGGGGCCTTCGTGAACCCTCAGGCGATTCCCCAGTTCGCCGACATCGAGGCCGTGGCCGGCGGCGTGCGGGATCTCGGGGGTGTAACGTTGAGCGCCCTCGTCCCCAACGTCCGGGGCGCGCGCCGGGCCGTTGCGAGCGGCATCGACACGCTCGTGTTCTTCTTTTCGGTCAGCCGCTCCCACAACCTCGCCAACGTCCGGCAGACCCCGGAGGCCTCCCTCGCCGCCCTGGAGGTCATCCGGACGGATGTTCTCCCCGGCAGCGAAGCGACGCTGCGCGTGGATCTGGCCACCGCGTTCGGTTGCCCCTTCGAGGGGCGGATCGCCGCGGAGACGGTGCTCGCATACGTCCATCGCGTCGCCGAAGCGGGCATCGGAGAGATTACCCTGTGCGACACGGTCGGTGTCGGCAATCCCCGCCAGACGGAGGCGCTCGCCCGCGCCTGCCGGGAGGCCTTCCCGGAGATCGCCTTCGGCATGCATTTTCACGACACCCGTGGCCTGGCCCTCGCCAACGCCCTCAAGGCCTGGGAGGCCGGCATCCGCTCCTTCGACGGCGCTCTCGGCGGCCTGGGCGGCTGTCCCTTCGCCCCGGGGGCGACAGGCAACGTGGCCACGGAGGATTTGGCCTATCTGTTCTCGGAGATGGGGATCGAGACGGGCCTTTCCCCCGAGGCGCTCCTCGCCGCGGGCGGCTTCCTGCGCGAGACCATCCCCGGCCTCGCCCTCACGAGCGCCCTGGCCCGGGCCGGCCTGCCGGTCCGCCATCCCTTCCCGGAACATCCCGCGACCGAGGGTCCATCGACACGGAAGATCCGCTGATTCTGGATTGAAAGACGTGACGTACGATAAGATGAGCCTATCGAAAAAAGAAAACCGGTCCTTCAAAACCGCAACCCGTTGATTACGGATGTAAGGGGCTCCATTGTCAAAACAACACAGTCAACCGATGAGAATCGCAGCTTTTTCCGACACCCACGGCAATATAAGCGACATGCGGGACGCCATCGGCCGGTTCGGACGGTTAGATCTTCTCGTCCATCTGGGCGACGGCATCTGCGACGGCAGACAGGTGGCCGAGGCGTCAGGAATCGCGTTCCGCGGCGTCTGGGGCAACAACGACCACGGCGGGACCATGCTCCCCGACCAGGCCGTGATCGAACTCCAGGGCTGGCAGTTTCTTCTGACCCACGGCCACGAGACCGACATGAACCCCTACAATCCGGAGCCCGTCTGGCAGACATACCTCCGGGAGATGGCCGCGCGGGCAAAGGATCTGGGAACCCATGCGTTTCTCTTCGGCCATGCCCACAAACCCGTACTCCAGCAGGAGAACGGGATCGTCCTTTGCAATCCCGGCGACCAGCACACCGGCACAAGAACCGGCCCGTCCTTCGCCCTGATCGAGCTGGAGGCGTTAACGGCCCGCTTCCGGATCTTCAGGAAAAACAAGGCCGGAGACTGGGATCTTCTGCGGGAACTCCGGCACATGAAAAGTTAGAGAGCCAGCATTGCGATAAATCCTTCACGTTCAATCTGCAAGCTTCAACCCGCCTAAAGATTTAAGGCCGTCCTGCATAGATCCGAACAAAAACTCAAGATCGAGGCCGCTCTACACCATTCTACGGGCCTTGAGCGTGATCATGCTCTAAATAACCGTTATTAATCAAACACTTAAGGATGACGGACGCAAAACCGACAGCGTAAAGAGGACTAACTATTTGATTTTATTAACTTATTTTCCCGTCATTCTTATGTTGACACATAAGTCATGGGTTGTTATGATGAATCAACATCAAGGGAATTCCTAGATATCCTGTTTTAAACTAATCCAAGTCCCTTCGGAATCTTTGGCGATGCTCGTAATCTTATGAGCAATTGCCAGACGATCCTGTTTTCGGAAGAGGTACGAAACGATTTTCATGGAGGATTGTGGCGAAGATAGAGATTAAAATCGGATCCCGGAAAAGCGAACTGGCCCTCTGGCAGACCCGCTATGTCCAGGATCGCTTGAACCAGGCAGGCCTCTCCGCGTCGGTCGTCACCGTCGAGACCCAAGGAGACCGGATGTTGGATACGAGCATTGCCAAGATCGGCTCAAAGGGCGTTTTCACCGAGGCCCTTGAGGTGGAGTTGGCGACGGGCGCCATCGATATCGCCGTCCACAGCGCCAAAGACATGCCCTCGACGCTACCGGAAGGGTTTGAACTGATCGCCTTCAGCGAGCGGGAACAGCCGGCCGATGTGTTGGTAAGCCGCAACCAAGCGCTGACTATGGGGGACCCCGGCCGCCCCATCACCATCGGGACCTCCTCGGTGCGACGCCAGGCGCTGCTCAAACGTCATTATCCCCATGTGCGAACCGTGGATATCCGCGGCAACCTCCAAACCCGCATCCGGAAGATGGACGCGGGCCTCTGCGACGGCATCATCATGGCCTATGCGGGGATGCACCGCATGGGCATGGATGCACTGATTGTCCACACCTTTCCCCTGGATCGCTTTGTGCCTCCGGTCGGTCAGGGCTGCATCGCCGTGGAGGCGGCGGCCTCTCTGCCGGCGGAGAAGCGAGCGCTGATTCGCGCCGCGGTCAACCATCGGGCGAGCGAGGCGTGCCTGCTGGCGGAGCGGGCCTTTCTGCGGCAGTTGGAAGGGGGCTGTTCCATTCCCGTCTTTGCCCTGTCCGCTCTCGAAAACGACGAGGTACGCCTTTACGGCGGGCTGATGAGCCTCGATGGCCGGAAGTTTCTATCCGGGACTCGGACCGGCAACCGCCGCGAGGCGGCAGAGATAGGCAAGGGACTGGGAGCCCACATTTTACAAGCCGGCGGCGCGGCGATCCTGGCCGAAATCCGACAACATCTGGAGGCATAACAGACGCATGGAGCCCCATAACAGCATCCAGTTGAACAAGCCACGCCGCGGTGACGGCCCGGCGATGCGGGTGATCGCCCGGGACACGGGCGTTCTTTCCGTGAATTCCGCCTACTACTACGCGATGATGGCCCGTTGCTTTTCCGACACCTGTTTGGTGGCCCGGTCCGGGGAACAGGTTTGTGGCTATATCGCGGCCCTTTTTCTGCCCGCGCAGCCCGAGACGCTCTTCGTCTGGCAGATCGGGGTGAGCAGGGCGGCCCAAGGCAAGGGGATCGGCAAGCAGATGCTGATCCGACTGATCGAAAGGGCTCGACCCGCATTCCTCGAGGCGACCATTGCCCTCGACAACCAGGCGTCTCTCCGGGCGTTTCAAGCAGCGGCTCGCCAAATGGCGGCCGACGCGACCTTTTCCGACAAGCCCTTCTTCACCCAGTCGGACATGGGTTCCACCGATGCACCGGAGCACCTGATGCGGATCGGGCCGATCCAACTTCTGAAACAGAATGCATAAGGAGGATGTTTTGCGTATCTTTGAAAACTTGGAATCTCGCGTCAGGGGGTACATCCGGTCGTTTCCCGTCATCTTCCACACGGCCAAGGGATCCATCATGGTCGATGAGCAAGGGAAGGAGTATATTGACTTTTTCGCCGGCGCCGGTACCCTGAATTACGGCCACAACAACGAGCAGATCACCCAGGCGCTCATCGAGCACCTCCAATTGGGCGGCGTGGTGCACGGTCTGGACATGGCCACCACGGCGAAGAAGAACTTCCTGGAAAAATTCTACAACACCATCCTGCAACCGCGGAACATGGAGTATAAGATCCAGTTTACCGGGCCTACCGGCACCAATGCCGTGGAGACCGCCCTGAAACTGGCCCGCATGGTCAAGGCCCGCTCCAACGTCGTCTGCTTTACCAACGGCTTCCATGGTCTCACCATGGGCTCCCTGGCCATCACGGGCAACGCCTTTTACCGGGACGAGGCCTATATCAGCCGCTCCAATGTGAGCTTTATGCCCTATGACGGCTATCTGAGGCCGGATTTCAACACTCTGGATCTGTTCCGCAAGATGCTGGCCGACAACTCCAGCGGTCTGGACACGCCGGCTGCGGTGATCCTGGAGACCATTCAGGCCGAAGGGGGAATCAACGTTGCCCGGCCGGAATGGCTCAAGGAACTCGCGGAGATCTGTCATCAGTTCGACATCCTGATGATCATCGACGATATTCAGGTGGGCAACGGTCGCAGCGGCGATTTCTTCAGCTTCGAGGAGGCGGACCTCAAGCCCGACATCGTTTGCCTGTCCAAGTCCATCGGCGGCGGCCTGCCCATGGCCTTCATCCTGATGCGGCCGGACCTGGACCAGTGGAGACCGGGCGAACACACCGGCACCTTCCGCGGCAACAACCTGGCCTTTGTGGCTTCCACCCAGGCCCTGTGCTACTGGGACACCAACGACTTCTCCGAGGCCGTGAAGTACAAGGGCACGGTGATGGAGCGGGAGCTAAAGAAGATAGCCGAGACCTATCCGGAACTGGAGGCCTCGGTGCGCGGCCGCGGGATGATCTATGGCCTCGAGCTGCCGGAACGGGGGCTCGCCAGCCAGGTATCGGAGCGCTGCTTCGAAAACGGTCTGATCATCGAACTGGCCGGCAGCTACGACCAAGTGGTGAAATTTCTGCCTGCCCTGACCATTGACGAAGAGACCCTGTTGCGCGGCATCGAGATTGTCGGGCAATCTATCGGGGAGATCCTGAAAAAGAAGAAAGAGAATCTCACGGGGGAATTGTAATGATTGTTCGCGACATCCGGCAGATTATCGACACGGAGCGGGAGGTGGCGGGAAAGGGATGGGTGAGCCGTC